>Ga0208246_1000030_pt1 | contig 178493 bp, 183 predicted proteins | sample RifOxyD2_FD_184039 | JGI IMG/M metagenome (GOLD analysis project Ga0208246, IMG submission 184039) | Soil microbial communities from Rifle, Colorado - Rifle Oxygen_injection D2 (SPAdes) | ecosystem: Environmental > Terrestrial > Deep subsurface > Rock core/Sediment | place: Rifle, Colorado... | reverse complement strand
GCTATAGAGAGGGGGAAACGCCCGGTCCCATTCCGAACCCGGAAGCTAAGACCCTCATCGCTCATAATACTGCATCTTTCAGGTGTGGAAACGTAGGTCGCCGCCTGGCCTCAGATTTTTACTTCTTCCTCAATTTAAATCCTCTCTTTTTTTAAACAATCACATAAAATATAACATTTACTAATTTGACAAACAAAATTTCACGCGCTACAATCTAATACTTTATTTCTTGAGGTTAGATATGGTTAAAATTATCACACTGCTTGTTCTATTCTTTTCACTCCTATTGGGTTCCATTAACATTAATAAAGCCAATTCGGCCCAGCTGCAAACCTTGTACGGAATTGGCCCCTCTAAGGCACAAGAGATACTTAAATACCGAAAATCCCATAACGGGTTTAAAACCGTGGATGAACTTGTCAATGTCAAAGGTATCGGTCCTAAAACATTCCAGAAATTAAAACCTCAGGTGAGTGTCCGTTAAGGGATATATATTTTATCTAGCATCTCTTTGTATTCACCCTCGCAAATACTATCGGCGGTAATGCCGCCACCGCTTTTATAGATAAGATTTCCATCTTTATTTTCAATGAAACGGATAGCTACGGCACTGTAAAGGTTCTTGCCGTCAAAATGACCGAAAACACCTGTAAAATAGCCTCTCTTGTATCCTTCGACCTCTTCGATAATCTCAACGGTTTTTCGTTTCGGTGTACCGCTGATACTTCCAGCAGGTAATAAGGCTAGCACCAACTCTCCAATATTATCTTTCCAATTGTTATGTAATAAACCGGATATATGAGAACTTACTTGATGAAGTTTTTTGTCTCCGGTATCAATAGTCGTTATGTATCGGAATGTCTCTACTTTGATATTTTTAGCAACGATTCCTAAATCATTACGTAAAAGATCGACGATCATCGTGTGTTCTGCGAACTCTTTTGGATCGTTGAGTATAGTTTCGATCGCATTAGGAATCGATGCATCAATAGTACCCTTCATCGGATAGGTATGAATGGTGTTTTCTTCAATCGTAATAAACGGCTCGGGTGAGAAGCAGACAAATTGATCTTTAACACGGAGCTTATAGGGGGCATGCGCCATAGTATAGATCTCTTTGAGTGTGTAGGGAGACTCAAGGGGAGTTGGTTGGGTCAAATTAAGCAGATAGCTATTGCCGCGGCGGATATGTTCTTGAACGGCATCGAATTTTTGGCGATAATTTTCTAAGCAGATAGGAAAAAAGGAGGGCTTGTGCGGGGAATTAGTACGATTAGAATCGCTGTTAAATGCAAATTCAATATCTTCGTCTTTGAGTTCATCCAAGGTATAACAATGGATATGTTCTCCGGTGAAGTCGGTATAAAAAAAGCAAGGTACCCCCGAAGAGACGAGAGAACTGAACCGTTGAATCATTAGGCGATTAGTGCTTTAAGGACAGCCATCCGAATTGCTACGCCGTTTCGTACTTGTTCCAATACTTTACATCTCGGGTCGCCGAGCATCATATCGTCGATATCGATATTACGGTGTACCGGTCCCGGATGGAGAAGGATCAGGTCGCGGTTCCCGACAAGCTCATGGGTGATACAGAAATCCGATCCGTAGTCTTTAAGTGAACCGTAGGTTTGGTGGGAATGGCGCTCCGTTTGGGTACGCAGAGACATAATAGCATCGACATCATCGATGACGTCGTGAAGATTATGGGTCATTTTAAGATGGGAGTCAGGGAGAAAATGAGGCGGTGCCACAAGGGTGATATCCATCCCGAAGCGGGTTAGGAGTTCGATATTGCTGTTCGCGACACGGGAGTTTTTGATATCACCGACAATAGCGATTTTTTTACCCTTCACATCCCCAAAATGACGGCGAAGAGTGAAGAGATCAAGAAGTGCCTGAGTCGGATGGGCATGGGCACCGTCTCCTGCATTGATAATCGAAGCATGGGTGTGTTCGGCGAGGATATTAGGAACTCCGGCATGGGGATGACGGACGATCATGGCATGCGGTCCCATCGCATCCAGATTAGCCGCCGTGTCGACAAGGCTCTCCCCTTTTTGGGTAGAGCTTTTTTGAACATCCAGATGAACGACTTCCGCACCGAGCCGTTTAGCGGCTATTTCAAACGAACTTTTGGTACGGGTGGAGTTTTCAAAAAAGAGGGTAATAATGATTTTTTCTTTGAGAATAGGATCAAACTGACCTCCCAAATAGTGTTCTGCATCGTGTAAAACCTGTAAAACTTCTTCAGTCGTAAAATTGTCTGTCCGAATAAGATGTTTCATACTTTCCCCCGTATTTATAGTGTAATTGTATCTAAAAGTGCTTGCGCTATGGCATCGATATCTTTATCAATTCGGTAGACTCGATCAAACCGATGTTGAAAATAGGGGAGGGAAGTGGCTTCAAAGGAGGTATCATCGGATTGACAGTTGAGTCCCCAAACAAAAGGGAGAGCGGCATCTTGGAGAGCTTTAATGCTGAGGAGGGTGTCATTAATACATCCGAGACGGCAGTGGGAAACCAAAAGGGTCGTTGCATTGAAACATCGGGGGAGATCAATCATCATGTTTTTTTCATCGATCGGAACCATTAATCCGCCGGCCCCTTCGATAATAACGATATCGCATAAGGCTTCGATTTTTTCCAAAGCTTTTTCCAAGAGATTAAAATCGATCGTTTTGCCTCCGTTGGCAACAAAGGGGGCGGCGGGAAGAGGGTATTGCAAGGTGACAATATCGTTTATCGATAGTGCGGCAAGTGAAGGATTATAGCTTAATGCACTTTGATAGAGGAGATTTCCATCCGAGGGAATGGAGGTTACTCCGGTTTCGATCGGTTTGTAAACGCCGACTCGCAACCCTAGATGGCTGAGGGCTTTAATCAGTAATTGGGAGGTATAAGTTTTGCCGATATTGGTATTGGTTGCGGTGATGAAAATGCGTTTAGTCAATGGAACTTCTTTTTCGTTATAATTGCCCTATTTTAATATAGGTTTGATGATGAATCGCTTTGAAGAGTTTACAACACGCATTGTTCAGCAAGTGGGGAAAAAAGAGGGACCGGTTAGTCCCGTTATGGTTAATTCCGCATCATTTGGATACGGCAACAGTGAGAGTGGCGAGGGGATCTTTGAGGGATCGGTGAAAAAACCTTTGTATGCCCGTGTCGGAAATCCGACATCGGCACAGTTGGAACAGATCTTGGCCTCTATGGACGGTGGAATCGGAGCAGTGGCTGCATCCTCTGGAATGGGTGCCACGGCTATGGCAACGCTCAGTCTTTTACGCGCAGGTGATGAGATTATCAGCATCGGGGGACTTTTCGGAGGAACCTATTCCTATTTTTCCGAAACATTAGAGCGTTTTGGGATTACCACCCATTTTTTTGATGTGGATGAGCTCTCTGCTATCGAGGAAGCGATCAATACGGCGACAAAAATACTCTTTTTAGAGAGCGTCGGCAATCCCAATATGCGTTTACCCGATATTGCTAAAATCGCCGAGATTGCGAATCGGCATGGGGTGGTGTTGATGGTGGACAATACGATTACCCCGCTGAGTGTAGCTCCCTTAGCATTGGGTGCCGATATCGTGGTCTATTCGACGACGAAAATTATTACCGGAAATGCTTCCTCACTAGGCGGTGCCGTTATTTTCCGCGCTATTTCTGAGGGTGAGGATAAGTTTAAAGGGGAGCGTTATAAAGATTTACATCCGTTTATCAAAAAAATGGGGTCCATGGCACTGATAGCCAATGCCAAAAAACGGGCACTGCGTGATTTCGGAATGTCGGCAAACGGGTTTGGAAGTTATCTTACCATGTTGGGATTGGAAACATTGCCGTTGCGTATGGATCGAATCGTAACAACGGTAGAAATTGTTGCCAAAACACTGTATGATAAAGGGTTTAATGTTAACCACCCCTGTTTAGCGCATCATCCTCATCATGAACGGTATGTGAACCAATTTTCAAACGGATGCGGAACGGTTCTTACGATCGATTTGGGGAGCAAAGAGAAAGCTTTTGAATTCCTCAATCATTCAAAACTGATTACGATCACAGCCAACATCGGAGATAGCCGTACTTTAGGGCTTCATATGGCTTCAACAATTTATCGCGATTTTGATACACAAACACAGGAATTTTTAGGGATAACAGCGGGGCTTGTCCGTATTTCGATCGGCTTGGAAAGTGCTGAAGCGATTATCGATGATTTTTGTAACGCGGCAAAAATTTAAAAAGATTCGGTATAGTTCAATTATGGCTACGAAACATGAACACTCGACACAATTAAATATTTTAGTAGAGCATCCGAAGCAGTATAATGTTTTTTTGCTCAATGACGATTACACATCCATGGATTTTGTGGTGGATATTTTAATGAAACTATTTCGTCGCAATTTTCAGGAAGCTCACGCGATTATGATTGAAGTGCATCGAAGCGGTCGCGGTTTATGCGGTGTCTATCCCTATGAGGTGGCGGAAACAAAAGTACATCAAGTGGGGACATTGGCTCGTGAAAACGGATTTCCCCTTAAAGCGGTAATGGAGGAGGCATAATCATGGTAAGTACAGAACTCAATGCGATTTTTCAAAAAGCGATTGCATTTGCGAGGCATCAGCGTCATGAATATCTTACTATCGAACATGTTATGTTTGCTCTACTTAATTCGTCTGATGGAGAAGCGATTATCCGTTCGTGCGGTGCAGATATAGAGATTATTCGAGAATCGTTGGGTGCCTATCTAATGCAGACGATGGAACCGTTGCCCGATGAGCAGGAACCTTTTGAGACGGTCGCGCTGGCTCGAATGATTGATGGGATGATGCACCATGTACGAAGTGCCCAAAAAGAGGCCGCCGATGTAGGTGATTTAATCGCTGCGGTATATGAAGAACATCACACCTATGCGTGTATGCTCCTCGAAGAGTACGGTATCAGCCGTGTCGATGTCCTTGAAGCGATATCCCACCGTGATCTAGGGAATACACAAGAGGATACGCGTAGCGAGGGAGCACTTCAAAAGTATGCGATCAATCTGATTGAACAGGCTAAAAAAGGGAAAATTGATCCCGTTATCGGCCGTCTTAACGAGATTGAGAGAGCGATTCAGACACTATGCCGACGTAAGAAAAATAATCCTCTCCTTATCGGTGAACCGGGTGTCGGTAAAACAGCGATTGCTGAGGGGTTAGCACTACGGATTCTCTCAGGAGATGTCCCCGTGTTGCTTGAAGATGCCGAAATTTTTGCTCTCGATTTGGGGGCAATGCTCGCAGGAACCAAATATCGGGGCGATTTTGAGAAGCGGCTCAAAGCGGTTATGGATGAAGCCTCAGAGCACCCCAATGCAATTTTATTTATCGATGAAATACATACTATCGTCGGAGCAGGGGCTGTAGGGGGCGGGAGTATGGATGCGTCTAATCAGCTCAAACCCGCTCTTGCCTCGGGAGTACTCAAATGTATGGGGGCAACGACCCATGCCGAATATCGAAGCGTGTTTGAGAAAGATCGAGCTCTCAGCCGCCGTTTTGCCCGTATCGAGGTGGGTGAACCGAGTGAGGAGGAGAGCTTCTTGATCCTAAAAGGGTTACGTGCACGGTATGAAAAGCATCATGGGGTGAAATATACCGATAAAGCATTGCGCTCTGCCGTCGAGCTCTCTAAAAAATACATTACCGATCGCTTTTTACCCGATGTCGCTATCGATCTGATCGATGAAGCGGGGGCGTCGTTTCATCTCAAAACCCATAAGCGAACCACGATTACGCCACACGATATTGAGAATGTAATCGCTAAAATGACGGGAATCCCTCCTTCTAAAATGGGGACGGATGAGCGTGAAAAACTCGCTTCGTTAGAATCCGATCTTAAAGCACTGGTCATCGGTCAAGATAGTGCGGTTTCAGAGGTGGTTAAATCGATTAAACGCTCCTACGCAGGTCTCAGTGCACCGCAAAAACCGATAGCCTCTTTTTTATTTTCCGGTCCTACCGGGGTAGGAAAAACAGAATTGGCAAGATCGTTGGCAGAAACGATGGGGATCTATTTTGAGCGGTTCGATATGTCTGAATATATGGAAAAACATGCCCTTAGCCGTCTCATCGGTGCCCCTCCGGGATATGTGGGATTTGAGCAGGGGGGATTGTTGGTCGAGACAGTACGAAAGCATCCGTATATGGTTTTATTACTGGATGAGATCGAAAAAGCCCATCCTGATTTGATCAATGTACTGCTGCAGGTGATGGACAGCGCAACCTTGACCGACAATACGGGGTTTAAAGCAAACTTTGCGAATGTCGTTCTTGTTATGACCTCCAATATTGGAGCGAGTGAGAGGAGTGTAATGGGCTTCAATGCCGACAGCTCAATTTCCCGTCATGAAGCCCTTAAATCGTTTTTTACCCCGGAGTTTCGTAACCGCCTTGATGGGGTAATCGAATTTGCCGCATTACCGATGAACGTGGTAGAGGGAATCGTCGATAAATTCATTCGACAACTCAATGTACAGCTCAAACCTAAAAAAGTGACGGTAACCCTGAGTGATACAGCAAAAGGGTACATCGCGAAAATCGGATACGACAAAGCGATGGGGGCACGCCCCCTCTCTCGTGTTATCTCGGATAAAATTAAAGATCCTTTGGTGGATGAGATGCTTTTTGGGCGTTTGGCCGGTGGGGGAAACGTATCGGTTGATTATACCGATAGACTCATTTTTGATTATGCTGAATGATCCCCAAACTCACCTATCACCTCTCGTTTCCTAATCCGCTTATTCATACATCAGAGGAGGGGATTGTTGCCTACGGCGGTGATCTCTCCCCCTCACGCCTTATGTTGGCGTATCGCTCGGGGATATTTCCGTGGTACAGCGCTAAAGATCCGATTCTCTGGTGGTCACCTGATCCGAGGCTTATTTTGGAGTTAGACGATTTTAAGCTTAGTCGATCATTACGAAAAAAAATTCCTCAGTTTGAGATCCGATTTGATACCGCATTTTCGTCAGTAATCCGTGAATGCTCTATTGCACCGCGCACTGGTCAGAGTGGGAGCTGGATTGTCCCTGAAATGATCGAGGCATACGAAGCTCTTCACGCCCTCGGATATGCTCACAGTGTTGAGGCATATCAAAACGGTAGTTTGGTTGGTGGACTTTACGGTGTGAGCGTCGGGGGGGTATTTTGCGGTGAATCGATGTTTGCCAAAGTATCCGATGCCTCCAAGGTTGCTTTTGCCGTTTTAGTGGACTATCTTAGAGAATGGGGATTCGATTTCATCGATTGTCAGGTTCCGACGCCTCATTTGAAAAGTCTTGGGGCAAAAGAGGTATCAAGAGAATTCTTTTTACGACGACTTGATAAAGCTATGAACATTAGCGCGGGTGAAAATCATTGGAAAATGAGAAATTTTTAAGGTTAATTCCTTTATACTCTCTGTTAATTCTTATGAAAAAGGGGTATAAATGAAAAAAGTTCTTATCAGTATCGCAGCTATCGCGGCACTCTCTACCGCAGGTTTTGCAACCGTAAATAGTCAAACAGGGTGCGGTCTCGGATCACAAATTATCAAAGATGACAGTTCTGCGGTAATGTTGGCGCTACAAGCAACAACAAATAGCACATTGGGTAACCAAACGTTTGGTGTGACTTCAGGGACATCAGGATGTAAAAAAGCACGTTTTGTTATGAATGAGCGTGCGGCAGAGTTCGTTGCGTCGAATATGGATCAACTCTCTCGTGAGATCGCTATCGGTCAAGGCGAAAGCGTTTCCACTCTTGCTGAGCTTTTGAATGTTCAAGACAAAGCGGAATTTGCATCAGCACTTCAAGCAAACTACAATGCTATCTACACAAGTGAAAAAGCCGATATGGCTACGGTTCTCGATAACGTTTCTACTATCGCTGGTTAATTATTTTCTCGGAGCGCATTTTATGCATTCCGAGAGATTTTGAGGTTTTATTTGCCCTTTCTTTTATTATTATGCGCACTGAGTTTAGCGGTTTATGCGACAACTACCGATGAACTGATTGCACATGCTCATACCAAACATCTTTCCGATACACGCTACTGGCATCTTTTGATGCACTCCCCTGATGGTGAAAGTGAAATTGACGATCCCGCTTTCTTTCTCTCATTGGAAGGGAAAACAAATCTCACCTCTGAACTGGATGAAACGATCCGTCACTTAAATGAGGATACCAACCGAAGCAATGAATCTGTCTTTTGCCGTTTTCCGGCTCGAAGAGCGTGGCTGGAACACGAGCTTAACACCTCTTTCGGTGAGGGGGAGTGCCGTGAGTATGAAGCCCTTGTTGCGAAGATGGATCCACAGAGTGTGACACTGGTATTTCCGAGTGCCCATATCAACTCCCCCGCATCGATGTTCGGGCATACTTTTTTACGGATCGATTCCAAAATGGAGTCTAAACTCATGTCGTATGCGATCAACTATGCAGCGCACACCGATGAGACGAATGGATTGTTATTTGCGTATAAGGGGCTATTCGGGGGCTATTATGGCTTTTATTCGATGCTCCCTTATTATGAAAAACTCAAAGAATATCGGGATTCCGAATCTAGAGATGTCTGGGAATACGATCTAAATTTAACGCCTGATGAGGTCATGGCGATGGTGCGCCATATCTGGGAATTGCAGCGGATTAACTCGTGGTACTATTTTTTCGATGAGAATTGCTCCTATCATATGTTGTGGCTCACCGAGATTGCCCGTCCGAGCGTTCACTTGAGGGATCACTTTTTCTATTATGTTATCCCTCCCGATACGGTACGCGCTTTCGAGGAAGAGGCTTTGGTAGAAGCAAAACATTTTCGCCCCTCAAAACGGACTCAGCTACTTGCGTATGAACGTCACCTCTCTCCTCAAGGGATCTCGGCAGTGAAAGCTTTAAGTACTACAGAGACAAATGGTGCGGAACTCGATACGTTGACTCTCTCCAAACAAGAGCACCGTTTTGCACTCGAAGCGGCTGCGGAACTGGTTGAGTATCAATACATAGAGGGAAAAATGGCTAAAGAGGTGTATGCGGCGCGCTATTATGAACTCCTCTCACGCCGCGCCGCGCTGGGGAGTGGAGAATTAGTTGCTGTATCTCCCAAAGCAAATCCTGATCGCGCCCATCACTCTGCCCGTATAGCCCTCTCACAGGGGTGGTTTGAAGATCGTTCACCGCTACTGATTGGGTGGCGTCCCGCTTTTCATGACTTGGATGAAGATGATACGGGACATCTCTCCGGTGCTCAAATCGAATTTCTCGATACGTTGATCGGGGTGGATCATGATAAAGTGACGTTAGAGAAATTGACGGTTCTCTCTCTCGCCTCTATTGCACCGGTAAGTCATTTTTTTAAGCCGTTTTCATGGCGCATGAAAAGCGGTTGGGATCGCGAATACGGAGGAGATAGACTTAGCTTCGTTACCCGTGTGGGAGCAGGGGCATCCCTTGGAGATGAGGGGATGTACGGCTATGTTTTAAGTGAGCCGGAGGTGAGATTCGGATTTAATGCCGATGTCGGATTAGGGTTTAGTGCAGGGGCTGCGATCAACTGGGGCAATCGGATGAAGAGCCATATTGAAGCAGGCCATATTTTCTATTTGGATGGCAGCGATCGAAGCCGCGTTATGGTTTCTCAAGGGTGGCAATGGAGTCCGCTGGGGGGAGTACAGTGCAGTTATGAAGGAATCGATCAAGATTACAGAGAAGATCGATTCAAACTTGGTGTGAACCTCTATTTTTAATTATTTTTTGGCATAATAGTCCTAATTTATGTTTCGGAGTTTTTATGTATTTAGCGGAAGCACGCTTTGCCCTTTGGGCCGATTTTATTGAACGGACATTTTTAGATGAAGGGTTTAAAGAGCTGATAGAAAAAGGGGTTATTAATGGGGCTACATCGAACCCTGCCATTTTTAAAAATGCGATTTTGACCTCACCAGCTTACAAAGAACAACTGGCTACCCTCTCTGATCTTTCTCCTAAAGAAAAATACGAAGCATTGGCCATTTACGATATACAAAAAGCGGCAGATATCTTGCGCCCCTTATACGATGCCGGAGATGACGGGTACGTGAGTATCGAGGTTGATCCGTTTTTGTGTGATGATACCGAAGCTACGATCGCTGAGGGGATACGCCTTCATGCGAGTATCAACCGTCCCAATGTAATGATCAAAGTTCCTGCAACCGAAGCGGGATATGGAGCTATGGAAGCACTGGCTTCACGAGGGATTCCCGTCAATGCAACATTGATATTTTCGGTAGATCAAGCACTTAAATGTGCGGAAGCGTTTAACAAAGCGTCGAAAAAATCGTCGGTGGATACGGTGATCAGCGTCTTTGTCAGCCGAATCGATAGAGCAATTGACGAGACACTTCGTTCCCATGGTGTAAGGTCGGGTCTGATGGGGATTGTAAATGCCGCCGATATTTACAATCGTGTCGAAGCGTTAGGAATCTCGAAATGTCGTGTCTTGTTTGCCAGTACAGGGGTGAAAGGCTCTGAGTTCCGAGCCTCCTATTATATCGATGAACTTTTAGCTCCCAACAGTGTCAACACCGCACCGATCGCTACCATTGATGCGTATGTAAGCGGAGGAGATAGAACATTGAAACTTCCAATGAGTGCGGCTACCATTGAAGAGCATCAAAAAAGTGTAGCGGCTGCAGGGGTGGAGATGGACACCGTTATTGCACAGCAGATAGAAGAAGGATTGGAAGCTTTTAAAGTTGCTTTCACTGAAATCCTCAACGCATTGGAGTAATACTATGAGTCAACAAAGTTTTAGTCATACGGAGTTGGGTGAACTCAACTTTGAGGTATTGAAAAAAATACGAGGATACTTGCGCCGTATGGTGGATGCAGGGGGAAGTGACCTCCATGTCAAAGCCAACAGTGTCGTTCGAGCCCGTATCAACGGAGAGATTATCCCCCTCTCCGGTGAGATTTTTTCAAAAGACGATGCTTTGATTTTTGCCAAAGAGCTGTTACGGACCCGTTTTCCCGAGTTGGTAGAGAAAAAAGAGCTGGACTTGGTCTATCCGTTTGATGAAAATACCCGTTTTCGTATCAATATCTTTTTTCAAATGGAAGGGGTATCGGCAGTTTTCCGTTTAATTCCCGTTAAAATTTTGAGTATTGAAGAACTCAAGCTTCCTGAAGTAGTCCATACCTTTGCAGAGATGGAACGGGGACTGGTCCTCGTTACGGGAGTTACGGGAAGCGGTAAATCAACGACACTTGCAGCCTTGATCGATGAGATTAACTGGAAGCGCCGTAAGCATATTATTACGATTGAAGATCCGATCGAGTTTGTCCATAAAGATCGGAAATGTATTATCAATCAGCGCAGTGTCGGGCAGGACACTCTCAGTTTCGGAAATGCTCTGCGGGCGGCGCTGCGGGAAGACCCCGATATTATTCTTGTCGGGGAGATGCGGGATATGGAGACGATTGAAATTGCACTCCATGCGGCAGATACCGGCCATTTGGTTTTCTCGACCCTCCATACCTTGGATGCCAAAGAAACGGTCAACCGGATTATCTCGGTATTCCCGACCGGCGAGCAAAACCGTGTCCGTATGACCCTCTCTTCCGTCCTTAAGGGGGTTATTTCACAACGTCTTATTCCGACAGTGGACGGAAAACGGGCTGCGGCGTTGGAGGTACTTGTTCGAACGCCCCGAATAGAGCAGCTTATTGCCGAAAACCGTGATATTGAAATTCCCGATACGATTGCGGAGGGGAAAGAACTCTACAAATCACAGACGTTTGATCAGGGGATTTTGGATTTATTTCTCTCCGGACGGATAAGTAGAGAAGATGCACTAGCGTCGGCAACGTCGGCTTCAGACTTGAAACTTCGTATGGAGGGGCTCAGCACGACAGTGGAAAAAGGGAAACTCGGAGTTGACGACGGCCCAAAAGAGTTCCGAGAAGAGGAATATATCGGCTTAAAAAGCTAACCCAAGATTTAGAATAAAATAAGCTATATTTAAGTATAATTCGCCTCATTTTATTTTAAGGACATGATTATGTTAGAAGGCATTGTAAGAGAGAGTATTGGCAAAGCTGCTACAAAAGCGTATCGCCGTGATGGTTATCTTATTGCTAACATCTACGGAAAAGGGCTTGAAAACGTTCATGCCGCGTTCAAAATGAACGATTTTATCCGTACAGTGCGCAACAAAGAGACCGTAGCATTCGCTGTAAGCGTAGCGGGTAAAGAGATGAACCTTGTTGTTCAAGGGTATGAGTCTCATCCGGTTTCAGGCAACTTGTTGCACGTTGATTTGATGGTTGCACAACCTGGTGTTGTAACTCACTATCATGTTCCGGTTGTTACTGTTGGAACACCGATCGGTTTGAAAAACAAAGGGATGTTATTCGTTGCTAAAAAACGTCTTCGCGTTAAAGCGGCAATCGAAAACTTGCCAAACAACGTCACTGTTGATGTTGCTCCTTTGGATTTAGGTGATTCCGTATTGGTTCGTGATCTTCCACGTGTTGAAAACGTAACGTTTACCGATTCAGACCGCGTATCGGTTCTTAGTATCATCAAAGCGAAATAAGGATGCTGATCGTCGGACTGGGAAACCCCGGCTCGGCGTATGCATCAACCCGTCATAACATCGGGTTCATGGTGATTGACGAGCTTTGTCGTCGCCACAGTGTCGTGAACGTTTCAAAGAGCTCCTTCGAAGGGGAGTTGTTTAAAATGGGTCAACACTTTCTCCTCAAACCGCTCACATTTATGAACCTCTCCGGTCGCTCTATTCTTGCCGTTAAAAATTTTTACAAAATTGATGAGGTCATTGTCATCCATGATGATTTGGATTTACCGTTTGGGGCATTGCGCTTTAAAAGCGGCGGCGGACACGGAGGACATAACGGACTAAAATCGACAGATGCCGCAATCGGAGCCGAGTATATCCGCGTACGTATGGGAATCGGAAAGCCTGAACACAAATCGCAAGTAGCCGATTATGTACTGCACCCCTTTAGCGCAGAAGAACAATCCAAACTTAGAGAGTGGATCGGTGTAACTGCTGATGCCGTTGAAATGCTTCTTGAAAAGAGCTGCACGGATGTAGCTTCAAAATGCTCCTTGAAGGGGCTTTGAAAATTTTGCAGGTTTTATTGGATACAATAAACTTCAATTTTTATATTTAGGCTCCTATGCTCGCATTTACAACTTTATCGTTACTTTATCTACGTTATTTTTCGATTGTTCTGATCGCATTGAGCAGTTTTATGGTCGGATTCGATTTGATGGATAATGCCTCAGAACTCCCGAACTCAGCCAATCTAGTCTTAATTTACATCATGTACAAATATTTTTATGCGATCGATATGATGCTTCCTATTTCGCTTATTTTTGCGATTATTGCCTCATTGGTTGAATTGGTACGCTCCAATGCCTTGGCGGCATATTACGCATTGGGATATTCTAAAACCCGTATAATGGCCCCTTTTTTAGGCGTTGCGAGTCTTTTGATTGTCATCTACATTGCACTTCATGCGACTAATTTTGCCCGCTCAAATGAGTTTGCCAATAATCTGCGGGAAACCTCTCAATTTATCCGCCCTACCAGTAATCTTTTTTTCACCCATGAGGGGAGTTATATCTATTTCGGCAATCTCTACCCTCTAAGTAAAAAAGCGGAGGATATTCGTGTTTTTAGATTCGAAGAAGGGACATTAAAAGAGGCATTGAGTGCTAATGAAGCAGTTTATGATGATGATAACAGATACTGGAATATTAAAAAAGCCCACTTAATACGTCCTCCCGAGGGGTTTGATCTGAAGGCTTTAGGGATTACAACGGAAGATAAGGAAAATCTCAAAGTACTTCGTGATTTTAAACCCAAAATTTTGGATCAGGTGTATGAGGGAAAAGCCAACTTTACCATCGGTGATGGATTAGATGCCCTTGAACTCTTGGAAAATCAAAACGTTGATGTCGCTAAAATCAAAAGTGCGATGTATCGTATTTTTGTTACCCCTTGGTTTGCCCCTATTTTGATGGTCCTCTTTTTCACCTATGCACCGGTAAGTGCACGATTTTTAAATCTCTCCTTTTTTAGCTTCGGAGCTATTTTGGTAACCCTGATTGTCTGGGGAGTCCTTTTTATGCTGGGAGAACTCTCAAATAACAAAACGCTCACCCCTGAAATGGGGATTATCGCCCCAATTATTTTCTTGTGTTGTGTCATGCTCTGGCGGCTTGGAAATCCCCTAAGGAGAGTTAGGGTAAAATCGCGACAAAACTAATCAATGAGGATTTAGTGTGATCGATTTTAAAGCTCTGGCACAAACGTACGGAACACCATTGTACGTGTATGATTTTGATGCGATGCGTGCTCAATTTGAATCATTAAAAGAGGCTTTTCGCGGCCGTAAATCAATTTTAGCCTATGCGGTTAAAGCAAATTCAAATCTAAGTGTTGTCAAACATTTTGCACAGATGGGTTCGGGTGCCGATTGTGTCTCAATCGGGGAAGTACGCCGTGCGTTGATGGCGGGTGTTCCGAAATACCGTATCCTTTTCAGCGGTGTCGGTAAACGTGATGATGAGATTCGCGAAGCGATTGAGTCGGATATCCTCTACATCAACGTCGAGAGCGAAGCGGAACTCGGACGTGTCGAGATGATTGCACGTGAATTGAATGCCAAAGCCCGTATCAGTATCCGCGTCAATCCGAATATCGATCCGAAAACTCACCCGTACATTTCGACGGGACTTCATGACAACAAATTCGGCGTTGAGATCGTTGCGGCAAAACGGATGTATATCCAAGCAAAAAACTCTGATTATCTTGATCCTGTAGGGATCCATTTCCATATCGGAAGCCAGTTGACCGAGTTAGAGCCGATTTATGAAGCGGCGGTGATTGTAGCCGATTTGCTCCGCTCCCTTCAAGCGATCGATATTGAGTTGAAATTCTTTGATATCGGGGGTGGATTGGGTGTCCGTTACGATAATGAGACGACCATTGCACCGTATGATTATGCACAGGCGATCCTCTCCGCACTCAAAGGGATCGATGTGACGATCATTTGCGAACCGGGACGTTTTTTGACGGCCAATGCGGGATATTTTTTGACGAAAGTCTTGTACGAGAAAAACAACGGAGCAAAACGTTTCGTGATGGTGGACGGAGCGATGAACGATCTTATCCGACCGAGTTTGTACAAAGCGTATCACCGTATCGAGGCGTTGGATAAAACGGGTAATGAAAGCGTTGCGGATGTCGTTGGTCCTGTTTGTGAGAGCGGTGACTTTTTAGCCAAAAATTATTCTCTTCCTCCAATGGAACATAACGATCTCCTTGTTGTTCACAGCGCCGGAGCGTATGGTTTCGGAATGGGGAGTAACTACAATACACGCGGACGTTCTGCCGAGATTGCGGTAGAAGCGGGTGAAGAACGTCTTATTCGACGCCGTGAAACGTATGAAGATGTAATCGCCTTAGAGCGTGAGTACCTCTAGGACTCGTGATGTATTTCATTGATGTGCAGGGGACGTTGATCGAAGATAATACCAAACTCCCGACCCGTGGAGCGGTTGCTTTTATCGACTATCTTAATGACCGTCAAATCCCCTATATGGTCATTACTAACAGTACGAAAAATCCGAGTGATGAGTTTTTAGGGTATTTGAATTCGATCGGTTTGAATATTCCCCAAAGTCATTATCTTGATCCGCTGATGTTGTTGGAGCGCCATATTGATAAAACTAAAAAAGTTGCCGCATATGGATCGGAGCCCTTTTTAGAGGTTGTTCGGTCAATGGGGTACTCTCTTGAGTATACATCCCCCGATGTCGTTTTAGTCGCCATTAAAGAGAATTTTACCCCCGATGAATACGCTCAAATGATTGAGTTTCTCCTCGGCGGTTCACAGCTTATCGGTATGCATGAAACAACCCTTTACGTCAAAAATCATAAACGCTATCCCGGTGTCGGGGCAATTTTAAAAATGTTGGAATTTGCGACATCGACTCCCTATACGGTGGTCGGGAAACCAAGTATCCCATTTTTCGAAGAGGCATTGTCTCGCCTCGGTACGCAAAAAACGGGTGCAGCGTTTTGTGACGTCACTATCATTAGCGATGATGTAAAAGGGGATCTCATTGGAGCTCAGAAAATGGGGATGAAAGGGGTGTTTGTTCTCAGCGGAAAATATCGCAATGCCGATGAAATTATCCCCTCTTTGGAACCTCACGAGCGTCCGGCAGAAATTTATGCCGATATGCAAGCAATATTGGAGCATTTATGAATACTTTAGAAGAGTGCAGAGCACGAATTGATGAAATAGATAACGAAGTGGTCACCTTACTGAACCGTCGTATGGAGGTCGTTCGCCGTGTCGGTGAGATCAAGCATGAGAGTAACAGTGCCATCTACCGTCCGGAACGGGAAAAAGCGATTATTGACCGTTTGACCCGTATCAGTGAAGAGCAGGGGGGACTGCTCAATTCTCAAGCGATTGAAGCGGTATTTTTAGAGATTTTTGCCGTTGCCCGTAATCTGGAACTCCCTGAGCGAATTGCTTATCTGGGACCTGAGGGGAGTTTTACCCATCAGGCGGCAGAGTCACGTTTTGGTGCTATGAGCGATTATCTCTCCCTCGGTTCCATCGAAGCGGTATTTAAAACCCTCGAAGCAGGGCGTGCAAAATTCGGCGTCGTTCCGATTGAAAACTCACGCGATGGTGTCGTGGGCGAAACACTTGATCTGTTGGGTAAAAGCAGCGTTAAAATCGTCGCTGAACTTTATATGCCGATTCATATGGCGTTTGCCACCAAAGCGGAACAAATTCACCATATCAAGAGAATCTATTCCAAAGACAAAGGGTTCGGTCAGTGCAGAGAGTTCTTGGCCGAACACGGTTTGGACTCTATAGAGCATATTCCGGTCGAATCAACGGCAAAAGCGGCTATCTTAGCCAGTAAGGATCCTGAAGCTGCGGCGATATGTTCTCACATTGCGGCGAAACTCTACGGCGTTCCGACATTGTTTGAAAATATCGAGGATACCCAAAACAATGCTACTCGATTTTTTATTCTCAGTGATTTTAAAAACGGCATCAGCGGAGACGATAAAACATCTATTTTGGTTCGTCTAAAAGATGCTCAAAAATCAGGAGCATTGGTCCATTTTCTTGAAGATTTCAACAATGCCGATATAAATCTCAGTAAGATTGAAAGCCGTCCTTCGCGGGATAAAGACGGTTTCGGATATTGGTTTTTTATCGACTTCTTCGGCCATATCGATGAAGAGAGCGTTCAAATATTAATGCAAAAACACAATGAAGAAGTGACATGGCTGGGAAGCTATGTAAAGGGAGAGTTATGAAATTTAATGAAGCATTAGAGTCTATTAAAACCTATGAAGCGGGTAAGCCGATCGAATTGGTCGTGCGTGAATACGGAATCGATAAAGATTCGATTGTAAAACTTGCCAGTAACGAAAATCCGTTCGGATGTTCCCCTAAAGTCAAAGATGCGGTTCGCGCTATCATCGATAATATGGCTCTTTATCCTGATGATTCGATGGTGAAGCTAAAAACCGCTTTGTCAGGTAAATACGAGATAAAAGGGAATGAACTCATTATCGGTGCGGGGAGCGATCAGGTAATCGAATTCGCGATTCACGCCAAAGCTCATAGCGGTTCAAAGGTTCTTGTGAACAGTGTCACCTTTGCCATGTATGAGATTTATGCCAAACAAGTGGGGGCTGAGATTATACGCACGGCATCACGTGAACACAAGATGGATGAGTTTTACACCCTTTATTGTGAACATAAACCCTCTATCATTTTCCTCTGTACTCCTAATAATCCCACAGGGGATGGACTCCTCGCGCAGGAAATGGTTGATTTTATCGCTAAAGTGGACAGCGATACACTCGTCATTGTGGATGGTGCCTATATGGAATACGCCCGTTTTAAAAATCCCGACTATGCGGTGGAGCCGAAAGATTTGATTGCGAAGTTTGATAACGTTCTTTTTCTCGGGACATTTTCGAAAGCGTACGGATTAGGGGGGATGCGAGTGGGATACGGAATTGCACAAGCACCTATCATTGAAGCCCTTTATAAAGTTCGCCCGCCGTTTAATATTACGACACTCTCTCTTGAAGCGGCATCGGTTGCATTGGATGATGAGGCTTTCGTTCAAGAGTGTATTCGTGATAATTTTAACGAGATGGCTCGATATGAAGAATTTGCACGCTCTAAGGGGATCGATGTGATTGATAGTTATACCAATTTCGTCACATTATCGCTTCCTGAAGAAAAAAATTCATCAAAAATTGCGCAAGAACTCTTAAAAAAGGGTATGATTGTACGTGATTTAAGCAGTTACGGATTGAACGCTATTCGTGTTACAATCGGAACCCGAGTGCAAAACGATCGATTTTTTGAACTCACTGATTCTTTATTATAAAATAGGTAAAAATGGATTTTAAGACCCTTTTCGCGCAACTTGTTGTTTTTTTCGGAAAGCTGACCCAAGCACAGAGAGCCATTATTGGCGCAGCAGTTGCAGGGATAATAGCTTTTTTGATTTTTTTGGTTGTTTATTCTTCTGAAGGATCAAAAAACGATAACGGAGGGTATCAGGTTCTCTTCGATCAACTGAGCTCTGAAGATGCGGCAAAAGTGATAGAGCAGCTCGAAAAAGATCAAATTCCTTACCGAATTCCTCGTGAAAATGTGATTGAAGTCCCTAAAGAAGTAGTCTATAAAGAGCGTATTACTATAGCCTCTATGGGAATCCCTAAAGAGGGGCATGTCGGATTTGAACTTTTTGATAAACAAGAGTTCGGTGCTACGAATTTCGATCAAGAGGTAAAATTTCGACGAGCGTTAGAGGGGGAGTTGGCTCGCTCTATTGACTCTCTTTCTCCGGTTGAAAAATCGAATGTCTCTCTTGCCCTCCCTAAAGAGACACTGTTTGTCGCGGAAGAAGTTCCCCCTTCCGCATCGGTTATGGTGCAACTTTATCCCGATCGAAAATTGACCCCTAAACAGATTCGGGGGATTAAAAAACTTGTTGCCGCTGCCGTTCCGAAGTTGACTCCCGAGAATGTAGCATTGATCGATTCCGAGGGTGAAACACTCGGAGATAACGATGCCGCTAGCGCTATGGGTGAACTCTCCGCGATACAGCAAATGTATAAAACCAAAGAAGAGAAGAAACAAGAAGAGAAGATTATCAATGTTCTTGCTCCCTTTATCGGAGGGAAAGATCGCGTCGTTGCCAAAGTGACCATCGAGTATGATTTTTCAGAACAAAGTTCAACATCGGAAAAATACGATCCTGAAAATGTGGTGCGCAGTGAGCAGTCTTCCGAAGAAAAACGTGACGGAGCAACCCCTCCTCAAGTGGGCGGAGTTCCGGGTGCAGTCAGCAATATCGGTCCTGTAGAAGGGCTTGCGGGGAGCGGCGGTGAAAAATTTGAAAAAACGACCGGAACCACGAATTACGAAGTTTCGAAAACAGTTTCGACAACCAAAATGGAATTTGCCCGTATTAAGCGGATGACGGCCGCCGTTGTTGTGGACGGCAAGTACGAAGCAAAAAAAGATCCTGCCGGAGAGGCGACCGAAGAGATCGAGTATATTGCACTGGATGAGACACAAATTCAGGCAATCGATGCATTGGTCAAGCAATCCATCGGTGTGGATGAGCAGCGAGGAGATCAGGTAACGGTTCGTAATTTTGAATTTCAAGCCTCTAAAGACGGATTACAGCCTAAAGATGCCGCCTCTAAAACATCTGATTTCATCGCAACGTATATTACGCCGTTTGCCCCTATATTCAAGTATCTTTTGGTCGCACTTATTTTGTTTATTGCGTACAAAAAAATCATTATCCCGTTTGCGGAACGTATGCTTGAATTCAGTCGTGATGAAGAAGAATTTGAAAAACCGAATCTTGAAATTGCCGATGATGAAGATGAAGATTTAGCGGAAAAAGTACAACTCATGCGTAAAAAAGTGGAAAACCAACTGGGGCTTGGGGAGAATTTCAACGAGGATGAGCTTAAATACGATGTGTTATTGGAAAAAGTTCGTGAAATCGCGGAGGATCATCCGGAAGAGATAGCCTCGTTGATTCAGGCACTAATCGATGAAGAATCGATACCTGCAGACAGCCCACATAAGCGATAGGAGGGATACATGACGTTGACACAGTCTCAGCAAGCTAATTTTGATGAAATGAGTATGTCTCAAAAGATTGCTATTTTGTTGGTGCAGCTGGGTGAAGATGTCACCGCCACTATCTTTTCTCGGATGAATGTCGAGGCGATTACCGAAGTTTCAAAATACATTGCGAATAACCGCTCTATCGAAAAAAATATCGGTGCGGCTGTTTTAGAAGAGTTTTATGCCATTATCCAATCCAACCAATACCTCAATACCGGCGGTATGGATTATGCCCGTGAGATTCTCTACAAAGCGCTAGGACCGGAAGAAGCGAAAAAGGTATTGGAGCGTCTGAGCAAAACGATGCAGGGTGCCCAGAACTTTTCGTATTTGTCTAAAATCAAACCGCAGCAGCTTGCCGACTTTATTATGAATGAGCATCCTCAAACCGTTGCGTTGATTTTAGCGCATATGGACCCTTCCGCCGCTGCGGAGACCCTTTATATCTTCCCTGATGATCTGCGTGCCGAAGTGGCCATGCGTATGGCAAAACTCGGGGATATTTCACCGTCGATCATTAAACGGGTCAGTGCCGTTCTCGAATCCAAACTCGAATCACTCGCAAGCTACAAAGTCGAAGTGGGCGGACCGCGCGCCGTGGCCGATGTCTTCAACCGCCTTGGTGCGAAAGCTTCCAAAGCAACCCTCACTCAAATCGAACAGCTCGATCAGGAACTGGCGGCATCGATCAAAGAGATGATGTTTACCTTCGAAGATATGGTTGATCTTGACGGTAACAGTATCCGTGAAATTCTCAAAGCGGTGGATAAAAACGATCTTATGCTGGCACTCAAAAATGCGGCGGAAGAGCTTAAAGAGAAATTCTATGCCAATATGTCTCAGCGTGCCAAAGATGCTTTTGTCGAGGAGCTTCAATTCTTGGGTGCCGTTAAGATGAAAGAGGTAGAGAGTGCTCAGCGTAAAATCGTTGATGCGGTTCAGGCATTGGCAGAGCAAGGGATCTTGCAGCTCGGTGAATCTGAAGAGATGGTGGAGTAGACAGAATGGATGTGGTAATTCAGCACAATTCTGCAGGGGCACACACCATTAGTAAATACCAATTTAAAATTCTCTCATCGCTTTCTGGTTTGAGTGTCGGAGAGGCCAGCCAAGAGATCGATAATATCTCATCTGTCGAGCAGCCTCGGGAGCAAAGAAACGAAGAGACAAAGTCATCCAAGGACGAGCTGATTGAGTCGTTGATGAAAAAAGCCGATGAGATGAGTTCGAATGTGATTAAAATGCAGATGCGGCTTGAATCACTCCAAGAAGAACATGCGCTTGCCCTCGAAGAGACTAAAAAAGGGGCGTATCAAGAGGGGATAGAAGCCGGTATAGCGCAAGAGAAATCCCAAAATGAAGGGCAAAGTGCGCAATCTCACGATCAGCTTGCTTCATCGGTGAAGACACTGGAGAATGCCGCAGCAGAGTTCGTGAGCGCACTAGCTTCCATTCAAAAAGAGCTTACCCATACGGCTTTGGATATCGCTAAAGAGGTGATTGGGATTGAAACAGGGGAACACAGTGCCAAAATAGCGGCAAAACTCTCAGGTGATTTAATCGAAGAGTTGAAAGATGCTTCTAAAATTACCCTTCGGGTGAATCCGGCGGATCACGGATTTATCTCTGAAAAAGTGGGTTCACTCACTCATGTAGAGGTGTTGTCCGATCGAGCGATCAGTGCCGGAGGGGTGGTTGCTATCAGCGATGTCGGAAACATCGATTCGGAGATAAAAAAGCGTTATGAGAGGCTTAAACGCTCCTTGTTGCTTGAATCGTAACCCCTTTTTCCAACGATTGACTTTTATACTATAGACTTCGAATAGAGAATACTTTTTAGGACAGTGCATCATAATGAATATTAAAAATTTTACTTTGCCTCAGATGGAAGAGCTATCCCAAAAGATACGGGACCGTATTTTAGAAGTGGTGAGTACCAACGGCGGCCATTTAAGCTCTACCCTCGGAGCCACTGAGATTATTGTGGCGATGCACAAAGTATTTGATGCAGAGAAAGATCCTTTTATTTTCGATGTCTCTCACCAAGCGTATGCCCATAAACTCCTTACCGGTCGTTGGGAAGAGTTTTCAACCCTTCGTCAATTTGGCGGTTTGAGCGGTTATACAAAACCATCTGAATCGGATAAAGATTATTTTGTTGCGGGGCACAGTTCGACCTCTATATCACTCGGAGTCGGTGCGGCAAAGGCAATAGCCCTCAAAAATGAGCAAGAGAGCCGTATCCCCGTTGTTCTTATCGGGGATGGGGCAATGTCTGCGGGGATGGCGTATGAAGCGATGAATGAACTGGGTGATCGCAAATATCCGATGGTTATTATCCTCAACGATAATGAGATGTCGATCGCCAAACCGATCGGAGCGATCAGCCGAATGCTGAGTTCTGCAATGGCTAGCCCTTTTTATCAGCGTTTTAAACGAAAAACAGAGCAGTTTGTCGATAATTTCGGGGAAGGGGCACACTATCTCGCGAAGCGGTTTGAAGAGTCGTTTAAACTCATCACACCGGGGATTATGTTCGAAGAGATGGGGATCGAATATATCGGCCCCATCGACGGGCATGATCTCAAATCGTTGATTGAGACGTTTGAAATTGCCAAAGGGATGGGTAAACCGGTATTGGTGCATATCCAGACCATTAAGGGCAAAGGGTATGAGATTGCCGAAGGAAAACATGAAAAATGGCATGGCGTCTCACCGTTTGATCTCAAAAGCGGCACGGCAAATGCCAAAAGTTTGCTCAAAAGTGCTACGCAGATTTATGCGGATGCCCTTATGACACAGGCTGATAAAAATGATAAGATTGTTGGGGTTACCGCCGCGATGCCCAGCGGAACAGGGTTGTCGGCATTGATGGAAAAATATCCCGAACGTTTTTGGGATGTGGCGATAGCCGAACAGCATGCGGTAACGTCGATGGGGGCATTGGCAAAAGAGGGATTTAAACCGTTTTGTACGATTTACTCCACCTTTTTACAACGGGGATTTGACCAAGTGATCCACGATGTGTGTCTGATGGATTTACCGGTCGTGTTTGCCCTTGATCGTGCCGGAATCGTCGGAGAAGACGGAGAAACCCACCAAGGGGCGTACGATATCAGCTTTTTACGTCTTATCCCTAATATGACCCTTTGTGCACCGCGTGATGAGCTCTCTTTTCATCAGATTATCGAGTTTGCATCGACGTATGAACACCCATGTGCCATCCGCTATCCGCGCGGTTCCTTCGCAGAAGCCGATTTGATCGAATCCGCTCCGTTTGTGGAGGGGAAATCTCAACTCCTTATTTCCAACGATTCCGATCGGTTGTTTATCGGGTACGGCAATGGAGTAGGGCGTGCGGCACAAACGATGGCCTTTATGGAGGAGCAACCTTCACTGCTCGATTTGCGTTTTGTCAAACCGTTAGATACAGTAATGCTACGTCAAATGGCGCAAGAGCATAAACAATGGTACATTTTCAGTGATTCGGCACGAATCGGCGGCGTTGGCAGTGCGTTGCTAGAGTGGTTATCGGAAGAGAAAATTACCGACGTATCGGTAGTGAGTTTCGAATATGATGATGAGTTTATCAAACACGGCAACACCAAGCTTGTCGAAGAGTCTTTAGGACTTCTCCCTGAACAATTAGCCGCTCGGGTTATCGGAGAATAATCACCCCAGCGATTCTCCCTGTTTGCTGAGCGTCGGCACGGTAGGAAAAGTACTCATCGCTCCTGCATGACGTGCAGTGCTCTACCACCTCTATGTTTTCTACCCCCAACCCTTTTAACTGCTCCAACAGGATCGTATTGACATCCAAAAACACTTTTTCATCTTCTCTTCGTAATGCCAAGCCATACCCCTTTGTTTCACACTCTAGAGCTATCGTTTCGTTGATCTCATAACAGCATCCTCCGATAGAGGGGCCGAGTACGATATAAAGATCCTCTGCATGGGTTCCAAATGCTTGATGCATCGCGGTGATCGTTTTAGGGAGGATGGCATGCAGTGCCCCAGAGCGTCCCGCATGGACTGCCCCTATCGCTTGTTGGATCGGATCGTAGAGCAATACCCCCGTACAATCGGCACTCATCACCATGAGCGGAGTGTTTGTGCGGTTGGTGATGAGGGCATCGCATTCGGGGGGTGCATCGAAAGTGAGGGTTTCATCAACGATAACGATCCGATCGGAGTGGATTTGGCGCATATGGATGAGAGAGTGACGATTGAAACCTAGTTTATCGGCAAGAAGATCGTGATTTTTTACAACGTCTTCGGGATTATCTCCGACATGAAACGCGAGATTGGCATCAGTATAGGGAGCTTTGGAAATACCGCCGTGCCGTGAGGTAAAGGCGGCGGTAATAGCGGAAAATGACGCTAAAAGAGCGGGAGAGACGGTTTTCATGGGATGAGTATACCGTGGCTCTCTTTTGGAAAGACTTATGTTCTATAGGTAGAAATTTGTGCCGTCATCTCAGCGGCTACGTGGTGTAGATGCTCAGCTGCCGCCGCGATCTCTTCCACATTTCGGACATTGGATGCCGACATGACACTGATCTTATTGATCTCATCAATGATAACATCGTTACGTTTGGTATTGCTTTCCGCTTTCTGTGCGACTTCGTGCATCCCCTCAACCGTATCTGTAAGGGTATTGACCGCCATCTCAGTATACGATTCGACTTCACTTGAGAGATGGGAGAGTTTTTCCATACGGTGAACATTGTCATTCATTTGCTCCGACATATCCATAATGGACTGGACAATGACATTCACGGTTGCATTCGTCTCGACAAGGCTCTTTTGGGTCCGTTCGGCGAGTTTGCGTACTTCATCGGCTACTACGGCAAAACCGCGACCATGTTCACCTGCCCGTGCTGCTTCGATAGCCGCATTGAGTGCCAAAAGGTTTGTTTGATCGGCAATATCGGAGATAACCGTGAGGACGTTTTTCACTTGTTCCGCTTCATGGGTTAGGGAGTTTAGTTTTTCGTTCATCGCGGCTTCAATCTCTACCGTTTGATTAAGTGATTCAACCGTCTCTTTGAGAGCGCTCTGGGCTGCGTTGAGGTTGGTTCGCGCATTGGTTGCCATATCGCTTACTTCATGGGTTCGAATAACGGCTTCGTTCATCTCATTTTTAATGATATTAGCGTTTTCGGTGGTTTCTGTGACTATTTTAGAAGCATCTTCCGCCTGCTTACCGATCGATAAGGTGGTTGCGGAGAGTTCTGTAGCCACAGAGAGATTTTCGGATGAGGAGTGCTGCGCCGTGGCAAACGTATCACGCAGCGCATTGGTCAGTGCGTTGATATTGTCGGCGACTTCGGTCAGCTCATTTTTACCCGGGAGTGTTATCGCATGGGTGAGATCTTTGTTGCTTACCATCGTATGGACGTTTTCATTCAATGTTTTAACGGCGCGGCTGATGGTAGAGGTTGTTAAATAGGCTACAATCAATCCGATGAGGGTTGAAAACACCCCTAAGAAGAATGTTGTCGTTGCAGAAAAATTGGATTTATCCATCGTAATGGTTAAGTTATCGGAGGCCTCTTTGATTTGAGTCGCTTTTAGCTTATCGATATTTTCTGCTAATTTCCCGGTCATTTGATCGAATTGCCCCATTGCATCATTTCCCTCGGAAATACTGCGTCCATAGGCGCTCTTCATCTCTTTACCCGCTTCGAGCAAAGCGGCAGCATCTTTTTTGATAGCTTCTACACTGGATAACGCTTGGGTATTATGTTCTTCTTTGAACATTTTTTCAAACGAATCCATATCTTCTAAAAAAGCGGTATGTGCTTTGTTGGCTTCTTCAACCGATCCCTCTTCTTGGGTTAATGCCGCATCGGTCAAAAATTGTTGCATTTGGCATGATTGGTATTTTGCATCAGCCGCTTTAAACGCATACGGTACTGATTCAGTGGAGGTTTCCTCTACTAAAGTACTGATACTGTTACTATTAACTGTTCCTATGAGTGCATTGAGTGCTACTAGGAAAATGACTGTACCGATTCCATAACTGAGCTGTTGCTTTATTGTCACCTGTAGATCCATTTATTAAAATTAAAAATAATAATAACCAATTACAGGTCATATTAGACTTAAATAAAAGTATGTAGATGTTTTTATTTGTTATGCTTCCGATAACATCGTATCCATTAGTTCAAATAATTCGTGCGATGCTTTTTCCATTTCTTGGAAATTTTCAATAATTTTCTCTGCATGATCGATACATTGGTCTTGGTGTGCATGAACAAATTTCAAATTTTCATTTGCTTTTTGGTGGACTGTTTCATGCGGAGCTTTTAGTTGCGGATAACTGCGGGTATTTCCAAATCGGCGTTTCCCCTCGTTGTCATACCATTGTCCCATATGGCACTCGTGGGTATCCATCGTTTCGAGTTGTTGTTCGCAGGTCATAATAGTGTTGTAGGCACGAGATTTATAGAGAATATGTTCGATTTTTGCCAATACGACGAAGACGTTGTTCTCCATTTTATAGGAAGAATCAACGATGCGCGATGAACTTTCATTGAGTTTAATCAGGGTGTGCTCAAAATTATTGATTTTTGCACTGGAGGTGTCTACCACGGTGTTCATCTCTTCCGCACTGGTTTGAATCTCGCTCATATCCTGTTGCAATGAGTTGATCGAAACGGAGATCTCTCCGGTCGCTTTATGGGTTCGTTCGGCAAGTTTACGCACTTCATCGGCAACCACGGCAAACCCGCGTCCATGTTCTCCTGCCCGCGCTGCTTCGATAGCGGCATTTAGAGCTAAGAGATTGGTTTGATCGGCGATATCGGTGATGAACTCGATAATGGAGGTGATTTCGGCGGCACGGGTTGAAATATGGGAAATAGCATCGTTGTTGTTACTCACTTTTTCCGTTAACGTATTGAGTTCTGAAATGATTTCACCGATCGTTTGTCGGCTGTTGTCGGCAAGGGTGGCAGCATCTTTGGTGGCTGAGGTCACTTCTTTGAGGTTTTGAATGTTATTGTGCAAATCATGCTGGATAACGCCGAGACTCTCAGTCACTTGGACATTCAGGTGGCTTAACTGGGCATTCATAGCATCACGCCGTTTTTTTAACTCCTGATCTTTCATAACTTCAATACTTTCTCTCACTCGTCCTATCGCATCCACAAAAGCTCCGTGCATTCCGGTATCCATGATCGGACGAGAAAAATCACCGAGGGTGGCATTGGTGATCGAGGTGTTGATCTGAGAGATAAAGTTTTCAATCTGCTCAAGAAGCTGCTGGAGCGCATCGGCCATTATTCCCAGTTCCGTTCCGGGACTGGCGTCGATATGGGTATCGGAAAAATTACCTTCGGCCACTTTTTTAATCACGCGGGTGAAACTCTCTAGTGCTGTGATAATCGAGGATTGGATAAGGGATGCAAACGCAAAAATAACGATGGCTACCGTAATGCCGCAAATGAGGACAAAGAGTTTATAGAAAGTGATTTCGTTATGTAACTCGCTAGAGGCGGTTTCTAATGCCGTTTGTTTGATTTTGATAACTTGTAGAAAGTCATCGCGTGAAGCATCAGCATACGGAGTTAACTCTTTTTTGTATTGGGCGTAGATGTCGATGCTGTTTGATGTTATCGTATCGGCATCCAAAGATTTCATCATAGCGTAAGAGTTGTCTAGAAATTGAGTTGTACTTTTTTTCGCATGATCAATCAATGTTTTTGACTCTTGATCGGTTGAAGTTTCTTCCAACTTGGCAAAAGCGGTATTAATTTTTTCGATATGCTCCTTAAGTTTCCCCATATTTTTCTCGTAATTTCCCCCCAGCATAATATCTCGGCTGGTACGGCTGACATAATTGAGATCTTTTTCAATCTCTAGAGCGAGCAAGGCACCATGCGTTGAATTTTTTTGGAGCGTTTCGTATTGGGATTCAATACTGCTGAGGGCAAAGAAAACGAAAATAGAGGCACCGACAACCGAAAAAGTTGCGGCGATAACAAGATAGCGCATCCGCTGTCTGATACTGAGATGATGAAACATTGAAAAACCTTTATGAGAAGCAAATATATACCTATTTTAGCGGGTGTGCTAATGTGATAATATTATAATACTATTTTTTGGTTCTCTATTAGAATCTTGAGTTAAACGGTAGGGTTGATATTTAGCACTAGGGTAGTTGGAAATAGGATAAAATACTTTAAAGAATGGAAACAAGGGTAAAACAGTGTTAGCAAAACAGATAAAAACGGTACATTTGGATGGAGAAGATACAACACTCAAACGTGAAGAACTAAGCGCTTATTTCCATCAGAGCTTTGATCTGTTTGAGTCCCTTTTTGAACTGTTGAAGTCCGATGAGGTTTTTTATCGACAATCCGAACCGACGCGCCATCCGATGATTTTTTATTTCGGACATACGGCGATCTTTTACATTAATAAACTTGTCGCTTCCGGTGTGTTAAAAGAGCGAATCAACCCCCATTTTGAAGAGCTATTTGCCGTCGGAGTCGATGAGATGACGTGGGATGCGCAGAGTGATACTCTGAGATGGCCTAGCGTTGATGAGGTGCGTGAGTATCGACAAAAAGTTTGTCACCTTGTGGATGAGCTGATTATGTCGATGCCGATGAAGCTCCCCATCACCAAAGAAGATCCGTTTTGGGCGATATGGATGGGAATCGAGCATGAACGGATACATATTGAGACCTCCAGTGTCCTTCATCGTCAGATGCCCCTTGAATTTATCCGTCCTCACGCAGATTTTCCGATGTGTCCTGTTCACGGGGATGCTCCTGAAAACAGTATGGTCGATTTTAATGCCTCTGAGATTGAACTTGGTAAAGGCGACAACGATCACGGGTTGTATGGCTGGGACAATGAATACGGAAGTGCCACCTATTTTGTAGAGCCGTTTCAAGCTTCCAAATATTTGGTAAGCAATGGCGAATTTATGGATTTTGTTGCCGCAAACGGGTATGGAGTTAGCAGGTGGTGGGATGAAGAGGGGTTGAAATTTCTCAAAATTCGAAAGGCGACATGCCCGCCGTTTTGGGTACTTCAGAGTGATGGGAGTTATCGGTATCGTGCATTAGCTCAAGAGATACCGATGCCTTATAACTGGCCGGTAGAGGTTAATGCTCTCGAAGCGGAAGCCTTTTGTCGCTGGAAGAGTGCTCAAGAAGGGGAGACCTATCGTCTCCCTACCGAAGCGGAATGGTCTGTGATGGCACAAGAGGGCGGTATGAGTGAGGAGATATTTGACGATTCTCGCGCCAATATTAATCTCGCCCACTATGCCTCTTCGGTTCCCGTCGATACCTTCGCCCATGGCGAGGTGTACGATGTGGCAGGAAACGTATGGCAATGGACACAAACCCAAATGGACGCGTATGAGGGATTTGTGACCCATCCGTGGTATGCCGATTTTTCAGAGCCGACGTTTGACGGTAAGCATAACCTTATCAAAGGGGGATCGTGGATTTCGACCGGTAATGAGATCCTCTACCCCTCACGCTATGCGTTCCGTCGCCATTTTATCCAGCATGCCGGATTCCGATACGTCATCGGCGAGGGTGAAAACGAAACACTCAAATATGAGCGTATCGAGCAGATGTTTGCGAAATGGAAACAACGGTATGGATGAGTTCCGGTTTATTGACCGCAGTGCGACAAATGCCGAAAAATACACCCTTCGGCAAAAACTGTTTCATACCGAAGCGGTTATTCCTATGTGGGTAGCTGATATGGATATTGCGACTCCCGAATGTGTGATTCATGCAGTACAGGAGCGGTTGCGCCATCCGATTCTCGGATATGAGATTATGACCGATAGTGCTTACGCCGCACAGATAGGGTGGGTGAGGGAGCATCACGGATTTGAAATGGAGCGACAATGGCTCAGCTACTCCCCCTCGGTGGTAGCGTCGATCGGATGTGCCATCCGTGCATTCAGTGAAGAGGGAGATGAGGTGATCGTGATGGATCCCGTCTATCCTCCGTTTTATAGCATGGTAAAAGATAACAATCGTCAACTTATTCTCCATCCGCTGAAACAAGATAAAGAGGGGATATATCGCTTCGATATCGAGCGCCTATGTGCTCACATCACACCGAAAACCAAACTGTTATTACTCTGCTCGCCACATAACCCGATCGGACGCGTATGGAGCCGTGATGAGCTTTTAGCGTTGGGGGAATTATGTCTAAAGTACGGGATTCGGATTATCAGTGATGAGATCCATTCGGATCTTGTCTTTGCACTGCACACCCATATCCCTATCGCGTCACTCTCTGAGGCGCTTTTAAACAATACACTCACGTTGATTGGGCCAGGGAAAACCTTTAACATGGCGGGATTTTCGATCTCGAGTGTGTGCATTGCTGATGAAATCATGCGAAAACGGTATGAAGAAGAGGCTCACCGCATCCATTTCGGAGAGGGTGCGGTGTTGTCTCATGTGGCATTTGAAACCGCTTATCGTGAGGGGGGAGAATGGCATCAAAAACTATTAGAACATCTAAGGGTCAATGCCAGTCTCATCGAAGCGTGGGTGGCAGAACACCCTGTTATTCAGTTCCGACCTCCTGAAGCGACCTATTTGGCATGGCTGGATTGCAGTGCGCTTGGATTAGGAGATCGGGAGTTGCGAGAGTTTTTTGTTTCGAAAGCCGGATTGGGATTGAGCCCCGGACTTAGTTTCGGTAAAGAGGGGAGTGGGTTTATGCGGCTCAATTTTGCAGTACCGACATCAGTCCTTAGCGATGCGTTGGATCGGTTGGACAAGGCTTTAAATGATTGAAAAAATTGAGCGCTTTATTGGTGAGCATCATCTCCTCTCACTGGCAACAATAGGGGAGCGGTTATGGTGCTGTTCGATGTTTTACGCGTATGATCCAGAAACTATATCGTTTATCGTTGCTTCCGATGAGACGACGGAGCATATGAACAATATTTTGCAAAATCCTTATATTGCAGGGACGGTGGCATTGGAGACCAAAACGGTCGGGAAAATACAGGGGATACAGTTTAGCGGAGTGATGGCACAAGCGGAAACAAAAGGGTATGACCTATATTTCAAAGCATTTCCCTATGCACGGATTATGAACCCGACATTGTGGGAAATACGGCTCGATGAGGTCAAAATGACCGATAACACCTTGGGATTTGGGAAAAAGGTTACTTGGAAACGCTCTTTTTCGGAGTAAAGTAAGAACAAGGTGCCCCACTGGAACTTTGAACGACCATGGATGGGATCATTTTTGCTTTAAATCCGTATGCTTTGCATCCGTGAGGCTGATGGGCTTCCCATGTGACAAAATAGTAGGTGCATTTATGACAATTTATTTTTTCCATTAGAGGAATATTACCGTATAATTTCACAGATTAAAAAGGATAGATATGAATAAATTGCTCTGTATGGTAGAACTGCAACAGAAACTAAATGATGCAACCAACGGGTTAGGTTGGGAAAAAGGGTTAACGAAAGAGGGAAAATCGATCAATTGGCGTCGTTGTATCACTATGGAATCGGCCGAGATGATCGATTCGTTCGGATGGAAACACTGGAAAAGTATTGCACAGCCGACCGATTATGCCAATCTTCAAATCGAGATTGTCGATGTGTGGCATTTTGTGATGAGTTTACTTTTAGAGTTTACTCATAACAATGGAGCGGAAAGCATTGGAGAGTTGGCGGAACGGATGTCAAAGACTCCTGAATATCAACGATTAAATACGGCGACATCTCTTGAATTCGGCAGTGACCCGCTTTTAATGACTAAAATTGAAAACGTTATGCGTCTTTCCCTTATCCCTGTCTCTGCGGAGATGGTCGGTGCCTTGATCGAGGAGTTTTTTGAACTGGCCTATTTGGGAGCGTTAAATACGACGGAACTTTACCGTTTGTATGTCGGTAAAAATATCCTCAATCAGTTTCGCCAAGATCACGGCTACAAAGAGGGAAGCTACATTAAGCTTTGGAACGGTTTGGAAGATAATGTTGTGATGAAACGCGCTTGGGAAACCAATCCCGATATGACCCCTGAAGAGTTGTACGACGCACTTAAAGCCGCTTATCCGGCGTAAAGTTAGGCAGAATATATCTCTTTGTATTCGCCCTTCCACCGTTTGTGGCACCAAAACCAGAGTTTCGGATGCGCTCGAATGAGACGCTCCAGTGCATCGATCTGTTTTTCAGTGGCTGCTACAATCGCCTCTTCGTTTACCCCCTCCACATCGATAGGATCTTCAAAGGCAACGGTGTAATTTTTTTCATCTTCGCTTGTAATGTAGACACCCACAATCGGAACATTAAATTTACCGGACAACTGCGCTGCGGTAGAGGAGTGATAAGCCGGATAACCGAAAAAATCGGCTGTTACCCCATATCGTGCATTGCTCCCTTGATCAATCATGATTAAAACCGATCCGTTGTTTTTGAGGGTTTTCGCCATATGTTTAAGAGCACCTTTTTTTTCGGCCAGTACCATTCGATGATTGGATCTCGCTTCCAATAAATAGGAGTCGAATTCGCTACGGTTAAACCCTTTATAGATGGATGCAATAGGGGTAATGAGGGAGGAGAGGGCTGCTCCTCCGAGTTCCCAGTTCCCAAAATGGGCGGAGACAAAAACAATCCCGCTCCCTTGAGCCAAAATAGCATCCACTTTTTCACGATTTTTAAACGTTACCTGCTTGGCGATATTTTCTGCCGAATTTCGTCTGTTTTCCATTGTCTGGAGGAGATTGAGGGCTAAATTGCGATAGCAATAGCTTTCAATTTCTCTCTTTTCATCGTGAGAGAGTTCATTTTTAAAAGCAAAAGAGAGATTTTGTTGAATGATACGGTTACGTTGTGACGCGATTTTATGTGCTAATGCAGCGAGTGACGTAAAGAGCCCTTTGCGCCAAGGGTAAGGGAGTGACATTAAAAAAGCGTCCAGAATTAAAAAGAGGCGAAATAAAATCATACTAAAAGTTCCTTGGCTTTTTGAAGTATCACGGAAGGGTCAATCTCCCGAATTGAAAAATCGTTTCGGTTAATTTTTAAAATATTGACGGATGAGGGGGATTTTATTCCAAGATTGCTAACGGTTGGGAAAATCATCCGCTCATTCGTGGGGCCGAAAAGGGTGATGGAAGGGCGGTTCATCGCCCACCCCATATGGGTAGGTCCCGTATCGTTACCGATGATGAGATCACAATGTCCGATAAAACTGACCAGTTCAATCAGCGACATTTTCGGAGCAACATGCGCGTTGGAAGAGTGCTGTGCAATCCACTGCGCATCAAGACGCTCATCCTCACTTCCCCAGATCAAAAAACACGGATAGGATAGGGCGTCGCACAATGATGCAAAATGTTCTTTCGGATAGCACTTGCTCGGCCAAGAGGCTCCGATAACACAGGCAATATTTTTTAGGGGGCTAAGCTCTTGAGGTCTCTTGATGAGAGGGAAAAGAGGCACTTTGTTCAGTATGTCGTTTTCATCGTAGGGGATGTGCAGTGCTTCGGTTATGACGAGAACATTGCGTTTGATAACATTCATCTCATAAGGGATTGCGGAAGCCGTATCGTAAAACCATGCGGCAATCGCTTCCCGTGCGCTGTGACGGTCAAACCCGTGTACATTCCCTTTTAAAAACGAGGCGACGAGTGCCGATTTGAGTAACCCTTGCGCATCGATAATCTGATCGTAGGGGGGAGCAGATTTGAGGGAACGGATCGTCTCTCTCAGAAGTGTAAAACTTTTTGTTTTTTTGATCCGTTTGAGGGGGACGGGGATCACTTCATTGATGAGAGGATGGTTTTGTAAAATCGAGGCAAATGCTTCCTCAACATACCAGTCAATAGTTGCATTAGGGTAATATTTGCGGATAATCTGCAAGACTACGGCAGTATTGACGATGTCGCCCAATGCGCTTAATCGTACAATAGCGATTCGGAAATTTCGAGTATTCATAAGCATAACTATAGCGCAACTAAGCTACAATCCGCATCAATTACAGGTGTAAGGAGAGGAGAGATAATGGTTGTTCAAGATATTCAGCAGTTTGCAGAAATCCGCCCGAAAGCACGAGCCTATTTTTGTTATTTGTTCCATAAAAATCTCCCGAATCACCTCCCTTCCGTTTCGATAGAATCCCTAACCGCCCGTTTACTAAAAATTCGGGGTGATCTTAAGGGACTTGAAGCGGCATACATCCTCGATGCTGCGGGGAATCAAGTCACTCCAACCTATCTCAAAAGCGGAAAAAAAGAGGAAGAGATTGGGGAAAGTCGATCTACGAGAGCCTATTATTATCGCGCTATGCATGAGCGCCGATGTACGATTACCGATCCCTATCCCTCTTTGCTTAACGACGAATTGACCGTTACGGCATCGGAGCCTATTTTCGATGAACACGGTGAAATCGTTTACGTAGCCTGTATCGATATGCCGTTGGCCGAAGTGTTGAAAATTGCTCATCCTATGGCGCTTGAATCGGCAGCAGGACGTTTTTTCAGAGTAGCGTACGGGGCATTTACCGTAGTCCTCGCATTAGTCTCTTTACTCCTTTTTGTAAAAGGGATAGAAGGATTTTTGTCGTACGGAATGGGTCAGTATGATCGAATCGAAATTAAAGATATTTTTGAAGCGACGATCCTTCTGACCCTCTCTCTGGCAATCCTCGATTTGGTCAAAACGCTCTTTGAGGAGGAAGTGTTAGGACGTCCGAAAAGCGATCCCTCATCGAGCATTCATAAAACAATGGTCCGTTTTTTAGGTTCGATTATCATTGCACTCTCGATTGAAGCGTTGATGCTCGTCTTTAAATTTGCGATGACCGAACCGCATATGCTTGTGAATGCGATTTACATTATCGGCGGAGTGGCGATGCTCCTTGTGGGGCTTGCCATCTATATCCGTTTTACCAATTTAGGAGAACATCGTTGATAGCTATCGTCGATTACAATATGGGCAATCTTGCCAGTGTTAAAAATGCTTTTGATCTGTTGGGTGAAAAGGTGGTTGTCGAATCCGATCCCGAGAAGCTGAAGACATATGATCGTATTATTCTCCCCGGTGTCGGTGCATTCGGAGATGCGATGGAACATTTGCGAGAACGCGGTATGGATGAAGCGGTGCGTGAATACGCACAAAGCGGAAAATACCTTCTCGGTATTTGTTTGGGGATGCAGCTTTTATTTGAATCAAGTGAAGAGTTCGGCATTTCCGAGGGGCTTGGACTGATTCAAGGGCGAGTCGTGGCATTTGACACCAGCCGTTTTCATACCCCTTTGAAAGTTCCTCATATGGGATGGAATCGGATGTTTACGACGGATCATCCTCTGTTTCAGGGGTTAGATGAAGCCCATTACCTCTATTTCGTCCACTCCTACCATGCCCTCTGTACATCCCAAAATGACAGTATCGGCGAATCTGTTTACGGCTACCGTTTTACGAGTGCGGTGGCGCACGAGAATGTGATGGGGATACAGCCCCATCCTGAAAAAAGCCACGATAACGGGCTGAATATACTCAAAAATTTTATCAACCTCTAAAGGATTTATTTTTATGACTATTTTTCCGGCAATTGATTTAAAAGACGGCAAAGCGGTACGTCTGACCAAAGGGTTAATGGAGAGTGCGAAAATTTATTCCGATACCCCTTGGGAACTCGTTAAAACTTTTGAAGAGATGGGTGCGCAGTGGGTTCATCTGGTTGATTTGAACGGTGCATTTGCGGGAGAGCCGAAAAATCTGGAGCAGATTCGTGCCATTCGAGCAAATTGTAATGTCAAATTGCAACTCGGCGGCGGAATTCGAGATGAAGTGACGATTCAGCGTTATTTAGATTTGGGGATTGATCGACTGATTTTAGGCTCGATTGCTCTTCGTGATCCCGAGTTTGTTAAAACGATGGCGGCTAAGTATCCTATCGTCGTCGGTATCGATGCGATTGACGGCTATGTCGCGGTTGAGGGATGGGGTGAAGTGAGCACGATGAAAGCCACGGATTTAGCTCGTGCGTTCGCAGATGCGGGGGTAGAAGCGATTATTTGTACCGATGTTGGACGTGACGGTACACTTTCTGGGGTAAATGTCGATTTTACCCTTGAGATTGCTCAAGCATCGGGTATACCTACAATAGCCAGCGGCGGTGTAAAAGATGAGAGCGATATCGAAGCATTGCTAAAAAGCGGCGAAGTCTCCGGCGTAATCGTCGGAAAAGCTTTTTATGAGGGTAGAATTGACCTCAAACGCTTTTTTTAAACTTACCGCAAAGTTGGTTAGGTTATCATTGGGTATTAATTCTGTAAAAATGTATCACTAAAAGGACGTACTTTGAAATTATTGGTTGTAGATGATAGCTCGACAATGCGCCGTATTATCAAAAATACACTTTCTAGACTCGGTTATGAAGATGTCTTAGAAGGTGAAGACGGTGTTCAAGGATGGTCGGTTCTGAATGAAAATCCCGATATGGGAATGTTGATCACCGACTGGAATATGCCGGAGATGAACGGTTTGGAATTGGTTAAAAAAGTACGAGCTGATGCACGCTTCGCTGATCTGCCTATAATTATGGTAACGACGGAGGGGGGAAAAGCAGAAGTTATTACCGCCCTCAAAGCCGGTGTAAATAACTATATTGTTAAACCGTTCACTCCTCAAGTACTTAAAGAGAAGCTTGCTGCCGTACTCGGTACAGAGGGTTAATGCAAGATTATTATTACATGTTGGTGGTGAAACCATCATCGCATCTTGAGCTATTTAGCGATTTTTTGGTTGATGTAGTACCTGTTGGATTCGAAGAGATCGAAGAGGGTTTTATTATCCGTAGTGAAGAAGACTTAGAGACGGTAATGTGGGGGATCGAACAATTTTCCGAAGCGCTCCAACGGGCACTAGGTGAAGTTGTTGATGTCGAGATGACCCTTACCAAAGAGAAAAATGATGATTGGATCGCACAATATCAACAAGGTATTACCCCCATTGAAATTGCACCGTTTTATATCCACCCGACATGGGAAGCTCCGAAAGAAGGGATGCTGAACATCGCTATCGACCCTGCATTGGCATTCGGGACAGGGCACCACCCTACAACCGCTTCGTGTTTACGAGGGATTGCTAAATACGTCAAAACGGGCGATGAGGTTATGGATGTCGGATGCGGCAGCGGGATTTTAGCGATTGCGGCCATTAAAAAAGGTGCCATCGTCGATGCGTGCGATACCGATCCCCTCTCCGTAGAGAATGCCATGGTCAATGCGGAACAAAACACTATTAGCTATCGCCGTTTGTGGGAAGGGCCGATTAACGATACGAATGAGAAGTATGACGTTATTATCGCCAATATCGTTGCGGATGTGTTGGTATTTATTGCCAGTGATCTTAAAAAACGGTTACGTGAGGGGGGCATTTTGATCCTCTCAGGAATTATGGACAAATATGAAGATAAAGTTCTTCGTGCGTATAAAAGTTTTGATTTGACAGAACGTTTTGTCGAAAATGAATGGGTAACGCTTGTAGTGACTCAAAAAGGAAATGAATAATATGGCTCAGAATGAATCGAATCCGAATCCGGATAAAAACGACAATTTTTTTAACAAAAACCCTTTAATTACTTTTGCACTTTTCTCGATTGTTGTTATTATCCTTTTTAAAGCGCTTATCGGTGATGAAAATGATCTCTCCGGAAAGATTAGCGGTCAAAATGTTACCCGTACCCAAGAGATCAGCTATGCCGATCTAAAACGTCTTATTCAAGACAAGCAGGTTGAAAAAGTCTCTATCGGTCAAACCTATATCCGTGCGATCGGCAGTGACGGAACGGGCAAAGTTGCGTATACGACCCGTATCGTAGGGCAAGACTCAACGCTTATTCCACTTTTGGATGAAAAAAAGATCAACTATGTCGGATTTTCGGAGAGTAACTGGTTTACCGAAATGTTCGGATGGCTTTTCCCGTTTTTGATTATTATCGCTATCTGGATGTTTTTTGCGGGACGAATGCAAAAAAGTATGGGCGGCGGTATCTTGGGGATGGGCAATTCCAAAAAATTAATCAACTCTGAAAAACCGAAAACCAAATTTGATGACGTTGCCGGTGCCCAAGAGGCAAAAGAAGAGGTATTGGAGATCGTTGATTTCTTGAAATCTCCGGATCGTTACGTTGAACTCGGAGCAAAAATCCCTAAGGGAGTTTTGCTCGTCGGTAGCCCCGGAACCGGTAAAACATTATTGGCTAAAGCGGTAGCGGGAGAAGCGGAAGTACCGTTCTTCTCCGTATCGGGATCAAGTTTTATCGAAATGTTCGTGGGTGTCGGTGCCGCGCGTGTTCGTGATTTGTTTGAACAGGCCAAAAAAGATGCCCCCTCGATTATCTTTATTGATGAGATCGATGCGATCGGTAAAAGCCGAGCTGCGGGTGGAATGATGGGTGGTAACGATGAGCGTGAACAAACCCTTAATCAGCTTCTTGCTGAAATGGACGGATTCGGAACCGATACGCCGATTATTATTTTAGCGGCGACTAACCGTCCTGAGATTCTCGATCCTGCACTTCTCCGTCCGGGGCGATTTGATCGTCAGGTATTGGTAGATAAACCCGATTTCCAAGGGCGTATTGATATCTTAAAGGTACACGCTAAAGGGGTTAAACAAGATGCCGATGTTGATCTTGAAGAGATTGCCCGTCTCACCGCAGGTCTAGCAGGAGCTGATTTGGCCAACATCGTCAATGAAGCGGCCTTGCTGGCCGGACGTAAAAGTCAAAAAACGGTTCGTCAAGCCGATATGCGTGAAGCGGTAGAACGTGCGATTGCGGGACTCTCTAAAAAGAGCCGTCGTATCGATGAAAAAGAGAAGCGTATCGTTGCGTATCACGAAAGCGGTCATGCGTTGTTGGCGGAGACAACCAAGGGGGCTAAAAAAGTTTCTAAAGTTTCGATCGTTCCACGCGGATTGGCGGCATTAGGCTACACTCTTAATACCCCTGAAGAGAACAAATATTTGATGCAGCGTCATGAGCTATGGGCTGAAGTAGATGTTCTTCTTGGCGGCCGTGCGGCGGAAGAGGTCTTTATCGGTGAAATTTCTACCGGAGCGGCAAACGATTTGGAGCGCTCAACCGATATTATCAAAGCAATGGTTCAAATGTACGGTATGAGTGATGTTGCAGGGCTGATGGTACTTGAAAAGCAACGCAGTACCTTCCTCGGCGGCGGTATGACACAGGCTCGCGAGTACAGTGATAAAATGGCTGAAGATATGGATGCGTTTATCAAACAATCACTCCAAGAGCGTTATGTCGAGGTTAAAAAACGGCTGGAAGAGTACCGTGACGCTATCGAAAAAATTGTAGAATTGTTGTACGCAAAAGAGAATATTTCCGGTGATCAAGTACGTGAAATTATTGAAGCGTATGAGAAAGAACATGGTATTGAAACGAAACTCGAACCGCGTAAAGAGACCCCTTCGAGCAAAAAAATAGTCATTGACGACTAAAAGGAATATATGATGAGCGTTCAAAACGATACTTTTATCCTCTCTTCACGAGGTTGGCTTATATCAGCGGTGATCGGCTCTCTCTTTTTGTTTTTTACCATGACGGCTTTGCACCTTTTCCAGTTTATTACCGGTGCATTGCTTCTTGTTGTATTGGCTATTTTTCGCAACCCTGAACGTAATACGGCCGAGAACGAATCGGATGCCATCATCAGCAGTGTGGATGGTGTCGTCCTCTCTATTGAAGAGACGATAGTGGAGGATCAAAAGATGTCTAAAGTGACCATTATGAACTCACTATGGGATGTTTCGATGCTTCGTGCACCGTTTGATTGTGTCGTAGAGGGATTCAAAATCCGTCACGGTGCGTCGTTGCCTTTGTATAATCCCCTCTCTGATACGTTGAATGAAAAAGCGGTTATTTCATTTCGCTCACCCAAAGGGGATGAAATCTATATCGAACATTTGAGTGAACAAAGTTGTTTTCCGATTGGTATAGAAGTGGAAAAAACGCAAAAGTTCAAAGAGGGGGGACGCTATGGCTTTTTAGCCAAAGGGCGAAGTATCATCTATCTCCCCGCCCATACCCGTTTGTCTGTGAATGCCGGATCAAATGTTCGTGCAGGTGAGAGTGTCATCGGATATCTAAACGCGGCGTAATCCGATGCGTCAAGCTCCTCCTCCCATCGCCTATCTTCTCCCTAACCTTTTTACTGCTGCTTCTATTTTCACTGGATTTTACGCCATAGCTTTAGCGCTAGAGGGCTCTTTTGAATCGGCGGCTTGGTTCATCTTCCTAGCACTGATCTTTGATGGCTTAGACGGACGTGTCGCTCGTATGACCAATACGGCAAGCCATTTCGGTGTTGAGTTTGATTCACTCGCCGATATCGTAGCATTCGGCGTTGCACCTGCATTATTACTCTATCTCTACATCGGTGAGAGTTACGGGAGAATCGGGATTATGGTGAGTGCTCTCTTTATTATTTTCGGTGCGGTAAGGCTTGCTCGGTTTAATGTCACGACATCGCGGATCGAGCCGAGTGTATTTATCGGTTTACCGATTCCGACAGCGGCAATTATGATTTCGATTGCGATTTTAGTGATTGAACGCTACGAAGAGTTTGCACCCTATAAAGTATTTATTCTCCCTCTCGCACTGGTGTTAGCCATTTTAATGGTGAGCAATATCCGCTATCCCAGCTTTAAAAAAATGAATTTTAAAACCTTTCATTTCATCCGTTTTCTTATAGGGTTGATTGTTGTGGCGATGGGAGTTTTTATTTATCCGATTGAGGGGATGGCACTATTGGCGGCAGGGTATTTATTGTATGGACCGCTGCGCGCTTCCTTTTATATGCTTCGACGCCTCATTTACAGAGGATGATATTTTTGAGGCTCGGTTGCTAGTTTTTCAGTATCGATTTCAAAATCAAAATAACGGGATATAAATCCGGTATTGCCCATTTTAGCGAGTTGAATAACGGCGGCAGGATTGTTTTGAATCTGCATATACAGAAGACCAAGTGCGTAGCGAGTCTCTAAGTAGGCCGGATTTTTGAGTTTGGAAAGTTCCAATAACGCAATGGCATTTTCATAATGTTCCGCTCCAATAGAGGCATAGGCTCCCATAAAGAGAGTTTTTTCATCACGAATCTTATGGGTGTCAATAAGCTGATTGTAGAGGGTGTAGGATTTCTCATAATCTTTATTGTAGAAATAGGCTTGTGCCAACGCTCCCATAATATCAGCAGTATGATCCGTCGTGGTTTGGAGTCTTGTTTCAAGACGCTGGATAAAAGGGGTTAACTGACCTGTCATCGCCGACATAAGAATGGCTTTGTCCCGTGTTAACTGAGGGCCGAAGTAAAGATCATCATAGTGAAAAGATTGTTTCTTGAGATAGTTGATAGCTGATACGGCGTAAGCTTTGGGTTTTAGATCACTGAATTGGGTCTCAATAACCATGAGATGCGGGAGAATGTCGTTTGGCTGAAGTGCGGAGAGCCGTTTTGCCTGTTTACGTGCTAACTCCATTTGACCCATTTCACGAGCGATGTCAACTTCAAGTGCAAGATAAAGAGGGCGTTCTTTATAGGAATTTTCGAGCCATTTAGAGGCATTTGGAATGTTATTTTGGGTAATGTCCAACATTGCCCGATAGAGTACAAACTCCTCTTTATTCGGTTCTTGTGAAAGGTTATCTTTGAGAATCGAGGTGAGCTTCGGATTGCTTTTTCCGATCATTTCCGAACTCATAAGGGCAAAGATCCCCGACATATAGTTGTTGGCATCAAGATGATAGGATCGTAAGAAATGCTCATACGCTTTGGTCATATCACCCAGCTGCGCATAGGTTAGTGCCAGATTGTAGTGGAGAATAGAGTGCTGAGGATTACGTTTTAGAAGTGCCGAGAGTTGCTGATTTGCATCTCTTAAGCGGAATTTGAGTGCTTTTTGTATCGAGAGGGCTATACCGTAGTCAACACTGGAAGCTTGGGTGCTGGTCTGAAGATACTCTTTTGCACTGGCAATATCATCGATGTAAATATTGGCATTCCCTTTTTGAATATAGCGTAGGGTTTGATCGGCATTAAAAATTTTATAAGGGGCAAAGTAAAAAATGCTCTGATAAATTTTGAGACGGTTATCATGTTTTGAGTCGCGATAGAGACGTTGGATCTCATCGGGATCATAAAGGGAAGGCTTAAGAAGGACACGGATAGGATAAGGAGTATAGACCTGATCGGGGTACTGATCAGACATCTCTTTAATGAGTTTTGAGCCGCTTTCCTGCATCCCTGACTTCAGATAAACGTATCCCAAGGCAAGTTTTTCTTCTATCGGTTTGTCATTTTGCATAATTGCATCGTGGAGATATTTGGTTGCTGAGGGGATATCTCCGAGATTGGCGTACATAAGCCCCAGTGAAAAGGAGTCCTCTTCCTGAAGAGGATTTTCAAGGGCACTGATCGCATCGTTAAAACTTCCGAACATCGCGCTGATTTTGGCGCGCAGTTTATTTTGAGTGGTTTGATACTCTTCGGTTGTCGGATTTTTTAGGGCGCTGAGGGCTTCGAGGTAGTTCCCTTTATAATAATTAATGAGGGCATAATAATAGGAGTACATCGGTGATCCGCTCTCTTGAGGGAGATACGATTGCGCCATAGTGATGTAGGTATTGAAATCTTTTTCACGTTTGAGATTGAGACAGCAGACTGCCGCATTTATGGCACTGACACATCGGTTTTCGCTGTTGGCGATAGAGCGTTTAAAATTTTCAAGAGCTGCTTTGTGTTCTCCCTCTTTGAGCTGAACAACACCGAGATTGTATTGGGAAATGGCTTCTGAGTAGAGGGCGATTTTCTCATAGAGTTTGAGCGCTTCGGTCGCATTGCCGTTAGCATAGAGATAGTTTGCCCTCTCAATCATATTCTCAAGCTGGCTAGGCTCAATCACATTCTCTTCAGAGGCGGTTGTTTTTTCGGCTATAGGCTGTTCGAAGGGTTTTACCGCTTCTGCAGAGTGTCCCAAGAAAAACATCAATCCTCCCCCGATTAAGAGGAGTAAAAGGAGAATACCGGACACAACAATGATGAGACGTTTGTTCTTGAACGGACTTGGCTTTTTGCTCGAAGCCTCAGAGGTGTCTGCCGCTGTTTTTTCGACGCCGGCAGCATCCGATTCTTCGATGATGATTATCTCTTCTTGATCTTCAGCCATAGCCTCTCTTTATCCTGATTAGAGATATTTTTGGAGGACGGCAGGGATGATGATGCTGCCGTCTTCTTGTTGGAAATTTTCCATAATAGCTATCATCGTCCGTCCGACCGCTAAACTTGAACCGTTTAGGGTGTGAGCGAGGATATTTTTTCCCTCTTCTTTGTAGCGGATCTTCGCACGGCGGGCTTGGAAGTCCCGTGTATTGGAGACGGAGCTGATTTCACGATAGGTGTTTTGCCCCGGAAGCCACACTTCGAGATCGACGGTACGCGCCGCACCGAATCCTAAATCTCCCGTACAGAGAGTGACGAGACGGTGAGGAAGTCCAAGCGCTGCGAGAAGATCAGAAGCACACGCGACCATCTCTTCGAATACCGCATCGCTTTGATCGGCGCGAGTAATGGAGACGAGTTCAACTTTGTGAAACTGATGCTGACGGATCATCCCGCGCACGTCACGTCCGCCGCTTCCCGCTTCTTTACGAAAACACGACGTGTATCCCGTCATTTTGATCGGTAAATCGGAACCGTTTAGGATTTCGTCTTGGTAGAGGTTGGTGAGAGGTACTTCCGCCGTCGGAATGAGATAAAGCTCTTCCTCTTCCACTTTGAAGAGATCCTCTTCGAATTTCGGAAGCTGTCCTGTCCCCTCTAGTGCGCGGCGGTTAACGAGCATCGGAACACTGAACTCTTCGAAACCGCGCTCACGGTTAAAATCGAGCATAAAGTTGATAAGGGCGCGCTCCAATCGGGCACCCATCCCGCCCACAACGCTGAAACGGCTTTTGGCGAGTTTAACCCCTCGCTCAAAATCGATCCAGCCATTTTGGTCTGCGAGTTCCCAGTGCTCTTTCGGCGTAAAGCTAAAGGTTGGCGGAGTGAGGACTTTTCGGATTTCGATATTATCATTTTCATTCGCACCGTCGGGTACGTCTGCATCGGGAATGTTCGGAACACGCATAATGATCGCATCGAGGGCTTCTTCGGCGGAGCGTTGGGTATCAAGGAGATCGTTTAGGGTCACTTTGTTGGCATCGACTTCGATTTTCAACTCATCGGTACTTTTCCCCTCTTTTTTATACTGACCGAAAAGGCGGCTGAGTTCGTTTTGTTTCGCTTGCAATGTCTCGTAAGCGAGTTTAGCGGTTTTGAGAGCTTCATTGGCGGTTTTTAGTTCAGTGATTACGGAAGCATCCACTTTTTTGCGCATCAACGCCGTTGCGGTTTCGTCAAAATTTTTCTGGAGAAGTTTTACATCGATCATAAAGGGTCATTCCTGCTATTAAATAATGATCGATTATAGCCAAAAGAGGCTGAAATTAGGTCAAAATTCCTCCGTTCGCCCTGAGCTTGTCGAAGGGTGAGTTCATGGTTCGACAAGCTCACCACGAACGGAAAAAAATACTGCATAAATTGACTAGGAATAGCTATAATTAGTTGTAAAATAACTAAATTTAATGAGGTTAAGGTGAAAAATGCAAGTTCTTATAGTACCAAAAGAGGTGATATGGGCAACAAGGCTTTTGTGGTTAAGTGTCATTATCCCTTTAATATTGATATTTATCGTAGCTGGAATGTACGGGACAGAAAGTTTCTTTATTCTTGATATTATTTATGCTATTGGGCGTAAAATAGTAACAATTTTAACTGGGCTATTTTTGATTTTTGGAATAAATTATTTTTTATTGAAAGGGAATAAATGGGCGATGTGGTTAGTAGTTATCATATTTGGTTTCACAGCTTTTATGAATACAATTACAATAACCGCCTATTTTGCAGAAAATAGTGCAATATTGGAGAGAATAATCTATCTGCTCAAGATAGTCTTTTATATTCCAATTATATATTTACTTCTAAAGCAGAGGGCTTTTTTTAAATAAGATTTCTAATATGACAACATCTTGACAAAATTAGTTTTATCCGATATTATGACAACATATTGACAAAATAAGGAGAGTACGATGCAAGCCATGTTTTATTCTGCGGCACGTAATAACCTGCGAAGTATGATCGATAGCGTGTGCAATGACTGTGAAGAGTACATTATCACGACCAAAGATAACCAAAGTGCGGTGCTAATCTCGTATGAAGAGTACGCTTCGATGAAAGAGACGATGTATTTGCTCTCGTCTAAAAACAATCGTGATCGTTTGATGGATTCTATCGAAGAGATTGAAAAAGGGCAGTTCACGATTCAAGAGATAGCCAGTTGATGATCGCTTTTTCGACCAAGGGATGGGAAGACTATCTCTATTGGCAACACAACGACAAAAAGATTCTAAAAAGGATCAATTCTCTTTTAGAAGACATCCGTCGAAATCCCGATGATGGGTTAGGGAAACCTGAACGGTTGAAAGAGAATTTATCGGGGTATCTCTCCCGACGGATTACCGCCGAACACCGCCTTGTCTATACAATCAAAAATGATCTGATTATCGTGGCACAGTGTCGGTATCACTATTAAGAGTTATCGTTTTGATTGCAGCGGTATTCAGTGATTTTTTGAGAGTTGCGAACTTATCTTTGGGGAGTGAAACATACTCACCGTTTTCCACCGCTTCAACAATGGCTAATTCTTCATCGGTATAGATTGTCTTGGTACTCATCGGTTACTCCTTAAAATGTAGAAAAGTACGAACTATCTTTCCTTGTAATAATTTTTTGAAATGACAGTATTGAATTCCGTTGGGTCATACCAAAAACATCCGATACAACTACCTAGATATTCTTGACTTCCTACCCACTGTGATACGCTGTAGCCAAGCTTCTTTGCATCAAATCGTATATTTGTCTCTTTACATTGCTTACAATGCTCTCTTTTAGCAATATTTACATTCCTATGAAGTGGCTGAAAATCATTCATATTTTGTTGATCTGGCATTCCAAAATCATCTTTTCTACCGTCTTTGTGATCAATTTCAATAAAACTTCCACCTATTGCAAGAACTTTACAATATAACTTGGAGTAAAAATCACGTATTTCTTTTTTGATACTATTTGAAAATGTATTTTTTTTATATCCATGCAGTTGAACGCCAACTATACGACCACCCTTTTTTATTCTCTCAATATTGAACTTTTTACCAAGCGGACCGTCATCTCGACACCAGTCACCGCCATTGGTTGTCTTTAACCCATATTGTTCTAATATATCTGCCTCAACAAGCTTTGAAAAACCAGTATTATGGTCAAGCCCGCAAATTTCAATATATTGCCATGCCTTACTCTCTTTTTTATAGGGATTTGAACTGAGTTTGTCTGCGGAATTTATTTGCATACCAGCTCTTTCATCATAATCTGTTTTGGGAGAAAATTCCAGCAAAAGTAACTAGAACTAAAAGTAATTTTACTGTTGTCTCTGCCATCAGGACTACCGAATTTCATACGTTTATCAAACATTAAAAGCTGAAGGTCTTTTTCTTTAAATAACTGTTTCGGAGCAGAATCATTCAGCCAAGTATTCGCCATAATAAGAGCAAATGGTTTATTAAATGATAATGCCCTCTCAAAAAATTTACGCTTATTGGTAAATGGAGGATTACTTATAATAATGTCCCATTTATTGTTTGGTTCAAATACTAAAAAGTCTTCACCATGATCTATATGACTATATACAACTTTATTTGTTTTAGAAATTTGTTTGACAAATTCGCTTTCAGGTGTATCAAATGGGCACCATACTATTGCATTTTTAGGAATAAATTCAAGAATAGCTTCAACTGCGTAGTGGGGAGTATAACATTCATCATTTTTACCTCGACTGTATAGAACTTCTTTACTGTTTATTGCTGACTTGCTTGAATTGTTGACATCAATATTTTCTGTATTTTTCATGTTTATCCAATAGTTATGATTAAGAATTTCCTCATTACATTACAAAAGTATATTTATAAATAGGATGAACGGGAGATCAGCTCAAAATCGCCTTGGCTAACTCAAACTGATTGGCCGTCATAATGTGGATTTTCGGATGGAGCGCTTTTAGCTCTTCGAAAAGGTTTTTACTCAGCTCAAATCCGACGCGGTACTCTTCCTCTGGGCTGATGAGCGAAGCTGCTTCGAGGGCTTCTACCCATGTGTGAGGAACATAAATCCCCGGAACATTTTCATCCAAAAATCGGGCGGTACGGAGTTTCGTGATCGGAAAATAGCCCAAAACGAGGACACAATTAGCGTTGTTCTCACGGTTGGCTTCCTCCATCATATCGAGCAGTTTACGGGCATTTTCGAGATCGTAGACGGGTTGGGAGATGATGGCTATCGCACCATGTGCCACTTTTTTGGTCATTTTTTTCTGTAATGTTGCGGCACTTTTGGCATAGGCATCGATAACGGCGAAGGGGTAAATCTCCTGCACGGGGGCGAGGAGTTTTTGCTCTGCCATATCGGTTCCGCTATTGAGCGTCGTGATAATATCGAGGAGGAGTTTACTGTTCCCCTCAAATACCCCTTTGGCGTGCGGCTGATCGGAGTAGTGGGCGCTGTCACCCGTGAGGGCGAGGATGGCACGGACGTTGGATTCATTCGCTCCGAGGAGATCGGATTGCAAGGCGATACGGTTGCGGTCGCGCATACTCATCGTGGCCAGTGTCGGGAGTCCGAAACGATCTTGGAGTTTCATCGCGGCGAAGAGGGCATTGTATTTGAGTTTGGCGAGCGGATTGTCGGTGGTGCTGAAACCATCCACGAGTTTATCGAGACCCAATGCGGCGATTTTCTCAATTGTCGGGGCAAATTGTGCCGAGCGAGACGGGGTTGTCTCTAAAGTAATATAGGTGCTGTTGCGTAGTTTATCTATAAAGGTTTCGAACAAAAGGTGCCTTTGGATATAATTGCGTCATTATAACAAAATGTGGGACATCTATTTTGATAAAATTAGCGGTATTTGATTTTGATTCTACTCTTATGGATGGAGAGACGATTGACTTTTTTGCAGAAGCGCTCGGAATCGGTGAACAGGTAAGTGCGATCACCGAACGGGCGATGAATGGAGAACTCGATTTTTTTCAGAGTCTTCAAGAGAGAGTAGGACTTTTAAAAGGGCTGGAATTTGGTCTTGTCGAAGAGATTTGCCAAAATCTCCCTTATATGAACGGTGCGGTAGAGACGATTGCGGCACTCAAAGAACGCGGTATCAAAGTGGTTTGTTTCAGCGGTGGGTTTCGTACTGCGACTTCGTACGCGAAAGATATACTCGGATACGATGCCGATTTCTCAAACGTGTTGCACACCAAAGAGGGGAAACTCACGGGACTGGTCGGCGGCGATATGATGTTCGATTTTTCCAAAGGGGACATGTTGCAACGCCTGCAAGGGCTTTTCGGCATTAGTGAAGAGGAGACGATGGTGGTGGGTGATGGTGCGAACGATCGTTCGATGTTCGCCCACGCCGGAACCCGTGTTGCGTTTTGTGCCAAAGAGATCCTCAAAAAAGAGGCGAATGTCGTCATTGAGACGAAAGACCTCACCCAAATTATTACAAAGGTATTTTCATAATGTTAGAGAACTCATTATGGTTGCGTTACAACCCTACTAAAACGATCCGTGAAGTATTAGCACGTCTGTATGAGTGCAGTGCGGTAGAGATAGGAGATGATGAGCGCGCATTGTACGCATCCCTCAAACGTCACCTTACTAAAAAAGAGTTTCGGATGGTGATGATGAATGAAGCGGGACTCTCTCCTGAAGAGATCGGCTCAGAAGTAGGACTTAGCGGCGAGGAACTCACCAAAGCACAATATAAGGCGTATCGTAAAATTCGTCAAGACAAAATCCGATTGGAAGTTCGTGCAAGCAAAGTGAAAGAAGAGGCTGATCTGGAGATGGAAGCAGAATAAAGTGTGAGAGTTTGATACATTCTTGATAAAAAAAACCAAAAAACTATCACATTAACATTCAGTTAAAGCTCCATTTATCCTTTATCCGATATCATTAACGGGTATCAAGACACCTTCACTGTTTTTTCGAAAATGTTGAAGGTGTCTTAAATCACTAATTTCGAAGGAGAACGACATGAAAAAGTCAGCTTCATGCTTCCTTGCAGCGCTTGTAGCGTTCGGGATGATGAGTACAGCGGCATCTGCCGATGTAAAAAAAGGTCAAAAAGTTTATTTGAAAACCTGTAAAAATTGTCATGGTAGCGGTACTAAAGGTGCTGCTATGCATACACAAGACGAATGGGATGAACTTTTCGCTAACGGTGGTGCTAATATTATCAAAGCACACGCAAATGATAAATCAGCAGCCTATTTCAACGGTGAGGCATTTAAAAACCAATCACAAGATCTACGCGATTTCTTGTTTGAATACGGTTCTGATTCAGGCAACGTCCCTTCTTGCGGCTAAAGCCATAATACCCCTTCAGGGGTGTTACCTCTCGTGCTATAAATTTCCTCTTCCCTATACTTTTAATAATCCGCTTTGAATTCCTTTAAATACACAATTCAATTATTTCTTTAAACATATCATACCCCCATTAGGCTACAATAGAACCCGAATTAAAGGGATTAGTATGAAAATAGGAATATGTGGAATAAGCGGTTTTGTCGGAAGTGCACTGAAAGTTTTCTTTGAAAAAAGAGGGGATGAGGTATTTTCTTTAAGTATCCGAGCCGAGACACCGGTTGAGCTGATTGCTCAAAAGCTAAACGGATGCGATGTTCTCATTAATCTTGCCGGAGCCAATATCTTGGGACGTTGGACGAGCGAGTATAAAGAGCTATTGCGCCAAAGTCGTCTGGAGACGACGGATAAACTGGTGAATGCCCTTTCTCTCTGCGATCATCCTCCCCATACATTTTTAAATGCTTCTGCTGTCGGTATTTACGATGCCTATCATCAGCATGATGAGTTTTCTTCCCATTATGGGGATGATTTTTTAGCTACCTTGGTTCAGGATTGGGAATATTCGGCATCACATGCCCAGTCGGAACAAACCCGTGTCTGTATGATGCGTTTCGGAGTGGTTTACGCTCATGGAGGCGGTGCAATGTCTAAAATGATCCCTCCGTTTAAACTTGGCCTTGGTGGAAAAATGGGCGACGGCTTTCAAATGATTTCGTGGATACATTTGGAGGATTTGGTTCGCGCGGCCGCTTTTTTGATCGATCATAAAGAGATAAAAGGTGTTGTGAATTTTACGGCACCTGAGCCGATCAGCAACCTTCAGCAAACAAAAGCGATGGGGCGGATTTTACATCGTCCCACTTTTTTTGATCTCCCTGAGTGGGTTGTAAAACTTGCATTCGGCGAAGGTTCCATCGTAATGCTGGAATCCAAAGAGGTGTATCCCCGTATTTTGCAGGACGCAGGGTTTGCGTTTCGCTACCCTACATTTGACAGTGCGATGGAAGAAATTGCTCGCGCGCAAGGATAAGGAGCTCTTCATCGAGACGGTAAGGGTGCAATGCCACTTCGTCAATCGTTTTAAAGTTGAAATGGCTTTTGTTGTAGCAGATAACCGAATGACTTTTTCCCTCCAAGAGGGCATCAATCGCATAGGTAACAAATTTATAGGCCATAAGCCGATCATAAACACTCGGATTTCCTCCCCGTTGGATATGCCCCAAGACAGAGACACGGGACTCAAATCCGAGCTCCTTTTCAAACCATTGAGCCACTTCTTTGCTATCCAGAGCTTCTGAGACGACGGCGATAAAATAGTCCCGACCTTTTGCTACTTGCGATTTAAAACATCCGCTATATTCATGGATATCGATCGGAATTTCGGGGATAAGGCACATCTCCGCCCCTGAGGTGATGGCAGAGATAAGGGTCAGATAACCGCAGTCTCGCCCCATTGTCTCAATGACAAATGCTCTATGAAAGGAGGATGCGGTATCACGGATCTGATCGATGGCATCTTTGATCACCCCAAGCGCGGTATCGACCCCCAGACAATAATCGGTACCGTTGATATCGTTATCGATCGTTGAGGGGATTCCGCAAAATGCGATACCGCTCTCATGGTAAAACCGCTCCATCCCCCGAAAGCTCCCGTCTCCCCCTAATACGATCAGTTTGTCAATGCCGTGAGATCGGAGATTTTCGGCGGCAATGGCACGGTATGCGGGCTCTTTGAAGCGCAGTGAACGGGCTGAGCCGATTTTTGTCCCCCCACGGGTGATAATCCCCGCGACATCATGATAATCGGCAGGGGTGATGAGGTTATCGATCAGCCCCTCATAGCCGTTACGGACAAAATGGGGGTGTAACCCTTTTGCAAATGCGTACTCAACAAAACGTTTGAGAGCGGGATTCATCCCTGAGACATCTCCTCCAGAGCAGAGGATAGCTATTTTTTGGTTCATTTTGTCTCCTTAATGAGGGTATTTAACCATTGAATGACTTGACGATTGAGTTCAAGGGTTGATTTTTTGAGTGCCTCGACCCCTCCTTGTGCATCCATAGACGACGAGGGAGAGCTGATCATAAAACGTTTCGACGCAAGAGGACGTTTAGTGCGCGCATCGATGAGACGGTAGGTAATATCGATATATCCCTCACTTGCCTCTTTTGAAAATCGGTGGTAAAAGGCATTTAAATCCGATTCGAGCACCCAATCGGCTTGAGCAGAGGAGGTAGCGGGAGAGAGCGATGCAAATAGATTCTCCTCATTCAGTGATGAAAGGAGTGCGCGTTGTATTAATACGGAAGGGGTGTCGCTCCACCTGCTGTAGAGATACGGGGCACTCTCACCGTTTTCATAAAGATAGATAATGTTTTTTGTCGAGAGGGAAGCCAAGGATTTTACGGAAGAAACGGTGAGGCTTTTAGAAGATTTTGGAGCATTTTTCTTCACGAATATCGGGGGGGAGAGGAGTGTGTACTCATTGACGGACGGTGCTTTGCTAGAGCATCCTAGCACCATAAAAGCAGTTATGCAATAAAGGATATATGCTCGCATGTATTACTCTCCTGGCCCTGGTTTAGGGGTTGATTTTTTGAACAGTAAATCGGAAGGGCTCTCTCTGAGAGAGCGCAACGTCATCTCCATTTCATTTGTGAGAGAGCGAGTTTGCTCCAGTAGGGTGGTGAGTTCACTGCTAGCCGGAGCAATATCATAATCACCTCGATCGACGTTGGCTTCTAGCTTTTTGATCAGGGTATGGCTCTCTTTTGAGGTTGCTTCAAGGGATTCGAGGGTTTTTGCTATTTTAGTTTGTACGAGTGTATTGAAATTACCCGAAGCGGTTTTGACACTGATAGCGGCATCCCCCATAGCTTGTAGTGATTTGGAAGCATTGTGCTCCAGTGTACTGCTTTGTGCCAACAAGGCTTTGATCTCCCCTTGATAACCGTCTATCTGAGCGGTTAAAGAACGCAAATGTTCTAGCGATTGAGCCACATTTTCAACATTTTTATCGCTGAAAAGGCGATCGGCTCGATCAAGTGTTAGGGAGAGTTTGGAGGCAACGTCGCTGAGCGATTCATCCAGACGTGTAATTAAAGAGGGGCTGGAGGGGATAGTCGGTATGGTGCCATTTCCGTTGGAGAGGAGCGGTGCATGTCGGGAACCGCCGGCTATTTCGATAAAGGCTAGCCCCGTGATACCGTAAAATTTGAGTAGTGCATTGGAATCGGTTTTGATCGGGGTCTCTTTTTTGATTTTTAGAGTTAACTCGACCTCTTCGCTGTTGTGGGGGTTGATCCGGATCGATTCAACTTTGCCGACGTCAACACCATGAAATTTAACGGCCGCTTCAGGGGCGAGTCCCGAGACCGATTCGGTAATAAAAACCTTATAACGGCTGTACAATCGCTCATCTTGATTGTATTTTCCCAGCCAAAAAGCAAAGGCGACGAGGGCGACGGTAAAGAGGACAATGAAGACACCCATAGCGGTATAGTTAACACGTGATTCCATACGATCCCTTTTGAAAAAAATAATCGACAATCGGATGTTCGATTGCTAGAACCTCTTCAAGGCTCCCCTCTGCAATCGCTTTTTTTTCTCCCAATAATGTAAATCGATCCACAATATGATGAATTGTATCCAAATCATGAGTTACCATAATGATAGTAAGTCCTAAAAGATCACGCAATTGTTGAATTAGTGTATCAAATTGACGTGAGCTTAGGGGATCTAGTCCGGAGGTCGGTTCATCCAAAAAAAGGAGTTTAGGATCAAGGGCGAGGGCGCGAGCGAGAGCCGCCCGCTTAATCATCCCGCCGCTGAGCTGTGAGGGGTAGAGATATTTTGCATGGGGCGGAAGTCCCACAAGGTTGATTTTGAGCCGGATTAACTCATCGACGAGTTTGGGTGAGAGATCGGTGTATTCGTTGTAGAGGAGTGCGATATTCTCTCCGACGGTGAGCGAGGAGTAAAGGGCACCCGATTGAAACAGTACTCCCCAAGAGCGGCGTAATCCGGCTGCTTCAAGAGGTGTGAGTGTGGAGAGATCGTGTCCCAGCACATGGATGGTGCCGCTTTGAGGGCGCTCCAAGAGGATCATCTCCCGCATCAGGGTTGATTTACCCGATCCGCTTCCCCCTAGCAAGGCGTAGATTTCATTTTCTCGTACCGTGCAGCTGATATGGTCGTGAATCAGATTCTCTCCAAATGCAGTGACGACATTACGAACGTCAATGATAGTATGATTCACAGTGCTAGCTCCGTTAAAAGGATTGAGAAGAGAGCGTCACATGCGATGACTAAAAAAATAGCGTTCACGACACTTTTGGTGGTGTAACGTCCGATACTCTCCGTATTCATAGAGACTTGAAATCCGCGGTAGGTACTCACAAAGGCGATCAAAAAGGCGAAAAACGGCCCTTTTATGATACCGATAAGGTAGTGTTTGAGTGCCAGAGCCCCCTGAAGACGGTGGATAAACTCGGTGAAACTCAAATGCGAATGTGTCTGCGCAATAACCATCCCTCCGAAAATTCCCACCATATCGGCGAAAAAAATCAACAGAGGCATTATGATCATTAACGCCAAAACCCTTGGCCACACCAAAAAGATAAAAGGGTCAAATCCCATCGTTTTCATCGCATCGATCTCTTGGGTCATTTTCATCGCACCGATTTGGGCTGTAAATGCCGAACCGCTTCGTCCTGCGACTACAATAGCGGTAATTAAAGGGGCGAGTTCACGGGTAAGAGAGATCCCGATCATATCGACGATAAAGATATCGGCACCGAATTTTTGAAGCTGGACGACACTTTGATAGGCTACGACGACTCCGATCAAAAATGCACTGATGGCGATAATGGGGAGGGCTCGTGCTCCCGTCTCCACAATATGGGCTCCGATCGAGCGATAACGGATGAGACTTGGATGTTTGAGGGTATAAAACAATAAAATAAACGCTTCACCTAAAAAAGATAAAAAATTTCCGATCCCTAAAAGACTCCGATGTGTTTCTCTTCCCAGCTGATAGAGCCAAGAGGGAGAGAGGGGGGCTGGAGCCTCTGGAATGGGGTTTGAATAGAGGAGGCGGTAAAGATGGGAGTGCTCTTGTTGTTCCCCGATCGTTTCACAGGTGCATCCCTGCTCTTTAAACTTACGGTTCGTGAGCTGCCACAGCGCAACTCCCGAGGAATCGATAGAGGATATTCCGCTCAAATCCCAAAGGACATAAGTATGAGGTTGAAGTGTTTCGAGTTGATGCGTCACAGAAAAGAGATGCTCAATACTCCAAGCACCACTGCATTTAATCAGGGTACGAGAAGGTTCCTCTATGATAATAAGGGATGCGGGTATTGCACTTTGCATCGTTTATTATAACGCATTCTATAAAATCTTAATCCACGTTTTTAGTGATATTTTCACAATTTAATGGATTGATTTCACTGTGTTATGCAGGTGGCATAGTGTTTGCTTCATAGGATCACTACAAACATTTTTTCAAGGATTCAAGTATGGTAAAACATTTATGCGCATTTCTTTTAGGCTTTTCTCTCACCCTTAACGCTCAGATCGATAAAAACGAGCTGGGTAAACTCGAAGTCGAAGCACTGCTCGTCAAAGATATGACCTCTAAACAGATCCTTTATTCGAAAGAACCGCTCAAAGAGGTTCAACCCGCCAGTCTCACCAAAGTGATGACGGTTATGTTAGCGATTGAACACGGCAGCCTTAAAAAACCGATTATGATTACACGGGAAATGACCAAAGTAGAACCGACGATAGCGGGATATAGACGGGGCGATGTCATCCTAATGGAAGATTTGATCAAAGCGGCGATGATCAAATCGGATAATGATGCGGCTAAAGCGATCGCGATTACGGTGGGGGGGAACGAAAAACGATTTATTGAGATGATGAACGCTAAAGCTAGAGCGATCGGAATGAACCACACGTCGTTTAGCAATCCATGCGGATACGATACCAAAGGGCATTACTCCACCCCAAAAGACCTTATGAAAATGGCCGAGTATGCGATAAAAAACCGCAAGTTTAATGAAATCAGCAAAATGAACGAACACCGATATCGTGCACTTAATAAAAACCGCGAATTTTACGCCTACACTCATAACCGTCTTTTGAACCGCTATCAATATGCCGTCGGAATCAAGACGGGTTACACCGCTAAAGCGGGACCATGTTTGATCGCACGGGCAAAGAAAGACGGAAAAGATTGTGTGATTGTCATGATGAACGCCAAAGGGGATCGCTGGAAGACGGCAAAGAATATCTTTGAGCAGGTTTTAGAGAGTTAAATACGTTTCTAAAAATTCTGTGTAAATTTTTGTTTTTTCTTCACGCGTCATTGCCGCATGTGCGGGTGAGGTGGAGGGGAGCAACACTTTCTCTACTTTCAAATCTTTAAAAACTTTCATAAACAGATCATGGCTTTTCTTCCCCGTAAAGGCGAGAACTTGAATATTGGGATACTCTTCTAATAGTTTTTCAAAATCATTAGGGATGCAGTTTTTCAGATTCGTATCGCTCGAATTACTCCGCTCACATGAACCGATCACATCCCATAATCCGATCTTCTTTTCGAGGCAAAATGCTTTTTTCGCCTCATTGGTTTCCAAATGGACATCAAAAATTGTTTCGAGGATGGGCCAAAACGCGTTACGGGGATGGGCGTAGTAAAAGGCTTGCTCAAATGAGGCGATGCTGGGGAAACTGCCGAGAAAAAGAATACGGGTATGCTCATCAAGTATGGGTGAAAAAGGGTGACTATAGGGTTTCATAGAAGAATTTTATCTCAATTTACCTTCCCCTAAACCACCTTTTGTTACAATTCCACCATTAATTTATGGGCATACGACCCAATCAAAGGAACTGCATGAAGCGTGCATTGCTCAGTGTCAGCGATAAAAGCAACATCGTTGAATTTGCCAAATCCCTAATCGGTTTGGAGTATCAAATCATCTCTACGGGCGGAACGTACAAAATGCTCAAAGATGCGGGTGTAAGCGCCATCGAAATCGATGAGGTGACCAAATTCCCTGAGTGTTTCGAGGGGCGTGTTAAAACCCTTAATCCGTACATCCACGGTGGAATTTTACACCGACGTGACAAACAATCCCACCTCGATCAAGCGGTAGAACTTGGTGTCGAGGCGATCGATTTGGTGTGTGTAAATCTCTATCCGTTCAAAGCGACGATTGAGAAAACCGACGATTTTGAAGAGATCATTGAAAATATTGACATCGGCGGTCCTGCAATGGTGCGCTCTGCGGCGAAAAACTTCGACAGTGTTATCATTCTTACCGACCCATCGGATTATTCACTTGTTCTTAATGCGATTGCAGAGGGTGAAAACACGGTTGAGTTCCGCCGTGATTTGATGATCAAAGCGTATGAGCACACTGCGGCGTATGATTCGATGATCGCAAACTATATGAACAAACGTTTCAACAACGGCATGGGCTCTAAACAGTTCATTGTCGGGAACAAAGTGATGGATACCCGTTACGGTGAAAACCCTCATCAAAAAGGCGGTTTGTACGAGTTCGATACGTTCTTCAGTAAAAACTTCAAAACCCTCAAAGGGGAAGCAAGCTTTAATAACCTTACCGACATCAGCGGCGCGGTGAAAATTGCGGCGGCGTTCGGGGATGAAAATGCGATCTGTATCGTCAAACACGGTAATCCGTGCGGCTTTGCGATCCGTGAAAACCTCCTCGATGCGTATACCGAAGCACTTAAATGCGATCCGATCTCTGCATTCGGCGGTGTTGTCGCGGTCAACGGTGTCGTGACGAAAGAGCTTGCGGAGAAGATGAACGAAATGTTCCTCGAAGTGATTATTGCAGGCTCAATCGATGAGGAAGCGCGCGCGGTATTCGAGCCGAAAAAACGTCTCAAACTTTTTGAGTATGGAGCTGAGCGTATTACCCTCAGCAACGATGCGATCGATTTCAAACACATCGACGGCGGATTTGTATTCCAAGATGCCGATCGTGTAACGGTTGAAGAGATCAAAAACGCGAAACTCGTTACCAAACACGTGGCAAGTGATGCGGCGATGAAAGACGCTGAGATCGCTTACAAAGTAGCGTCATTGACCAAATCAAACTGTGTTGTCTACGTCAAAGACGCGGCGATGGTCGCGGTCGGTATGGGGATGACCTCACGTGTTGATGCAGCGCGTTGTGCATTGCGCAAAGCCGAAGAGATGGGTCTGGATGTGAGCGGTTCAGCTCTTGCTTCCGAAGCGTTCTTTCCGTTCCGTGATTCGATCGATGCGGCGGCGGGTGCAGGTGTCAAAACCGTTATCCAACCGGGCGGTTCGGTTCGTGATGAGGAAGTCATCGCGGCGGCAGATGAGCACGGTATGGCTCTTTATTTCACAGGTGTTCGCCACTTTCTACACTAAGAATGATTGCGCCGCTATGGCGCAACTTTGTATCTTCTCTAAAACCCTATCCTGCGAACTCTTCTTTTTAACCTTGATTGACTTTGACTCAACTATTCTGTTATAATTTTTGATAAATAATTAACTATGATTTGAACAGGATACAACTATGTCTAAAAGTTTATACACTACTCTCGAAGTCGCTCCCGGTGCGAGTGAAGCCGAGATCAAAAAAGCGTACCGAAAACTTGCCCGTCAGTATCACCCCGATGTGAACAAAGACCCGAAAGCGGAAGAGAAATTCAAAGAGATCAATGCGGCGTATGAAGTTCTTAGCGATAAAGAGAAACGTGCCAAATACGATCAGTTCGGTGACTCGATGTTCGGCGGACAAAACTTCCATGACTTTGCCCGAGGGCAGGGGGGAAATGTCGATTTGGATGATATTCTCCGTAATATCTTCGGTCAAGGCGGCGGCGGTGGCTTCGGCGGCGGTTTCGGAGGATTTGGCGGACAAGGCGGTTTCGGCGGAGGATTTGGCGGTGGGATGAATCTTGACATCGATGCCAATGTGACGGTTCCGTTTGCCGTGGCCGTATTGGGCGGCAAACACTCCATTGGCCTCTCAGGAGAGAATTTCGATATCAAAATTCCTGCCGGAATCAAAAGCGGTGAAAAGCTCCGTGTTCGCGGAAAAGGAAAACGTGCGGGAAATCAAGTCGGTGATTTGTACCTACGGATCGATGTTGCCGCAAACCCTGAGTATGAACGCGAAGGGGATAATCTTGTTAAAACGTTTAATGTCCCTCTCTATGCGGCACTCTTTGGGGGAAAAGTAGCGATACAGACCTTGGAAAAAGAGGTAACGCTCAAAGTTCCTGAGAACACCAAAAACGGCCAGCGTTTCCGTCTCAAAGAGATGGGGGTATTGAACCGTCAGAGCAATGTGCGCGGCGATTTGTATCTCAAAGCGAATATCGTATTGCCTCCTGTCGCTAAAATCGATCCGGATTTAGTTGAACAAATGAAAAAATCATTGCCGCAGGAGTAGGGTATGCACCATTTTGACGAACCGGTTTATATGATCAGTATTGTTGCCAAGATTTTGGATATCCATCCTCAAACCCTTCGTCAATATGAACGGGAAAATTTGATCGCCCCTTCACGCTCCGATGGACGGATTCGCCTCTATTCCCAGCGTGATATCGAAAAAATAAAAATGATTTTACGACTGACGCGCGAAGTTGGGGTAAACCTCGCGGGAGTCGATGTGGTGATTCGGCTCAAAGATAAGATGGAGGCGATGGAGCAAGAGTTGATAGAATTACGTGCAGAGATGGCACGAATGCGAAGCTCTAGCGGTGTACCTCCCGAAAAATCTCTCGTAACCAAGCGCAGTATTTATGAGATGGTTATTTTTGATGATGATATTCTTAAATAATGGCAACTAATCCGAGTATTCATGAGAGTTGGAGAGAGTCGTTAAAAGCTGAATTTTCTCATCCGTATATGGAAGAACTCAAAGCCTTTTTGGTCGAAGAGAAAAAACACCACATGATTTTCCCTCAGGGGAGCAATATCTTCAATGCGTTTAATTCTACCCCTTTTGAGAGTGTTAAAGTCGTCATTTTGGGGCAAGACCCTTATCATGGGGTAGGTCAGGCTCATGGGTTGTCATTTTCCGTACAACATGGTGTACCGCTTCCCCCCTCCCTTCAAAATATTTTCAAAGAACTGGTTTCTGATATCGGATGTGAGTATCCCAAAAGCGGTGATTTAAGCCATTGGGCTGCGGAGGGGGTATTGCTTCTGAATACCCTCCTTACCGTCCGTTCCGGTGAGCCGTTTTCCCACAAAGATCGGGGATGGGAACGTTTTACTGATCAGGTAATCCGTACATTGAGTGATCAAAGAGAGCATATTGTTTTTATCCTCTGGGGTGCTCCGGCGGGGAAAAAAGCGGCTTTGATTGATGGAGAGAAACATCTGATACTCAAAGCACCGCACCCCTCACCCCTCTCCTCGTATCGGGGTTTTTTCGGCTCAAAACCGTTTAGCCAGTCGAATGATTATCTCATATCGATGCAGATAGCTCCGATCTCGTGGTGTCTTTAAGCAGTAGAAGCTCTTTTTTCCGTTTTCGGACAAGCTCTTTTACTTCGTCAGCATGGTATTTTTGATAGATTTTTTTGAGTAAATCAATTTGATTGATGGTATCTTGTATGGCTCCCAACGTATTTTGAAATTGTTTACAATGCTGGATAACTTCTTGGCTTTGATAGATATCTGCTATCTCTAAAAATTCAAAACCGTATCGTGCATTTTTGAACTCGATTCGCAAGCGGTGGAGTGTTTTCGGTTTGGCATTCTCTTTTAGGGCGTTATGGGTGTTTAGACAATGTTGATAGTGGGCTAAAACTCGCTCGATCAGGATGTCTGAAATAAAATTCGGGTTGCGCTGAGCAATCAGATTATAGTATTGATCCAACAGCATAGAGACGTGTTTTATAAACTTCTGTGTTATGAGGGTGTTAGCGGTATCTTTACGTATGTTTGAGAGCTGTTTGAGAAGTTTCGGGTATTCTGAAGCATCGAGTGAATTCAAAAGTACATCGAGCTCTCGAAGGGGATTGGTTTCTTTTATCACTGCTTTTAAGGGTGCGGGAAAAGGGAGCCTATCTTCTAAAAAGAGTTTGACCAAGGAACGCGTTTGGCGTAAGGCGATACGAAACTCGTGAAGATGTTCCTCTTTTTTACTCTTCGCAAATGTGTGAAGCAAATACCGCGCATGATAAAGTTGATAGAGTAGATATCGTGTTAAGGAGCTAGCTTCCATTCGGCTATTATAACGAGTTTGAATTACAACCGAAAAAGGGCATAAATCGGCAGGTGGTCGGAATACCCCTCTCCTAAATGGTGTTTGGGATATTTGCGGCTTTGCTGCCAGCGGTATACTTTCCCTTTGTAAAAAAGGTAATCGGGATCATAGCGGTTGAAACTCCCCCGTACATACTCTATCCCCTTACCATCGGCCAGTGAAGGTGAGATGATCATATTGTCCAGCCCTTCGCCGCGCCCTCGGTATTGGTGGCTCCACCGCTTCGCTTCATCCAATTCATACCAAAGATTGTACAGATATCCGTTATTATTTTTAAGGGCTGTGTAGGTAACAGGATTCCCCTCATCGTCGATGGTGCGGAGGATATGATTGATTCCCGTAATCCCTTCGGTATCGTTATGATGGCGGCTTTTGAGAAAAGTTTTATACTCTTCATAGTGGGAGTTGAAATCCCCCAAGAGTACAAACGGCTCATCCTCTGAGAGTTCACCCAGACGGTAGGCGAGCTGTTTGGCACTGAGAACACGTTTGCTTTCACCGCCGCTTTTGGATTTCCAATGGTTGACGAATACCCTTAAACTCTTGCCATTGATATCGATTTTGGCCTCTAAAATATCACGATATCTTCCATTATGGCTTACGGTGTGTTTTAGGGCGCTTTGGATCGGATAACGGCTCAGAAGAGCGACATTCACACTTGATTTTTTATTTCGGGCAAAAACGTGATAGCGGTAATAAAATCCTTGGCGTTTAAGCTGACTTTTGAGATCTTTAAGGGCGATTTCCGACTCGATCTCCTGTAATCCAATGATGTCGGCACCGATTCCTTGTATCACTGTCGCCGTATTACGTAATTTTATCTGATAGATTTCATTGGTCCATCCTGAGTCGCCGTTAGGAATATACTCTTCGTATTCGTTACCGTCCGTGTTCATATCGAACAGATTCTCGACATTATAGCTTGCTATTTTCACTTCGACTCCTCCCAATAATGAGATCATTACGACCAAAAGCCAAACAAGACGCATTATTCAATCCCGCTAAGGCGAAGGAGATTTTTAGAGTCGCACTCCCGCCCCATCATCTCTACAAACAGCTCTTGCATACTTTGAGATCCCCCTTTGGCCAAAATGATTTCTTTATACGCCTTAGCGAGATCGCTTCCGAAAACCCCTTCGTCCACGATGGCGTAATAGGCATCGGCACTGAGCACTTCCGCCCATTTGTAGCTGTAATACCCCGCACTGTATCCGCCGCTAAAGATATGGCTGAACCCGTTTTGGAATTTATTATACGAAGGCGGTTTGATAAGGGCTGTTTGTTCGCGAATGGAATCGAGCAGGTTTTGAATCTCCTCTCCCTGATAGAGTTTTGAATGGAGCTCGAAATCAAAGAGGGAAAATTCGATTTGTCGGAGCATAAACATCCCGCTTTGAAAATTTTTCGCTCGGATCAGTTTGGCGATCATCTCGTCGCTGAGAATATCACCGCTTTGGTAATGTTTGGCAAAAAGTTTCAGCACTTTCGGCTCATAGGCGAAGTTTTCCAAAAACTGAGAAGGAAATTCGACCGCATCCCATTCGACTCCGTTGACTCCGCTGACACCATGCTCTTTGACTTTACTTAAGAGGTGGTGGAGGGTATGACCCATTTCGTGGAAGAGGGTGACGACATCATCATGACGAAGAAGAGACGGAGAGGTTTCTGAAGAAGGGGGAAAGTTGCAGACGACAAAAGCACTGGAGAGATGGGTGCACCCCTGCGTATCTTCGCAATGGGTTTGGAAATTGTGCATCCACGCACCGCCACGTTTATCTTTGCGGGCTTCGAGGTCGAAATAGACCCGTGAGGTGAGTGTATCACCTTCATAAATATCGTAAACGCTTGCTTTCTCGTCCCACAATTCAATCTCTTGGCGGATGAAGCGGATGCCGAAAAGTTCATTCAAAAAAGCGAACATCCCCCTCATCACGCTATGTTGTTCGAAGTAGGGACGATACTCTTCTTCGTCAATATCGTATTGGGCTTTTTTGAGAATTTCTCCATAATACGCGGTATCGTAGCTTTGGAGATCGATTTCCGGTGCGATGGCGCGAAGCTCTTCGAGTTCCCGCATCCCTTGTTTTCGGGAAGCGCCGATCAGTTCGTGTAAAAATGTTAAAACACTATGGGTACTCGGTGCCATTTTGGAAGCGAGGGAATATTCGGAATAATTTTCGAATCCGAGTAGCTTTGCACTCTCCTGTCGAAGAGCCATCAACTCATCGATAATGGCTCCGTTTTGAGGTGCGCGGGTTGTGTAGGCATGATACAGCTCTTCGCGAATAGCGCGGTTGGGGCCGTAGGTCATATAGGCGATGTAAGAGGGCATCTGGAGGGTAAAACGGTATTTAGTGACACCCTCTTCTTCAAATTTTGCATCTTCCAAATCACTCTGCGGTATCCCCGCCACATCCGCTGCATCGGTGATAATTTTCTCGTACGCATTGGTGGCATTGAGGACATTTTGGGAAAAGTCGTTGGTGAGGGTACTTTTGCGCAAATTAATTTCGGCTAAACGCTCTTTGGAAGCTTCATTCAGATGGGCACCCGCAAGCTCGAAATGGAGGATATTGAGATCAAGGATACGGCGCTGTTCCGTATTCAAACTATCGTATTCTTGAGCTTTTATCGCTTTAAACGCTTCGTAAATATCAAGATTTTGTCCGACAAAGGTGGAGTAATCGGTGAGAATCGGGAGGGCTTCCGCGTACACTTTTTGACTTTCATCGGAGTTTTTTACGGCATTGATGTGCGAAAGAGGGGTAAAGAGGAGTTCTAAATCCTCTTCCATCAGATCAAACGGACGGACAAAATTGGCGTACGTTTTGTTCGTGATTGCGAGCAAGCCGGCAATCGTTTTGTGATTGATCTCGATCAGGGTAGTGAGATCAGTGATAAAGGTCTCTAAATTGAGTTTAAAATCGGCAAACGGGTTCATTATTTTCTCCTAATATGGATGATATTGTAGTCAAGTGTTTCAAAAACTATTCTAATGGAGAAGATTTAAGAATTTAAAATAAATATTGTTTTTTTTGGGTTACAATTGTAGGCGATGCAAGAGTAAATATCCTAAGAATGAAACAGGAAATTTGATCATGAGTAAACCCACTACTATCACCGTCGACGGTAATGAAGCCGTCGCCCTAGTTGCCCATAAAATCAATGAAGTGATCGCTATCTATCCCATCACCCCCTCCTCGCCGATGGGGGAGTTTAGCGATCTCTACAGTTCTAAAGGGCAAAAAAATATCTTCGGCAGTGTGCCGGAAGTTTTTGAGCTTCAAAGCGAAGGGGGGGCAAGCGGTACGGTACATGGTGCGTTGCAGGCAGGGTCTCTCACCACCACCTTTACGGCATCGCAGGGGTTGTTGCTGATGATTCCGAATATGTACAAGATCGCGGGAGAACTCACCGCTACGGTATTTCATGTTGCCGCTCGCTCATTGGCGGCGCAGGGACTCTCCATTTTCGGAGATCATCAAGACGTTATGGGGGTTCGACAAACGGGTTTTGCACTTCTAGCGTCCAATTCGGTTCAAGAAGCGCACGACTTCGCCCTTATCTCCCAAGCGGCGACTCTCCGCTCCCGTATTCCGTTCCTCCATTTTTTCGACGGCTTTCGAACGTCGCATGAAGTGAGCCGAATTGAGAAACTCTCCGATGAGGTTCTGAAAAAAATGATCGATTCGAATTTGGTTGCCGCTCATCGTCGTAGGGGACTAAGCCCCGATCATCCTGTCCTTCGCGGAACGGCGCAGAATCCCGACGTCTATTTTCAGGGGCGTGAGAGCGTCAACCGATACTATCAGGCGTTACCCGAAATACTTCAAGGGGAGATGGATCGTTTTTCCGCACTGACGGGACGTTCTTATCATCTGTTTGATTACGTCGGCGCAGCGGATGCTTCGCGCGTGATCGTTTTGATGGGCTCAGGTGCAGAAGCGGTGGAGGAGAGTGTCACTTATCTGATTGAGAGAGGGGAGAGCGTAGGGCTTATCAAAGTTCGTCTGGCACTGCCGTTTGCCGCAGAGGCGTTTATCGCCGCACTCCCCGCTTCGGTTCAAGCGATCGGGGTACTTGACCGTACGAAAGAGCCGGGAAGTACCGGCGAACCTCTCTACCACGATGTAGTGACGGCACTGTTTGAGCGAGGAGAATCCCTGCCGTTTAAAATGCCTCGGATTGTGGGGGGGCGCTACGGCCTCTCATCCAAAGAGTTCACCCCTGCTATGATCTTTGCAATTTACGATGAACTCTCTAACACTTCCCCGAAAAATCACTTTACGATCGGGATTGACGATGATATTACCTTAACCTCATTAGAATATGACCACGATTTTATCCTCAAAAATCCCGATCAGTTTCAAGCGATATTTTACGGTCTTGGCTCGGACGGCACGGTGGGGGCGAACAAAAATACGATCAAAATTATCGGCACCGAGACAGACCATTACGCGCAAGGTTATTTCGTCTATGATTCGAAAAAATCGGGTTCGATGACGACGTCGCATCTGCGTTTTGGTACCAAGCCGATCAAATCGAGTTATTTGATTCAAAAAGCCGATTTCGTGGCGGTACATCAGTCGGTTTTTTTGGAAAAACTCGATCTTCTGGATATCGCCAAAGAGGGGGGGATATTTTTGCTCAACACGCCCTATTCCAAAGAGGAGGTATGGAGTCGCCTTCCCCGTGTGACACAAGAGCGGATCATAGAGAAGAAGTTAAAGTTCTATGCTATCGACGCGTATAAAGTAGCTCACGCATCCAATATGGGTCGGCGGATCAACACGGTGATGCAGACCTGTTTTTTCGCGATTAGCGGTATTCTCTCTAAAGAGGAGGCGATGGCTAAGATCAAAGGCTCCATCCAAAAAACCTACGGTTCCAAAGGGGACGTGATCGTGCAGATGAACTACGCCGCCGTCGATACGACATTGGAAAATCTCTACGAAATTGATGTACCTGCGAGGGCTGATTCTTTACTTGAACTTCAAGCAACCCTTAAAGGGGATATGTCTGAATTTACCCGTGAGGTGATCGGCAAAATTACGGCGTTCAAAGGGGATACGCTTCGGGTTTCCCAAATTCCGGATGATGGTACATGGCCGACAGGGACGACACAGTATGAAAAGCGAAACATCGCTCAGGAAGTTCCGGTGTGGGATGCGGATACCTGTATCCAGTGCAACAAATGTGTCTCGGCGTGTCCCCACTCGGTAATCCGCTCCTCTGTTTTTGATATTTCGTTTTTGAAAAATGCTCCGGCAGGATTCAGTGCTAAAGGGGCAAAAGGGAAAAACTTCGGGGAGAATGAAGTGTTTAATATCTCGGTCGCTATCGAAGATTGCACGGGATGCGCCCTCTGCGTCGAAGTATGCCCCGCCAAAAACAAATCCCAAACCAATCTCAAAGCGATCAATATGGTGCCGCAGCTTCCGCTGCGTGAAGAGGGAATCGCGCAGTGGGATTTTTTCCTCTCGCTTCCTAAAATGGATAGAGGCTCGCTCGATCCTAGCAACCTCAAAGAGTCACAGTTTCTAGAGCCTTTGTTTGAATTTAGCGGGGCGTGTCCGGGGTGCGGGGAGACACCGTATGTGAAACTCGCTTCCCAGCTTTTCGGGGATCGGATGGTGATCGCCAATGCGACGGGGTGCAGTTCGATTTACGGCGGTAATCTCCCGACTACTCCGTGGAAAAAGAATGATGAGGGGAGAGGCCCCGCATGGTCAAACTCGCTCTTTGAAGACAATGCCGAATTCGGGCTAGGATTCCGTCTCTCTATCGATGCGCAGAATGATAGGGCACGCAGAGTACTCGAAACATTGAAACCGCATTTGGATGGAGCACTCGTCGAAGAGGTTCTCGGTGCCGAACAGCATGCGGAATCACAGATTAATGCGCAGCGCGACAGGGTCGAAAAACTCAAACATTCACTAAAAACACTGGATAATGAGGATGCCAAAACCCTTCTTGAGCTTGCCGATTATCTCGTCAAAAAATCGGTCTGGATTATGGGGGGAGACGGCTGGGCGTACGATATCGGATACGGCGGATTGGATCATGTCCTCGCCAGCGGTAAAAACGTCAATGTCCTTGTCCTTGATACACAGGTTTACTCCAATACGGGAGGACAGCAGTCCAAAGCGACGATGACAGGCGCGGTAGCGAAATTCGCCGCAGGGGGGAAAGCGGGGGTTCCAAAAGACCTCGCCGCTATGGCGATCGCCTATGAAAACGTCTATGTCGCCAAAGTCGCGATGGGGGCAAATGATACCGCGACGGTAAAAGCATTTGTCGAAGCGGAGCGGTATGACGGCCCTTCGATTATCATCGCCTATTCGCATTGCGTAGCGCATGGGTATGATTTGAAATACGGGTTTGATCAGCAAAAACGGGCTGTGGACAGCGGTTTATGGCCGATTTTCCGATTTAACCCCGATAAAATCAAAGAGGGTGAGAATCCGATGACACTGGATTATAAGGGACCTAAAATCGATGTGAAAGATTTTATGTACCGCGAAACCCGTTTTAAAATGGTTGAGAAGATGAATGCTCTGTCGGCAGGAACTTTTCTTCAGACAGCGGCTCATACCGCTGAATCACTTTATGCGCGCTACCAAAATTTGCATGCATATTATGAACCCTCATCGAAGGAGGCGTAATTATGGATTTCACCACCACATTTTTAGGATTGAACCTCAAAAATCCCCTGATTGCCAGTGCGTCCCCGTTGACCTCTTCAGTGGAGAGTATCCGAAGACTCGAAGATAACGATATTGCCGCCGTTATTATGCACTCTTTGTTTGAAGAGGAGATCAACCATGAAATCCATCAGATTGACCATTTCCTCCATATTAACAGCAATTCGTACGCTGAAGCACTTACGTACCTTCCCGATGAAGTTGATTTTGAAAATCTTCAAGCCGATAACTATCTTGAAGAGATCCGCCGGATAAAAGAATCGACCGATATCCCTCTTGTTGCCAGTTTGAACGGTATCTCAGCAGGGGGCTGGATCCGTTATGCCAAGAAACTCGAAGAAGCGGGTGCCGATGCACTGGAGCTTAATATCACCTATATCCCTACCTCGATGGAGATGGAAGGGTATAGAGTTGAGCAGATGTATATCGATACGGTTGCAAGCGTGGCTGAGAAGATCGATATCCCTTTGAACGTCAAAATGAATGCCTACTTTTCAAACCCTGCCAATATGGCGAAACGGTTTGTCGAAGCGGGGGCAAAAGGGTTAACCTTGTTTGATAACCCCACGCGCGTGGAAGTCGATCTGGAACTTCTGAGCCCATTGCAAAGAGCCAATATCACAACCTCCTACAATCTCAGCGAAACACTGCGATGGTGTGCCATTCTCTACGGTAAACTCTCTTGCTCATTGTGTGCCAACACGGGAATCCACAGTGGTGAAGATGTCCTTAAAGCGATTATGAGCGGAGCCGATGCGACGGCGTTGGCATCGGTGCTGCTAACCAAAGGGGAGGGGGAAATCAAGCAGATTTTGAGTGATATGGGGGAATGGATGGCAAAACACGAGTACGAATCGATTTCTCAGATGAAAGGGTCTATCTCGCTGGCTCATACCGATAACCCCTCGGTTTACGAGCGTAACTCCTATATGTATGCGTTGCAACACTACCGCCGATAAGTATCCTATGCGGTATAATTCGCCATATCAAAAAAGGCGTGATAAATGAGTACGAAAATTAGATTTTTGCTTCGTTATATTTTTGTGGGGGCGCTTTCGCTTTTCCCTTTGATCTTGGTGATCGTTGTCGTCAATTATCTTAAAAATTTAGGGGTAAGTGCCTACTCTTCGCTTCATGATTACACTAACTCGTTTGGGGTGACCTTGGCATTGATGGCAGGTGTTATCGGTGTTTTTGCCGTACTTGGATATTCGATTGAGAAATACGGGCGCTCCATTTTTGTTTCAATGATTGACAGTACCTTTGAGAAAATTCCCGCTATCCGCTCCGTCTATTCCGTCTCGAAAAAACTCGCCGCAATGCTCAGCGGTGGGGAAGACGGGACGAAAAAAGAGGTGGTACTTGTAGAGTATCCAAAAGAGGGGTTATGGGTTCCTGCGTATCTGCTCAACCGTTATGAAAATATCTGCGTCCTTTTCATCCCTACCTCTCCGAATCCGACGAGTGGATATACGGTTTTGGTAGATGAAGCAAAGATCAAGAAAACAACCTTGACCCTTCAGGAAGCCTCGTCGTTTATTATCAGTATGGGAGCCGATTTCCCTCAAAAAGAGAGTGTATCAGCCCTTATTCAAACCCATCAGATTAGTAAAACGTGATTTAGGGGATCAAAAAATCGATTTGATTTTTAACGAAGATGAGAACAGACTGATCGAACAGGAGGCTCGTAAATGGGCGATTCGGCTTTAGTTTATCACACTAAACTTCTGAATTACAAAAAATTCTAAGCTTTATCGTTCGTGGTGAGTGCTTATGCCCTTCAGGGCAAACAAGTAGATGTAAAATACTCGTTAAAAATATGGTATAATTTTTTTGCTAACAGTAACTTTTCATATCGTTGATGGAGCGGTAACGCTGAGGTCGAGGGATTAATTACCCCTCGACCTTTTTTTTTACCCTCCAAAAACGGTATGAGAAGGGGGTCTTTATGGATAGAATACTGTTAGCACTTATTCTATTGTGCATTTTTGCACCTATGCTCAATTGAGTGTAGCCAAGGGGTTTACTCCCCTTGCCCCCCTATTAGCAATCTTTATTATTTCGCCAATTCAAAAACTTTTACTGCTTAATCAATGTATAAAAACATTTGGCATTACGATGAATATTCTCAACACGATCATCGAAACACTAGGGGAACTGGGAAAAATTCTTGTGACGATTCAATCGTTAATGGAGAAAAAAGAAGAGTGTTCCCTTTTTTAGCCATTTTCAGTTAACTGTCATACGCATTTTGTCATACCGTACTTGATACGGTATCCATCCATTTTTGTGGATTCCGTGTTGAAGCACGGAATGACGAGAGTGTTGAATTATTAATTTTTCGGCTGTAGCGTTATTTTTTCCAACCGTTCATAATGTTCTTTTGCTTCCTTTACTACCTCTTCAACTTCAAATCCTTGCATGACTATTTTGTATAAATAAGGCTTTGTAGTTCTCCAATTACGCAATGTCCGTGCATCCACATCTAATAACCGTGCCATATCTTGTTGAGTCATTTTCATGTAGGAATTCTTATACTTCCTTCCTGATAACAAAATTCGGAACCATATGTTGTTAAAATAACTCTATTTAGGAAAAATATGCAATAATCCAAAAAAAATAATCGGAAAATAATTCCTAATATTTAATTATTAACGACAATTGGAGCACAATAATGGCAAAAAAAGAAGTTGTAACGGATTATTGGGTTCGCGATTTATTAAAAGAAGCAAATATCGAATTAGAACCACAGGGTAGCACTATTATTGAAATTGATAATGCTTTAAAAAGTGCATCAAAAAAAGGCACTGGTAACGTAGGATTTCCTGAATTCGTTGGTGTCATCAAAGATTTTTTATTAGTGATTGAGAATAAAGCCGACTTGTCAAAACATATTAAAATGAATAATGATGGACAAATCAGTCTTGAGCCAAAAGATGTAAAAGATTACGCGATTAATGGGGCTTTATTTTATGGGCAACATTTAGCAAAAAATACTTCATATAAAAAAATTATTGCTTTCGGTATCTCTGGAAATCCAAAAAAACATAAAATTAGCCCTATCTATATTGACGAAACAGAGTGGTATAGAGAACTGCCTGATGTTGAGTCTTTTATTTCATTTACAGAAAAAAATATTGAAGAGTATTACACAAGAGAAGTATTAAAAGAAGAAACGAATCAAGAAAAAGAGACAGCAGAAATTTTGCAAGATGCAGCAAATCTACACGAAGATTTGAGAAATTATGGAAATTTAAAAGATGTTGACAAGCCATTGATTGTATCTGGGATTTTACTAGCACTTAGAGAATCTGATTTTGGCAACTTCTCTATTAAAGATTTAACAGGTGACACAATTAAGACGGATGGACAGAAAATTTACGATGCAATCGTATTTAACTTAACAAGAGCGAATGTATCTCCTGAAGTGAAAAAAGATAAGATTCTGAGCCAATTTGCACTCATCAAAGACACTCAGGTGTTAAATGAAATAAATCCTAAGTTGAACAAAACACCATTAAAGCATTACACTGAATTTTTAGATGATAAGATTTATAGAAACATAAAATACGCAAGATCATCAGAAGACTATTTGGGAAGATTTTATGGTGAGTTTATGTCCTACTCTGGAGGTGATGGGCAATCTTTAGGTATTGTTCTCACTCCAAAGCATATCACTGATTTGTTTTGTGAATTGATTGATATTAGCCCCTTTGATATCGTCTTAGACCCTTGCTGTGGAACAGGAGGTTTTCTCGTTGCCGCAATGCACCATATGTTAGAACAAACCGATACTGAGGCTTTGAAAAAGAGCATTAAACAAAAACAGCTTCACGGATTTGAATTACAGCCCTATATGTTTACAATAGCCACCACAAATATGATTCTGAGAGGCGATGGTAAAAGCAATTTAATCAATGACGACTTTCTGAAACAAGATTCAAATAAATTACAGCTCAAACAAGCAACAGTAGGGATGATAAATCCTCCATATTCTCAAGGTTCGAAACAAAACCCTGATTTATATGAAATAGCCTTTACAGAACACTTGTTGGATTCATTAATGGTTGGTGGAAGATGCGTTGTGATTGTTCCACAATCTTCTGTAACAGGTAAGACAAAAGAAGAAGAGGCAATAAAAGTAAATATATTAAAGAAACATACTTTAGAGGGCGTTATAACTCTGAATAAAAATACATTTTATGGAGTAGGAGTAAATCCGTGTATAGCTATCTTTACGGCAGGTGAACCACATCCAAAAGATAAAGAATGCAAATTTATAAACTTTGAGAATGATGGATATAAAGTCAGTAAGCACATAGGGCTTGTAGAAACCGAACAAGCCAAAGACAAAAAACAACATTTAATTGATGTATGGTTTGACAGGATAGAATCAGAAACGAATTTTTGTGTTAAAACGAGCATAGAGGAAGATGACGAATGGCTTCACAGCTTCTATTATTTTAATGATGAAATTCCAACGGATGCAGAGTTTCAGAAAACTATTGGAGACTATTTATCGTTTGAATTTTCTATGATAATGCAAAATAGAGGTTATTTATTTGGGCTTGAGCAAGATGCAGATGTCAATAATGCTTAGTGATAGAGAATGGAAAGGATTTTTGTTAAGTGGAGATGATGGTATATTTCAAAATTATCACGGTAAAAGACTTACTAAAGATGACCGTAAAGAAGGTGATATTCCATTGCTAACAGCTGGAGAACAAAGACAAGGAGTGGCTGAATTCGTTTCTAATCTTTCAATGGAGGTATTCGAAGATTTTATCTCAATTGATATGTTTGGAAACTCATTTTACCACAAGCATAAATGCTGTGGCGATGATAATATATACTTTTTTATCAATGATGATCTATCAGAATATGTTAAATTATTTATAACGAATTCAATTGGCTACCAAAAAGACAAATATTCATATGGAAAGCAATTTAGACAAAAAAATGCCGACTCTTCAAAAATATTACTTCCAGTGAACCCTAATAATTCAGATGAACCAGATTATGATCTTATGGAACAATACATAAAATCAATAATAGGAAGAAAAGTAGAATTTTATAAACAATATACAAAAACAATGTTAAGCAAATTGGAGTATAAAGAGATACAGAAGCTCGAAGAGATGGAATGGGATGGATTTGAGGTTGGGAAGCTTTTTAAATTTCAAACTGGAAAATCAAAAGGGTTGAATCATTTAGAAAAGACAATAAATGGCATTAACTATTTAGGAGCGACAAATAGAAATAATGGTGTTTTATGTCAAGTTAAAAACAATGAGGAGATGATACAAAAAGGAAACTGCATTGCTTTTATTAGGAATGGAGAAGGGTCAATGGGATATGCCGTCTATAAATCAGAAGACTTTATCGCTACCTCCGATATTACGGCTGGATATGCAGACTTTTTAAATAGACATATTGGTTTATTCATTACCACCGTATCAGATAAAATCAGAGGGAAATATAATTTTGGCTACAAAAGAAGTGACACGAGATTGAAGAAAGAAAAACTTTTACTTCCGGTTAATGATAAAGGTGAACTAGACTATGAATTTATGGAGCAGTATATGAAGAATTTGGAGTATAAAAAAATTAAGCTATACCTAGATTTTTTAGAAAATCAAAACAGATAATAGATTTTTTCTATAAGAGTATAAGTTGGAACCCCGTGTCAAGTACGAGGATGACGAAACCTTGTCATTCCTAAGAAAGTGGTAGTTTAGTTCTGAATGAATAAAATCTATTATTCATTCAAACCCATCAGATTTAAGCGGTTTAGTTAAAAAATAGCGTAATACCGCATATCCGATCACTCCGGAGAGGAGTGATCCTAGTAATATCCCCAGCCTTTCATCGCATAAAGCGAGACCTCCGGCTCTGGCATGCTCAAATGCAAGAGAGCCGATGAATAACGACATCGTAAACCCGATCCCGCTGATGATTGAAACGCCGTAGAGTTGTCCCCAATTAACACCGTAAGGGAGTTTTCCAAATCCCATCCAAACCGCCAATGCACTAAATAAAAATACCCCTGCTTGTTTGCCGATAAAGAGGCCGAATGCGATTCCAAGAGTAATGTTATCGTAGAAATCCTGTGCCGAAATATTGGAAAAGCCGATGCCGGTATTGGCAAACGCGAACAGCGGCAAAATGATAAAGTTGACCGGTGCGTGGAGGGAGTGCTCAAGTGCATGGAAAGAGGGTTTGTTGTTTTTAAGCGGAATCAGTAACCCCAGAATGACGCCGGCTAGGGTGGCGTGAACCCCTGATTTTAAAACCGCTGTCCATAAGACGATACCGACCAATATGTATGCGGTGTGGTTGATAACTCCTTTGATATTCATGATAATTAAAAGAGCGATCATAGTCGCCGCAGTGATTAATGAAACGCTTGATAGCTCGGAGGTATAAAAAAGGGCAATGATGATAATCGCACCCAAATCATCAATAATCGCCAGTGCTAAAAGAAAAAGTTTAAGCCCTTTGGGGACGCGATCTCCCAAAAGGGTCAATATACCTAGAGCAAATGCGATATCGGTAGCAGAGGGGATCGCCCACCCCTGAAGCGCTATAGGATTGTTCCAGTTGAACCATGCATAAATGAGCGAGGGGACTGCCATCCCACCCAGTGCGGCAAAAGCGGGAACGGCTATCGCTTTGGGATCACTGAGAGAGCCCTCAATCACTTCACGTTTAATCTCCAAACCGATCATAAAGAAAAAGACGGCCATAAGACCGTCATTGATCCATAGAAGAAGCGGTTTGGCAATTACGAGTTCTCCGATGCTGATAACAACGGGAATCGACGTCAGTGCATCGTACAATGAGTGAAGATTTGTATTTGCCATGATCATAGCGAAAAGCGTGGCTAAAACAAGGAGTATTCCGGTGGCTGATTCAAGTTTAAAAAAATTCAGCAGAGAGTATTTGAGCATATGTTTCCTTAATCAGGATACATGATAGAAAAACTAAGTTAACGGTTAGAAAATATAGAAGACGGCAAAATCTAATGGATGATGATTTTTACGTTATCCGATTTCGTTCTCATTTTGAGCCATTTTTCTATTTTTGCCCGTTCTCCTCTTGAGAGCCGTTTTTTAGTCTCGACATTGAGAATCAGGCGATTTTCACTGACGTTACGTTCCACTGCCGTTTCATCATAATTTTGGGACAAGACAACATTGGTAACTTTAGGAAAGAGGGTTTCCAGTTCATTGGGGATAGCACTGTAATAGTCGCGGTTACGTGATAAAAGAGACATCTCCTCTTTTAATCGGGCGATCTCTTTCTCTTTAGCTTGCAGATCGGCTTTTGTATTTTGATACAAATCGGTGATGATATCGGCTTTGAGTGTGGAGACGTCAACATCTTCGCGTTCGCCGTTTTGATACACTTTGAGTTTGGCTTTTTCCAACCCTTCAGCATTTAGCCGTATGATAATGGTATCGAGTTCGCTCTTGGGAACATAGTCTCCGATCAGAAATACTTTTACTTCGTAGGTTTTTGGGTTGATTTTTACCTGAGCCACATTTGTGTTTTTAAAATTCAGGTGTTCGTTTACAAAGGCGGTCGCTTTGGCTTTAAAGACCTCTTGTCCGACGAGCTGATAGGCCAAATATGAACTTGGCAGGATCGTAAGAAGCGCTACGGCAACGATATAGCGCTGTGCCCGCTTGGCAACATCGGAGTCGACGTATTTTTTCTCCGCCACATTAAATGCGCGAACGACTAAAAATGCCGATAATGCGATGAAAACAAAGTTGATGGTGTAGAGGTAAAATGCTCCGAAGAAATAGCTCCAATGTCCTGTTGCCAAACCAAATCCAGCAGTGCACAGGGGCGGCATCAATGCTGTTGCAATAGCAACACCGGGGATAACGTTTGTCTTTTCTTTGCGTGTGATCGCAACGATTCCGGCCAATCCACCGAAAAGTCCGATCAAGACATCCCACACGGTCGGTGTCGTCCGTGCAAGGAGTTCTGATTGGGCGGTATCGAGCGGTGAGATCCAAAAATAAAGGGTAGAGGTAAGAAGACCGATAAGGGTTGCGATAGCCAGATTTTTAAATGCTCTTCGCAGAAGGGTAAAATCGTTAATTCCCGCTCCGTATCCGATCCCCATAATCGGTCCCATCAGCGGAGAGATAAGCATCGCTCCGATAATAACGGCGGTGGAATTGACGTTTAGACCGATGGATGCGACGAAAATAGCAAACATTAAAATCCAGAGATTTGCCCCTTTCATATGAATGTCGCCACGGATACGCTCATCAATAATAGTATCGTCAGCTTTATCCTCAAAAAGGCTTAAGCGTTCACGCAAGAGCTGTTTTGCCGTTATCCAGAAACGGTGTTCTTCAATGTTGGTCATTTGCTCGCCTTTTGCAAATTGCTAATCTATTATTCAAACTCATCAAACTTCGGCTCAGGGGCTTTGAATTTTTCACTGAGAAACTTTTGATAACGGGGAGCACTGTCGAAGAGTTTCCGCAACGCCCATGTACCGTGCATTTCACTGAGCGATGAATCGACGATCACATAGGAGAGATAGACGGTGTTCTCGTTGATCGAAAACTGCAATCGCTCCAGTGCACTGTTTTCCCCTAATAAATAATCATACAGTGCTTCGATATTCTCTTGCGGAATACGGCAGAGTGCCGAATCGGCAATGACGATACCGTTATCGTAATAGTTGATGTCGATACGGGTTGTTCCTATCTCAAACCGCCAGCTCCGCTGACTCCGTCTGGATAGGGTCACATTAATCTTCAGAGCTTCTAAAATCTTTTCAATCAATGCCACGACACCAGAGGGTTTATACCCCTCACGGCGTCGTTTTGCAACGTCGAGTTTCGTTCCGCATTTTGGGCAATAATCATTTTGGATTGTGGATTCTACAATTAGATTTTTACATGAACCGCATCGGATAACATCTTCGGTTTTTAGAGCTCGGAACTGATCAAGTGCCTCTTTGAGAGTGTATGAGGGGAGGGCAAAGCCAAGGTTATTGGAGTTCTGGATGATAAACGTGTTGACACCGATCACCTCTGCAGAGTCGTTAAGGAGCGGCCCTCCGCTGTTTCCGGGATTGATGGCGGCATCGAATTGGATGTATTCCACCTCTCCTTGGAGACGGGAGGCTTTGGAGACGATCCCTTCCGTCGTAGAGTAATTAAGTCCGTAGGGATGGCCGATGGCAATGACTCCATTTCCGTCTTGTACGGGGATTTCGGAGAGAACCAAAGGATTTTTGCACTCGATAGAGATAGGGGAGCGGATAAATGCGAGATCAAATGCAGGATCGTCATAGATGACCGTACCGATGGTTTTAGGGAGGGTTTTGGTACTGATGAGTACCTCTTTGAGGCCACTGACGACATGCGAGTTGGTTATGATAAGCTCTCCGATGAGAAAACCGCTTCCGCTGCCGTAGGGGTTAGTGATCTGGACGATACTTTCAATCGTTTGTTCGACCATTTTTTGGGTGGCTGTATTCATACTTACACCTCCGTATAATCGAGATTTTTGATTTGAAGATAATAGCTTTGGCTGAAATGATCTAAATCACTGTAATTGAGGTGTTCTGAAAAATCATTTAGTCCTTTGTAACGGCTCATATACGGTTCTATCGATTCACGTATCCGTTGTGCGATGAGGTTCTCTTTAAAGGATTTACTCAGCGGGTCGTACAGCGGCGTCTCCCCTGCGGCTTTGAAAAAATCGGAGGCGTAGATTTCGACGTGCAGATGAAGGAGCGAGCGAAGTGAGGGGTGAAGCCCGTAGTTGTAGAGGATATAGAGGGAAATATAGCGGTAAATGACGGTGATGACATAGGTTGAGCGGTTGTTTTTGTACCAGCGAACTTTCCCCAGCGACTCTTCGATAAAGGCTGAAATCTCATCGTGCATTGCCTGCTCGAATGGGGAAAACGTATAGGCTGAGTTGTAGAACTGCGTTGCGAACGATTCGATATCCATAGCTTCAAGTTCAGTGAGATATTGTTCCAAATCGACGTTTTTATCCTCGGTCAGTTTCTCATCGTCCATAAAATAGCCGTTGATTTTTTCACTGATATTTTTAGCCATTTTTTTGTGGGGGAGGAGAAGATAATCGATTTGCAAGAGGAGGGCAAGATAGCTAAACGAGGTCATCCCCGTATTGTCGTTGGATAAAAGGCCGATAAGGCTTTGCTTGGTCTCTTGAATCCATTGCTGCATAAAAGTGAAGTTCACCTCAATTTTTTCACGAGGAACACTGAGGAGATGTTCGGTATCCAGCAGTAGTGATTCATCAAATTCACCGGCTATAAACTCTTTTTCAAAATCGGCATTAAGGGCTATTTCACGGAGAGGGTAAAAGATTTTTTGGGGGGTTATGGTGGCATTATCGAGGCGGATAGAGAGTTTTACAACCCCTTTTGATTCACTGAATCGGCAATAGGTAAGCTGAAAATCACGCTCTAAAAAACGGCGTTTGATCGCGACGTGAAGTTTGTCGCTCAGCGCAATATCGGCATGGGCTTCAAACGATGTCAGAGTAGCCACCCCTTTGATGAGAGCATACCCTTGAGTGAGGCTGAAATGGAGCGATTCTTCAAGACGCTCAATACTTAGATGGGGGGAGGGATAGGTGTTCTTTTGGTGAATGAGGGAGGATAAAAAATACTCATATCCGCTGAGAATATCACCGTCCATGAAAGCTGCTGATGAGCGTTCAAACAGTTCTCTTTCATCCGTATTCGGAAGAGCGTGTATCCCCCGTCCATACTGTGGAGCACGGTGCATTGGGAGTGGATTTAACCATGTTTTAAACGTATCGAACAGCCGCACTTCATTTTTTCCTTTATCCATTATGAAGCTTAGTGTAATCAAAGCAACCTTAAAGCGACAATAAAGTATAATGCCCCTAATTTAAAGGGCACATCAAAGATGCTTTATAGGGAGTTGTATGGGCTATAAACGTGTTTTGGTAAAATTCTCCGGTGAGGCGTTGGCCGGTGAAAACGGTCACGGCATCGATACGAAAATTCTAAAATTTATTGCCGGTGAGATTAAAACACTCGTTGATGCAGGGATTGAAGTGGGGATCGTTATCGGCGGCGGTAACATCATTCGCGGTGTGACTGCGGCGGCAGATGGAATTATTCGTCGAACCTCAGGTGATTATATGGGGATGTTGGCAACCGTTATCAATGCGATTGCTATGCAAGAAGCGTGTGAACACGAGGGGATGCTGGTACGCGTTCAAAGTGCGATCAAAATGGAACAAATTGCCGAAGCGTTTATCGTCCGTCGTGCAACCCGCCATTTAGAGCGCGGACGCGTCGTGATTTTCGCGGCAGGGACGGGTAACCCGTTCTTTACGACCGATACGGCTGCGACCCTTCGTGCCATTGAAATCGGTGCGGAAGTGATTATCAAAGCGACCAAAGTAGACGGTGTGTATGACAAAGACCCTAAAAAGTTTAATGATGCGATCAAACTTCCGAGTCTCGGATATGAGCAAGCATTGCAAGATCATATCAAAGTGATGGACGACACCTCTATTGCGTTGGCCAAAGAGAATAAACTCCCGATTATCGTGTGCGATATGTTCACGCCGGGTAACCTTCTCGAAATTATTCAGGGTAACCTATCCCGTTGCTCTATCGTAAAATAAACTAAAAGGATCATTACTATGAGACTCGAACAACTTACTGCAAAAGCACTTGAAACTGCAAATATCGACCGTTACCAATTGGCTATCGCCGTTGCAAAACGCTCAGAAGAGCTTCTAAACGGAGCAACTACTAAACTTAACGTCGATGTAAAAAAAGCTAAAACGGCTGATATCGCTTTGATGGAGATTGCCGAAGGGTATATCACGATCAAAGGTTTCGTAGACAAAGACTAATTTTACTAAAAAGCGGCATCATTGAATACCATCGACATAGAAAACGTAATCGGAATCAATGATGTTGAGGGTGCGATAGCACACCTCTATAAACATATCCCTACGTCTGCTGCAATCCAAAATGCCCTTACCTTTTCACAACAAGCCCATCAAGGACAGTTTCGTAAAAGCGGTGAAGCCTATATCGTCCATCCGGTTTTAGTCGCATCGATTGTTGCTAATATAACCGGAGATGAAGCGATGGTTATTGCCGCGCTTTTACACGACGTGGTTGAAGATACCCATATCGGTATTGATGAAATCGCACGCGATTACGGTGATGATGTTGCCCATTTGGTTGAGGGGTTAACGAAGATTGATACGATTCGTGATGCCCAGCTCATCCCTTCGAACTCCGATGAAAAACTGGTCGTTTCGGCACTCTCGTTTCGAAAAATGTTGATTGCCTCGATTGAAGATGTTCGAGTCTTGGTCGTTAAACTGTGCGATCGTCTTCACAATATGCTTACCCTTGAAGCGTTGGCTCCAATCAAACAGCACCGCATTGCTGAAGAGACATTGGTCGTTTATGCTCCGATTGCAAGCCGTTTGGGTATCTCATATCTTAAAAATCTCTTGGAGGATTTGAGTTTTAAATACCTTTTTAGTGAAGAGAAACAAGCAATTGATATGTATTTCGAGGAAAACTTTCGATCTATCAATGCAAGGTTGAGCGATTTTTGCGAAAAATTGACCAAAATGATGTTAGAAAACGGCTTTAATGAAGATGACTTTGAAATCCTCAGCCGTGTCAAACACCATTATTCGATCTATCTTAAAATGCAGCGAAAAGGGATCAGCATTGATGAGATACTTGATCTTTTGGCGGTACGGATATTGGTGAAGAAACCGATCGACTGCTACCGTGTTTTAGGGCTGGTTCATCTCAATTTTCAGCCCCTCTCTTCCCGTTTCAAAGATTACATTTCGATCCCGAAAGAGAACGGATATCAGACGCTTCACACGTCGGTTTTTGATTCAACGGCAATTTTTGAAGTACAGATTCGTACCTATGAGATGCACAAAACAGCGGAACTCGGGGTTGCGGCGCATTGGAAATACAAAAGCGGCGGGAACAACCCGATCAGCCTTGATTGGCTCCATAATCTTCAGTACCAAAATGAATCGGTCGAAGCCTTTTACGAACTGATCAAAAATGATCTTTTCAGCGAAGATATCAGTGTCTTTTCTCCGAAAGGAAAACCTTTCACCCTCCCTCGCGGAGCGGTGGCTCTTGATTTTGCGTATGCGGTTCATACCGAAATCGGTGACACTGCAGAGGGGTGTTTGATTAACAAAGAGAAAGCCTCCCTTTTAAATGAGCTTCATAACGGAGATATCGTTAAAATTACGACGGGATCGAAAAAAATCAATCGATGCAGTTGGATTGACGCCGTCAAAACCTCCCGAGCCAAAGCCAGCATGCGGGCGAATTGTAACCAGCGGATCAAAGCGATTGATACCGAAACGGGGATGAATATTTTGAGTACCGTCTTTAATATGGATCCGGTACGACTTGAAGAGCTGTTTGCCCAAACTCATTTAGAAGAGCAACGTCACCGAATCCCTAGCGAACTTGATTTGCTTAAAGAGACGGTTAACCGTTTCGCGCTGGAGATAGGTGAGAACAACCGCATCAGTGCCTTTTTATCCCGTAACCGTTTTAGGCTGAAACCGTATGTTTTTGCATCGTTGGAAATCTATGCTGCCAGCAGTGTCGGTGATGCCGTATTTGACTACTGTTGTCATCCGAAAACAGGGGATGAAATTGTCGCTTTTTTACAGCAGGGGAAAGCGCATATTCACCATAAAATGTGTAAAAATGCGGCAGGGATGATCGATCGCAGAGAACCGATGGTTTTTGTGCGATGGAGAGCGCAGCACTATTTCCGCTACCACCTTATCATCAGTATGCAAAGTGCGAAAGGCTCTCTCGCCGATTTGCTCACCTATATGGCCAAAATGGGTGCCGATATCAACTCTATTGAACTCGGAAAAGAGAAATCAGAACATACGCAATACTGCGAAATGGAGTTTCAAACTCTCGAACCCGATATTAACCGCCTTCGCTCCAAATTGGAGAAAAAAGGGAAAATCATACAATTTTTTCGGACGGATGATGCGTACCGAAGCCAAGGATAAACCATGATACAAACAGCATTACGTGAAATACGACGAGGAACCGCCGAAATTATTGATGAAGCACGTTTAGAGACCCTTCTCAAAAATTGGTTTGAAAAAAAAGAAACATATACCGTTAAAGCGGGGTTTGATCCGACTGCTCCCGATTTGCATTTGGGACATACCGTCTTGCTCCAAAAACTTGCTGCATTTCAAAAATTCGGGGGGCATATTCAGTTTTTGATCGGGGATTTTACCGCACAAATCGGTGATCCAACAGGGAAAAGTGAAACCCGTAAAAAGTTGCTTCCGGCGCAGATTCAAGAGAATGCTCAAAGCTATAAAACGCAAGTATTTAAAATTCTCGATCCCGAAAAGACAACCGTTGTTTTCAATGCCGATTGGATCAATCCGCTCGGTGCGGCAGGGATGCTGGAACTTACAACGACCTATAATGTGGCACGTATGTTGGAGCGAGACGATTTCGACAAACGGCATAAAGCGGGAATCTCGATCTCCATTAGCGAATTTTTGTACCCGTTGCTCCAAGGGTATGACAGTGTCCATTTGAAAAGTGACGTTGAGATCGGCGGAACGGATCAAAAATTCAACCTTCTGATGGGTCGCCATTTACAGCGGGTGTATGAGATCGGAAAAGAACAAAGTGTCCTTATGATGCCGATTCTCGAAGGTCTTGACGGTGTTCAAAAGATGTCCAAATCATTGGGGAACTACATCGCCGTAGCCGATGAGCCAAACGAGATGTTTGGAAAAATCCTCAGCATTAGCGATATCTTGATGTGGCGTTATTATGAACTCTTAAGCACTAAAAGCTTGGATGAAATTGAAGCGCTTAAAGTCGGAGTGGAAAACGGAACTCTGCATCCGAAAAAAGTAAAAGAGGCGTTAGCCCTTGAAATCACGGCGCGGTTCCATTCCGAGGAAGCGGCATTAGGTGCCCAAACGGAGTTTGAGCGTGTCCATGCCCAAAGCGAAATCCCGAGCGAAATGGATGAATTTACTACAGAGGCTCCGATCTGGATTGCGAAAGCACTGGTCGATTGTGCTCTTAGCCCTTCTACTTCACAAGCACGTCGGGAGATTAAGCAAGGCTCTGTTAAAATCGACCAAAATAAACTAAGCGATGAGCAATACCAACTTGAAGCGGGTGAATACATCCTTCAAGTGGGAAAACGAAAATTTGCGCGATTAAAGGTAACCCAATGAGTTTCAAACCAATTAAAATCGGTAAGCATACCATTAAAATTCCTATCGTTCAGGGAGGAATGGGTGTCGGAATCAGCTGGGATCGCCTTGCGGGAGCGGTCTCTTCTGAAGGAGGACTAGGTGTCATTAGCTCCGTCGGTACGGGATATTATGAAGATAAAGTGCATGCGAATAAACTGATTGCTAACCGCCCGTTGGATGCGGAGAATTTTTACTCCAAAAAAGGGCTTGAGGCAATTGTCAAAAATGCCCGAAAAATCTGTGGTGATGCCCCTTTGGCGTGTAACATTTTGTATGCGATCAACGATTATGGCCGAGTCGTAACCGATGCGTGTGAAGCGGGAATTGATATCATCATTACCGGTGCAGGATTACCGACTAATATGCCTGAATTTACGGCGGATTATCCCGATGTTGCACTGGTTCCGATCGTCTCCTCTCCTAAAGCGCTCTCTATTATCTGCAAACGATGGCAAAAACGGTACAACCGTCTCCCTGATGCCGTTATACTTGAGGGACCTCTCAGCGGCGGACATCAAGGGTTCACGTATGAGCAATGTGCGATGGAAGAGTATCAGCTGGAAAATCTTGTCGCTCCCGTCGTAGAAGAGGCGGCGTTGTGGGGAAATATCCCCGTTATCGCAGCGGGGGGAATCTGGGATAAAAATGATATTGATGCAATGATGGCATTGGGGGCTAGCGGAGTACAGATGGGAACACGCTTTATCGGTACATTCGAGTGCGATGCCCATGATAATTTCAAAGAGGTTCTCCTCGCAGCCAAAGAGGAAGATATCACATTGATGAAATCGCCGGTCGGTTATCCGGCGCGCGGAGTTCGTACCCATTTACGCGATCTTATCGATACCCGCACGGGTCCCTCTATCAAATGTATCTCTAACTGTGTCGCTCCGTGTAATCGCGGCGTCGAAGCCAAAGAGGTCGGTTTTTGTATCGCCGATCGTCTGAGCGATGCGTATCTTGGTGATAAAGAGCTTGGTTTGTTCTTTTCAGGAAGCAACGGCTACCGTATCGATAAAATTATCTCCGTCAAAGAGTTGATGGAAAAACTAACCCACGGGGAGTGAGCTTCACCTTGCTGAACCGATTTTTCTTCCTTGCTATTGTCTGTTTTACCTCTCTTATGGGTGCCATCGACACGGATCGTTTGGAATCGGCTAAAAAAGCGTTGGCAAGCAATGATGAGATTGAGCAGTTTCGGGGATACAATGAATTTAAAACCCTCTATCTGCGTGCGATTTTGGATAAAGATGCCCCTGTTGCTCTAGAAGCACTAGAGGGGATCGTTCAAGGGGGAGAGAAACTCGGCATTGATGTCCGTAAATATCAAACCGATTTGGCAAAACTCAAAAAAAATACTCCTAGCGCAAAACCGCTGATGGTCACGGAAAAAACACCGACTTCTCCGCTCCCCTCGGTAATATATGATAAAACCTTCAAACCGGCTCTTGTCGCCAGTAAATTTTCGACCCCTGAACCGGAAAAAATGATCAAATCCGACCCCATACTCCCTAAAAATGAAATCACGATGACGATGCGTCATAGACTTTTGGATACCTCTTGGAAAGATAACGGACTGATATTGGTATTTGACAGTGAGATTAAACCCTCAGAAGTCCGAATGTCGAAAATCCTCGAAACCGATAAAAAGCGATTTCGATATATTATGGATATTGACTCTTCGACCCTTTCAAAAACCCAGACGTTGGAGCATCAAAGTATTAACCGGATCATAATGGCACAATTTGATGCCAAAACACTCCGTGTGGTGATTGAACATAATCAACCTATCTCGATTAAGACTACTCCTAAGGGTTCAACGCTCTATATCGATCTTTCCCTAGAACCCCCTAAAACTACCCCTCCACTTGCAACCGCTCCGGTTAAAGAAGAGGTGCAAGAACCTTTGCAATTGTCGGCCCTTCCTCCCCTCGTGACTGTCACTCCACGTGATCGAAGCAAAAAGATTATCGTGATCGATCCGGGGCATGGGGGAAAAGACAGCGGAGCTGTCGGTAACGGGTTTATGGAAAAAGAGATTGTGTTAGGGATATCAAAACAGCTCTCAGAAAAACTCCGTGCAATGGGGTATACCGTTTATATGACACGTAGTAATGATGTTTTTATTGAACTGAAAGATAGAACAAAGTTTGCCAATGATAAAGAAGCGGACCTTTTTGTATCGGTGCATGCGAACTCTATCCCGAAAACCTCTGATCCTCTTGCGGCACAAGGGCTTGAGACCTATTTTCTCTCACCGACTCGGAGTGAGAGATCGATGCGGGTTGCGGCGTTGGAAAACTCTGAAGATATGGAAGAGATGGGAGAATACGGTAAGCTCAGTTTTTTGAGCTTTTTGAACAAAGAGAAAATCATCGCTTCGAATAAACTGGCTATTGATTTGCAAAAAGGGATGTTCAGCAATCTGCGTAAACAATTTCCGAATGTTCATGATAACGGTGTTCGAGAAGCCCCTTTTTGGGTTCTAGTCGGGGCTCAAATGCCGGCGGTATTGCTAGAAGTGGGATATATCAGTCATCCTGAAGAGTCCACACGCATCGCTGATGAGAAATATCAACGATGGCTTGTAGAGGGCTTAATGGAAGGGATCGGGCGGTACTTCGCCAATAACAGTTAGATTTTACTTTTCTCGTAAAAGTAGTTGGTGGCTTCAACAAACCCTTCGACACTTCCGCAGTCAAAACGTTTCCCTTTAAACTTATAGGCTAAAACCATCCCTTTTTGTGCTTGTGTCATAAGGGCATCGGTGATTTGAATCTCGCCCCCTTTACCGGCGGGGGTATTCTCAATTATGCCGAATATATCGGGAGTGAGGATATAGCGTCCGATGATAGCAAGGTTGCTAGGTGCAACAGATGGATCGGGTTTTTCGACCATGTTGGAGATCATATACACCCCCTCTTCGATCTCTTTCCCCTCTATGATACCGTAGCGGTTGGTATGGCTTGGATCAATCTCTTCAATGGCGACGATGGAACATTTGTATTTGTTAAACAATTCAACCATTTGAGAAAGGACACTGCGGTCTCCGTTTCCGTCACATAGGTCATCGGCGAGGATAACGGCAAACGGCTCATTCCCGATGAGTGTCTCACCTGTGAGGATCGCATGTCCCAACCCCTTCATTTCATTTTGACGTGTATAGGAGAAGGTACATTGATCGATAAGAGAACGAATCTCAGTGAGGTAGTGTTCTTTATCACTTCCTTTAATCTGATGTTCAAGTTCGTAGCTGACATCAAAATGATCTTCCAATGCCCGTTTTCCCCGTCCTGTTACGATAGCCATCGTATGCATTCCCGCTTCAACCGCCTCTTCGACACCGTATTGGATGAGAGGTTTGGTGAGTACCGGCAACATCTCTTTCGGCATTGCTTTGGTTGCAGGTAAAAATCGGGTTCCGTAGCCTGCAGCAGGGAAAAGGCATTTTTTAATCATTGAGACTCCTTAATTATGGGTGATATTTTATCACATTTGTCCGTAGTAAATCTGTTTACTATTTGATTACACAACATAAGATACAATGAGGAATCTCTTATAAAGGAAAGTTATGAAAACAACTATTCGTTTAGCCCTAATTGCGGGAATTTTAGGCACATCTTTAGGTGCATCAAATTTTGATATCGGCGTTTCCGGTTCAGATCAAGGGATTAATGGATTTACCTTTTCTATCGGCGATTATTATCGTGTTCCCTATCAGGAAGTTGTGGTGATTGAACGTTCCATCCCGCGTGATGAGATGAGTGTTGTCTACTTTTTAGCTCGTGAGTCGCATCGCGATGCCCGATACATTAGCGATTTACGTCTGCGCGGAATCAGCTGGTGGGATATCAGTCTGCGGCTAGGACTTAATCCGCATACGTTGTATGTCGTGGATACCCATCGTTACCATCAACCTCCTTATGGAAAAGCGTACGGGTATCATAAGGATAAAAAGCACCGTCTTCGTGATGCCGATATTGTCGAGTTGGTCAATGTCCGCTTCCTCTCCGATTACCATCGCATCAGTGCGGACGAGGTAATAGAGCGACGCCGAAGCGGTGAGCGGTATAATCGGATTGATGAACATTACCGAGGGAAAAAGCATTCAAATAACCCTCAAGAGCGAAGAGATGATCGGCGTGATGATCGAAACGGACATGGGGAGAAAGGACACGGTAACCCGCATGAGCGTTAAAATAGTTCAATAATCTCTACAGTACGGAGGGATTTCATCCCTGTTTCATGCTATTATAAAGTAACTATTTAATAGAGGAAAAACGGGTGGATGATGAACCAAGAACTGACACGTAAAGATCAGCTAAAATCGAAATTAAGAGAGGGCGATCCTACCTACCGCTATTACAAATCAATCTTTCATCTCACCCGCGATATGATCGCGATTAGCGACGGGTATCATATTATAGATGCCAATAAAGCATTTGGCGATTTTTTTTCGGCTTTTGGCGTGGATCTATTTGACTCCGATTTTTCTCTCTCAAAACAGTTTCTGCAGATAGACAAATACGGGTATGTGTATGAGGGGTATTTGAATACCCCTTGGTTTAAAACAGTCTTGAGGGGTGAAAAAGAGCACTATAAAGTGGGTATCAGCGCACACGATAAAATCTATACTTTTTCAGTTTCTGTCACTTTATTGGAGCCGAGCGAAGATATTTATGTGATTACCCTCTCCGATGTCACTGATATGATGAGTTACAAGTGTGTTTTGGAGGAGGGGATCCGTATCAGCACACACGAAAAAGAAGAGACACAGTTCATTCTCTCACAATACTATCAGGCGATCGATGCTTCCAACTTGGTAGCACGATGCAATCTGGATGGGATTATCACCTACGTCAACGACACCCTCTGCGAAACGCTCCATTACACACCCGAAGAGTTAGTCGGACGCAATGTCTCGATTTTCTTTGATCGAAACAGCGAGGTCATGTGTGAAAAAATAGCAGAACAGCAGATCCATAACGGCGAGATTTGGAAAGGGGTTCTGAAAAATATGGATAAATACGGGGGGACGCGTTATTTTGCCACTACGATTGTTCCTATTAAAAATCAAGATAATACGATTATTGAAATCCTCTCAATCCGTCATGATATTTCGGAGATGATGAGTGCCAAAGAAGAAGCGCTTCAATTGCTCGAAGCCAAAACTCAGTTTTTCGATCAGGTATCCCATGAACTTCGTACCCCTCTCAATGCGATTGTCAATTTTACCGATCAAGCGCTGGAGAGCTATGATGAGATTATTGAGGATGAGGAAAGCCGTGAGCTGGTCAAAAAATATTTGCAGCGCTCGTATGCCAATGCAGAAAACTTGTTGGAATTGATCAACTCTCTTCTTGATATAGCCAAAATGAAATCGGGAAAAACGGCTTTTAGGATTGCACCTCACAATGCGGTATCACTTACCCAAGAAGCATTTGAAAATTGTTCAAGTCTCCGAAAAAACAGCACTATCCAGTATGATTTTAAGTCAACAAAAAGTGTTATCCCGATAGAGTGTGACGGAGTAAAATTTAAACAAATCATCACAAATTTGATCTCTAACGCACTGAAATTTACTTCGGATGGAAGTGTCGTAGTGCGGGTAGAAGAGAGTCCGGATGCGTGTATCATTGAGATTGAAGACAGCGGAATGGGGATAGCCGAAGATAAGCTCTCTCTCATATTTGAACCGTTTGCTCAAGTACGCGATCATGGTTTCGGTACGGGATTAGGGCTGAATATCGTCCGTGAGTACGCTGAAGCTATGGATATGTCAGTACATGTTCGCTCCGAAGTAGGGAGGGGAAGCTGTTTTTCAGTACGAGCCAAATTAAAAGGAAACTGATTGCTTAGTCATCATTATCAAATTATCGATACCTTGCATGAAAATATTTCTACGGTTGTCTATCGTGCCCTTCGGACAAGCGATGGGAAGCGGGTGATTGTTAAAATGCTCAAACCGGGGGAAATGAATGAACACAGAATAACCCAGTTTATGAACGAGCAACAGATACTCTCCCAGCTCAAATCCCCTAAAATCGTCAAATTAATCGAGATTATAGCCCTCCCTTCGGAATACCTCCATATTTTTGAAGATATTGGAGGGAATTCCCTATACGATATGCTCTTGCACCGCCGTTTTTCACTTTCAGAGGGGCTGAATATCGCCATTAAAATTGCGGAAGCACTCCAAATTATCCACCAAAAACATATTATTCACGCCGATATCAATCCTAAAAATGTTATTTATAACCATGAAACCAAAGCACTTCAAATTATCGATTTCGGATATTCGGTTATTGATAATCATTTTAGGTATAACAGCGATCTCAATGTCGGAACGTCGGGAAATCTTATGTATATGTCTCCGGAGCAGACGGGGCGGACGAAGCAGAGGGTTGATCTTCGAAGCGATTTGTACAGTTTCGGAATGAGTCTCTATCACCTTTTTTCGGGATCTTCTCCGTTTGAAGCGAAAGACCGTTATGAACTTATCCATAAACAAATTGCCCTCCGTCCCGCACCTATCGAAACGATTGTTGAGAATTTTCCACCGGTTCTCTCTACGATCATTAACCGACTCACTGCGAAAAAATCGCAAGAGCGTTACCAGAGCGATGAAGCGGTAATATATGACCTGAAACATGCCCTTCGAACTTTGAATAAATCGGCGCAAATCCCCCACTTCGAGATCGGAACCCGAGATCAGCCCACCCTCCATTTCGGCGATCATATTTTCGGCCGTGACGAAGAGATCGGATTGCTTAAAGAGGTAGCTCAAAAAGTAACCTCGCATAAAGGGGTTCGGCTTGTTGTTTCGGGCGCAGGCGGTGTGGGAAAAACACGTTTGATTGAGGAATTTTTAACCCTCTTAAACAGCAGCGGATCGAGAATTTTACGGGGAAAGTTTGAACAGAATCGCTCATCTCATCCCTATTTGAGTTTTAAACAACTCTTTGCTCAACTCAAGATGGTGTGGATACGTCATATCAAAAATACCCAAGAGGTGCAGTTGGATACTCGCAGTATTCAGACATTGAGCCACTATTTTTCGGAGTTACGGGAGATTTTGACACCTAAGTCTATAAGCAACGCAACGACGGGCGAAGAGATGCGTCATCAGCTCCCTTATGCGTTGCAGGAATTTTTAAAACAGATCGCAACCGATACCTCACCGTTAGTGATTTTTATGGATGATTTGCAATGGGCCGATAGCGCATCCCTCGATCTGATCCAAAAAGCGATTTTGCAGATGGATATCCCTAATCTCCATTTTATTTTCAGCTATCGCACGGATGAGATTGAGTCTAATCCGGTCTCATTAGAATTCGTCCAAAAAGTCCGAGAGCAGTGTTCGGATGAGGTGTACTTTTTTGACCTTTCCCCCCTTATGACAAAAGATATGAAAACCATGTTCAAAGAGATGTTAGGGGAGGGGAGATCAGACGTAGAGAGCCTCGCAGAGCTTATACACAAAAAAACAGATGGGAACCCTTTTTACATTAAAACCTTTCTTTACGATTTGATCGATGCACACGAGATTGCGTATGAGAAGGGGAAATGGCGTTTTGATCTGGAAAAAATTCGTACGTATGGCGCAAGTGTTAATATTGCCGGTTTGATACGTGCTAAATTTTCGCAGCTTAGCCGTGATGAACAAGAATATTTATACTATTTGTCATTGTTGGGAGGACGTTTCGATACCCATTTGGCCCTTCGGATGATGCGGGGGCTGAAATACCCCAATACTATTATGCATCAACTCGAATCAAAAGGATTTATTGAGGTTTTCAGCGGACATTACCAATTTGTACATGACGTGATCCAGCAGCATGTGATCCATTCGATACCGATGACCATGAAGAAAACGATCCATCTCAATATCGGAGAATTTCTGGAGCGCTCCTATAATGCAGGGGTGTATGATGATGTTATCAATGTTGTCTCCCACATCAATCACCGGGTTGAAGAGGGAAAATGGGAGAAGGGTGCATTGAGTCTTAATGTGAAAGCACTCTTTGAGATGGTGCTGAGCGGATCGTATCCTTTGGCGCTGGAGCATTTACAATGGATGGATTCCCATCGTGCTACAGAGGCGTTGGAGCTTCTAAAATATTCGGACAGATTTGATTTCAAAGTAATGCGGATCAAGATTTTCTATTTGAATGCACGGCATGACGAAGCAGAAAGATACTTACAACTAGTGATGAGCGACGTCAAAAGGGTATCGGAACGTTTGGTCTGTTTTTCCCTTTATAAAGATTTGTGTGTGACCAGAGGGGATGGCTTTGATTCGCTGGTTTGTTTTGGAAACTCTATCTTGGATGAGTTGGGGATGGCGGTTCCTCAAAGAGGAGATGAGGTTGAAAAAGCGGTTGAGAGGTTGAAGAATTTTACCCTGAACCACCCTTATTCTCATGAAGCCGATGCTATAAGCCGCCTTCCGAAACTCAAAAATATTTCAAAACAGCGGATGATATCGATATTAGTCGAGTATTGGGAAGCGGCGTACTATTTAGCCGATATTCCCCTGATGCAGTGGGCGTATTTAAGTATTGTCGAGGTTTCATTCCGTTATGGAAACACGAGCGGATCGGCTTTCGGATATGTTCTCTACGGAGCTTATATGGTGAGTGAGGGACGTTTCAAAGAGGGATATCGGTTTGGTGAAGCGGCATTGAAACTTAATCATCAATTTGGTGATGAAACGATGCTTCCGAAAGTCCATAATTTTATGGCCAATTTTATCAGCCCCTATACTAAGCCGCTTGTTCATAATTTGGCGTTGTATCAAAAAAGTCTCCACCAAAGCAAGGTTAACGGTGACATTGTTTTCGGAACATGGGCTAACTTTTTAACCCATTTTAGTGATTATCTCTCAGGACGTTCACTCGATGTACTGCATGAAAATATTTTAAAAGAGTCGAGTTTTCTCCTCAACTCCGGCGATAAGAAGATGATTGCTATTTTTGACGTATTGCGTTCTAGCGTCCGAATGTGGCAAGAGAGTGGTGAGGATAGTAGCTCAAATGAAGAGGATGCACTCGCTTTGTGGGAAGAGGAGAACTTTTATCCGGGATTAGCGTGGTATGGGATTATTAAAGCGCAGACGTGTTGGATTCAGGGAGAAAATGAACGGGGGTTGGAGTATCTGAACCGCTATGTTCGCAGCGATGCCAATGAAGTGATTATGTTTCCGAAAATGAGGCTCCATCCCCTACGTGCATTGTTGTTACTAGGAAAAAACACCCCGTTAAATACCGATGAGATGAGCGTTTTAAGGGAAGATTTGAAGATGTGTGATGCGTATGCATCCTCTTCCCCCAAAGAGTTTAAGTTTTGGAAATTAGTGATTCGTGCTAAAAGGGGTGAGGCAACCAAGCATTATTGGGATGTTGCCAAATTGTACGATGATGCATTGAAGGAAGCACGAAAAATTAACAATCCGTTTGCCATTGCTGTGAGCGCGATATGTGCAGGGCGTTTTTGGAAAGAGAAGCGGTTTGAGGATTTAAGCCATTTTTATTTCAGTGAAGCGGCGATGGGGTTGAACCAATGGGGTGCTTACGCTATGGCGGAGAGGCTCAAAATCAAAGCGCATCTGCACTCCTCACATCCTATTGAAGAGTTGGGTCAATCATCGAACAGTTCACTGCTGCGTGCCGAACCGACCAATTTTCGAAGTCTCCTTAAATCGTTCTATGCTCTTTCACAAACGATGGAGAAAAAAGAGCTGCTTCAAACGCTGATGCAGACGATTTTGGAAAATGCTACGGCGAGTAAAGCCGTTTTGATCTTGAAGGAGGAGGGGCTCTTTTACACGAGTGCTAGAATCTATTTTGAAACCGGAAAAATTGAGCTGTATCACCTGAAGCTCAATGAGACACCGTTTCTTCCGAGTCATCTGATTACCTATGCAATTGAGTCCAAACATAAAGTGATACAAAACAGCCCCGCAGAGAGCGGAAAGTTTCAGTATGACGACTATTTTCACTCCCATAAGCCTGCCTCCTCGATGGCGATACCGACGTTGATCGAAGGGGATGTCGTGGGTATTCTCTATCTCGAAAATGAGGAAGTTTCCACCCCGCTTGATAGTGATACCCTCCAAACCCTTCGGCTGTTATTGACTCAGGCTATGATTATCTATAAAAATACCTTGTTGTATGAAAACCTCAAAACCAATGAAGATAATCTTAACAAGGCGCAGCAAATCTCCCATGTCGGGAGCTATCAGTATGACAGTGTGAGTGAAACGATTCTATGCTCAGCTGAAATATACCGTATCTATGAACTTGACCCGTTTAGTGTCGCTATCAATAGCGACTGGGTAGTAGATCATGTCCATCCAGATGATCGGGAGTTGCTATTACAGGCTAAAGAGAAACTCCTCGGCGGGGAGCACTTTTACGACGTGATGTATCGGATACAGACAGCCAAAGGAAATATCCGTATCGTCCAAGAGCGAGCCGAAGCGTATTGGGAGGAGGATCGTCAAAAACTCTCCGGCACGATTCAAGATATTACAGAAAGCAAACATACCGAAGAGATGATCAACCGCCTCTCTCAAGTGGTGAATCAGACCCCATTGTCGACGATAATCACTGACCCGCGCGGTATTATCAACTATGTTAATGCCCATACCTCTAAACTGAGTGGATATTTCGCTCATGAATTGATCGGTCGGAAAATGAGCATCTTCAATTCAGGGATACATTCCAAACCGTTTTATGACGATCTTTGGGCTACGATTACCCACAAGCGCTCTTTTTGGCGCGGAACCATTGTTAATCGGATGAAAAACGGCGAACTGCGCGATTGTGCCTCAACCATTTTCCCTATCTTAAATACCCAAAATGAGATTATCAATTTTGTAACCATCCAAGATGATGTTACCGAGAGAAATATGAAAGACCGATTGTTTTTGATGCAAACCCGCCAAGCACAGATGGGAGAGATGCTCAGTATGATTGCCCATCAGTGGCGTCAGCCGTTGGCAATTATGAGTGCTTTGATGAGCCGTCAAAAGATCAACATTATGCTGGATCGTTTCTCACAGGAGGATATTGTCAAAAGCTTTGATGAGATGGAGGCTCAGGTGCAGCATCTCTCCCATACTATTACCGATTTTAAAGATTTTTTCAAACCCGATAAACAAACGGCTAAAACAAAAAGTTCGCTTATCGTTTCCAAAACCCTTGAACTGGTCGAGCATACACTGATGAATAAAAATATCAAGGTTGATGTTGAGCATCTCTATGACGATGAGTATCAAACTTACGAAAATGAATTGATTCAAGTGATGCTGAATCTTATTAAAAATGCGCAGGATGTATTTGAAGAGAAAGGGGTTAAAAATCCACGTATTGTCATCCGAAGCGAGCAATCGGAGGGGCACGTGATGATCAGTGTCGAAGACAACGGCGGGGGAATTGCCCCTGAAATCATCGATACACTCTTCTCCCCTTATGCTTCAACGAAAAAAGAGAATGGAACGGGGTTGGGGCTTTATATGTCTAAAACTATTATAGAAGAGCATTGTCACGGCTCAATTGGGGTTGAAAATACACAAGAGGGGGCGCGATTTTCACTCCGTTTTCCAAGATAATAGTAGTGAAATTTCATCAATAGTGTTTTGTTGTAATAATTTTGTAATTTTAGAGGAGAATAATTCTCCTGTGACCGTTTTGTGACTTTTTCATACTACACTTGCTATAGAATTAAAAAATCTAATACAGATTAAACGGTGTAATATGAAAGATTTGCGACTATTAATCGTCGATGATGTCGAAGATAATCGCCTAGTCCTGAATGCGATCTGTCGAAAGATGGATGGCTTTGCGATTAAAGAGGCTGTGGATGGGCTTGATGCCATCGCTGTTTGTGAAGAGTGGCATCCTCATATTATTCTGATGGACGTTATGATGCCCAACCTTGACGGGCTTGAAGCATCCAAGGTGATAAAAAGTCGTTTTCCCGAAACGGTTATTATCGTTGTGACCGCCGTCATCGATCCTCAGATGGAAGCGCATATGGCCGCTATCGGGGCGGCAGCATACATACATAAACCGATCGATAAAGAGCTGGTACGGTTTAAATTACAAAGTTTTGGAGCTTTTTTACGTTCCAAAGACGGAATTCACGCAAAGCTCTCTACGAAAGAGGCTCTCAACCCCTTTTGTTCCGATGTCCGTCATTTAAAAACCATCTTTGATATCACCGACGCTGAGGGGATGATGGATTTCGGGGTTTGGATACTTTCTCGTTGTGAAGAACACCAGACTTTTTCCTCTTCGAAAGTCGATCCGGTGATCGAACTTTTTTATGAGTTGATGCGTCAGGGACTTCGTGCAGAAGAACAAGTGAGCATTATTATCGAAGAGAGTTTCGAAGAAATTTTTATCACGATGAAATTTGATAAACCGGTTGTACTAAAAGCAAAAACCCAAGAACTGGTGGATGATTTGCAGTCGTACTGCATTATACGACAAAATTTTGCCTGTGTCCGTTTAAATATTGGGGTGAATCAGCCGAAAGCTGAAACGATACCCGTTTCAATAAAAACTCCGGAAGTTTGTATTGCCGTCTCACCATCGCTTTTGCCTTTGTCTGAAGTAGAAGATCTCAAAGAGGTGAGGGTGCTTCAGAGTGAAGAGCAGACACTCCTTCGCCAGAGTTTCGTCAAAAAAACCTCCGCATTCGAGTATGTAGCAGATATCGGCGGAGACGTGCTGGATGAGATCCGTGATTTGGAGAGTTTGGATGAGGAGTGGAGAGAGAGTTTGAACACACTTGAGAGTGAACCGTCAGTTGAAAATATCCGTCAGTTTACGGATGGTGTGCTGGCTGTTTATGTCAAGGCAATTAACAATTTGTTTGAGTTTACGGCGCTCGCTTATGCCCTCTCATCCTTGGGAACATTTATGAAAGAACAAGCCGATGCGGTTATCAACGATCCCAAAAAGCTAAAAATGCTGGTTATGCTGACGGAGCATTTGGGGAGTGATCTTACGTCATGGAGGGAACATATTTTTGCGTTGCAGGATGCGGCGGATATTCATTATCTGGACAGTTCGTTTTTCAGTTCGTGTATGCAGATAGAGCAGATCGTTGGAGACAAAAAAATCGACAGCGAAGACGATAATGACAACGATATGGAGTTTTTTTAAATCTCGAATCACCATTCTTTCTGCATAATTATGCATACAATTATGAGAGAAAGATTTTAACAACTTTTTTAAGGAGCAAAACAAGTGGCAAAAAGAGTAATTATCGTCGACGATTCCAGAGCGGTTATCGCGACAGCAGAATTGGCATTGGATGGGCTTATCAGCAGCGGAGTGATCGAGTTTAAATCGTATTTGAACCCATTAGAACTTTTAGGTGCGTTGCAAAACGGAAGCGAAAATTTCGATATGTTGATCAGTGATGTCAATATGCCTGAAATGAACGGGTTGGATTTGGCTCGTGCCATCAAATCGGATGAGCGGTATAAAACCAAGCCGATTATCGTACTCACGACCGAGAGTTCTGAACAGATGAAAATGACCGGAAAAGAGATCGGTGTAACGGGTTGGATGGTCAAACCGTTTAACGATGAAAAACTGGTCAAATCAATCAAAATGGTATTAGGAGTCTAAAATGGAGCAAAACACAGCCCAAGGGCGACGGGAACGGTACCTTACGTTCTTTTTGGGTGAGGAACAATACGGGATTGCGATCGATCGGATCAAAGAGATCATCGCCATTATGAAGGTGACGAACGTCCCGAAGACCCCCGAATATATGCGAGGCGTCATCAACCTGCGCGGCTCTATCATCCCCGTCGTTGATACGCGTCTTCGTTTTGGTATGGAGACAAAAGAAGAGGACATGCACACGGCGATCGTTATCGTCGAAGTGGATAAAGTCAATATCGGCTTTATCGTCGATCGCGTCGAAGAAGTAGCGAGTATCGACAGTGCCAACATGAGTGATCCTCCGAAATTCGGTAACAACATCGATACCGATTTTATCTGCTCGATGGCACAGATGGACGAGAACGTTGTGATGATTTTAGATGTTTTGAAGCTCTTTGAAGCGGATGAATTGATTAGTCTTGAACAGATTCAAAAAACAGAAACCCAAGGAGAATAAGATGAATTGGTTAGAAAATATGGTATTACAAAGCAAGTTGATTTTGCTGACGACAGTTATGATGATTGCCCTTGCTACATTGGGTTTTATGGGGTATACAAATCTTCAACAATGGAAAGACTCGGTCAATGAATTGGGCGGAGTGAGACTCCCTTCTATTGTCGGTATTATGGAAATGCGCACGGGTATCAATCAAGTCGTTATTCAACAAAATCGCGTTCGTGCACTTCAGGGTGATCCGAAGATGAAAGAAAAACTCGAAGATGCACGCGAAAGACTTGTCAAAGGGTTTGAGCGTTTCGATAAAGGGTATAAACTCTACGCACCCCTTCCGCAAACTCCTGAAGAGGCGGTAGAGTGGAAAAATTTTGAAGAAAATTTTGGCAAGTGGAAAGAGATGAGCTTGGCATTTCGTGCCAATACCCTTGTTCCTTTAATCAGCAATGCCAATCCTGCAATGGATGCTGTCTATTTTGACCAAATGAAGACTTTTATCGAAACAAGCCGTGCTCCACGTTCAGCTGCATTGGAAAGTATGGATAAAATAGCGCAGATCAATATCGATGTTGGAAATGAAGTGGTAAAGCATTCACAGGAAGAAGCCGATGGTGACACGGTTTTAACGGTGATTGTTATGTTGATTGCCTTCACGATAGCAATACTCTTGGCAACATTGATCATCCGCTCTATCACCCGTTCTATCACGGCAAGCGTCACCTCTATTCGTGACGGTGCAATGCAAATCACCTCGGCATCGGATCAAGTAGCCTCCTCTTCGTCATCTCTTGCACAAGGGGCAAGTGAGCAAGCCAGCAGTGTTGAGGAAGTAAGCGCAACGCTCGAAGAGTCCACCGCGATCAATACCCAAAACACCGATAACGCCCGTCAAGCCGATATCTTGGCGAAGAATGCAAACGATTCAGCACGTGCGGGATACGAAAAAGGGGAACAACTCTCCCATTCAATGCACGCCATCACCGAATCAGCGGCTAAAATCAGCGGTATTATCAAAACCATCGATCAAATCGCTTTCCAAACCAATCTCCTCGCACTGAATGCAGCAGTTGAAGCGGCACGTGCGGGTGAACACGGTCTAGGGTTTGCCGTCGTTGCGGATGAAGTTCGTAACTTGGCTCAACGTGCGGCATCGGCTGCCAAAGAGACTTCCGACATTATCGAAGAGGTCGTCGGACAGATCAAAGAGGGGAACCAAATCGCCCTCGCTACCCACACCTCATTCCAAGAGATCGTTGAACAATCTAAAAAAGTATCCGACCTGATCGGTGAAATCGCTATCGCAGGAAAAGAACAAGCTGAGGGTATGGGTCAGATCAATCAAGCAATGGGTCAAGTTGACCAAGTAACCCAACAAGTAGCCGCTAACTCCGAAGAAGCCGCCGCAGCCGCTGAAGAGCTGAACGCCCAAGCTACCTCGATGATGGAAACCGTCCGAATCTTAGCTAAAATGGTAGGGATGGAGAGCGATGCTCCCGCAACCCAAGGAGTGAAGAAAATGAATCTGCACCATTTAGATCCGAAGCCGGTCATTGCCCACCGTGCTCCTGCACAGCAACAGCGTAAAACAATCCCGACACGAGCCGATGACGTGTTTCCTCTCTCTGAGAACGATCTGAAAGAGTTCTAAATGGAATTTGACGGAGACGCTCTCACCATCGATTTATCGATGAGTATGGAAGAAATTAAAGAATTTGAAGCGTTCGTCCGCCCCAGAATCGACTATATCGATCGTATCGAGGTAGAAGAGAGCGGGGTATTAAAAAGCAGTGCTCTTCTGGCTCTATTAGCGAGCTTAAAAAAAACACGTCGTGAACTGAGTATCCCTTTTTTAGAGAAAGGGATCACTACTTCTGCGGCGTATGGAACCATTCATTGGATATGTCATGACTAAACAAGAACAAGTCAAAGCCATCTTTATCGAAGAGGCGGGGGAGATTATCGAGAAACTTGATGTCGATATCATCCGTTTTGAAGAAGATGCCGGTAATTTTGATCTTTTGAATGAAATTTTCAGAGGGGTTCATACCCTAAAGGGGAATGCCAATGCATTCGGTTTTACCCGTCTTGGTGAGTTTGTTCACCATTTTGAAGATGTTCTTGATCACTACCGAAGCACGAAAGAGGAGATCGAGGTATGTCATCTTGAACTCATCGTTAATAGCGTCGATGTGATCAAAGAGGTGATGGTGTGCGAGCTCGATGCACTCCCCGATCTTCCGAATGATTATGCGGGGTGTTTGGAGGGGATCAAATCGTTGATTGCTTCTAAAAAAGGGAGTCCTTCACCTTCGCAGAGCCAAGAGAGTGTTGCCCCATTTGCCGATTTAGCATCCGAGTTTGGATTAGAATGCCCCGATCAGTATGAGAATGATATGACGCAATCGATAGAGATGATGCGTGCTTCTTATCAGGAGGGGATGCATATCTACCGCATCGAATTGAGTCTTGATACAGACAGCTACAAACGGGGTTTTGATCATCTCATCTTTATCGGATTACTTGCCGAAAAAGCGTTCTCGTGTGAGAGCTTTTTTTCTCTTGAGAGTGTTCCGACCCTCGAGACGTTTGCCGCTGATACCAATCATGTGCCAAAAATGGGGATTGTCCTCCTTACTACACACTCACGTACTGAGATAGAAGAGAATTTCGAATATTTATTTGATCACGAATACGCTATCAAAGAAATTGAATCTGCCCCTGAACCTGTAACGATTGTAAAAGTGGAAGAAACAGCATTGCCAAAAGTGTCTGCCGTAGCGAAACCTTCTCCGGGATCAGATACGTCAGCGTTAAGCAATGGGGCAAAATCGACGATCCGTATCGATACGTTTAAACTGGATGAACTTTTTGATTCGGTCGGCGAACTCGTTATTGCACAGAATTTTATCGCCCAAAATGAGAAAATCCGTCTTATCGAAGACGAGTCGATCAGCCGTACTATCGAGACCCTCTCAAAGATCACCAAACGGATTCAAGATCGGGTTATGAGCCTCCGAATGGTCGCTATCCGCGATACGTTCGATAAAATGAAACGGGTAGTTCGCGATACTTCCAAAAAGACCGGAAAAGAGCTTCACCTTAATGTCTTGGGTGAGGAGACGGAGATCGATAAAACGATGATCGACAGTCTATCTGATCCGTTGATTCACATCATCCGAAATGCCATCGATCATGGATTGGAAGCGAATGCGCAGGAGAGACTTGCCGCCGGTAAAAAAGTGGAAGGGACGATCACATTGCGAGCCTATCACAAAAGCGGCAGTATTGTCATCAGCGTCAGTGATGACGGTCGCGGTATCAACAAAGAGAAAGTGCTCCAAAAAGCGATTGAGCGCGGGGTGATTAGCGGTGATGAGAACCTGAGTGATTCTCAGATTTTCGGCCTTATTATGCAGCCGGGGTTCTCGACTGCCGATGCGATTAGCGACCTCTCAGGACGCGGTGTCGGATTGGATGTCGTTAAAACATCGATCGAAAAACTGCGCGGTAAGATCGAAATCGAATCCCGTGAGGGGGAGGGAACCACTTTTTCGATGGTTCTTCCTCTGACATTGGCTATTATTGACGGGATGTTGGTTCAAGCGGCAGGTGAGATTTACATCATCCCAACCCTCAGTGTCGTGGAATCGTTCCGACCTGAGCAGGATATCGTTCATGCCCTCAAAGAAAAAGGGGAGTTCGTCTCCTTGCGCGGACAGCATCTTCCTATTATTCGCCTTAGCGATGTATTTAGCCTAAGGGCTGAGCGAATCGAGCCGTGGGAAGGGATTTTAGTGTGTGTTGAGACCGAAGCGGGTCGAATTGCCATTATGGTTGATGAACTGGTCGGGCGTCAGCAGGTCGTTATCAAACCTTTAGGAAAAGCACTCGCAAAGCTCAAAGAGATCTCAGGAGGAGCAATTTTGGGGAGCGGTGACATTGCATTGATTCTCAATGTGGATGAGCTTCGCCCTATGATCGAGGCTCCACATGCTGGAAATTGAACTTCGTCCTGAGGAGTTTAACCTTTTTCGCAAATACATTTACGAAAAGGTAGGGATTGCTCTGTCGGATCAAAAAAGCACCCTCGTTAAAGGGCGGCTTAACAAACGGCTTAATCAGTTGGGGCTAAAATCGTTTCGTGATTATTATGAGTATTTGGTTTCCGATCTCAGCGGTGATGAACTCTCTTTCTTTGTCAGTGCTATTTCGACCAATGTCACCTCTTTTTTTCGAGAGGGTGCGCAGTGGAAATGGTTAGAGAGCTACCTTCCCCAACTCATCTCTTCCAAGCGTGAGAAAAAGATCCGTATCTGGTCGGCGGGATGCTCCAGCGGAGAAGAACCCTATACGATACTGATGTTTTTACAGCACCATTTAAGTGATTTTGAGAAATGGGATATCAAGATTTTAGCGACCGATATCTCCTCAAAAGTTCTTACCCATGCGATGCGGGGGGCGTATGATCCCAAAACGGTTGAGGGGCTCTCGAAAGAGATTATAATGCGTGCATTTGAACCTAAAAAAACGGAAGAGGGACGGTACCAAATTCATGGATCTTTGCGGGATAAAGTGCTGTTTCGTAAATACAATCTTGTGACCGATCCGTTTTTTTTCAAAAACAGTTTTGATATGATTTTTTGCCGCAACGTCATGATCTATTTTGATGAAGTTACCCGTCATGATTTGATAGGGCGTTTTACGACGCTTCTCCCAAAAGGGTCTCCCCTTTTCCTCGGGAGTTCAGAATCACTGACAACCCATCGTGAGAGCCTGAAACTTTTAGGTTCTTCGATTTATCAACGATTATAAGGGATTGAGTGTGGAAAATAGAGGATGTGCCATCGCTATGAAAGAGGCAAAATTCGATACCAATGAACTTTTCTTTTCCATCACCGATCATGCGAGTACGATACTCTCTGGAAATGAGGTATTTGTTCGTATCAGCGGATACAAACGGGAAGAACTGGTCGGACAATTTCATAATATTATCCGACACCCCGATATGCCGCGCGTCGTGTTTAAAGTTCTTTGGGATCACTTAAAAAATGATCAACCGGTTGTTGCGTATGTAAAGAACAAAACCAAAGAGGGTGGATATTATTGGGTTCTAGCCGCGGTTTTTCCACTAAGTGATAACTTCATCTCGATTCGTATCAAGCCCAATTCTCCTATTTTTACGGCGGTGCGTGAACTCTATTTCAAGCTGTTAATGGCAGAAACAAGCGGCGGGATGGAATCCAGTGAACGGATATTGGTTGAAAACTTACACAACTTGGGATACAAGAGTTATGATGATTTTATGTCGGATGCATTGCTGAGTGAACTCAGTGAGCGAAAAAAGCTTCTTGTCGCTGCGGAGGCAGAGGCTAAAATATACTCCGAAGTGACCACGCCTCTAGGACTGCAACTCAAAGTATTGCTCCAAAACAGTCAAACGTTGATGCAGAGGTATGGTTGTTGGTTTGAAAAAATAGAAATGTACAATCATGTGAAATTGATCTTTGAAGAAAAAGGGGTACTGTTACGTCATCTTGCCCGCGATATTGTTTTTTTATCCCTAAACGCTTCGGTAGCATCGTACAAAGTTGCAAAGGGCGGAGAGACGTTCGGTGTTTTAGCAAGTGATATCCGTATTAACGCAAAAGAAAACGATAGATTGATATCCCAAGTCCATACCTTATCCGAATCGTTATCAGATACACTGAATGAACTCATTTTTACGGTTTCATCCCTTAGCATTCAGATAGAGATGGTGACCTATTTTATCGAAGAGTCATTGCAGTGCAATGCGCAAACAACAGCTTCGGAAGTCAGTGAGAAACTTGATTCTTTGATAGAATTGGTGTTTGTATACAGTGATAAGTTGAGTGCCTTGCAACTGAAAATGGATTGTTTTATCCAAGAGAGTACTAAACATCTCGATCAGCTGGAACAACAGGTGATGTATTTAGGGTACATCCAAGTGTACGGAATTATCGAAGCGGCAAGTAATAACGATGAAACCGTCGGTTTTGGAGGGATATTTTCGCAATTGAAAGGGCTGATTCGAGATACCTCCGAAGAGATTGCGATAATGCAAAAAATGGGGATTAATTTCCATACCGAAAATCGAAATTTGATGGATGAAGCAGAACGTATCCGTACAGTAGTCGAGCGATTCCGATTCGAAGCGGATGCTATCAAAACAATGGATGTGTGAACAATGAATGATGCAGAAAATGAAGAATTTGCTTTTTTAAGCCGAAAAATACTGGAACTAAACAAACAGCTTATTGAGAGCGAAAAAGCAAAATCGCGCTTTTTATCATTGATTGCCAATGAACTCAACAACCCGATGACGGCATTATTAGGGATGATTCCCCATCTCGCACCTGTGAGCGGTGATTCGCGTGAAGATGTTTTTGAACTGATCCATGAAGAAGCCCTTCTTTTGGATTCACGTATCCAAAATCTTGTGGCTGCTTCTGAAATAGAGAGCGGAGTCGTGGATGTGACGTATGCATCGGTTAATCCTAAGGTGCTTGTTCAAGAGGCGATTGAGGGATTCAAATACAAACTAAAGCGTAAAAATCTTAATGTTATTATTGAGAGTACATTGGAAGAAAAGATCATATCCGATCCTAAAAAACTCTATCTAATTTTGAAAAATGTGTTAGCCAATGCGTGTGATTACGGAGATGCGAACGGTAGTGTGCAGGTTACTATCAGTAAATCGGAGAGTGCCGTTACCATAGCCATTAAAAATCAAGGGCACGGTCCGAATGTGGAGTATAAAGCGCAAGTATTTACCCGCTTTGCTCCCGGTGCAGAGGGAGAACATGGTCTGGGCTTGGGGCTGAGTATAGCACGCGAACTGTGCGGATTACTGGATGGTAGTATAGATTATGAGGTCGATGAAACTACCGTCACCTTTACGGTGACATTACCGTTGCAAGAGGCAGTTGCTGATTCGGAAGCATGCGGTTCAAATGAGTTTTTGTTCGAATCGTTTGATGATGCAATAGAACTCTAAATGATACACGGCAGTTCGACCTTTATCCATGTCGGTCAGATACACATTGATCAATCTCCCGGAGCGATTTCGACGGTATTAGGCTCGTGTGTGGCGGTTTGTTTGTACGATTCTAAACTCGGTATCGGAGCGATGAATCACTATCTCCTTCCGTTTTGGAACGGAAACGGCTTGCAGACTCCTAAATTCGGTAATATCTCCATACCGAAAATGATCGAACAGATGGTGCTTCATGGATCATCCGCCAAAACACTGGAAGCAAAAATTTTCGGGGGTGCGTCGATGAGCATCGGGGGAAGCGAAGCGATGATGATCGGAGAAAAGAATGTATTGGTAGCACGCGAAATTTTAAAAGAGTATCGTATAGGGATTGTAGCCGAGGATGTCGGAGGGCAAAACGGACGTAAAATCCAGTTTGATCTGGAACGGGGAAAAGTGTTGATGAAATACGCTACCCGTTGTGAAGTATAAGGAGAAAGTGAATGGCTATACGGGTATTGATTGTCGATGACAGTGCGACAGCCCGCGCGGTACTGCGTGAAATTTTAGAGAGTGATCCGAGTATCGAGGTTGTAGCAACCGCCTCGGATGCCTTTGTCGCACGCGATAAAATCGTGGAGCTTAAACCTGATGTTGTCTGTTTGGATGTCGAAATGCCTCGGATGGACGGGATCACCTTTTTAAAGCGACTAATGCATTATATGCCGATTCCGGTCATTATGGTCTCATCTTTGACGCAAAACGGTGCACGGACAACTCTCGAAGCACTGGAAGCGGGGGCAGTCGATTTTGTCGGCAAACCCCATTCCCATATCTATGACGGTGTAGAGACGATGCGCGAAGAGCTTCTCGCCAAGATCAAAGTGGCATCGCGCGTCCGTGTTCGGCAGAGATCGTTAGAGAGTATTCAGCAGGCCAATACGACCTCACTCGCGGAAACAACCAATAAAATTTTAGCGATAGGTGCCTCGACGGGGGGGACGGAAGCGCTCAAAGATGTCTTGATGGGATTACCGCGAAATGCACCGGGGACGATTATTGTACAGCATATGCCCTCCAATTTTACCGGACCGTTTGCCGAACGTCTCAACGGGCTGTGTGCGATGGAGGTGAGAGAAGCGAAAAACGGTGATTCGATCACTCCGGGAGTCGCCCTCATCGCTCCGGGAGATTACCATATGGTACTCCGCCGCTCGGGTGCTCGTTATTACGTCGAAATCGGAAGCGGTGATAAAGTATCCGGACATCGCCCCTCTGCGGATGTCCTTTTCAACTCTGTCGCTAAAATCGCCGGAGCCAATGCTATCGGTGTTATCCTTACCGGTATGGGGGGCGATGGAGCGCGCGGACTGCTGGCGATGCGTAATGCGGGTTCGCGTACGATCGGGCAGGATGAAGCGAGCTGTGTTGTTTACGGTATGCCAAAAGTCGCCTATGATCTTGGAGCGGTTGAGAAACAACTTCCTCTTCAGAGTGTAGCAAAAGAGATTTTAGAACTTTTATAGCCGGTGTGATTGTTTTATGACTTTAAACGTCTATGATATGAAAAGCTAAACTATGATTAATGTTGGAGAAAATAGATGATAACCCTCAAAGATGTTCAAAATTATTCACAACACTTATCTATACTCTATGTCGAAGATAATGATAAACTCCGAGAAGAGACTGCCGAGATATTCAAATTATTATTTTCCAAAGTTGATTTAGCCAGTAACGGTGAAGAGGGAATTGAAAAATACAATCATGAAAAGTACGATATCGTTATCACCGATATCAATATGCCCCGTATCAACGGTATTGAGATGATTTTTCAGATGCGCGAAATCAATCCTGAACAAAAAGTGATTGCGATTTCAGCCCATGATGAATCGGACATTTTGATCAGTATGATGCGTAAAGGGGTGAGCACTTTTCTTTTGAAACCTATCAATTTTAATGAAATGCTCTCTATCATCTATCCGGTATGCCGTGATGCATCAGCCCAGAATGTGAATGCTGAACTCTTTGAAGCATTGAATAATGAGCGTAAAAAATATAAAAGTATCGTTTCAAAACTGATGAGCCATTTGCGAACGGTCGAGATAAAAAATGAGCAAATAGGGGAACTGTATGCTCAAAATAACACGCAAGAGCGCTCGCAGATGCTCGAAGAGTATTTTGCCAAAGATGAAGAGCATGACAATGAAAAAGTCCTTTTCTTGAGCGATGATTGTGAAGAAATGACAGACATACTGAGTGAAATTCCGGATCAACTTTCACGGTATGTTGTCGATAAGGATATTCGTCATGTCCATAAAGTACGTGATGATGTAGCCAAACTCTCCAATATCTTATATCACTACACTCCGTTTTTAGACCCTTTGGCAAAAAGTCTCGAAGAGCTATCTTCGTTGATTGCAGAAGAGAAAGATTTGTTGGAAAAACTCGAAGCCAAACCGGATCTTATTCTCTCACTGTTTGATGCCATTTGTATCGATTTGAGTCTTTACGTCAAACGTTTTTCGGTTGAGAGTATGGCAATGAAAAACATCCACCATATCCATCAGCCGACGACATTAAGTATCCAGCAGATTATCGGTTTGATTCGCCCTGATTTAGCGGATGATGGCGGCGATATGGATTTTTTTTAATTTCGATGAATTATGATCAACAAGATACAAAAATATTCAATATGCTTCGATTAAAAGGGTAGAAATATGAGGCAGTTTTACGGAAACAGTATCGTTGGAGTCATTATTCCCGTGATTTTGACGGTAATTTTGGCTGCTATACGCTTTAGCGAAGGGTATCTGCTTTTTCATGTTCTTGTTGAATTGTTTGCCGTTATTATCGGAGTCTTAATTGCGATTATCGTCTTTTACATGCATAAATTCACGCGTAATAATTTTCTTTTATTTTTAGGAATCGGATTTTTTTGGACAGCATGGCTTGATCTTTTTCACATGCTTAGCTATTACGGGATGAACGTCTATCCAAAGATTACGTCACCGAATGCATCCACGACACTCTGGATTGCAGCGCGAATATTTGAAACGTTCACGATTTTTATTGCCCCTTTTATTCGTTTTGATAGGATTCGAGCTCATATTGTATTCATTTTGATGGGATCGATGGCACTAGGAGTGTACATAGCAACATTTCTAGAATTCTTTCCTCCGATGTATATTATTTCGGAAGGGTTGACACCGATTAAAATCATGCTGGAATATCTCATCATTACAATGTCCGTTTTGGCCATCATGATATATCGCTCTAAGCGGGGAGAATATCATCCGCTAATGTACCGTTTAATCGGCTTTTCACTTTTCTTCGGCATTCTTGCAGAGAGTTGCTTTACGATGTATACTGACGTATATGGTATTATGAATTTTGTAGGACATATTTTTAAATTTATTTCTTATTGGATGATCTTCAGAGGAATTGTAGTTACTGCGCTAAAAGAACCTTTCACCGTAATATCGAAAGCTTCCAATACCTATAATGCTATACCTGTGCCGGTAGCCGTTGTCGACCATTCTGGCATTATCCGCCAAATTAACAAAGCTGCGGAAAATACAGTTCATTATCAGATAAATGAGATTATCGGAGCAAAGAATCACACTCTATTTCATCCTCTAAATCTTGATAGCTCAGATTGCCCCGTTTGTCTTGCAATCACTCAAGGTAAATACGATACATTTGAAATTGAACATGAAGAAAAGTATACTCAATATACCATCAGTCCTATTAAGGTCGAAGGTGAAGTTGCGGGGATACTTCAAATTTCGATTGATATGACGTCTCAGCGTGAAGCAGAACGACGTGCTTTGCGTGATGCCGCTCTTCTTAAAACAATTCTTAATACAGCCCCTGTACGGTTATTTTGGAAAGATACCAATTCTGTTATTTTGGGATGCAACGATCTTTTTGCTCAGGATGCCGGCTTTGATAGTTCTGAATCGATGGTGGGAAAACGGGATGAAGAACTGATTTGGAGCGACCAAGCAGCATTATACAAATCTGATGATTTATCTGTAATTCAAACCGGAGAGATAAAGATCAATTATGAAGAACCTCAAAAACAAGTGAAAGGTATGCGTTGGCTTAGCACGTCCAAAGCACCCTTAATAGATGATGTTAATGGAAAGGTAATCGGAATAGTAGGTGCCTATGCTGATATCACCCATCTTCGAGAAGCCCAAATAAAACTTCAGGAGAATGAAGCTTTTTACCGTGGTATTTTTTCTTCGGTACATGAAGCAATCATGATTGTGGATCAATATAAGATTATCGATTGCAATGATCTTGCTGTGACACTGTTTGAGCAATCCCGTGACAAGCTGATCAATTTAGATATTTTTATCCTAATGCAAGACATACAATGCAGTGAATTTGATTTTTCCTACTTTTTAGATAAAGCATTGGACGGAGAATATGTTGCTATTAAATGTTCATTGAAGGTCAATTGTGACCTAGAAGAAAGTAAAATTATTGAAGTCATACTCTCTCGTTTCGGTCATGCGGATGAAAACAAGCTCATTATGGTGATGCGAGATTTGACAAAACAACTATTAAAAGAAAAAATATTTATAATGAATACGCGTCAGGCTCAGATGGGAGAGATGATTTCGATGATTGCCCATCAGTGGCGCCAACCGCTGGCGATAATCAACGCCATAACGACCCAAATTAGATTCAAAGCGATTATGAACGATACTGAAGACCATGAGTTAATCGATAATTTGGTAAAAATAGAGCAGCAAAGTGCGCATCTTTCTCAAACTATCTCAGATTATCGGGACTTTTTTCGTCCGGACAAGCCAAAAGAGCATTTCCGTGTCGTATCCCTGATCGATCACGCCATAAACCTGATCGATCATACCCTTAAAAACCATTCGATACGGATCGAAAACGAGCATGTCTACAATCCGACACTTTATACCTATCGAAATGAAGTTCTTCAGGTTTTAATCGTCTTGCTGAAAAATTCCCTTGACGCTTTTATGGAAAACAAAGTGATCGGAGGGGAGATTATCATTGCTGTCCGACACGAGGAGAGCTACTGTGTAATCGAGATTTGTGACAATGCGGGTGGAATACCTAAAGAGGTGATGTATAAACTTTTTAGCCCTTATTTCACGACCAAAAGTGAGAGTTTCGGTACAGGTTTGGGGCTCTATATGAGTCGGATTATTATCGAAGATCATTGTGCAGGATTGATACAAGCCCTCAGCGAGGGAAATAGAACAACCTTCAGTGTAAAATTACCCTACGAGGAAGAACAATGACATTCAAAGAGATGATACATCAGCTTTCAGAGTATGCTCAAGAGATGAGTGTCCTTTACGTAGAAGATGAAGCCATGATACGGGAAAATACGAAATTGTTGCTAGAGACAATATTTCCCAGTGTCGTAACGGCATCCAGCGGAATAGAGGGGATCAAGCGTTTCGAAGAAAAAACATTTGATATAGTCATTACCGATATTTTGATGCCGGAGATGAACGGTGTCGTGATGATTCGAAAGATGAAAGAGATGAGGGAATCTCAACATTTCATTGTCACGTCTGCATGTGAAGAGAGCAGCTACTTGCTTGAACTGATCAATCTAGGGGTAGCACAATTTTTACTCAAACCGATTCAATCCGAACAAATTGTCCAAATCTTGTATGAAGTGGTCAAGAATATTTACAATGAGCGGAAAGTTCACGAGTTTACCGCTCAGCTTAAACAAGAGTTACTGCATCAAACAACCCTTCTGGAACAATACAAAGAGGTTGTTGACCTCTCCGCGATCGTGACAAAAACCGATATGGCCGGGAATATTACGTATGCCAATGACCTCTTTTGTCAGACGAGCGGATACAGCCGTGATTCGATTATTCAGCAAAAGCATAATATCCTCCGTCACCCTGAGGTGGGGCAAGAGTTTTATGAAAATCTTTGGAAAACGATTCTGAGCAAACAGCCATGGCGAGGGACGATCAAAAATCTCAAAGAAAACGGAGAATACTACGTAACCGATACGACGATTAAGCCGATTTTGGATGAGTATGGGGAAATTATCGATTTTATCAGTATCAGCCATGATGTGACGGAGCTTTTTGATCTGAATGAAGAGATTCGCCAAACGCAGCATGAAATGCTCTCGCTCCTCGGCGAGGTAGGGGAGACAAGATCCCAAGAAACGGGTAATCATGTCCGTCGTGTTGCCAAATACGCACAGATTTTGGGAGAACTTTATGGATTGGAAGAGGAAGAGATTCAGCTTCTCTACAGCGCATCGCCGATGCATGATATCGGCAAAATAGGGATTCCCGACGCAATTTTGCTTAAACCGGGCAAGCTCGAAGCGGATGAATATGAAGTGATGAAAACTCATAGCGCCATCGGATATGATATACTTAAAAATTCCTCCAGACCGCTTCTGAAAGCTGCGGCCATTATTGCCCGTGAACACCATGAAAAATGGGATGGGAGCGGTTATCCGAGTGCATTGAGCGGGTCGGATATCCATATCTACGGACGTATTACCGCGTTAGCCGATGTCTTTGATGCCCTGAGCTGTGAGCGGGTCTATAAAAAAGCGTGGCCTATGGAACAGATTATCGACTTTGTTGCCCGAGAGAGGGGAAGACATTTTGATCCCGATTTAGTAGATATGTTTATGGCAAATTTAGAGCGTTTTAGGGAAATTGCCATCAAATACCAAGACTGAGGTGCATCATGCCCAAATTCAATGAGTTTAAAAATCTCTCGGTTCTGTATGCGGAAGACGATAGTGATTTACGGGAGATAACAACGAAAACGCTCCAGCTTGTGGTAGGAAACGTTTACGCCGTTATGGACGGAAGTGAAGCGTTGTCTATTTATGAGAACAATCGTATTGATATCGTCATACTGGATATTCATATGGGATCTATCAGCGGAATCGACGTCGCAAAAATCATTCGTAAAAGCAACGATAAAATCCCTATCGTGATTGTTTCGGGATCGATTGCGACAAAAGATCTTATGGAAGCGTGTAAACTCAACCTCATAGAGTATATCCATAAGCCGATCGAGTTTAATGCTCTTATTAAGGTTCTTTATCTCGCTGTTGACCGTCTCAAAGCGCAGGGGATGCTGATCGCAAAAATCAATGATTCCGTATCGTATGACTATTTTGCCAAGTCCTTTATCCACTCAAACAGTGAAAAAACGGCATTAACAAAAAATGAGATCCAAGCCATGGAACTTTTACTTTCTCATCGGGGTCAGGTTGTCACTTATGAGACATTTTCGAATATTTTGGAAGAGGAGATGTCCGATGGCGCCCTCAAAAACCTCATTCTCCGAATCCGTAAAAAGATGTCCGATGATACGAATCTCCGCAATCTTTCCAAAGTAGGGTATATGTTGGTTTGATGTTGTTGGGATAGCTAAACAACCAATTATGTAAGCTACGGTAAAATTCCAACGTTTTTTACAGCTACATAAGGAATTTAATTATGACAACACCCGTTGCAGAAGCGGCTGCAATCAATCTGGTAGGCCATCCGTTCGGATGGCTGTTACTCGCTATTTTTATAGTGGGCTACTATTTTATTGCTTCCGAAGAGAAATACCATATCGATAAGGCCAAACCGGCTTTGTTTACCGGAACGCTGATGTTCGTCCTTATAGGACTCTACTATGTAGGTATGGGGACAGATTTGAGCCCTTTCGAGCAGGAAGTTGATCATCTGATTTTGGAAATTGCCGAAATTTTCTTTTTCTTGTTTGTCGCGATGACCTATATCGAGGCTTTGATCGAGAGAGGCGTTTTTAGTGCTCTTCGGGCAAAACTGATTGCCAAAGGGTACAGCTATCGTGAGCTTTTTTGGATTACCGGAGCTTTGGCTTTTTTCATCTCTCCGGTTGCCGATAACCTCACGACCGCTTTGATCCTCTCCACCGTATTGCTCACTATCGATAATAAAACAAAAGAGTTCCTTGTCCCAGGAGCGATCAATGTTGTCGTTGCCGCCAATGCAGGGGGTGCGTGGAGTCCGTTTGGGGATATTACGACCTTGATGGTATGGGCAGCAGAGAAGGGGGGCTTCGTTGATTTCCTTTATCTCTTCCCGGCAGCATTTACCGGTTGGCTCATTACGGCGGCACTCTTGGTTCGCTATGTTCCTGATCTTGATCCGAACAAAGACGGAGACCCCGAAGCAGCTGCAAAGATCGAAATCCTCAAAGGGGGAAAGGTGATTATCGCATTCGGTGCATTGACGATAGCTCTCGCCGTTGCAGGTAAACAGGTACTTCATTTGCCTCCGATGTGGGGAATGCTTTTCGGTTTGGCAATCTTGCAGCTCTATATGTACTTTCTAAAAGCGAAGCACAATATCGATGTCAGTATTTTCGAAGCGATGAGTAAGATTGAGAATAATACTCTTCTTTTCTTTTTCGGTATTTTGGCGGCGGTCGGTGCGCTCCATTTCATTGGGTTCCTTACCTATGCGGCACAACTCTATGAAGCGTTTGACCCTACTATCGTCAACATTGGGGTCGGATTCCTCTCTGCAATCGTCGATAACGTTCCGGTTATGTCGGCAGTGCTTAAAGCTAATCCCGCTATCGATCATGCTCAGTGGATGTTGGTCACCCTTACCGCCGGTATCGGTGGATCGTTGATCAGTTTCGGAAGTGCGGCCGGGGTCGGTGTTATGGGGAAAATGCACGGTATCTATACGTTTGCGTCCCATATAAAATTGGCGTGGACCGTACTGGTAGGGTACGCAATATCACTCGCGGTTTGGTATGTCCAATTTATGATTTTGGGCTGGTATTAAAAAGAGTTTGGTTAAAATTAGACAAATTAAAAGTAGAAGGATTCCAATTGTTTTTTGAAAGTGTAAAAATCATGTTTTTAGGGATGGGAACCGTTTTCTTATTTCTAACGATTATGGTATACGTGACAAAGCTTATGTCAAAACTCATTCTCCGTTATTTTCCTGAAGCACCGAAAGTACATGCGTCTGTATCTGCACCAAAAGCTCCGGTACAGCAAACCAATGAGAATGCGAAAATCGCTGCTATCTTGGGCGCATTGCAACATCATCATCAATTAGAGCAAGAAGGAAAAATTTAAATGAAGAAAGTATTATTTTCTCTTTTAATGATGGTGAGCTTCTCTCTTTTGAGTATGGCGTCAGAACCGGTTGCTGCGGTTGACAGCGCAGTGGAAGTTTCAGCGCATACAGCGGCTAAAACCGATACACCGCAAAAATCGACTTATCGTGAAGAGAACTATCAACCGATGAGTTTTAATGAAATGATGATCAATTTCTATCATACGACAGGGATCAGCGCTCTTATCGAGCCCAAAAAAGGGGTTTTAACCTCTCACGGCGAGCCGATGTCCGATTTCCACCAAACATGGGGACGTCTGATTATGTTTTTGGTTACATTTGTCCTCTTTTATCTAGCAATTGCCAAAGGTTTTGAGCCTTTATTACTTCTTCCGATCGCATTCGGAGGATTGCTCGCCAATGTCCCTATCGCAAACATGGCAGGACCGGACGGTTTATTGGGGATCATTTATCATATGGGGATTGCCAACGGCCTTTTCCCTCTTTTAATTTTTATGGGTGTCGGTGCTATGACCGATTTCGGTCCGTTACTTGCCAACCCAAGACTTGCCCTTTTAGGGGGTGCGGCACAATTCGGTATTTTCGGAACGTTGGTCGGTGCGTATGCCCTTAGCCAATACACAACCATTTTTGATTTTACGTTGCAGCAATCTGCCGCTATCAGTATTATCGGCGGAGCAGACGGCCCGACATCGATCTTTATTGCCTCGACGCTCGCTCCTGAGCTTTTAGGTGCGATTGCCGTTGCGTCGTATTCGTATATGGCATTGGTTCCGATTATTCAACCGCCGATTATGAGAGCCTTGACGACTCCTGAAGAGCGAAAGATCCGTATGCGTACGTTGCGTCATGTTACAAAACTCGAAAAGCTTCTTTTCCCGATTCTTGTACTGATGCTCATTATTTTCATCCTTCCGGATGCGGCTCCGTTGGTCGGTGCATTTGCTCTAGGAAACTTTTTCAAAGAGACAGGTGTTGTCGATCGTTTGAGCGATACTATGCAGCACGCATTGATCAATATCGTTACGATTTTCCTCGGACTTGCTGTCGGATCGAAACTGGCTGCTGAGCAATTCTTAGTCGTCGATACCCTCGCGATTTTGGGTCTTGGTCTTTTGGCATTCTCTGCCGGAACGGCTGCGGGAGTGTTGATGGCGAAGCTTATGAACGTATTCAGCGATGAAAAAATCAATCCGCTTATCGGTTCTGCGGGTGTTTCAGCCGTTCCTATGGCGGCGCGTGTCTCTCAAAAAGAGGGGATGAAAGATGATCCGACGAATATGCTTCTAATGCACGCGATGGGACCGAACGTTGCCGGTGTTATCGGTTCAGCCGTAGCAGCCGGTGTTATGATCGCCCTTTTCAAATAAACCCTTCACATACTCCTGAAAGTGGCTTTTATGCCATTTTCAGCCTTCTACACAGTATCACTTAAACCATAGTTTTTGTATTCTTAATAAATTGATTATATTTATGATGTCAATGTTATGACATTAGAGTGTCACAGAGTTTTTTTCAAGTGATTTAAAGTATGGTAATTGGGGGGTATTATGAGTGGCGGACGAGGAGAGATTCGAAAAAATCCTACCCCGTTTTGACACTTTTTTAATCCCAAAAATCGTTGTTATTTTCGAATTATAGCATATCTCTTTTTTGTATTTGGGGGGCTGGGGGTTCCCCCAGTATGAGCGGGAGCGAACCGCTCTTAAACGCAATTGATTCGACACATTAAAGCTCTTTCGTGGGGTAGATCTCTCTTTGACGCACTGGTAGATTAACCCCTCGTACTCAATGATAAAATACTAATTACTAACTTGTATGAAGTAACTTATTTTTGAGGGTGCGAGCGAGCACGTTCACGGGCACCGCGATTGTAAATCGCGGGAAGGGATCGCGCGCAGCGCGAACCCTCTTGTCAACTTATCAAAAGTTTACAGACATTTTTTTTATAATCAAGATTGTTATCTTTGTTGAAAGTCTTGCAATTACGTACTTTATTGGTTAATATTGTATGTGTAAACGTATGTGTAAACGCAAAGGGGGTATATGTCAAGCTCTGAAAGATTAGAACGGTATATAAAAAATAAAAAAAAGTCAGGTCAAAAAAGGGTTTCTTTTTTTGTTGATGAAAAAGTTTGGAAGTTTTTTAAAAAAAATGCTTCCTCAAAAGATATGACAATAAATGATTATTTAAAGCATTTATTGAATTTCAAATAGGACTTGAATAATGGAAAACAATACTAGTATCGATCAAAAGCACATTCAAAAAAAATTAGAGGGGCTTGAACGATTATTATCTAGCTTAACGGCTTTTGGTTCTTTGGAACTTGGAGATTATAACTTGATTATAGACTATCTACGTGGTGCACTTGACTATGCTCCAGTAGATCATGAGTAAAGGATTTAAAATGAGTAAGAGTGCCGTTTCTGATGTTTCTAACGATGAATCTAAGGAAAAAGGTTTTAAACCACTTTCACTTAACGATAAAAATACAGTTTTGATGCCTAGAGATTTTAAAGGGCTTTTAATTGGGTCAAAAAGAAGTGCTGCTGCTTCTGTAGTGTTTGGTCAGAAAAAAGGATAAATCTGCCCCGGCGGGTCCGGGTGCCGGGGCGATGAAAAGTTTTTTGTACCACTTCATTTTGATAGCATTTCTAATGTTGAAAGACTGTAATCCGAAGGGGTAGTTAATCCCTCCGTTTTTGACTAATGCAGAGCGGGTGTTAAAACCATCAACAAAAGAAAGATTACAGATATTTTGAAGATCAAAGGAAACCTTTGAATGGAATCCCGCCCGCCCCTACCTTGCCAAAAAAATTGGCAAAAAAAAAGGGAGATAACCAAAAGGCTATCTCCCATCCACTCAATCGGGTAACTAATCCGAAAAGGTTTCCTTGCGTCAAAATACGAAGAAAGTATAGCAGATTAATAGATAAAATGAAAATAAAGAGATAAGATTAATGAAAAAAACGCTTTGTAAGTGTCTATTTTAGGGGATTTTATGGGTGGCGGACGAGGAGAGATTCGAACTCTCGGTACCGTTGCCAGTACGTCTCCTTAGCAGGGAGGTGGATTCAGCCGCTTTCCTACTCGTCCATTGTATGTTTAAGAGGGCGTAATTATAAGAATAAGTACATAACAAGCACCTTAAATAGGTGCTTTGGAATACTAAATTACGGGAGAGTTTTTCGGATTAGCGATAATTTGATCCAAAAGGGCTTGCAATTGCAGTGCGAGAGCTTCATTAGAGGCTTTTGTTTCGGCAATTTTTTCTTTAAGTTTTACAACCAGCTCGATTTTATCCATAAATTTCATGCAGACTCCTTGTAACTGTTTACAAGAAATAAAGCAAGGAATATTCCAATTTATAATCGTGCGAGAATCTTTTCGACTACTGCGGCAGGATTGGCTGCTTTATAAATCGGGCGACCGACAACGATAAAATCAACCTCTTCATCCCTCGCCGTCTCGATCGTCGCAACCCGCTCCTGATCTCCCGCATCTTCTCCGAAAGGTCGAATCCCTGGGGTGAGGGTAATGAAGCTTCCGTGTGTGAGGGATTTGATCGAGGCACTCTCATAAGCACTGCACACGACACCGTCCAGTCCCGCTTGATGAGCATCTTGGGCAAAGCGATCCGCTTTAGTCGCTATTGTCTCCCCGTATACATGGCAGAACTCACCCTCTTCAAATGAGGTCAGCGCTGTGACCGCGAGTACCAAAGGGCGGTTTTCGTAAGGGGCTAGCCGTTTCATCACTTCATGCATCGCTTTGCGTCCTGCGGAGGCATGGACGTTGAACATATCGACCCCAAGTCCCATAATTGATTCTGCGGCATCGGCCATAGTATTGGGGATATCGTAGAGTTTGAGATCGAGAAAGATTTTAAATTCGGGATTAATCGCTTTGATTGCATCGATAAAAGGCTTCCCGTCTCGGATATAGGAGCGCAGACCCACTTTGAGCCAGATGGGATACTCTTTGATTTTTTCAATAAGGGCTAAATTTTCTTCTTGTGAGGGGAGATCGAGGGCGACACAGAGTTGCATGACAAGCCTTTGGAATGTGATTCCAAAAGTATATCCTAGTCAAGTTTTGAAAGGGTTTAGACAGATGTGCTGTATTAAATCTTAAAAAAAACGTCCATTTGTATTGTATTAATAATTCATTGATCAAAACAGCTTACAATGTGTGCAGATTTACTCTATAAGGATGTCTGATGAAGCAAAGTTTTATAGCGATGGTTTTGAGCGGATTATTAATGAGTGTGAGTGTTGCGAATGCGGCAGTGTATAAGGTTGACCCTTCCCATTCGAATGTGGGCTTTAAAGTCAAACATATGATGATCAGTACGGTAAGCGGAAAGTTTAACAATTTTTCAGGAATGTATGATTTGGACAAAGGGCAGTTTAAATCCCTGAGCGGAATGATCAATGCGGGTTCCATTGATACGGGGATCGTCAAGCGAGATGAGCATTTGCGCAGTGCTGACTTCTTTGATACGGCGAAATTTAGCGATATTAGTTTTACTATGATAAGTGCGACGAAAACGAAAATGACGGGTAACCTTACCATTCACGGCATTACGAAAAAAGTTGTATTGGATATTGATATGGGCGGCGTCGTGGAAGATCCATGGGGCAATCAACGTTCCGGTTTTGTATTGAGCGGAAAAATAAACCGCAAAGATTTTGGTCTGATGTGGAATAAAGCGATCGAAGCGGGCGGCGTTGTTGTCGGGGATGAAGTTAAAATGGTCGTCGAAATCGAAGGGATAGAAGAGTAATTATAGTATTTTGATAAATCCGTCCCGCTTGGGGCGGAATCCCTCTAGATCATTCAGTTTTAAACCCTGTTGTTTTCCCCATACTAAAACGCTTTGGCATTTATACATTTTCGCGTAATCGACCAAATAATCGATCATCTCACCGCTTAGATGCTCATATCCGCTGTACGTTACAAAATCATCCACGATCAAATGGCGTCCCAACTCCAAGTTCTCCCGTATGCTCACTCCCGCATAAATTTGCAATTCTCCGCGTTGATAGGCACCGATAGGGCGATAATCTTTGGGATACTGCGCGGTGATAAACGTATCAAACTGATCTTCTGTCAGTTCCGTGCGCAGAGTAGAGAGGAGGAGAAACCCCTCACTCAGTTCAGTTGAGGAGAGTTCCCGAAATTGCACGTTAGTTCCCTAATGTGCTAAGCTGAGCGTCGATTTTGGAAATTTTATCTTTAGCATCGGCGAGTCCATTACGATTTTCAGTAATAACGGCTTCGGGAGCATTGGCGACGAAACGCTCATTAGAGAGCATACCGCGTAGTTTATCGGCCTCTTTTTGGAGTTTTTCACGCTGTTTGGTGAGTCGGTCGATAATCGGGGAGAGATCAATCGCATCGGTCGGAAGATAGACTTCGACAGAGTCTCCGATATCACTTATGGCATTATCGATTTTAGACTCGGTAAAGTGGAGTGTTTCGACTCGTCCTAAACGGACGATAAACGGTTCCATCATAGCATGATCGCCGCCGCATTTGAGGTAGGCGAGATCGATTTTTTGGTTCCCCAAATCAACGAGGGTTTTGGCACGGCGGATCGTGACGATCGCATCCATAATGATGGCAAATTCTGCTTCGATCGCTTCATCAACCGCTGTATCCTCAGGATACGGCATAACCATAATCGAATTTCCCTCTTCGAGGGTTGTCCCTGAAAGCTCATGGTAGAGGTATTCGGTGATGAACGGCATAAACGGATGGAGGAGTTTCATCGACTCTTTAAAGATGCTTCCCAGCTCATTGACGCTCTCTTTGGACGCTTTCCCAAGTTCGATGCCCCAGTCGCAGAATTCATTCCACAAGAAGCGATACAGCACCGTTGCCGCATCGTTAAAGCGGTATTCGTCCAAGAACGCTCTCGTCTCTGCCGTTGCGCGATGGAAACGGCTGAGCATATAGCGACCCAATGGAGTGGTGATCTCTTGATCGGCTAAATCTTTAAATGTCGGAACATTCATTTGGAGGAATTTGGAAGCGTTGAAGAGTTTGTTAGTAAAGTTTCGGCTTTGCTCCAGACGCTCATTGCTGAGGCGGATATCACGCCCTTGAGCCGCAAGGACAGCCAACGTAAAGCGGAGGGCATCGGCACTGTACTTTTCGACCATATCGAGCGGATCGATAACGTTCCCTTTGGATTTCGACATTTTTTGCCCGTGCTCATCCCGTACCAATGCGTGGAGGTAGATGTGTTTAAACGGCAATTCTCCCGTGAAACTCTCCCCCATCATCATCATACGCGCAACCCAAAAGAAAAGGATGTCGAACCCCGTGATAAGGAGGGTGTTCGGATAAAAGCGAGCCATATCTGCACTTTGGAAGAGTTGATCTTGCGCACTATCGCCGTTCCCCCATCCCAGAGTCGAGAACGGCCAGAGAGCGGAGCTGAACCACGTATCGAGGACATCAGGGTCTTGGGTGAAGTTTTTACTTGCACAATGAGGGCAGCTTTCCGGATGTTCCGCCAAGCTCGCCCATTCATGGCCGCAATCGTCACAGTAAAATACAGGGATACGGTGTCCCCACCACAGCTGGCGAGAGATACACCAGTCGCGCAGTTCACCCATCCACGCGTTGTAGCTGTTGATCCAATGCGGTGGGAAGAATTGGGTCAACCCCTCATTCGTTTTATCGATTGAACCGCGTGCTACCTCTTTGCGGACAAACCACTGTTTGGAGATGTACGGCTCTACGATATTTTTACAGCGGTAACAATGCCCCACTTGGTGGGTATGCTCTTCGATTTTCTCGATAAACCCTGCTTCTTCGAGACGTTTGACGATGACCGCGCGCGCTTCGAGACGCTCTAACCCTTCAAACTCTCCCGCATGGTGATTCAACATCCCTTTTTCATCGAAAACGGTGATGAACTCAAGGTCATGTCGTTTTCCTACTTCGTAGTCGTTCGTATCATGCGCTGGGGTGACTTTAACGACACCCGTTCCGAAATCACGATCAACATGACTGTCGGCGATGATTTTGATATCACGGTTGATAAGCGGCAAGGTGACGCTTTTTCCGATGAGGTGGAGGTAACGCTCATCATCGGGATGTACCATAATCGCCGTATCACCGAAATAGGTCTCAGGACGGGTGGTCGCGACGACGATATGACCGCTTCCGTCAGTGAACGGGTAGCGCATATGGTAGAAGTTCCCTTGGTGCTCTTCGTGCTCCACTTCGATATCGCTCAATGCGCCATCATGGGTACACCAGTTAACCATATAGTTACCGCGAACGATGAGGTTTTGGTTGTAGAGGTGGACAAATGCCTCTTTAACAGACGATTTCAGCCCCTCATCCATCGTAAAGCGCTCACGGCTCCATGCAGGAGATACCCCGAGTTTACGAAGTTGTGAGACCATAATCCCGCCGCTCTCCTCTTTCCACTCCCAAACGCGCTCTAAAAAGGCTTCGCGACCGAGTTCTTCTTTGGTTTTCCCCTCGGCTAGGAGCTGTTTTTCCACGACGTTTTGGGTCGCAATCCCCGCATGGTCGGTTCCCGGCTGCCAAAGGGTCATATACCCATCCATCCGTTTGTAGCGGACGATGATGTCTTGGAGGGTGAAGGTGAGACCGTGTCCGATATGGAGCCGTCCCGTAACGTTCGGCGGAGGCATCATGATGGCAAAATGTTTGTCCGGCTTTGCGATCGATTTATTTCCGTCGATTTCGAAATAACCCCGATTTTCCCAGATGGGATAGTAGTTTTCTTCAATATTTTTGGGATCGTAGTGGGTAGCTGACATAATAGGACCTTGGGTACAGAAAATATCGCGAATTATACCAAATTTCAGAGGAACACTAATTGCTTTGCTTTAAGTATTAATAATCAAAGGGTAATCATGCAGTATGATGTGAAATCAACGATATTAGGATTTGATCAAGTAACCAAGGTAGAGTTGAGCGAAATCGATGAGATGTTTGCTACTCTTAAAAGTTGTGATGGAAGTAAAGTTAGTTTTACCCTTGTTAATCCGTACCTATTGCGTGAATACTCTTTTGATCTCCCTACCTCGATTCGAGTTTTACTCGACATTAACGAAGATTCAAAGGTAGTGGTATATAATATCGCAGTTATTCAAGATCCGCTCGATGAATCGTGCATCAACTTCTTAGCTCCGCTTATTTTTAATCAAGACAACGCGACTATGGCACAAGCGGTATTAGATGTGAAAAATCACCCCGGTCTCGGTTTAGCCGAACCGATCAAAAAATTTAAATCATAATTTAGCCTCATATTATAGGGGCTTTAAGGAGCCTCTTGCCTCTCTCGCGTCTCAACGATCAGCAATATACCGCCGCAACCGCCCCTTATGGACATAATCTTATTATCGCTTCGGCAGGGACGGGGAAAACCTCTACGATTGTGGGGCGTATCGCCTATCTTATCTCCAAAAACGTCAAACCCGAAGAGATTTTACTTCTGACATTTACCAATAAAGCTGCGGCGGAGATGGTGGAGCGGGTAGCGGCATTTTTCGGTCGTGAAGTCGCTTCCAAAATTGATGCGGGGACGTTTCACGCGGTGAGCTACCGATGGCTTAAACGCAAAGAGGGGAAAGTGGTTCTCAAACAGCCTCGTGAACTCAAAACCCTTTTTCGAAGCGTTTATGAGAAACGGACATTTAGCCACATCGACTGCGCGACCTCGGCGTACGGAGCCAATTATCTCTATGATGTCTATTCGTTTTATCAAAACACGGAGATGAATGTCAATTTTGAAGAGTGGATTCTGACCCGTCAGGATGAACACGCGGTGTATGCGGCCATCTATGCCGATATTATCGATGAGTTTGAAGCGTTAAAAAAAGAGTACGGGTTCGTCAATTTCAACGACTTACTGCTTCATATGCGTGCTTTGGCATTAGAGAGCGATTTGGGGTACAAAGAGGTCTTGATCGACGAGTACCAAGATACGAATGCCCTTCAGGGGACACTGATCAATGCTATGCGTCCGCCATCGCTCTTTTGTGTCGGAGATTATGATCAGAGCATCTATGCCTTTAACGGTGCCGATATCTCCATTATCGGCTCATTCACGACCAATTTTCCCGATGCCGAGGTCTATACCCTCAACAAAAATTACCGCTCGACCGTTCCGATCCTCTCGCTTGCCAACACCGTTATCGCCTACAATGAGCGAATCTATCCCAAAGCACTGGAAGTGACGCGCGACCACGAAGCGCAAAGTCCCGCATTGCTCATTTACGATGAACTCTTTGATCAGTATCACGGGATTGCCCAAAAAATCGGGGATTCCTCTACGAATCGTGAAGAGATCGCGGTGATATTTCGGAACAACGCTTCAGCGGATGGAATAGAGGCGACGTTACGTGAGATGGGGATACCATGCCGCCGTCGCGGAGGCACCAGCTTTTTTGATTCGAAAGAGATTAAAGCCCTTTTGGATATGTATACGTTGCTCGTGAACGAATCGGATATGATGGCGTTTATCCATCTGTTTGATTATGCCAAAGGGGTAGGGAGTGCGATTGCCAAAGAGCTGTTTGTCGCCTTGCAAAAATTGGGTCGAGGTTCATTCTTGCGCGGTTTGTATTCTCCCGACTCAGAGATTTCTAATCCGTTTGAGAAACGGCGATTGAACCATCAGTTGGGACTGTTTGACGATTATGCGGAGCTAGGGAGTGCAGGGCGGTTTGCAAAGCTAGGATTAGACCCAAATTTTATGGGGAATCCGATTTTAAAACATGCCAAACTGACCAAAGATTCGGCTACCTTTTTACACGATCTATTTACCCTTTTTCGGCAGTTGCGGGATATTAAAGAACCCAAAGCCGCCGTTCAAAAAATAGCCCTTTCGGCACTTTATGGACATGTGATTGAGCACTTGTCCCATCGTCGTGCCATGACGGAGAACGGTTCGATCGATGAGAAGGCGAAGAGCGAATCACAAGAGCGAATCCGTCGAAAATGTACGATTTTATTCGAACTTTCCCGTCCTTACAAAGATCATGAACGTTTTTTAAATGCAATGGTATTGGGGTCTCAGGATTTGACGCAGGGTGAGGGGGTACATTTGCTCAGTATCCATGCCTCCAAAGGGTTGGAGTATCAAGAGGTGTATGTGATCGATTTGATGGACGGTCGCTTTCCCAATCGAAAGCTGATGAGCCGTAGCGGAAGTATCGAAGAAGAGAGACGGCTCTTTTATGTCTCCGTTACACGGGCGAAAGATCGCCTCTTTTTGAGCTATGCGAAGTATGACAAAATCAAAAAAAGCAATTTTGTCCCCTCACAGTTTTTATTTGAGGCAGGATTGATCCCCAAAGATGAACTGTACGCGGCACTCGTCGCGAAGGGTACCAACGAAGAGGCTTAAAAAAACCTCTTTTTAGCGGCGTCCCTGTACCGCATTCCCCATCTCCCACATCGGCAAGAAAATACCCAGTGCCAATAATACAACCATACACGCAATGAGCAAAAGCATAATCGGTTCAACCGCTTCCGAGAGGCCGTCGATAATGGCGTCGAATTTCATTTTATAGTATTCCATAACTTTTTGCATCATCGCATCTAGCTGACCGCTTGATTCACCGGCAGAGATCATTTGAATAATCATATTTTCGAAAAGTTTTGTTTCGGCTAAACCGTCGTGGAGAGTTCCCCCTTTTTCGACCGTTTGACGTACGGTTAACAGCTTTTCTTGCAACGGCAGCGAATCGATCATCGCAATCGATGTTTCCAAAGCTTCTGCTATCGGAATACCGGCGCGAACCAATTCGGAAAATACCAAGGTAAAACGGTTTAGCGTCGCGTACATAATAATGCTCTTGATGAGATAAGTTCTGAGTAAAAACTGGTGCCATTTGTATCTGAAGTCACGGTTATGGTTGAGCATATATCGGAATGCAAAAATGAAAATAAAAATTCCGGCCAATACGTATAGACCGTACGTATTAAAAAGGTGTTCCAAAAAGAGCAAAATCTTGGTCGGGAGGGGAAGCTCTGCCCCCAACTGTTCAAAAATAGTTTTAAATTGGGGGACAACATACGAGATAAGGACGGTAAAGGCAATGGCCATTGCAATCATAACGTTACGCGGATAGGCCATCGCTTTTTTAAATTTGATGATATTGCGGCGGATCTCTTCGAGCATATCGGCAAGCTTATGAAGCGCTTCCGCCATATTACCGGTTTTTTCTCCCAGTTCAATCATAGCCAGTGATAGGTTTCCCAACTCATAGCTAAAATTATGAGCCGAGTGAGAGAGGCTATGTCCGGCATTAATATCTTCAGCAATAGTACCTAATACGGTCTGTAATGTCTTATCTGTTGTTGCTTCAGCAATCTCTTTGAGGGAATCATGGATAGAGATACCGGCATTTGTCATAACGGCGAGCTGTCTTATAGCGGCAATAAGGGAATCTTGTTTGAGTTTTCGTTTTCTGATATTGGAAAAGAAACTCTCTTTTAAACGTCTCAGCTGATCTTCCAGCGGGGGGGCGGCTTCGGTTATTTTTAACACCATCCCCGTGTATTTGATTTTCGCTAAATAGTGAGCCTCTTTTTTACTCTCGGCATAAAAACCGACATCGGTTTTTTTCCCTTTTGTGAGGATTGTTGCTGTAAAGTATTTCATCCTTTTGCCACCCTTAGTATTTCATCAAATGTTGTTATTCCATGAACCGCTTTAGCCATTCCGTTCTCAAACATTCCTATAAATCCTTCCCGTTTTGCTTCTTTTAGGAGATCCTCTTTTGACGCCCCTCTAGCAATCATACTGGAGAGCTCTTCCGTAATCGGGAGAACTTCACAAATCATTTCCCGTCCCATATATCCCGATCCGTTGCACTCTTTACATCCGGCTCCTTCATAAAAAACCGTATGGGGAGGGATCATAGCGCTGTACTCTTGAAGCAATGTTTGAGGGATGTCAACCTCTTTTTTACAATGGTTACAAATGCGACGAACAAGGCGCTGCGCTTGTATGGCAACAAGGGCACCGCTGATCAGATAGGGTTCAATCCCCATATCAGACATACGCGGAATAGCACTGATCGCATCATTGGTATGAAGGGTAGAGATAACAAGGTGACCGGTCAGAGCCGCTTTAATCGCAATCTCCAGCGTTTCATGGTCACGAATCTCCCCGATCATAATTTTATCGGGGTCTTGGCGGAGGATGGAGCGGAGTGCATCGGCAAACGAGAGTCCTACTTTTGGGTTCACTTGAACTTGTTGAATCAGATTCATACGGTACTCAACCGGATCTTCGACGGTGATGACTTTGTCCTCTACGTTACGAAGTTCATTCAGGGCACCGTAAAGGGTAGTCGTTTTACCGCTTCCGGTAGGACCGGTAACCAAGATAATACCAAAGGGGGATTGTAGCCCTTTAATCAGCTTCTGGTAGCTCTCCGAATCCATTCCGGAATCTTCGAGTTTGACAAGAGCCTTGGTTTTATCCAGAATACGCATAACAATCGATTCACCATAGATTATAGGAAGTGTTGAGAGACGAAAATCAAACTCCGCGTCCATAACCATAGCGGAGAAACGTCCATCTTGCGGCTTACGGCGTTCGGCAATATCAAGATTAGCCAAGAGTTTAATCCGTGAAGCGAGCGGAGGGTAAATGTCCCGATCGAAAATAAAGATTTCTGCCAATTTGCCATCCACCCGTCCTCGAACTACGCAGTTTCTCTCTGTCGGTTCGATGTGGATATCACTCGCCCGTCCTTTGATACATGCTTTTAGGATAACATCGATAAGCTGCAGTATAGAAGAGGCCTCTTGCTGTTCTTCAATGGTTCCGATATTACGCAATTCGTTACGGATATTGGTAACGAGTTCTTTGACACTGTCTTTAAGCTCCATTTTAAATAAATAGGCTTGGATCTGTTTTTCGGTAGCAACGGCGATTTTTATCGATTTTCGGGGAAAAAGACGTTGAATGGACTCTTGTGCCTCAAGATTAAGGGGATCTGCAAATGCAACGACGACATACATATCATCCTGTGAAATAGGGAGAGCATTGTAGCGTTTAAGCTGAATCGTTGGTATTTTCTCAATGAGTCGATAATCCATATCAATGGAATCAAGATCCATAAAAGGGACTTCAATAACTTCGGCTAAATGGGTTAGAATAGAAGTTTCATCTAAAAAATGGTAATTTTTAATGATGGAGAGTTCATACCGTCCAAGACGGATCTGCTCAACGATAAAGCGTTTGATAAAATTAGTCGAAATTGCACCTACTTTGGTGAGGGTTTCCAAAACGGTATCATCCTGAACCCCTCTGGATGTCAGACGATCAATTTGTTGTTGCGAGATATGGCGCTTTTCTAATAAGTCATGCGTGATGCGATCCATACACTCTATCCTTTTCTAATACACATGGTGAAATGTCAATATTTTATCATAGTATTCATCTATAGCTATGCTTTTTTGTCCGTTTGTTTCAGACGCATAGAGTTTATAGCTCAAACGTGTATCGGAAGAGTCTTGATACTCTTTGATAAATTGCTCAGTTTGAGGATTTTTGAGATACAAATCAAATACTTTGGAGAGCAAGTAGGTACTACTGGGAAATTTAAGATTTTGAATCGGTTTATTATCGTACAAAGCTTGCATCAGAAGTTTTTTCTGCATTACGATAACGGAAAAATAGGCAGCATTGGCACGGGATTCTTTGGTTTGATTTAGAGTCATTATCGGTGCAGCCAAACGATCGATGGAATCTGCTTTGAGGCATGAAAAGGCATACAAAGAGATATAAGCTTCATCCCCTTTATGGTAGGGAAATCCTTGAAACCCAAGATTACAAGCTGCAAGATAGTTCCCCTGCTGATAGAGGTTATATAGCCGCTGTTTGGAATCAGCGAAAGAAGGTACTATTATTAAAATGATGAAGAGTAAAAATTTCATTTAAAGGAACCTTGTTCAATTGAATCGAGTAAGGAGCGTGCCGATTCGGAATTAGAGTCTGAGATATAAAGCTGCAATGTTTTTTTCGCTTGCTCTACTCTGCCGAGTTTGACGAGTGATTTGGCAAAAATAATCCAACTTTCATCTATTTTATTATTTAAATTATTGGTCTTTAATGAAAAATTATAAGCCTCACTATAATTGCCGTGATCATAATGGTAACGGGCAATAAATAAGCCAAGATTAGAATTTGATGTCTCTTTGAAGCGGCGTTCAACACTCTCTATATCAATTTTGGATTCATTACGGTTGAGTGAGAGCGATTTATCACCGGATAAAGGGGAAATAGCCGGAGGGGGCGCTTTTATAGAAGGCGATTCAGGGACGTTTAAAACTTTCGTAGCCGGAATACTTTGCTGGAGAGGTTTGGTATTTTGTGCAGTAGAGGCAGCGGCTATGGGTGTTTGAGGTAGTGAGGTTTGAAAGGATTGAACAAAATCCATCGATGGCTCGAGGATATCTTGGGTTTCATCGCTCTTAGGTACTGTTGTTTTAGCCGATGATTCAAGCGGCTCTTTTGCCATAGCTGTCTTTGGTGCATCGGAATCGTGTGAGAGCGAGAGAGCCACCGTCAAAGAGATGAGGAGTAGAAATACCGCACCGATATACGGGGCATACGATTTGATTTTGTATTTTAACCAGCGTCGTTCTAAATTTCGAATATCAAGCACGTATGAGTCCTGTATGAATTGCCGCCATTTCAATCCATTTTGATTTTAAGGCATTGTATTTAATGAGGGTAGGATGGTTTTGTTCATACCAGTAATAGAGACTGAAAAGAGAAAATAATAATTTATTCGTATCCCGATAATTCCCTTTTGTTAGAGAAGTAATCAGTTTCATATTTTTGTCATTAAACATATTGGCAACGTCAAAACAGTTGGCTTTTAATAACTTTTTTTGGACATATACTTTGAGTTCTTCTGCGGAAGCATTCTGGAGTTCGATGCTTTCCCAGATCCGCGTTTGAAAGTGCTCTTTTGCAATCACATCTTCTTTATCGGTTTTATGCAGAGTGATGACAAATTTAATCGCACGTGCATCGGAGATAAGACGAATTTTTTCCATAAGCGATGAGCTGTAGAGTTGCGCTTCATCCAAAAGTACAATGGGGACATCGGGATAGGATACCGCTTCGGCAATTTCTAAAAATCGGGTTAACGTCATCACTTCACGGGGAGAGTGTCCAAATATCCTTTGTGCCAAGACACGGAGGAAATCATCTTCATCCACAATAGGGATATCAAACATCAATACTTTTTGATGTTTGGAGAGGTCGTGGTGGAGTTTATGCAGAAGCATACTTTTCCCCGTCCCCGGTTTACCGAATAAAAGGATCATTTTCAGAGGTTTTTGTACTGAGTTTTTAAGCGATTGATACATATGTGAAACACTGTCAATCTGGACGTAGTCACGCGGGTTAACTACATCCAAAAACAGATCACGCGGTTTTGAGAAAAGAGAATTCTCCATCCGTTATTTACTTTCTGGCTTTGCTTCTTCTTCGATTTGTTTTCCAAGACGCGTATAGCCTAAATCACCTAAGCTAACCGTATCTTTCTCTTTTTTGATAATGTGAGGTTCAATAATGATAACAATCTCTTCTGTTCGTTTACTCATCCCCTCACGTTTAAACATATAACCTAGCAAAGGGATATCTCCGAGCAACGGAACTTTATTATTATCTTGCACGTTCTTGGTATTAATCAGACCACCTAAAATAACTCGGTTACCGTCTTTAACCGTGATAACCGAAGATATTTGACGACGGCTCAAGTCGGGTGGCATATCGCGTGTCGAGTTATTGGTTGAAATTTCACTGGCTGTTTCAGAAATAGAAGGATTTATTCGTAAAGTAATGCTTCCATCATTTGAGATTTCAGGAGTGATGTCAAGCAGTACCCCTGAAAATACGGAACTGACCACTTCCGTTGTCGCCTGCTCACCGGTTGTCCCTCCGGCTAACGTAGAGGTATTTCTTGTTTTATAGAATAATTCCGTCCCTGCGGTAATAAGGGCTGGCTGATTATTAAGGGTTAAAATTTTCGGATTGGAGATGGAGTAGACATCCCCTTGTGTTTTCAAAAATTTAACCACCTCATTCAAACTTCCTTTGATACCGGCTTGAAACACACTTGTATTTAGACGACCTGCTGTACTAGGTGTCAACGTTTTAATAGGAAACATAATGTTGCTCGTTCCTGTAGCATCTGCAGTAAAAGAGCCTACATTTTTTGTATTATAATAGTTGAAGCCCAAATCAATATTTTGTAAGGCATAAAGCTGAGACCAGTCAATACCGGTCGAAGAACCGTCTGTAAAAACGACACTGTACATCTTAACATCAATTAAAACCTGTGTCTGCATTTTTTTCTGCAAATCATTGATATAGCTATCAAGACGTTGGATTTGTTTTCCGGTACCGGTAACGGTGACGAGTCCGGCACTTTTATTAATGAATATGTTGTGATGGGTATCTTTTTCTGATGTTTTCTCTGTAGCAGTTTTTTCATCCGATGCTTGGTTGAGTGTATTGCTCTGTCTGTAATCATCTTCAGGACGGCTCAGAATACTTTTAACCTCTTGCTCTAATGTATCCCAAAATTTTACTTCATCTATTGTTGAGATATTGGTTCCTGACTCGGCTGATGCATTATTACCACCACTTGCTTCGGCTGATCCACTTGCCCCAGCTGCTGTTCCCGAATTAGAGCTAAGACGGATATTTGTGCTTCCTGTCCCTTTTCGTTCGGTAGTAATATAATCTATATTATAAGTTTTTGTTGTTAGATAGGAGATCTTTAGAAGGTTGTTTTGTAAGGTATATTGAAGATTGTTCTCTTTGATGATTAAATCGAACACTTCATTAATGGTCAAATTTTTCAAAAAAGTTTTATTCATCGGTCTTTTAAGAACTTCTTCGGCTTGCTCATCTGTGACAACGACACTCATGCCGCACTCATCACTAAGTTGGTCAACGAACTCTCCTACGCTAGTTCCTTTGACAGAAGAGATATTGAAAAGCTCATACGTACAATCTGCCTGCAGTGTAGGTGTGAGAAGGGCAGCCGTGGCAACGGATAACATAAACGCTCGCGCATGGTGTTTAATTACTGATGTCATGATACTTTCCTATTTCGTGATGATTTTAATATTATTATTTTGTTTGGTTAAAAACAAAATAAGCTTTTGATCTTTTTTCCCTGTCAATAAAACAGAATTGGACTTAATCTCAGCGAGGGTGAAATTACGGACACTTTGCCCGACTTTATACCATTTACCGCTGATTAATACCGATTTATTCATTATTGCAAGAAGCCGTAGCGGTTCCTCGAGCACTTTTGGTTGAGCCAAAACTCCCATACTGCCCAATTTAGGAGGGGCTAGAAGATTGGATCCCGATTTTACGGTCGGTATTGCTTTTTTCATTTTCATCGGATCACGCAATGAGTTGATAAATCCATCCGGTACACCGATCCGTGCAGGAAGAATGGCAAGAATTTGCTCATCAACCCACGCTAACTCTTTATCGCCGTTTGGTTGCGTCATTACGGTTACGGCGGGTGAACTTACAGACGGGACAGTAGCATGGAGTACCATCATACTCATAAACCCTATAAGTATATATTTTTTCATTGTCTTACGATCCCCCATACTGAGATATTAAGATCCCCTTTGAGTTTTTCATCAGCACGAATGTTGAATTTATGTAAATCAACAACCAGATGACTTTGTTCGAGGGCATTAATGAATTTTAACGTATTTTTATACGGTGCTTCGGACGCAATAATAATGTCTAAAACATGTCCGAATGAACTGTTGTCTGTCTGCAAGGTATTACCGAATGTGGCTAGTTTTACCTTGTGTACACGTGCGTATCGTGAGACAGAATCCAAGTACCCCCCCCACACTTTTTCATCATAGTATAAAGAAGAAATTTGTTCCAATTGCTCTTTGATGTACGTATTGTATTGTACATACAGAGTACGTTGACGCTCTATCTCTACTGTTTCACGCTCTATTTGAGTAATTCGTTCAGGCGGATTAGCCGATAAGTATTGCTTGTCGATATTTAATTCATTTTCAACTTTAACCGCTTTTTCATGAGAAACTTTGAAACTGGCTTCCGAACTCTCCCAAAACAATAAATACGAAAAAGCGAATAAAGAGGCAAAAATGATAATGAACAACATCATTTTGTCACGCTCACTTTTATGAGAGAGCGATTGGTCTAATGTATAGAGGTAGTCTTCAATTTGTAATTTCATTTGATTACCGCCTTGAGTTCACTAAGGTAGGATTTTTCCTCTTCATTGTACGAAATAAGTTCAAGATTAAAATCATACTGATCTCGCTTTACATCTGTCAAATGTTTGAGTAATGCAGTAATATCTTGCGTACTTGATGATGTCAATCCAAAGGTAAATATTTTTTTGGTATCGTTCATATCTTCTGCATACGCAACAGTTTTAAGTTGTACACGATATTGATTGAAACTACGGGTAAAATCAGCCATTATTTTGGCTTTCATCGGATAGTTGACTTTTTTATCATGTACTTGTACCAACGTATCTTTCTTTTGTTTATAAGCACTCATCTGCTCATCCAAAAGGGTTTGCGCAGCCTTTTTGTTTGCTAATTTTAAATTGACAGTTGCTTCCCGTGTCATTTTTTCGATATGAACTTGCTCATACTCTTTGGTAAGGACGGCATGGTGAAACTCTTCTACATAGGAAAGTCCCCAATAAACACCGGGGTAGAGCAGGGCTGCAGCTAAAGATGCGGCAGCAACCAAAATGAGTTTCCCGCTATCACGTTTTGCAAAAGGGGGTGGACGGTGAAAAATGGTAAAGTTACATTCATACCGTTCAACTGCTTCTAGACGCCCATAAAGGTGCATCAGCTGATGAATCTGATCTACTCTCTCCCCATTGGTGTTAAAACCGAAATTGAAATCAAACGGGGCTGTTTTGATTCCTAAATAGGTTTGTGCGTATTCATCCAGCCCAAGAACTTTTCCTGCTCCCGTACCGATATAAATTTCATCAAATTTTTTGATGTCATAGGCTCTTTTCGCATAGGTTATGACATCACTGATATGGAGAAAAATTTCACCGAAAAGTTTGATAAGATTTTTTTGGTATTCGGGGTAAGAGGTGTTAAGACCTTCTTCTGCCAGCATCGTTTCAAAAGCAAGAAGATCTATTTGTTCACCTAAAAGTTCACAAAAACGTTCATGCATTTGTTTGAGCGAAAATTTCAGTGATTTGGCATAAATGAACTCTTGCTCACTGTAAATAGAGAAAAATGCGTCATTTTCTTGAAAATAGATAAAACAATGTACATCCGTCGAATCAATGAGCTCTTTTACATAAAGTGATTTGAGTAATAGGGGTACGGGGACAATTTGATCGATGTATTTTAAGGTATCGACGACGTGAAGAAATTCCTGTTCAAGTGTTAGAGGATCGACAACAAAGATATGAAAAAAACGTTCACTTTCTGTACTTCTGTGAATTGCTTCGATATATTTGATATGGTATTCGATGGCCATATCCAAAGCAAGCTCTTCGTATACTTTGTTTTCTAATGCATCGTATATATCATCATCCGGAATATTTTTACTTATTCCGATCAGTGTCGAGATAAACCCTTTTGTATTTAAAAAAGAGACTGCATATTGTTCTTTTGAAAAAGAAGGAGAAGATGTTTTGGATATGGTATTAAACGTACTACCATAATAATCACCTTTGTAAGGGTTCGCCGATACGATGGTTGAATAGGTTTGCTGTTTGCTTTTACTCATCCTCTATCCTATTTAAAATGTACTAGAACCATACCGCAAAAGCGGTTTTCTTGGTAAAACTCTATTCGATAGCTCTTATGAGCGGTATCAATAGAGTATTTTGGATCTAAATCGCTCAATCTAACAGCTAAGTTAGCCTCATCCTTTACCCCTTTTTTGGTAAATCCGATGATGTTAACCCTTGTATTAAGATCATGGTTGATAATCTTAAAATCGGCAGTTACAAAAAAATCTGTAGCAAATGAAATAGTTTCTATTTTCCCATCTTTTAAAACAGTGATCGGCGTAGGACAAAACTCTTTTTGATGATAGCTGGGAACAAGAGAACTTATCTTTTGGTTACCGATAAAAAGATCGTATCGCTTCTGATTTTTTCGTACACTTCCCAATGGATGGGCGAATATAAACTCATTACCATCTGATTGTAGCGGAATGAAACTTAAACTGTTTTTTAAATCCTGCAGATCTAAATAAATATTGTTGTTAATAGTTAGATAATCATGATTTTTAAGTAATTGTTGTATAACAGCAGGCGTGAGCTCAAAATTACGTTCAAATTTTATCCCCATGAGTTTCATATAACATTCAATAGCATGCAGGTGATAAAAAACTTTATGATGCAATGTTGGGAGATTTTTGCTGGTTTCGATGGCGAACGCAGGTTTATTATGGGAAACGGCAAAATAGGTTAAAGAGTGTTTCATCGCTTCATCATCAAAACGGGTGTTTGTATTGCGTACATCGAAAAAATGGTGTCCCTCTATTAAATCGCTATTAAGCTCACTACTTACTTGAGAAGCGATTTCGTTTAAATTTCCGAAAGGGTGCTCGGCATCAAGAACTCCTTGGTCTATAACACACGTTTGTCCCCAAGCGTTAGGGTTGAAAATAGTGTTGAGGTGCTCCTTGCGATAAAATCCGTGACCGTCGTGAAGATTTAAAATAAGGGCGACTTGTTTTTCGGTGATAATGTTTTGAATCTCTTGGACGGTTTCTATATCAGCATCATTTGGATCGACATCGGAGAATTTTCGGTTCATATCACCATTAACGCCACGGCTATCTTGTTGAATACTGAGGCGGTTTAAATCCGGAACAATCCAAAGATTTCCTTGTTTGATTTGATAGTATCGCGATAATAGTGCTGCAGAAAAATAGCTTCCCGGTTCATTGCCATGAATTCCCGCAATGACCAGCAATGTCGGTGAATTAAGAATGTCCGTCTCTTTTTTAATAATATTAAAAGGGAGTGCATGGACAGATGTAATGAAAAGAAAGGAGAGAAGCAAGGAAAAATACATCGGTTATTCTTCCGTGAGAATCGAGATCGATTGATTGGCGTTCAATCGGATCAAAAGCGATTTTTCTCCTTCAAATCGGTGGGAGTCACTCACATAGAGTTGATTAAAAGTAACCCAAAAAAGGTTTTGCTTCTCCCCAGGATAGGGGATAATATTAAGACTGTCCAAAGTAATATTTTTTGTTTCATTTTTGCTGAAAATGCGTTCTTTATAAGCCTTGAACTGAGCAAAACTCATCCCATCGTATCGTTTAAATGAAGTGTCATAGTTCGAGATATAACTATCGAGATCATTATACGTCCAAGCGTATTTCCACTGATATAAACCTGCTAAAATTGCTGAATAAGCGGCAGGTTTAACCCATTGTTTCAAAGAAGAGTCGATAATCAAGAGGGTATTCGATGGATTGATGCTTTGATCCAGTTGGATTAAATCGTTGTTATTGATAGCAATACACCCTTTGGTAAAGGGGTCGCGTGAACCGCTAAGAGGGACGCCGTGAACCCATATCCCGTCTCCGTTTTTACCTCGGATACGGTCATATAAATTGGGGTAAGAGGTGACAAAAGCCATTGGGCCGTAGAAGGGGTCAACACGTCTCTTTTTCTCGGTTAAGGTATAAATACCTATTGGAGTTTTGAGATCTCCTTCTACCCTTTTATCCCCTGCATTTTTTCCGGTAAAGGCACTGTACCGCTTTTTAAGGGAAAATCGTTTTTGAGCATCCGGCGTATATAGCTCTAAAGACCCTTTTTCTTTGCTGCAAGCCAAGAGCGAAAATGCCCGTTCGAAATAACCGAAACGGAGATCTTTGTTGAAAAGGGTTCCTGACCAATAGGTAGGGGTATTCATCTGGCTATCGAGCAATTTTTTACCGCCGCTTTTGTATAACGTCAGAACCTCTGAGGATAAAAGGGTCGTAGCCGCTAAGAGTGAAACAAAGAGAGCTTTTACCATTCGTATCCCAAATCGCTTAGGAATTTTTTATCGGTTGTCCACCCTTTTTTGACCGAGACAAAGAGTTCAAGATAAACAGGTTTGGATGCTAGTCGCTCAATTTTTTCACGGGCATTTTGACCGATACGCTTGATAGCGGCTCCCCCTTTACCGATTATGATCCCTTTTTGAGAATCTTTTTCGACGATAATGGTGGCACGTATGTGCTCTACAGGAGCATCTTCATCTATCTTATCGATAATAACATCCGATTCATAAGGGATCTCATCACTGATGTTATCAAATATGGCCTCACGAATAAACTCTTTGTAAATTGTACGGATCATCTCTGTCGTAATATTTTCAGGATCATACAAATAAGGGGATTCATCGAAATGTTTGACAATAGTATCGAGCAGATCTTTTTTACCGACATTTTTATTCACGGACATCGGAATGAGAGCAAGAAAATGATCACTGAAACGGTTGTATTCTCCGATTTTTTTGAGGAGCTCGGCTTGAGAAATTTGATCAATTTTACTCAGTACAATAATATGTTTGCGCTTGTCGGAGTTAATTTCCAGAAACTTTTCATAATGGACGGTTTTATCGGATGCGGGGGCGAGATAGACAACAATGTCACAATCTCCGATGGCTTTAAGGGCTTCTTCCAACATATATTGGTTAAGAAGTTTTTCGGCCTGATGAAGTCCCGGAGTATCAACGAAAATAATTTGATCGTCATTGTGCATAACGATCGCATTGGAGCGTTTGCGGGTAGCGTTCGCTTTTTGACTTACAAGGGCAATTTTTTCACCCAAAATCCAGTTCATTAGGGTACTTTTCCCTGCATTTGGTCGTCCGACAAGAGCAACAAAGCCTGCTTTATTCATATGTAATTACCTTTAGAGGATATAACGTGCGAGGTCTTCATCCTCAACAAGTGGTAAGAGAATGGTATTAACCATCGCTTCGGTGACGGTAACGGTACTGTTTTTGTGCATTTGGGCGTTAAAACTTATATCTTCCAATACTTTTTCAACGACAGTATGAAGCCGTCTCGCACCGATATCTTCGGTTTTTTCATTGGCTTTTTGGGCATAGTGTGCCATAGCCCGCAGTGCCGCTTCATCAAATTCCAAAGCCATTTCTTCTGTTGCCAACAACGCTTTGTATTGTTCTAACAAAGAATTTTTCGGTTTAGTTAAAATCAAATGAAGTGCATTTTCATTGAGGGGTTCAAGTTCGACGCGAAGCGGAAAACGTCCTTGAAGTTCAGGAATAAGATCGCTTGGTTTAGTGAGATGAAAGGCTCCGGCGGCAATAAAAAGGATATGATCGGTTTTAATGGAGCCGAGCTTGGTCGAGACGATACTTCCCTCGACAATAGGGAGTAAATCGCGCTGCACCCCCTCTTTGCTCGGATCATTCCGTCCTTCACTTCGAGAACTTACGGCAATTTTGTCAATTTCATCAAGGAAAATAATTCCTCCGTCTTCTGCACGTTTGAGTGCTTCACGTTTCATTTGATCGTGGTTCAGAAGTTTTTCGGCAGCTTCTTGTCGTAGGATATCTTTTGCCTCGGCTACCGTAACCTCTTTTTTACTCTCTTCTTTACCCATAATAGAAAACATTTTTGAAAATGATTCTTGAACACGGGCGATTTCAGGAGGCATATTAGTGTCGTTAAATTCAACTCCACGTGCTTGGAGCTCTATCTCAACGATACACTCATCCAACGTTCCGTTACGAATGTTTTCTCGTATTTCCTCTTCGTTTGATGAGAATTGTGAGCTATTACTGAGTAATTTTTGAGTAAGGGTATCGATGACATAGTGTTCGATCGCCTCTTTATTATTCTCGTTGTGTTCTGCTTTTACCATTGATAGTGATGTCATGACCAAATCGCGTACCATGGATTCGACATCTCTTCCGACAAAGCCTACTTCGGTATATTTGCTTGCCTCAACCTTGATAAACGGCAATTGCATCATTTTGGCGAGACGGCGGGCGATTTCTGTTTTACCAACGCCGGTAGAGCCGATCATCAGAATATTTTTCGGCATGATCTCATCTTGCAAAATGGGATCAAGACGTAGGCGGCGATAGCGGGTTCGAAGAGCTAGCGCAATCGTTTTTTTAGCATTATTTTGACCGATAATATGTTGATCCAGATAATCGACAATCTCTTGAGGAGTCATGTTTGTCATCTTATCCAAGGCTCAATGTTTTAATATTGTGGTTCGTGTAGATGCATAAATCTGCGGCAACGCTAAGGCTCTCTTTAACCAGCGTCTCTTCATCTAAAGAGGCATGTTTTTTCAGTGCGCGTGCAGCGGCAATGGCATAACTTCCGCCGCTGCCGATGGCGGCAATTTCACCGTCTTCGGGTTCAACGACATCGCCGTTTCCGGTAAGGATAAAAATATGTTCTTGATTAAGAACAATCATCATCGCCTCCAAACGGCGCAATACTTTGTCTTTACGCCATGCTTTGGAAAAGTCGATTACCGCTTTGATGAGTTCCCCTTTTCGATGGGTTAACTGCTCTTCAAACATATCGAAAAGGTTAAATGCATCGGCAGTGGAACCGGCAAAACCGGCTAAAATCTCTCCGTTATGGAGGGTTCTAATTTTGGTTGCATTGCTTTTTAGAATGCTCTGTCCGAATGTCACTTGCCCATCTCCGCCGATAACGGCTTTGTTTTTACCTTTATAAGCGAGTATGGTTGTGGCATCAAACATTTGCTATTCTCCTTTGACTTCTAAATGGAGTGTCGCGTGGATTCCATGACCGAGTTTGAGGTCTAAGTCATGCAATCCGGTTGTTTTAATTCCGTGTTTGGCATCAAGCTCTTTTTTGTCAATTTCGATATTGTGCTGAATCTTCAGCGCATCGGAAATCTCTTCTTTTGTGACAGCTCCAAAGAGATGCCCTGTGTTTCCGAGTTTTTTAACAATCGTTACTTTGATATCGGCAAGCTGAGCTTTGATGGCATTAAGCCGCTCAATCTCGGCTGCTTCATGAGCTGCTTTTTTCTTTTGTTCCGATTCATATTTTTTTAATACTTCGTTTGTAGCAGCGAGTGCTAACCCTTTGCCGATCAAAAAATTCTTTCCGTAGCCGTCGGCTACCTCTTTAATTTCGCCGGCTTTTCCGACCCCTTTGACATCTTTTGTCAATAATACTTTCATTTTAATCCTTGATTAACCGCGAACGATTACACCGCTATAGCCGACTATACCGTGCGCTAGGTTGGAAACTTTAGTGTATCCCATATCGATCAAAATACGTTGACAGTGGGCACTTCGGCTTCCTACATGACAATACACAACGATGTGTTCATCTTTTTCCAGTTTTGACTCTGTGAGTGTTTGGAAAAAACTGCTCGTCGGTACCAAAACATCCGCTCCGGCGATGCGACCCATTTTCCACTCCATCCATTCACGAACGTCAACCACTTTAAAGCTAACCATACCGAGCTCACGCGCTTCAAAAAGGGAGGTTAGTTCATCGCTATCAAGATCGCTTTTGTGCAATAACATTTCACACTCTTCTTTGGTCAACCCGCGAGAGTGTTGGTGAGTAACCTCTTCGATTCCCATCTCGAGACGCTTAGCCGCTGCGAACTCCGGAGTACAGAAAATTTGACAGTGACAGACGCCCTCTTCGGGTAGCTCTTTTTCGATAGCAGTGGTACAAGGGCAAAGTCGATTATCGGTACTTTGATATTTCCCATCAACCTCTTCAACCATATAACAAGGACAAAAACGTTTGCCGTACATCATTTTATTACGGGCAAGTCCGAGTTGAACCCCCTCATTGATCTCTCCTTGAGGGTTGTAAGACCAACCGAATTGGTTGATTACTTTGTCGGTAAATTTAACCGTTTTTTCGAGTTCCGCTTGGAATTCGTCCGAATTCATATCTATTTTAATGATGCTCATACTCGAATTCCTTTATTTGTTTTTACGTGCTTTACCGGCAATGATAAAGCGTAGAGCGTTGAGTTTGATAAATCCGCCTGCATCTTTTTGATCGTAAACGGAGTCTTCTTCAAACGTACAGTATTCAGGATTGAAGAGTGAAATGTCTGAGCTGCGTCCAACAACCATCACGTTCCCCTTATAGAGTTTGAGTCTAACGGTACCGCGTACGTTTTGTTGTGTTTTATCGATAGCGGCTTGGAGCATTTCGCGCTCAGGTGCAAACCAAAATCCGTTATAGATGAGTTTTGCGTAGCGAGGCATTAATTCATCTTTCAAATGTGCCTCTTCACGGTCTAGTGTCAATGATTCGATGGCGCGGTGTGCTTTGATCATAATGGTTCCGCCCGGCGTTTCGTAGCATCCTCGGCTTTTCATACCGACGAAGCGATTTTCAACGATATCGGCACGTCCGATCCCATGACGACCAGCAATGATGTTGAGTTGTTCCAACATAACCGCAGGGGAGAGTGCTTTACCGTTTAGGCTGACAGGATCCCCTTTTTCATAACCGATTTCGATGTACTCCGCTTCATCGGGTGCATTTTGAGGTGATACGGTCCAGCGCCACATGCTCTCTTCCGGCTCTGACGCAGGGTCTTCGAGGATTCCCCCCTCATAAGAGATATGTAATAAATTCGCATCCATCGAGTAAGGGGATTTTTTACCGCTCATTTCAATTTTGATACCGTGTTCTGCTGCATAGGCGAGTAGTTTTTCTCTTGAGTTTAAATCCCATTCACGCCAAGGAGCGATAATGGTGAGCGCACTGTTTTGTCCGAGGTAACCCATCTCGAAACGGACTTGATCATTCCCTTTACCGGTAGCACCGTGGCTGACGGCATCGGCACCCGTGATACGGGCAATTTCCGCTTGGCGTTTTGCAATCAAAGGGCGTGCGATTGATGTTCCGAGAAGGTATTCACCCTCGTAAATCGCATTAGCGCGAAACATCGGGAAAACATAATCGCGTACAAACTCTTCACGTAGATCTTCGATATAGATATTTTCAGGCTTAATTCCGAGGCTGATCGCTTTGGCACGAGCCGGTTCTACCTCTTCTCCTTGACCGATATCGGCAGTGAACGTGACAACTTCACATTTGTATTCATCTTGGAGCCATTTTAAAATAACACTTGTATCCAATCCGCCGGAATAGGCAAGAACAACTTTTTTAACCTCTTTTTTCATAACTGCATCCTTATCATTGATACCCTGACTCCATATAGTGATTATGGAGTGAATACCGCGATTTTATCAAAAAAAGGGTGAGAAAAGGGTTAAAATTTTAGATTTAGGGAAGAGGGTGGTTCTGTCTGGGTAGATTTGATAAAATTGAGACTGTTTTTGAGCTGTTGCAAGATATGTGCAGTCTGCGCTTTGTTTTTTTCTAAGGAGAGCTTGCTGTGTGCAAGAAGATAGGAAGCCTCTTCCATCTCTTGAAGCGTCTCAAACTGAGGCATCTCATCCAGCAAAGCTGAAAGACGTTCAAAATCTTCAAGAATGAGAGCTGTTTTAAGCTTGGTTAGCCACATCAGTACTCTCTTTCCACGCTTCCAAAAGCCCTTTGAAGACTTGGTTTACTTCATCGATCTTGGTTGAATCGTTGTACATATTGGCTTCTACGAGGAGACGAAGCTGATACGAATAAAGTCCTGATAAATAATGGGAAATATCTCCCTGATTGTAATCTAAAATATTGATAAGTTCACTGATTACAGCATTTGAACGGTTAATCCAATAGGTGCGTCGCTCGATATCGCCATCATTGACGGAGCGCTTTGCCTGCATGTTAAAACGTAAAATTCCTTCATACATCATTTGGATCAATTTTTCCGGAGATTCTACTCCGATATTGTTTTGGGTATACGTATTGTATGCAAGATTGGTATTCATTAAAAGTCCTTTGAGTGTTTCGAATAAATGTTAATAATATTTTTGGAGGGTATTTACCCTTTTTGATCGAATAAGAGTCCGTTTACTTCTTGCATTTTCGGTAAAAGGGCTTCGGCTTGCTCGATGGGGAAACGTCTGAGCATACGGTTACTTTTGGTTTCGATAACGGAGACATAAAAATCTTCCGAAGAATTGTCAAACCCAAATTTCAATGTGGTGTTAAACGGGTTTAGCGATTGATTGAGCTGATCAATCAATTTATCCATTTGCTCTTGGGAATCAATTTTTGTCGTTTTTTGCTCTGTAACGCTTTGGGCAACTTTATCCTGATGGATTTGTGCTTTTTGCATCTGCTGGACACTTTGAACATCTGCAACATTTTGTTTTGGTGCGACACTTTGGCTTTGTTGCATCTTTGCGGTTGTCTGGAAGATTTCCATGGTCATTCTCCTGATAAAAATTATGAGGCAATTTCTACCCCTAAATCGTCAATGAAAATAAAAACTTTAATATTCACATGATAACCTTGCGCTTATGAAACGCTATGTAACTCTTTTACGCAATGAACCGCTCCTTCGTCGCCTCTCATTAATTCAACTGCTTGCGTATTTCGGGGCATGGTTTAGCAATGTCGCGATTTATACACTTTTGATCCAGATGGGTGCTGAGGCAACAACGATTGCGCTGGTCGCGGCGCTCCATTTTTTACCGGGGGTATTTCAAGCTCCCCTGAGCGGTGTGATACTTGACCGTATCCATCCGAAAAAATTGATGATACTTTTGACCCTCATCGAAATATTCTGTACCCTCTCATTAATCAGCATTGATAATATTGGAATGTTATGGTTGCTCTATCTGTTGGTATTTATTCGTATGGGAGCTTCCAGTTTTCATTTCACGGTGGAGATGTCACTTCTGCCGAGAATATTGGAAGGGAAATCCCTTCAAACAGCCAATGAGATCCATTCGATTATCTGGTCCATTTCATACACGTTAGGGATGGCGTTAAGCGGATTGGTTGTTTATTGGGTAGGGGTTACAATGGCCTTCATCCTTGATGCGGGGTTATTTGTTATCGTCCTCACACTGATATCTAAAATTAAAATTGAAGTAGAACTCTCTCAAAACGGCTCAAAGCTAAGTGCGATGATGAGGGAAGCTTTCACCTATATACGTGCCAATCCGATTGTGTACCATTTGATGATACTTCATGCGGTTCTAGGTTTTACGGCATTTGATGCACTGGTTGCATTGGCGGCAAAACAGTACTATTCGCAAATCATTGCGGTATCGTTAGGGATAGGATTGCTCAATGCCGCACGTGCATTTGGCCTTGTCATCGGTCCGATGGTGTTGGGTCGTTGGATTAATAATGCGAGGCTAGGGTGGCTGTTTCTTGCCGAAGCGGGTGCAATAGCTTTGTGGGCACTGCTGATCGATGATTTTTACGGATCCTTGATCGCTTCGGTAGCGGTCGGGTTTGTGACGACGACATTATGGTCGTATACCTATACGTTATTGCAGCATCATACCCAGAGTGATTTTTACGGTCGGGTCATTGCTTATAACGATATGGTTTTTTTGGGAGTCGGGGCATTCGTCTCTTTATTGATCGGTTATTTGGCGGCATCCGGAATAACATTAGGGATGATTACCCTCATATTGGGGGGAGTATTTTTGATCGCGGCTTTTTATTACGAATGGGTACGGCGAACGTATGAACTTAAGGAGTTTGAATGAAAGATGAGATGATAGTGGTAGTTGAGGGAAAGGAGATTGATTTGAGCAAAATAACTCGTCTCTATCCCGCTGCACTGATCAGTGCCGGAGGGGAGAGCGCCTCAGTATCTTTAGAATGGGCGGAGCTCAAAGCGGAACAGATTACCCTTGAAGCGTATGTTTTGATGTGTGATTTTGATCCCGTGGGGGAAGTTCCCCTCAATCGTATAGAAGTGCGATTTGAGACGAAAGAGGAACTATTTGCCCTTATGCAAGAGATTGCCCAAAAGCTTCAAAACTGAATACTTTACTTATGAAACAGCGTGTTCTTAGGTTAGCCATTCCTGCCGCACTAAAACATTTTCTTGATATTGTCCAAATCCTCATTGATATGCTTATGGTGGGTATTTTAGGCGTTGCGGCATTGGCAGCGGTCGGGTTGTCGATGCAGTTTATGATGGTGATTCAGGCTGTAATGACTTTTTATGCTGTCGGTTCGAGTGCGTTGATTTCTCGATACATCGGGAGCGGTAGAGTTCATCGCGCTTCGGCAGTGGTCTTTGTCGGACTGTGGGTAGCCGTGGGAGGATCACTCATTGTCGGTTTGATCGGATGGAATTTTTCGGCCGATTTTTTTCGTTGGATGGGATCGAGTAATGAGGTTATTGCCCTTGGAAGCGGATATTTCGGAATTGTCTCCTTGGGGATGAGTCTTATTTTTCTCGACACGTTAGCGTACAGTGCACTTTCTGCTGCGGGTGATACACGGACCTCTCTTTTTATTAAAATTGCTTCCGCGTTCCTTAATGCCGGATTGAATTATGTTTTTATTTTCGGTCACGGCGGATTTGAGGCGATGGGGGTCGAGGGGGCGGCATACGCGACGGTGTGTGCCTATGGATTCAGTGTTGTCATCTATGGATGGCTTTTAATCCGAAAAGGGGGCGTATTGGGAATCTACCCGATATTTCTCCTGAGTGATCTGAAAAAAATGATTGCTATCGGAACTCCGGCCGCGGTTGAGAGAGTTGTGGGGGTGACATCGTTTTTATTGTTTGTTATGATGATCGCTTCGCAAGGGACGGAAGCTCTAGCGGGATATCAGATCGGATTGCGTATTGAGGCATTGGCGTTTATGCCGGGATTTGGGTTTTCGGTAGCCGCGATGGTGTTGGCAGGGCAGTACATCGGTTCGCGTCAATACGATCACGCGTATGAGTCGGGAGTCTTGAGTGCCAAGATAGCGATGATTTTTATGGGGAGTGTCGGGATAATTTTATTCACTATCCCTGAGATCTTGATCCGATTTTTTACGAATGACAGTGCGACGATAGATCAAGCGGCACTCTATTTACGTCTTGTCGGTATCGCTCAAATCCCCCTTGCATTAACGTTTGTTTTAAGCGGTGCGCTGCGAGGTGCGGGGGCAACGAAACAGAGCATGCAGATTTCGATCGGTTCATTGTGGCTTTTTAGGATTATCCCATCGTATCTTATTGTGACGTTTGGGGGAGGAGTTTTGGGAATCTATGCGGCAATGACGATTGAGACTTTTATTAAAGGGTGGTGGTTTTGGCGAGTGTATCGCCAAAAAGAGTGGCTCAGAGAGAAAATTTAGCGCTCTTGTGCGAGTAACTCTTTGTATTGTTCTTCGATTACTTTGAGACGATTGCGGTCAGGCATTTTACGTGAGGCGATATAGCCGATAATTTCCCCGCGTTCATCGAGTTTTGGGACAATGTGGACAACAACCCAGTAAAATTTGCCGTCTTTACGAAGGTTTTTAACATATCCTTCCCAAATTTTACCGCTTTCGATTATTTTCCACATCCCTTCAAATCCTGCTTTTGGCATATCAGGATGACGGAGCAGACTATGGGGCTGTCCGACTGCTTCTACCGCAGTATATCCCGTCATTTCGGTAAATTTACGATTAACGTAGGTGATGATACCTTTGGTATCGGTTTCGGAAATCAAACTTCGTCCGTCAAATAAAACTTCTTCGTTAACCGGAGTGGGGCGTTTCATCAAGTATGTCCTAAAACTTAGATTAAAATATAAGAATGTGATTATAACTTGATTATTACTAAAATAAAAGTTAAATACCATACCTTTTTGTATAATTGTTTTTATAAATCGTTATAGTTAGAGAAAATTGGTGGTACATAAATGCAAGAATCGCAAGCGGCACTCTTTATCGATCGTAACAATGCGGGGTATTCGATTGGTTTGGCTATGTTTGAGCCTTATGGATTAAAAGGGTGGCTGTGTGAGATAGAGGTAGATCCCTCTCACCCCTACAGTGCAATCGATCGAGTGCTCCATTTGCTGTTTGTGACTTCAAGCCGTAATTTGATCATCGGAGCCTCTTCTCGAGTATTTTTTGATGAAATCGCCAATAATTTTTCAATGTTTGAGTACCGTTATGATGAAAGACAATTTGAGAGTGCGGAACAAAATGCATTGTTCAAAAAAGTTTTCGGTGTTTATTCTCTTTTAAGCCCGATAGAACATCTTAGTCTTGAGAATAGACCCTTATGTGCGCAAGCATTGGCCTTGGTATCCGATCATTTGAATCACATCGGTGCACGTGAATATGCGATTCCCACTCTTTTAGAAACATCGCAGCTTATGGAACTCGGGAATAATCCCCTTGAGCAGCTCGAAATCTCGACAATCGATACAAGAGCCCCCAGTATCGCCAAACTATTTATGAGTATGTCAACCCCTATGGGGAAACGGTTAGGCCGCTTTCGGCTGTTTTTACCGATCAAAGATTCCAGAGAACTCAACATCCGCTACGATTGGATTGATGCCGTTAACCCACACGCTTCATGGTTCGCGGAGCGTTTAGGGTTAGTGGGTGACCTAGAGCTTTTGTGGTGGCGTCTTAAAAATAACCAAATGGCTGAGATTGAGAATTTTCTTCATCCTTTTTCTATTGTCATTGACATTCAGCACTATTGCCAAAAACATAATATGAGTAAGTTACTCTCTTCTAATTGCGTCCAAGAGGGATGGGAGATTGAGCTACGAAATCATTATCAAGAGAGACAATGGCTGGAGGCTCAGATCCCTTATGTGAGGAATATAATGGAGTGGATCGCTCAAATCGATGTCGCGGTTGCATCGGCCATCAGTGCTCAAAAATATGCGCTGGTTCGTCCAAACATCGTTAAATCATCGAGCGAGAATTTTTTACAAATAAGCGGTCTGCGCCATCTGCTGGTGGAAGCACAGGGAATTGCTTACGTTCCTAATGATATCGTGATGGGGGATCGCGATTATCTCGATCTCCCTTATCCCGATACGGTTATGTTGGACTCCAAAGTGCATGACGGCTCAAACATTCGCGGGGTACTTCTCTATGGAATTAACTCCAGCGGGAAGTCTTCGTTGATGAAAAGTATCGGCATTGCTGTAGCTTTGGCGCAAAGCGGCTTTTTTGTTCCGGCAAAAGCGATGAAATTTTCCCTCTTTGACGGCCTTTATACGCGGATACAATCGCGGGACAATGTGGCAAAGTCACTCTCCACTTTTGGGGTAGAGATGCTGGAACTCAATACTATTTTTAGCCGTGCAACTGCTCGATCTCTCATATTAGGTGATGAGATCAGCCACGGTACCGAAACATTGTCTGCAGTTGCTATCGTTGCGAGTACTATTATGGAATTATCCCGTAAAGGGGCACTTTTTTTAATGACGACCCATTTACATCAACTCTCTATGATTAGCGAGCTTAGCCGTTTGCGTGAAGTGGTTCATCTCCATTTGAGTGTCCGTTACGATGAAGAGAGTGACCGATTGATTTATGATCGACTTCTTAAATCGGGGAGGGGGAGCAGTGTGTACGGTTTGGAATTTGCCGAATCGCTCCATATGAATCCAAACTTTTTAACCAATGCCAAGCGGTTACGGGAAAACTTGGCCAAAGAGTATGATGTCCTCGAGTTGGGTAACCAAAAAGAGTACATTAAACGGTACCGTGAGGTGGTAGCATCAGAATGTGTCATCTGCGGAGCGTTGGTTCGAAATCTGCAAAAAAATCCCGCTTTAAAAGAACATCACCATCTTATTCCTTTATGTGAAACCCATTCACGAGAAATTTCGCAAGGCAAAATCAAACTGCAAGGTTTTATAATGACACCGAATGGTTTACGACTTGAATATGAGACGCAATTAAAAGAGGATTAACATTGAACGTTATTGAATTGTTTAAAAAGCTTCTGGAATCTCCCAGTGTCACCCCAGAAGATGGTGGAATTTTTGATTTTTTAGAAGATTATTTGGAGGGGTTTACCACTGTTCGCATTGATCGTGAAGGGGTGAAAAACCTGTTTGCCTATCGTCGTTTCGGAGAGGGAAAACACCTCTGCTTCGCAGGACATGTCGATGTCGTCCCCTCAGGGGAGGGGTGGAACAGCGATCCGTTTGTAGCAACCGAGAGTGAGGGATATATCTATGCTCGCGGTGCACAGGATATGAAAAGCGGTGTGGCGGCTTTTACCCAAGCACTTAAAGAAGCATACGATTTCAACGGCACTCTTTCGATTCTATTGACCTCCGATGAAGAGGGGCCGGCAAAATACGGAACAGTAGAAGTATTAGCCTATCTCAAAGAGCATAATCTTCTCCCCGATGCCGTTGTGGTGGCTGAACCGACGTGTGAGGCTGTTTTCGGTGATGCAATCAAAGTAGGGCGTCGAGGTTCGATCAACGGTGTGATCGAAATCATCGGAAAACAAGGACATGCGGCGTATCCTGAAAAAGCGATCAACCCTGTCCATCAACTTGCCCCTGTGTTATCCAACATTGCGGGTGCTTTTTTAGATGAGGGAGATGAGTATTTTGCCCCGAGCCAGATCGTGATTACCGATATCCGCGCAGGAATCGAAACGACCAATGTCTCGCCGGGTAAGCTGAAAATGATGTTTAACGTCCGCAATTCGACCCGTACCGATCAGGAGAAGATAAAATCTTTTATTGCGAAACAGATGGGAAAATTGGAGTATACGTTGACATTGGATCAGTCGGCCTATCCGTTTGTCACCGATGCGGATACGGTGATTGTTCGGACGTTATCGGATGCGATTCAAGAGGTATGTAAGGTTACGCCGAAAAATTCGACGGCGGGGGGAACATCAGATGCCCGTTTTGTTGCCGCGTATGGGATTAATGTGATTGAATTCGGAGTCATCAATGACACGATACACGCCCCTAATGAACGGACATCGATTGCTGAGGTAGACAATCTTTATGCTGTTTTTACAAAGTTAATTCATAATTTTCGGTAAAATTCGGTTTTTCAAAAAGGGTTTAAATGAAAAAATTAGGGCTATTAGCACTCTTGATGGCTAATCTTTTTGCGAGTGATATTGCTTGGAACGATACGTATGCGCAAGCACAAGCTAAAGCAAAAAAAGAGGCAAAACCTATGTTAGTTATTATTACGACTGAACAGTGCCGATGGTGTCGAAAACTTGAAGCTACAACGCTTTCTGATGATGAGGTCGTCTCTAAAATAAACAGTCGTTTTGTCCCTGTCCATTTAACACGGGACAAGAGTGTGTATCCTAAAAACCTGACTGCAAAAATGGTACCGATGAGCTATTTCTTAGACGGCAATGGCAAAATACTCCATTCAATGCCCGGATATTGGCCGGTTGAAGATTATCAATCGATTCTCGATGACGCATTGCGTAAAACAAAAAAGTAAAGGAAAAATAGTATGAAAAGTATCCAAACTCCGAATGCACCTGCGGCTATCGGACCCTATTCACAGGCGATGATCGCGAACGGAATGGTTTTTACCTCAGGTCAAATTGCATTAACCCCTTCAGGAGAAATGTTAGAAGGAGACGTGAAAGTTCAATGCACGCAGGTGCTCGCCAACCTCAAAGCAGTTTTAGAAGCATCAGGGAGTTCATTGGATAAAGTTGTTAAAACGACTATCTTTTTGGCAGACATGAATGATTTTGTAGCCGTTAATGCAGTTTATGCCGATGCGTTCCGTGATCATAAGCCTGTACGCTCCACTGTAGCTGTGAAAACATTGCCAAAAAATGCACTTGTAGAGATTGATGCTATCGCTTTAATTTAAGCTTAAATAAACGTTGGCTATAATTCGCCACTTTTTGTAGACTTGTAAGTAAGGAACGCTAATGTACGCAATTATCAAAAACGGCGGAAAACAGTATAAAGTTCAAGAGGGTGATATCCTTTTGTTCGATAAAATGGGACTTGATCCTAAAGCCACCGTCGAAATCAAAGAAGTTCTTGCCGTTAATAACGGTGAACTTAAAACCGGTACTCCATTCGTAGAGGGTGCTGTTGTTACTGCTGAGGTTATCAATGAAGGTCGTGACCGTAAAGTCGTGATCTACAAAAAACGTCGTCGTAAAGACAGTAAATTGAAACGTGGTTTCAGACGAGATCACACACGCGTTCGCATCATTAAGATCGCTGCGTAATTATTTAAAAGTAGGAGGACAGCATGGCTCATAAGAAAGGTCAGGGTAGTACACAGAATAACCGCGATTCAGCGGGACGTAGACTCGGTGTCAAAAAATACGGTGGTGAATTCGTAAGAGCAGGTAACATCGTTATCCGTCAACGCGGAACAAAAGTTCACCCGGGTAAAAACATGGGTATGGGTAAAGACCACACATTGTATGCGTTGGTTGACGGTGTCGTTGCGTTTGAACGTAAAGACAAAAAACGCAAGCAAGTTTCTATCATCCCTGCCGCATAATTTTCACTTACATCGGGCTATCGCCCGATTTTGAATCCATTTCCTAAATTATCTTTTTAATCGTGTACTTGAGAATCGAAGTACAGTGTTAAGCAAATAATAGTTGTCTCATTAGAGGCAAATGTTCAAAACAACTTTAAGGACATCCATGTTTAGTGATAGTGTAGAAATTACCGTCTCCTCAGGAAAAGGGGGAGCAGGGTGTGTTGCTTTCAGACGGGAGAAATATGTCCTTCAAGGTGGTCCTAACGGCGGTGACGGCGGCCGCGGCGGTGATGTTTATTTCAAAGTAGACAACAATACCCATACTCTTGCACACTTCCAAGGGAATAAAAACCTCAAAGCCGATAAAGGTCAACCGGGATCCGGCTCTAATATGGCCGGTAAAGCGGGTAAGCGACTCGTCGTTGTTGTCCCTCCGGGAACGCAAGTTGTCGATGTTGAAACAGGTGAAGTACTACTTGATCTTTTAGAAGACGGTAAAGAGGTTCTCTTTTTAGAAGGGGGGCGGGGCGGACTTGGAAATGTCCACTTCAAATCCTCAACGAACCAAAAACCGATGTACGCTCAACCGGGTGAACCGGCAGTTACTCGTGTCGTTCGGCTCGATCTTAAACTGATCGCCGATGTCGGTTTGGTAGGGTTCCCGAATGTCGGTAAATCGACATTGATCTCTACCGTCTCTAATGCTCGTCCCGAAGTAGCCAACTATGAGTTTACGACATTGACTCCGAAGCTCGGTCAGATTAATATCGGTGAATTCGACTCGTACATTATGGCCGATATCCCCGGAATTATCGGTGGGGCATCTGAGGGAAAAGGGCTTGGGCTTAAATTTCTTCGCCATATTGAGAGAACAAAAACTCTCCTTTTTATGATTGATTTGGCATCATATCATGAACTGGAATATCAGTATGAAACCCTCAAGCAAGAGCTTGAGAAATTTTCACCTCTTTTAGCAGAGCGCAATTTTGCGATCGCCTTGACCCGTGCCGATGCGATGAGCCCGGAAGAAGCGATAGAAAAAACCAATGCCTTTTTGAAATTGGTAAAACTTGATCCGGTTAAAAAGAGCCGATTCGCGTTTAGTGACGAGTATCCGGTCTATGAACAAGAAGATTTTGACAGAGCGTTTTATGACTCTAAAAAACCGGCATTTATAGCACCGATCTCTTCAGCGATTAATCTTAATATTAAACCATTAACCTACGCACTCTATCAAATGGTCGTAACGGAGCGTAAATGAAGCGGATCGTCGTTAAAGTCGGCAGTGCGGTTTTAAGCGAACAAAATCGAATCGCAAAAGACCGAATGCAAAATTTGGTCGATTTTATTGCTGAGCTTAAAAAAATGTATGAAGTGATTCTCGTCTCTTCAGGTGCCGTTGCGGCAGGATATACGGAACTGAAACTCGATAAAAAAGTGCTGGCGAACAAACAGGCACTTGCATCGATCGGACAGCCGATTTTAATGAACAAGTACCGCAAAATGTTTGAGCACTATAGTATTCTCCCCTCTCAAGTCTTAGTTACAGCGGCCAACTTTAACACTGCCGAAGAATCGCAAAAAGCAAAAGACACTATCGAAACACTTCTAAAACACAACGTTGTTCCCATTATCAATGAAAACGATGCGACGGCAACGGAAGAGCTTGTTTTAGGTGATAACGATCAGCTATCCGCCTATGCGGCGCACCACTTCGGTGCTGAACTTTTAGTGATACTATCCGATATCGATGCCTATTATGATAAAGACCCTCGAAGTCACAGTGATGCAAAAGCCCGTTCACGAATTGAGGCTATTACTCCTGAGGAGTTATCACTTGAAGTGACACCGAACCATAATTTTGCGACAGGAGGAATCGTGACGAAGCTGAAAGCGGCTGATTTTCTCCTCAAGCGAGGCGGGGCTATGTTTTTAGCAAGCGGATTTGATTTGAGCGATGCTAAAAGCTTTTTGATTACGGGTGAGCATCGCGGGGGCAGTTTGTTTAAAGCCTCAGAGGTACTATAAATGACCCGTGTCATTTTTATGGGAACCCCCGATTACGCCGCATCTATTTTGGAAGCTTTAATCGCGGCAGATGATATTGAGGTGGTGAGTGTTTATACGCAGCCCGATAAACCGGTAGGCCGTAAAGCCGTTATGACCCCTCCTGTGGTTAAAGTCTTGGCTGAAAATGCGCATATTTCCGTTTTTCAGCCCCTTAGACTTCGTGACGAAGCGGTCGTCAAGGAACTATTGGCTACTCCGTGTGATATGATTATTGTCGCCGCATACGGACAGATACTTCCCAAAGCCATTTTGGAGTATGTTCCGTGTGTTAACCTCCACGCTTCTATTCTTCCACACTATCGAGGGGCAAGTCCGATTCAGCAAAGTTTGTTGAACAACGATCCCCAAAGCGGCGTGAGTGCCATGTGGATGGATGAAGGACTTGATACGGGAGCCGTTATTAAAATTAAGACACTCCCTATCGGTGAAGATGAAATGGTAGAGTCTTTGTATAAGCGTTTAACGGAGAGTGCCGTCGAATTGACACTGGATACCATTCGAAACTGGGATAGAGAAAGTGCCGTAGCGCAAAACGATGCCGAGGCTACCCACTGCAAAAAAATCCTTAAATCCGACGGTTTGATCGATTTCTCCGATGCACGTGAAATTTATAACCGCTATCGAGCTTACACTCCATGGCCGGGAATATTCACGGAATCGGGATTAAAAATTAAATCAATGCTATTGGAAGAAGAGAACAGTCACGGTGACGCGGGAATAATCACCCATGTTGATAAAGAGAGTATTCTAGTACAGTGCGCAAAAGGGTCTCTTCGTATTACGTCAGTTCAAGCCCCTTCTAAACAAGAGACTTCAGTCGTTGATTATCTCAACGGAAAACGGATCGGGTGTGGACATCCATTGGTTTGAGTCGCTTGAGTCGACTCAAAGCTATCTCTTGGAAGAATTGAAAGCTTCACGATTAGATCCTCCCGTTTGTATCGGTGCATTCTCTCAAACCTTGGGTAAAGGTTCACGCGGCAATAGTTGGATTGGCTCGAATGGGAATCTTTTTATTTCCCTTGCCATACCGCGTACTATTCTTCCGGATGATTTGAAACTTGAATCCTCATCGATCTATTTTGCTTTTTTGATGAAAGAGCTTTTAAGCTCTCTCGGCTCGAAGGTATGGCTTAAATGGCCGAATGATTTTTATCTCGGAAACAAAAAAGTCGGCGGTGTCATCACAAATCTTGTCGGTGAAACACTGGTATGCGGTATAGGGATGAATCTAATTTCAGCGCCTGAAAATTTTGAAAAAATTGATATTAGAATCGACGCATACGATTTAACAGAACTCTATAGTGAGTTGTTTAAAAAATTACCATCGTGGAAGCTGATTTTTAGTAATTACCAGATAGAATTTGAAAACAGTAGAGAATTTTTTACCCACAACAATAATGAAAAAGTTGCATTGGAAAAGGCCGTTTTGCTTGAAGACGGATCACTCTTATGCGATGGCCAAAGGATATTTAGTTTACGATGAGTGAAGTTATTGTTATCGCCAACCAAAAAGGGGGAGTGGGTAAAACCACAACCGCCGTCAACTTAGCCGCATCCCTTGCTGTTGCAGAGAAAAAAGTATTGCTGATCGATGCCGATCCGCAGGCCAATGCAACCACCTCGTTAGGGTATCATCGCAACAACTATGAGTTTAATATCTATCATGTACTGATCGGTGCCAAAAAACTTCGAGAAATCATTTTAAAAACATCATTGCCGAAACTTTTTTTAGCTCCGTCAAATATTGGTCTTGTCGGAGTTGAAAAAGAGTATTACGATGCCGATAATGCAACCGGACGCGAACTTATTTTAAAACGTGCCATTGCACAGGTTAAAGATGAATATGATTATGTCATCATTGATTCCCCTCCGGCACTCGGGCCGATGACAATTAATGCATTATCGGCGTCCAACTCGGTTATTATTCCTATCCAATGCGAATTTTTTGCATTGGAAGGTTTGGCACAGCTTCTGAATACCGTTAAATTGGTGCGTAAAACCATTAATCCTAAATTAACGATCAAAGGGTTTCTGCCGACGATGTACAGCGCGCAAAACAATCTTTCACGTCAAGTATTCGCAGATTTGCGTCAACATTTTCAGTCAAAATTATTTAAATCAGGTGGAGAGGATGACTTTATCGTTATCCCACGTAATGTAAAACTTGCTGAATCTCCGAGTTTCGGCAAACCGGCAATTTTGTACGATGTAAAATCAAGCGGCTCTATGGCGTACCAAGATTTGGCACACGCGATTATCGCCTAAAGGAAAAATATGGCGAAAGCATCAGCATTGGGGAGAGGTCTTGGGGCACTTTTAAGTGAAATCGAAGAGGCATATGACAACGAGCTTCCTAAAAAAGGGGGAGTCGAAGAGATCGCAGTCAATAAAATCCGCCCCAATCCCTATCAACCGCGAAAACATTTTGATTCAGAATCCTTAGCAGAACTCTCCGAATCGATTAAAACGCACGGGCTTTTACAGCCTATCGTTGTAAAAGAGGATCTTGACGGATATATTTTAATAGCGGGTGAGAGACGTCTTCGTGCCAGTAAACTGGCTAAAAATAAAACGATCAAAGCAATCGTCGTCTCCGTTAGTGATGAACAGATGCGTGAACATGCCTTGATTGAAAATATTCAGCGCGATGAACTTAATGCAATCGACTTGGCACAAGCCTATCAAGAACTGATTGATATCCATGAATTAACCCACGAGCAACTTTCTCAAACCGTTCATAAAAGCCGCACACAAATCACCAATACACTGCGTCTTTTACAACTGAGCGAAAAAGGGCGCAAAGCTCTGGTTGAAGGAAAAATCAGTGCGGGTCATGCCAAAGTAATTTTAGGATTGGAACCGAAAGAGCAAGCGATGATGATCGATTCGGTGATCGGCCAAAAATTGAGTGTACGCGATGTAGAGAGTATGGTTAAAAAAATTAAGCTCCCTTCTGCGGCATCAAGCACTTCATATGAGATGGAAGGGCTTGATTTTACCGCTTTGAAAAAGCATTTGCTTCAGCTTGGTTATAAATGTGGCACAAAAGGTTACAAACTGACCCTAGAATTTGAAGATAATGAACAAATTGAATCATTTTTAGACCTACTTTCTTAATATCTAGCCGCGTTTAACTGTCCCTTCAATTTATAAGTTGTATAATCACGCAACTTTTAGGAGGTGGTATGTTAGATATAAGTCCGATGCTGCTAGGCAGCACACTGATTGTCTTCCTTGTCCTTATTGCCCTACTAAACAGTTTGCTTTACAAACCTCTTTTCAGTTATATGGAAAAACGGGATGCAGATATTAAAAAAGATTTAGAGCAAGTTGGCAACAACGACTCTGAAATCGCTGCATTTCACGCCAAAGCTGAGAAGATTATGAGTGATGCTAAACTGGAAGCAGCGGCATTAAGAGAAAAAGTTATTGCTGAAGCCAAAGCGCTGGCAAATAGCAAAATAGAGACAAAACGTGCTGAATTAGCACTTGAGTACGCAACGTTCGAAGGCGAAATGTCTGCAGAACGAACACGGTTGATCGCTGCGCTTCAAAATGAGGCGTCTTCGTTCCAATCTGCTGTATCAGCAAAACTAAGTCAGATATGAGGTATGCAATGGGTAAAATAATCGTTACAGTATTAATGCTCAGTGCCTATCTATTTGGGTCAGATGCCGGTGCAGAGGGTTCTACAGATATCGTTCAACGAACGGTTAACTTCCTGATTTTTGCCGGAATTTTGTTCTACATTTTGGCTGAACCGGTTAAAAGCTATTTTAGCGGAAGAAGTGCGGGGATTGCCGATGAACTTGAAAAAGTTCAAGAGCGTCTTCGTGAGTCAAAACGTCTAAAAGATGCGGCGGAGCACAAAATCGAAGAAGCAGAACGGTTTGCGAGCGAATTGGCGGAGTCAAGTAAGAAAGAGAATAAAATTTTGTCTGACAAAATTTTGGCGCAATGTGAACAAGAGCTTGAGATTATCGAAAAGCAAAATGTTGCATTGATGGAACTTGATAAACGCAAAATGGTTCGTGAAGTGGTTTCTGAGTTGATGAATGATGTCATGAATAGCAGCAGTGAAGCTTTGGGTAAAGAAGCAATGACCGAAATCTTGAAAAAGAAGGTGGCATAAATGCGAAATGAACTCATAGCAAAACGTTACATCAAACCTTTGATGGAAAGTTGTGATCAAGCTTCATTGGAAAATTTAGCGGCACTTCTTGCAAGTGTTGCCAAAGCTTACGAAAATGACAAGTTCACCCTTATCATGAACAGCAATGACATTAGTGTTAGTGCTAAATGCCAATTGGTTTTGGATATGGTCGCTTCGGCGAAGAGCACTGTCGTGAACAATCTTATCAAGTTGTTGGCTGAGAATGGGCGTCTTTTATTGATTCCTACTCTTGCGGATCAATTAACACGTGAGATTGCGCGAGCCAAACGTACATTCAAAGGGCGTATCTACAGCAATAGTGTTGTTGATCAAGCTTCTGTTGAGACGATTGCACGTGATTTGGGTACAAAAATGGGGGCAACGATCTCTTTGAGTTATGTTGCTTCTGATTTTGACGGAATCCGTGTTGAAGTTGATGACTTGAATGTCGAGATCAATTTTTCAAAAAGCCGCCTTAATGCTCAATTGGTTGAGCACATTTTAAAAGCAATTTAACCCTCGGGAAAGGAGAAATAGTGGTAGCAAAAGTACAAGCAGACGAAATCAGTTCAATCATTAAAGAGCGAATTGAGAATTTCGAACTAAATGTAGATATTAATGAAACCGGAAAAATCGTCTCATACGGAGATGGAATCGCTCAAGTTTATGGCTTGAACAACGTTATGGCCGGAGAGATGGTAGAATTTGAAGACGGCTCACGCGGTCTGGTTATGAACCTTGAGGAGAGCAGCGTCGGTGTTGTTATTCTTGGTAAAGGTAAAGATCTTCGTGAAGGAATGTCAGTAAAACGTCTTGGACGTCTTTTACGTGTTCCTGTCGGTGATGCACTTCTTGGACGTGTTGTGAATGCTCTTGGTGAGCCGATCGACGGAAAAGGTCCAATCGAAACTACGGAAGTTCGTTTCGTAGAAGAGAAAGCACCGGGGATTATGGCACGTAAATCGGTTCACGAACCGATGGCAACCGGTATTAAAGCGATTGATGCCCTTGTTCCAATCGGACGCGGACAACGTGAGCTTATCATCGGTGACCGCCAAACCGGTAAAACTACCGTTGCTTTGGATACGATCATCAACCAAAAAGGGAATGGTGTCGTTTGTGTTTACGTTGCGATCGGTCAAAAAGAATCAACCGTAGCACAAGTTATCCGTCGTCTTGAAGAACACGGTGCCCTTGAATACACTATTATCGTTTCTGCTCCTGCTTCTGAAGCGGCAGCGCTCCAATTCCTTGCTCCTTACACCGGTGTAACGATGGGTGAATATTTCCGTGATAATGCGCGTCATGGTTTGATCGTTTATGATGATCTCTCTAAACACGCGGTTGCTTACCGTGAAATGTCATTGATCCTTCGCCGCCCTCCGGGTCGTGAAGCCTATCCGGGTGACGTTTTCTATCTACACTCTCGTTTGTTAGAGCGTGCGGCAAAATTGAATGACGAATTGGGTGCAGGTTCATTGACGGCACTTCCGATCATCGAAACTCAAGCGGGTGACGTTGCGGCGTATATCCCTACCAACGTTATTTCGATCACTGACGGTCAAATTTTCTTAGAAACTGATTTGTTCAACTCAGGTATCCGTCCTGCGATCAACGTCGGTCTCTCTGTATCACGTGTCGGTGGTGCTGCTCAAATCAAAGCAACGAAACAAGTTGCCGGAACATTGCGTCTTGATTTGGCACAATACCGTGAACTTCAAGCGTTTGCACAATTTGCTTCTGATTTGGACGAAGTAAGCCGTAAACAACTTGAGCGTGGTCAACGTATGGTTGAAGTGTTAAAACAACCTCCATATTCTCCACTCGGTGCTGAAAAACAAGCGTTGGTTATTTTCGCGGGTAATGAAGGGTATCTTGATGATATCTCAGCAGATTCTGTCGTTAAATTTGAAGCGGATTTGTATCCGTTCATTGAAGCGTCTTATCCACAAATTCTTGAAAACATCCGTAGTACATCAAAAATCGATGATGAAACGATGGCTATGATGAAAAAAGCACTCGAAGAGTTTAAATCTACTTTCGTTGCTGAATAAGGATCTTTATGGCTAACTTGAAAGAGATTCAAAGACAGATCAAAAGTGTTTCGAACACGCAAAAAACTACGCGTGCAATGAAGCTTGTTTCAACGGCGAAACTTCGCCGTGCGGAAGAGCTTGCGAAACGCTCACGTCTGTTTGCACAAAAAACGAATCAAGTGATAGCTGAAATCGCAGGACGTATCAAATGCAATAAAGTTGGCGGGATTGAAAACCGCTGCTTCATTGAGAATGATGCACCTGAAATGATCGACATTATTTTTGTAACAGCGGACAAAGGTCTCTGCGGCGGTTTCAATATGCAAACCATCAAAGCGGTTAAACGTCTTATGAGCGAATACAAAAATAAAAAAGTCAAAATCCGCCTTCGCGGTATCGGGAAAAAAGGGATTGAATTTTTTACTTACAATGAAGTAGAGATGCTTGATGTAGTAAAAAATTTGAGTTCTGCTCCTGATATGCAGCGTTCAAGCGAATTCATGACCCGTTCGATCAATGATTTCAAAGAGGGTAAAATTGATGCTGTGTATCTCGTATACAACGGTTATAAAAACGTTATTACCCAAGAGTTGCATGTCAACCGTGTTTTGCCGGTCAATGTAGAGGGTTACGATTGTGAAGAAGCGAAAAACTCTATGTTAGAGCTTGAAGCACAAGATGAAGAGAAAATGCTCGATTCATTGGTAACAAAATACGCTGAATACAATATGTATTATGCGCTGATTGATTCGCTTGCGGCAGAACACAGTGCACGTATGCAGGCAATGGATGCGGCAACTAACAACGCTAAAGAGATGGTTAACTCGTTGAAAGTCAAGTTTAACAAAGCAAGACAAGAAGCGATCACCACTGAACTTATCGAGATTATCAGCGGCGTCGAGTCGATGAAATAATTATGGAGGAAAGAATGATTGGTAAAATTGCTCAAGTAATTGGTCCGGTTGTTGACGTTGATTTTGAAGGGTATTTACCCGCTATCAACGACGCAATCGAAGTAAATGTAAGTGTAGAAGGGAATACGACTCGTCTTATTCTTGAAGTAGCATCTCACCTTGGAAACGGTCGTGTACGTACGATCGCTATGGATATGTCAGAAGGTCTTGTTCGCGGTATGGCGGCACGTGCAACCGGCGCTCCGATCAAAGTACCGGTCGGGGAAAAAGTTCTCGGACGTATCTTCAACGTAATCGGTGAAACTATCGATGGCGGAGAGCAAGTAACAGATTGTGATACATGGTCTATTCACCGTGATCCTCCACCGTTGGTTGACCAAAGTACAAAAACTGAGATGTTCGAAACGGGTATCAAAGTTGTTGACCTTTTGGCTCCGTATGCTAAAGGTGGTAAAGTCGGTCTCTTCGGTGGTGCCGGTGTCGGTAAAACCGTTATCATCATGGAATTGATTCACAACGTTGCACACGGGCATGACGGTCTTTCTGTTTTCGCCGGTGTCGGTGAGCGTACTCGTGAGGGGAATGACCTTTACCACGAGATGAAAGAATCAAGCGTTTTGGACAAAGTAGCACTGTGCTACGGTCAAATGTCTGAACCACCGGGAGCACGTAACCGTATCGCTCTTACCGGTCTTACCATGGCGGAATATTTCCGTGATGAGAAAGGGCTTGACGTATTGATGTTCATCGATAACATCTTCCGTTTTGCACAATCTGGTTCAGAGATGTCAGCACTTCTTGGGCGTATCCCATCAGCCGTTGGTTACCAACCGACTTTGGCTCGTGAGATGGGTGCTCTCCAGGACCGTATTACATCAACTAAAAAAGGTTCAATCACGTCGGTTCAAGCGGTATACGTACCTGCGGATGACTTGACTGACCCGGCTCCTGCTTCGGTTTTTGCTCACCTTGATGCGACAACGGTTCTTAACCGTAAAATCGCTGAAAAAGGGATCTATCCTGCGGTTGATCCATTGGATTCAACATCACGCTTGCTTGATCCGCAAATCATCGGCGAAGAGCATTACGGTGTTGCTCGCGGTGTTCAAAAAACACTTCAAAAATACAAAGATTTGCAAGATATTATTGCGATTCTTGGTATGGATGAACTCTCTGAAGATGATAAATCTACAGTTGAACGTGCACGTAAAATCGAGAAATTCCTTTCTCAACCGTTCTTCGTTGCGGAAGTATTTACCGGTTCTCCGGGGAAATACGTTTCACTTGAAAACACTATCAAAGGATTCAAAGGAATTCTTGAGGGTGAATTCGACCACTTGCCTGAAGGGGCGTTCTATATGGTCGGTGATATGAATGAGGCGATTGAAAAAGCTGCTAAAATGAAAAGCAAGTAATTGCTTCTCGCCTTATAAGGAAACACTATGGAAACACTCCAATTAGAAGTGCTAACCCCAAGCGGTCCGATTTATAACGGGCCGGCTAAAAGCGTCACCCTTCCGGGTGAAGAGGGAGAATTTGGTGTTCTCCCTGAACACGTCTCTTTAACGACACTGCTTCAAGCCGGAGTAGTTGATATCCAAAAAGAGAACGGTAAAGTCGAATCGATTGTTGTGAATTGGGGAGTTGTTCAAATTACCCAAAACAAAGTGGTCGTTTTGGTTGACGGTGCAGTTGCCATTCGTGGTGAAAGCGAAGGGGATATTGCTAAAGCACTCGATGAAGCAAAATCTTTGATCACCAGTGTCGGCGATTCGAACGCTATGATTGCTTCGGTATCGGCACGTATTGATTCTGCGGCACATCGTTTAGTCTAACTCAATGTTTCAAACATTCGCAGATTTTTACGATAAAAGCCATCCGGTAACACTTTTTGTGTTACTGGTACTCTCTCTCTACTTCATCGCCGTCAATTGGACATTTTTTTATCGCTTCTTTTCCCTGAACCAATGGATCTCTACCGAAAATCAGTCTCTCGAATCACTGTTATTAGGTTCCCATAAAATTCCCGATTACGCGTATCTCAGTCATTTTACCAAATCATCTTCTCGTCTATCATCGGCGCTGTTTGATATGGCTTCGTATGCGGCGACGAAAGAAGCGACAAAAGGGTTGATGTTCCTCTCTGTCGTCGCATCGACAACCCCCTTTATCGGTCTTTTCGGAACGGTTGTCTCGATATTAGATACCTTTGACAATATCGGGCAAGCGAGTGGGACTATGAGCATTATCGCTGCGGGTGTATCGGATGCTCTTGTCGCAACCGCTTCAGGGATTTTTGTCGCTATTTTTGCGTACACCTATCATCAGATTTTAAAGCGTAAAGCGTATGAGCTTTCGGGATTGATCCGTATGCAAGGTGATGCACTCCTCTCTAAAGATGCATAAGTATGTTTGATTGGGATGAAAAACCGGAACTGAACATTACTCCCCTTGTGGATGTGATGTTGGTTCTTTTGGCGATTTTGATGGTCATTTCACCGAATATTGTTTACGAAGAGTTGATTCGTCTTCCCAAAGGTTCTGCACAAAAAGAACTTACCAAAATTCCACCTGTTCATATTAGTATAAGTAAAGAGGGTGAAATTTTAGTCAATAAAGAACCGTTTAAATTAGAGACATTCAATGATAATTTTTCACTCTATGCACAGCAGTTAGACCGTGAGGCAACCGTGCTAATCAGTGCAGATCAAACGCTTGATTATGGGAAAGTTATGTCGGTATTAGGGGCAGTCAAGCAAGCCGGATTTAGAGAAGTTTCGTTAGCATCCAATGGCTAAACATATTTTAGAGTTTCTGTAAGAGAGGCTGTCAAATGAGTTTTAACCAAGAACGCTATTTTTTTCTAAGCGGATTAATTTCTATTACACTCTTTGTGGTACTGCTATTTTTAGCTGGGTACAGCTTAGCCGTATCACCCGTCATAGAGCAATTTGCGATGACACAAAGCGAATACGTATCGGTGTCGATTATGGAACCGACTAATGAGGCTCAAAAGATTTCTGAACCGCAAGCTGTGCTTGAGAAATCAGAGCCGGTTCAAGAAGAAGAGCGTATTGTCGAACCAGAGCCAGTACCGGAAATATCGGATCTTTTTGCACAAGTAAAACCGGATACAACACCTAAAAAAAAGCCTGAAGAGAATAAACAGTTAAATGCTTTGGAAAAAGAGGTTTTGGAACGAAAAGAGTCCTCTCGTTTTTCGGATAAAGTGAGTAAGGTTGAACTTGCGAAACCTTCCGTGAAAATGATACCCCAAGGGGGATCGAGCGGTCCCCTCGTTAACGAATACCATGCTAAGATTCAAGCACTTGTCTATACCTATTTTCGCCCCCCATCAGGGAGTGCAGGAGAAGTGGCACGAATCCGTATGAAAATCAGTGCATCGGGTAAATTAATCAGTTACAAAGTGATGAGTTATTCCGGAAACGGATCGTTCAATGGGGAAGTTGATTGGCTAAAAGATCGATTGAATTCGGCCCGTTTTCCAGAACATCCTGAGGGTAAAGATGCGGTATTAGAGTGTATATTAACGGCTAAGGAGTAGTCATTTGAAAATTGTTTTTTTGTTCTTTACTTTGATTCAGCTCTCATGGTGTGCGGATGCGACCATAGAAGTAGTTAAAGGGGTAGAGGGGCTGGCTCCCCTTGCAATCGAAGATTCATCACTCCAAAGCAGCGAGATGTCTCAAAAATTTGCCAAGATGTTAGTGGCCGATATGAATGTCGTCTCTTTATTTAGTGTAGATGAGAGTTATGCAATGGCTCCGTTTGATTCACTTGTTCCCTCAGTAACACATAAAGATGCGCAGTATTTACTTCGGTATCGATTGAGTAATGACACCTCAGGGGGGATCAAGGCGGATATTAAACTGCTTCAAAACGGTAGAGAGCTATTTCTTAAAAGTTATGTTCTAAAACAAAGTGAAATGATGGTATTTCTATCCCACTCTATTGCGTATGATATTAATACAAAAATGGAGGGGGCTCCGATTGATTGGATTAAGCGAAAAGTTCTCTTCGTCCGACTAACCAGTCCAAGACATTCGGAGATTATTGCTTCAGACTATACCCTCTCCTATCAAAAAGTGATTTTAAAAGGGGGGATGTACGGATTCGCAAAATGGGCCAACCGTGAACAGAGTGATCTGTACTATACCTCCCTGTCCGATTTTAAACCCACGATTTATAAGATGAATCTTCAAAGCGGGAAAAAGGAGAAAGTTATTAGCTCCGATGGAATGGCAGTGTGTTCCGATGTTAGTGAAGATGCTAAGCGTCTTTTACTGACACTCGCACCTGATGGGCAGCCCGATATCTATGTATACGATTCGGTTTCTGGAAACAAGATCCGTATTACCGATTATTCAGGTATTGATGTGAACGGGCAGTTTATGGGAGATGGATCCGTTGCGTTTGTTTCTAACCGACTTGGATACCCTAATATTTTTTCGAAACGAGTTGACAGCAGCGGGATCTCACAGCTTGTGTACCAGGGGAAAAATAACTCTTCTTTGAGTGCGTATAAAAATTTTCTAGTTTATAAAGCACGTGAGAACAGTGCAACCTTTGCGGGTAATTCCTTTAATCTTCATCTATTATCACTTAACTCGGGAAATGTTAAGCGACTAACCGTGAGCGGAGAGAATGATTTCCCACGATTCTCACCCGATGGCGAAGCAATATTATATATAAAGCAAGAGGGACCGCGCAGTTCTATCGGCGTTATCCGTTTCGGAGTCAATAAAAGCTTTATTTTCCCGTTAAAAATGGGACGAATTCAATCGATTGATTGGTAGTGTTAACAATTTTTTCGGTATCATAACACTATATTTATAATCCTGAGGAGATGTCATGATGAAAAAAGTTGCTTTTTTAAGCGCAACGGTAGCGATGTTAGTTTTGAGCGGATGTAGTTCTAAAGAACCGGCAATCGATGCAACAGCAAATGCTAACGGCACGTCAATCGGGACAAATGCAAATACAAGTACTACAGGTACAGACACTAATGCCGTTATCGCACCTATTACAAATGCAAGTGCGAATGATACAACGACTGGTGCTGTAGGCTCTGATGGTGTTAATGGTTCAGATGGTCAATTGGTGAGTATCTTATTTGATTATGACAAATTTGATGTTCGTGAAGATATGCAAGAAGCAATGACTAAAAATACGTTATTGGTTAAAGGCAAAGCGGTTAAACTTGAGGGAAATTGTGACGAATTCGGAAGCGATGAGTACAACTTCGCACTTGGTCTTAAACGTGCTAATGCCGTTAAAGCAGCTTTGGTAAACAGCGGTGTAAGTGCCGATGCGATCACAATGGCAAGTTTTGGTGAAAGCAATCCGGTTTGTCTAGAAAAAACACAAGAGTGTTGGGCGAAAAATCGTCGTGTAGATTTTAAACTTCCGTAAATGCGTTCTTTAGTAATTCTCCCCTTTCTGATAACACTATCAGTATCTGCATCGGAGCCTTCGGTCTTCGGTGCGGGTGATTTGAACACCCCTAACCCTTATGGTCTTACCCATGAAGAGAAACTGATTCTTGAAAATAAAAAAGAGCTTCAGACGGTCATTCAAAAAAACAATGCTCAAAATGCAAAAGTTGAGACGGTTACAGAACGGCTTGACGGTATGCAGGGAATTCTTGAAGGGTTGGGGCAGCGATCGAATGAACAGACATTGCTTCTTCAAAAACTCCAAGAAAAGCTTGCTCTCGACAGTAACAACAGTTCAAACATGGAAGAGTTGAAGAAGCATGTTGTAGCTAATACTGAAAATATCGCTCAATTCAAAACACTCCTTGAAGAACTTTCGCTTGTTGTAGATGAAATCAATAGTAATTATGTGACGAAAGAACAATTTGCTGCACTGATTAAACAGCTAAAAGTAAACGTTCCTGATGCCGCAGTCTCTTCTGCAAAAATGTCAAATTCCGCCCTTGAAAAAGAGGCTAATAAGCTTTTTTCACAGAAGAAATACGCTGATGCGCAGAAATATTTTGAGCAGTTAGTTCAAAAAAAACATAAAATCAATGAAGCTTTGTTTATGATCGGTGAGACGCACTTTGAACGTAAAAACTACAAAGAAGCGGTTTCAAATTATAAAGAGAGTGCGTCCCGCAGTGAAAAATCGCTTTTCATGCCGACCCTTTTGCTCCATTCGGGAATTTCGATGGAAAAAACCGGAGACAGCGCAACGGCAAAAGCTTTTTATCAAGCAACAGTATCAAAATATAGCGGAAGCGGTGCGGCCAAAGAGGCACAAGAGAGACTCTCTAAGTTAAAGTAAGTCACTTGTGCTAAATGTCTGTTTTCAGCATCACCATAGGTAAATCTGCTACAATCGCAAAATCTTAAAAGAAGGCTAATCAAATGGCAATTGAAAATAATCAAATTGTATCAATCGAGTATGAAGTACGTGACGGCGGAAACGTCGTAGATAGCAATGTCGGTGGGCATCCATTGACGTTTATGTTCGGAAAAGGGCAAATCATTCCAGGACTAGAAGCGGGAATCGCCCATATGAATATGGGTGATAAAGGGGATGTTCTTGTAAAAGCTTCTGACGCATACGGCGATTACAATGAAGAAGCTCAGCAAGAACTTCCGCGTGAGCAATTTGCCGGGATCGATTTGAATGTCGGTATGACATTGTACGGTCAAGGCGAAGACGGCGGGACCGTTCAAGTTGTGGTTAAAGAGATCAAAGATGATATCGTTATTATCGATTTCAACCATCCTCTTGCAGGGAAAGATTTAATGTTTAGCGTAACTATCAGCAATGTGCGTGATGCATCGGCTGAAGAGGCAATGACAGGAATTCCGGCTGAAAATAAAGTGGATGATAGCGGATGTTGTGGAAGCGGCGGTAATCACGGCTGTGGATGTCACTAATTTTTTAACGGCATCAAACGCTTCTATCGAAGCGTTTAAAACGGCTAATTTACTCAAAGGTTTAGGGGTAAATGCCGTTATTTTCGGAGAGCGGGGGACGGGTAAACTTACCCTCGCCCGTTATATCCTCCCTCATGCACCCATCATTGATGCCAGTCATTTTGATGAGTTACTGGATGCACTTGAGTCCCACAGCGATGTTATTATTCATCGTCTTGATAATGTTGCCAATCTTAAACGTCTTATTGAAACTATCCAAAAAACACGAACACGTGTGATTGCGACCGGTGGTGGGCGATATTCTCAAGACCAGTTGGATGAAATTTTTACGATTCGTCTTGCATTACCGCCGTTATCTGAGCGAAGTGAAGATGTTGCCGTGTTAGTAGATGCTTTTGTAAAAGAAGCAAGTCTTACCCTTGGAAAATCTGAGCCGTTTGATCTCAATGGATTTGTCCCTGATTTGAGTGAAAACGCTATCTCACTTCGACGTCAGGTCTATCTTCATTATCTCTTCGACAGTATTAGCGAAAATGATCTTATGGAGATTATGGAACACTATCTGGAAGAAAAACTCGGCAGTAATAATGACTACAGAGCATTTTTGCATCTGTATGAAGTTCCCCTTATCCGAGCGGGGATTAAGCGGTTTAAATCACAATTACAATTATCTGAGCGGCTCGGACTTAACCGTAATACACTGCGGAAAAAGATTAGCGACCATTCAGGGTATGAATTAGAAATCAAGGAGCATTAATGTCAAAAAAAATTGCGATGATTTTTCCCGGTCAGGGATCACAAAGTATCGGCATGGGAAAATCATTTTATGAGAACAGTGCGTTAGCGCGTGAAATGTTTGAGAAAGCGGGCGAGCGTATCGGCGTCGATTTTACCAAACTTTTATTTGAAGAAAACGCTCAGCTTGATCAAACCGAGTATACTCAACCGGCTATTTTGTTGGTCTCAATGATCGCGTATAAATTGTTTCAAGAAGCTCATCCTAGTGATGCCGTGATGTTCTTGGGTCACTCTTTGGGTGAATTTAGTGCCCTTTGTGCTGCGGGTGCTATCGATTATGTCGATGCGGTGGAGTTGGTTCATAAACGGGGAAAACTGATGAGCGGTGCGTGTGAGAGTATTAATGCCGGTATGATGGCGATTTTGGGGCTAGATGACGCGGTGGTTGAAGAACTTTGTACTAATGCCAACCGTGAGGGGAAACAGGTTTGGCCTGCAAACTACAATCAAGCGGGACAATTGGTCGTAGCAGGGATTAAAGAAGATCTTCAAGCTATGGAGAGCGTCTTCAAAGAAGCAGGTGCTAAACGGGCGTTACTTCTGAATATGTCAATCGCAAGCCATTGTCCACTCCTCTCAAGTGCTATGGATCCGTTGGGTGAAGCGATGGAGGCGATGGTGTGTGAGAACTTTAGTGCTCCAATCGTATCGAATGTGAGTACGGAAAAATACGCAACCAAAGAAGAGGCGTTGAAACTTCTCAAAATTCAACTGATTCAGCCGGTAAAATATAAACAATCGATTGAAGCGATTGCCGGTGAGATCGACATGATGATTGAATTCGGTAACGGTGCCGTGTTGAAGGGGCTGAACAAACGCAACGCTCCTGATGTCGAGACAGTAGGAATTTCGGATATGGATTCACTTGCAAAGGTATGTGAAGCATTCTCATGAAAGTCGCCCTGATTCAATCCTCACCGAAACTCTCTCGTGCAAACCTTGCAGAGGTGTTGAAGCTTGTTGATGACAATAAAGATGCGGACGTTGTCGTTTTTCCGGAACTGTCATTGAGCGGGTATCTACTCCAAGACAAGCTTTATGAGGATGCTTGGAAGATTGAGGAATTGAGTGATTTGGCGCATGCGAGCTTGCAATGCGATATTGTTATCGGTGCGGCATTATGGGATAATAATAACGTCTACAATAGCGCTTTGTATTTTTCACAAGGCGCATTGCTCCATATCCACCATAAAAATCATCTTCCAACGTATGGGATGTTTGAAGAAGGGCGCTATTTTAGGGCAGGTGATGAGATAGCGTCGTTTTCAACTCCGCATGGTAATGCCATTATGGTGATATGTGAAGATGTGTGGCGTGCGGAGAGTATTGCCGCGATTGCCGCATCCGACGCAGAAGTCGTTTATGTACTGGCCGCTTCTCCGGCACGTGATTTTAGCGATGAGGGGATCAGCATTGAATCCCAATGGGATGCCCTTTTAAAATCCACCGCTCTGCTAAGCCACAATTATGTCGTTTTCGTCAATCGAGTCGGATTTGAAGACGGATTGGGATTTTGGGGTGGAAGTCGTGTTATCTCTCCAATGGGAAAAACAGAATACACTTTGTCACTTTTTGAGTCAGAACAAAAAGTGTGTTCTCTCGATGCCCGGTTAAAAAAACTGGGTCGATATTTAGTAAAACATACGTAAGGAAAAAAATGAAAATAGCCATTATGGGCGCTATGCGCGAAGAGATTGAACCGATTTTAGCGGCACTGGGTGATTATACAAGCGAAGAGCATGCCGGAAATATATTTTATTCAGCACACTATGCAGGGCATGAACTTGTCATCGCCTATTCTAAAATCGGTAAAGTGTTTTCAGCGATTACCGCTTCGGTAATGTTAGAGCGTTACGACGCCAAAGCCCTTTTGTTCAGCGGTGTTGCCGGAGGGATCAGCAAAGATTTGAAAATCGGTGATTTGATTATGGCAAGTGCATTGTGTCAGCATGATGTTGATATTACCGCATTTGGTCATCCTGACGGATTTATCCCTGAGAGTTCGGTGATGATTGAGTCTGATGATGATATGCGCTCTCTGGCATCTGAAATCGCGATTGATATGGGTGTTGAACTGTACGAGGGGATCATCGCTACGGGAGATCAGTTTGTTGCATCAGCAGAGCGAAAAGCATGGATTGAAAAAACGTTTAATGCCGATGCGTTAGAGATGGAAGGGGCGAGTGTGGCATGTGTCTGTCATAACTTCGGTGTTCCGTTTTTCGTTCTTCGTGCGATCAGTGACACAGCAGACGGCGAAGCAGGGATGGATTTTGATGCATTCTTGCAAAGCTCGGCACAAGTGAGTGCCAAATTTATTTTAGAGATGGTAAAACGTATTGGCGATTAAACTCAGCAAAAAGATTATGCGTCAAATTGGGCGGACAAATGCGACGTTCGGCCTTATCGAAGAGGGTGATAAGATTCTTGTCGGTCTTAGCGGCGGAAAAGATTCCCTAACGATGGTTCACGCCATGCATGAGCAGCAGCGTCGTGCCCCGTTTAAATTTGAAATTTTAGCCGTGACGGTGACGTACGGGATGGGTGAAGATTTATCCAAACTCAGTGAACACTGTGCCGCACACGGAATCGCTCATAAAATTTACGAAACCAATACATATGAAATTGCCGCTGATAAAATCCGCCAAAACTCCTCGTTTTGCAGTTTTTTTTCCCGTATGCGCCGAGGTGCATTGTACAGTGCTGCGAATGAATACGGATGCAATAAAGTGGCACTCGGTCATCATCTCGATGACACGGCAGAGAGCTTTTTTATGAATTTTATTTACAACGGTCAGATGAGAGCACTCGCTCCGAAATACAAAGCAGGAAACGGGTTAATCGTTATCCGTCCTCTCATCCAATTGCGTGAGCGCCAACTTGCTGCATGTGCACTTGAAAATGAGATGCCGACCATCGGGGATGAAGCGTGTCCGTCGATGCGATTCGATGTGAAAATGCCTCATGCACGCGCATCGATGAAAGTGATGCTAGGAGAGATGGAAGAGAAATATCCCGATCTTTTCGTCTCGATTAATTCGGCATTTGGCCATATCAGCGATGATACCTTTTTTGATCCGGAACGTTTTAACGTTTAAGTTCTCTGTATTCAAGCCGTTTTTGGTCTAAAAAATCGATGACCCGTTTTTGATAAATTTTAGAATCCATATCTTGGGTACACTCTTGTAGCCGCTCAAGGTGCTCGGGTTCAATTTTAAGGGCATAGCGGGGGACCTGTCGAAGTTCTCTAATAACATCTATCAGGAGAGGCTCTTCTCCCATCTGCTTTTTAGAGTGTATGCTTTTTATATACTCTTTGACGGTTAGCAGCAATGCGTCGGCTCGATCGGATTCGGAATAGATTTCAGACGCGATTTTCTCTAACGTCTCTTGATATTGTTGAAGAGATTCTTGGGAGCTGGCGATTAAAACAGCATAGGTTTTAGCACGAAATTCTAGTGAAGAGTGATGATAGACAAACACTTCTCGAAATGTACTGAAAAAGTAGTTTTTAATGCTTCGTAACACCGCTCTCTCCTCCTATTTTTACAAATTATAGCGTAATAACGCAACCGCCTTATGATCGGCTCGACTGAGTGATAGCTCCCTTATCTCTTCCAGCGTAAACCATTCAAATGCCTCATGGCTAAACGTTTCTCTACTGAGATAGAGATCGGCTTCAAGAGTGAAGTGGCTGTAGTGCTGCGTGATATGTCCGATCGGTTTTCCATACACGGTATCTGTCGTTTCATAAAATCCCCATAACCCATGTAAAAACCGATCACTCCGCTGAGAGAGGGCGTAACGCCCAGAGCGTTCATAGATGACGATAGAACGCTCTCGAATAGGCTTTATTTTAGACTTTTTTGGCTCAGGATACAAGTGTGGCTCTGATGTGCCTTTACAGGTTCTCTCAAATGGGCAACGGCTGCAGAGGGGATTTTTAGAGAGGCAGACCAATGAGCCTAGATCCATCATTGCCTGATTGTATTCAAAGGGATGAGAGGGGTCAAAAAGGGTATAGGCGTATTCCCACAACTTCTTTTCATTACGCTCACTCAGAGCAAAATAGCGATAAAGTATCCGTTTGACATTGGCATCGAGAATAGGGAGCGGTTCATGAAAGGCGAATGCGGCAATTGCGTGTGCAGTGGAGCGTCCTATACCGCTTAGCTGCATCAAATCATGGGCATTGTTCGGCAGATTTCCGCCACATTGATGCGCGGCATTATGGAGATTACGCGCGCGCGTGTAGTATCCCAACCCTTCCCACATTTTTAGGACATCATCCTGATGGCTTTGGGCTACCGCTGAGAGAGTTGGGAACCGTTCCAAAAACGGGAAATAAAACCGCTCTAACACGGTTTTAACCTGCGTTTGCTGAAGCATAATCTCACTGATATAGATGTGATAGGGATCGTTAGTTGTGCGCCAAGGAAGATCATGGCGACCATGGGTCTCATACCAATGCAATAGTGATTGTTGAGGGGTAAGTTTCATGGCGATATTATATAATGGCACTATTAAGAAGGGTTTTATGGTAACGGTCAATGCGATAAGTTCAGATACAATCGAAATTAAAGGGTCGAAATTCATCGCTTTTTTAATGCCGATGGCAATGTATGAAGAACAAATGGCATCTCTACGCTCCCACCATCCCAAAGCCGTCCATTTTGTCAGTGCTACCCGAAGTCTCAACGAATTTGATCAGATTGTCGAATACAGTGGGGATGACGGTGAACCCAAAGGGACATCGGGGAAACCGACACTGAGTGTTTTACAAGGACATGAGCTAATCAATGCCGCGATCATCACGGTACGCTATTTCGGCGGTACGAAGCTGGGACCCGGAGGATTGGTGCGTGCCTATGCGGAAGTGGCGAATGCGGCGTATTCACAAGCGGAGTTACTGCCGTATGAGAAACTTTTTGAGAAAAGAATTCAATGCGATTATTCACATATCACTTTCGTTGAATATGAGTGTATACAAAACAATGTGCAGATTCTTAATAAAGATTTTGGTGTACATGGTGCAATATTTGAGATACAAGGTACACAAGATCGTTTAGATCGATTATTAAATGTTTTGGGAAGATGTGTAGTATGAAGAGAGCCGTAATATCAAGGGTCGTTCTTTATTCTATAGCGGCTATTGTCGCTTTTGGAATTTATGAGCGTTCGCAGCTACCTGTTGAAACAGATGAAGAATATTGTGAAAGACGCGGTATGGTCAAAATTCATGAGAAATTTTTTAAATACGATGTCTATGAACATGATGAGATGAAACCGATAGTTGATATGTTGACAAAAGAGTGTAACGGTGATAGCTATTGTGAAATAGATCGTGCCTATCAATATGTTCTTAAAATCCCTTATAAAGAGAGTACGGTTAATCGGAACCCTTCAGATGTTATTAATCAAAACGGAGGTGATTGTGATGAGAAGTCATTTTTATTGGCGACGTTACTTTTGCAAAATAAATATCCGTGTCTTTTAGTGACGACAAAAGATCACGGGTTTATTGCTGTTCATCTACCTGATGATAGATCTGTAAAACATCCATCCACCTATTTGATAATAGATGGAAAGAAATACTATTTTGCGGATACAACACTTCTGGAAGGGTATATCGGACAATATAATAATGTTAAAAAAGATGATATCAATGGTGTTTTTGATATGGTTGTAAAAAAAGAGATACCATTAGACCAAATAGAATATCATTTTTTAACAAATTGACCTAAACGTACGATATTATAATAAAGCGTACGTTTGTGATATAATACTTTTATTCAGGAGGTAAATTATGACTATTACACCCTCAAAATTACGAGAAAATCTCTATAATATACTTGATTCTGTGATTGAAACCAAAGAACCGTTGGAAGTGAAACGAAACGGGCAAATTTTGATGATTGTTCCAGAACATAAAAAAAGCCGTCTTAAGGCAATTCAACCTAAAAAAATTACTTCATGCAGTGACGATGAACTCATAAATACGTCTTGGGAGGGTGAATGGAAACCCTTTATTTAGACACCCATATCGTCGTATGGCTTCGGCAGAAAGAGTTGGAGAAATTTTCAAAAAGAGCATTGGATGCGATAGAAAATGCTCACACATTATTGATCTCTCCGATGGTAATGATGGAGTTGAAATATTTGCAAGAGATCGGTCGCCTCACTGATACCCCTTATAATATTTTCGGCGATTTGAATGCGATGATCGATTTGCGAGTGGATGAGGTGGAAATGTTTGACGTTATCAAAAAGAGTCTCTCATTGGAATGGACACGTGATCCGTTTGATCGTCTTATTGTTGCCAATGCTATGGTGCGGGATTATCCGCTGCTTACTAAAGACGAGAAGATTTTGACCCATTTTGATGGGGCATTTTTTGAGTAGGGTTACTCTTTACTCCATAACTTCTCATTGAGCTTCAACTCCTCCACTAATCCGATGGTATTTTGAAGTGTATTGACGTATTCCATTGCCTGTTTGTAATCGAGCAACGAGGTAAAGACGGCAGGTTCAAACAAATCTTTCCCCGTACCGATGCCGACATGGATATGGTTATGAACGAATGATATAAACAGGGGATGAGAGACTTTTTTCTGAAACTCCACAATACGCTTCATCATTGAGTGGGTGAGGATATAGCGTGCTTCGATGGGATCGTTTCCGTAGACCACAAAATGTTTTTCAAATAATGGATCATCCAGTTGGATTACTTTACCGCGTGAGATATTCATGGATTGAAGCCATCCTCCGATCAGATTGCCAAATGTTTTTTCAGCAAGATCAGGGAGGATGAGTGTTTTAGATTTAAAATGTTTGTTAAACTCGGCGACGAGAAAGAGTCCCCGAAAGAGGGTATGCCACTGCGTACGTCCTTTAGAATCGCGGGTTTGATATTCGGCAAGGACATCGGAGAATTCGAGCGGTACACCGTCGATAGTACCTTTGACATAATCGTTTCCGCTATAGCGGTCGATGGAGTGTTTAAAAAGATCGCTTCGTTCAAATAGATGTTGGGAGACCATGAAATCGGGGTTGTAGAGAAGATGGGGATCGATGGCTCCGATAAGAGGAGTAATAATTTTGGCTTTAAAATCTTTGGCATAGCCACCGGTCATGGAACGGTAGGCTATTGAGGCAATCGCCATAAACCCGATAGCAACACCGATCATCAGCGGATGCAATAAACCGAAGTTTTTCCCCATCCACAGAGCAACGATGATAAAAACGACGACTCCCATGCTTCCATACCATTTAAGATGCGAAACAATCTGTTTTCGATTTATTTCGAGCTCATTAAGAGATGGATAGAGCTCCTTGTAGTAAAAATCGGTCAATTCCGAAACGGATTTCATTGGTTAAAAAGTGCCCCTACATCAACGTTTTGACGCTCAGTAACGGTTATTTCAAAAACAGCGCGTCGTTGTAGATTCATCCATCCAGCGATTAGGTTCGTCGGGAACATCTCGATGGCGTTGTTGAGGTCGGTAACAGCTTGGTTATAGGCACGGCGTGCGGCGGAGATTTGCTCTTCGATTTCACTCAGTGAGCGTTGCAAGTGCATGACGTTTTCATTGGCTTTGAGATCGGGGTAGGCTTCCATTGCGATGTTGATTGCACCGAGTGCAGAGGTGAGTTTGGCATCGAGCGCAATTTTGGCTTCATCGCTGATTCCCGGTTTCATCGCTTGTGCACGGTATTCGGTCACTTTCTCTAGGGTTGATTTTTCGTGTTCCATGTATTGAGAAACCGAAGCGACAAGATTGGGGATGAGGTCGAAGCGTTTTTTGAGGACGGCATCGACTCCGGCAAAGATATTGTCAACTTGATTTTTTTTACCGATTAGGGAGTTGTACATCAAGATGGCGATAAGGGTAAGTATCCCTAAGAGAATCAGAAAAATTTGCATACAGATCCTTCAGTGTTTAATATGATTATTGTATCTTAATTTGAGTATTTAATGTTTTTTTTGGCTATATGGATGTAGATTTTTCAAATACGGAGGTGTGTTATGACCGTCAATTCCTATCTTTTTCAAAGCCCTTATTCTCAACCCTTTCAGGTAGGGCGGCTCGATCCTGTTGTTACTGAAGAGAAGTCTCAAGAACTACAGAAAGAGGAACAGCAGGTACAATCGGAGAGTCAAACACTGTTAGATAAAAAGAAGTCATTCGATCAAACGCAGGCACAGATTAAGTCCTCAGCCCTTTATGCTACGAGTGAGGGATTTGGTATGAGCGCCGATCAGGTAAAAGAGCTTTCAGCCGTATCAAAAGATAGTAAGCGGAGTGATTTGGCTCGTGTGTATTCAAATAGCGGTTAATCTCATTAACAGTAGATTGATATAAAATACAAAGAACTCCGATACACTGTTTAAAAAGGAGTTTCTATGAAGATTTTTTCACTTGCAGTTTTGGCACTTTTTTCACTATCGCCGTTAATAGCGATGGGGGATGAACACCATGACCATGCTTCCTCATCAACCATTGCCGAGCAAACTTTTCATTCCAGCGGAACGGTAAAATCCATTGCCCAAAATCATGAGAGTATCCGTATTTTTCATAACCCTATACCAGAACTCAAATGGCCTGCAATGAATATGCAATTTGACGTGATAGATCATGATCTGACTCATCCGCTGGAAGTAGGGGATAAAGTGGATTTTGAATTTGTCCAAAAAGAGGGCAAGAATATCATCATTAAGATCAAGAAATGAACCGTATTCTGATTTTATTTTTCATAGGGATGATCAGTGCAAGCGGAGAAGAGATAAAAGTTTCTCCTACCTCCCCGAATGCTACGGAGGGGAAAAGTGTTTACACCCTTCCTGCACCTGCCGTTGATGTTGTCGAAGAGGGGTGTGTCCAGAAAGAGGATCAAAATGCCACGGGATATGGAGGTGCGAAATGGTAGTGAAAACCGTTAGTGCCTCGCTAGCGACATTGTTCATCCTTTCGGGATGTTCAACGATTTCTCAAAAAGAGGCATTTGACTCGGTCAATCAGCTCACACTACAGCAGGGGAGCAAAAATCTTCAATGGATCAAAACACCTCAAGAAGCGAAGATCGTTGATGAGAGTGTACGAGTCCTTTTGTCGGAGCCGTTGACACAGGAGAATACTTTGCGGATTATGTTGATTAATAACCGCGCATTACAGCAAAGCTATGAATATATCGGGATAGCTCAGAGCGAGTTGGTGGAAGCGGGATTGATGCGTAATCCACTGCTGGGGTACAGTATCGGACGTGCTAACGGTATCACTACCTCCACGATCAGTGTGGAGGTGGCTTTTTTGGATCTTCTTTGGATCCCATTACGGCGTGAACTGAGCGGATTGGCACTCGAAGAGGCGACTCTCACTATCGGCGATATGGTATTGCAAAGTGCAAGAGATGCAAAGAAGAGTTACATAGAGGCACGAATAGCGGAGGAAAAAGGTGCACTTTTTCGTTCGACTTTAAAATCCCATGAAGCATCACTTCAGCTGGCGGTTCGTCAATATACTGCGGGGAATCTCTCCAAACGGGATATGCTCAAAATTCAAGATAGCTATGAGCATGCCCGTATCGAATCGATTAAGCTCGCACGAGAAAATGCTACGGCGCGAGAGTCCTTGAATAAAATTTTAGGAGTGTATGGGGAACAAACCCATTATACGTTGAGCACAGAACCGCTAACACGTCTTGCGCCTGCAGTTTCAGAACCCGGGTTGGAAAAACATGCGATTATCAACCGTCTCGATATGCGCAGTGCGATGAAATCAGTCGATTACGCCGCAAAGCAGGCAGGGTATAGCGAGAATACACGGCTCTTAGATGAAGTGGAACTGTCCGTTGAAAGTGAAAAAACAACGGGCGAAAAGCGGTTTAATACGTTTGGGATAAAACTTCCCATCCCGCTTTTTGATTTCGGACAGGCTCGGGTGAGTAAGTCGCAGGCCATCTACAACCAAAGCGTTCATCGCCTATATGAAATGGCCGTTAATGTTCGATCAGAGGTGCGCGAGGGGTATGCACACCTTCGATATACGTACGATATAGCACGCTCATACGATGAGGTGATTGTGAAAACCAATCAGCAGATATTAGAAGAGACACAGCTTTTTTATAACGGTATGTTAGACGGTATTTATGAGTTACTGGAAGATCAGCGACGTGCAGGTGAAGCAAAAATAGAAGCGCTTGATGCGCTGGGAGAGTATAAGAGGGCACAAGCCGATTTGGAATATACAATAGGGGGGAAACTTTAATGGGACAGGATAGACGCGATTTTTTAGGTTTGGGTGCGGCATTGATCGCATCCGCAGCCCTGAGTTCTAATCTCAAAGCCTCTGAACATGACCATGGTGCCCATGAAGGGATAAAGCGCCAGCTCACTCTTGTCAAAAATCCGAAAAAGGTTCTCTCACCGGCTACGATTATTACACCCAAAGAGGGAAAAAATTACAATCCCGTCGTAACCCTCAACGGATGGAGTCTCCCGTATGAAATGAAAGAGGGGGTCAAAGAGTTTCGGATCGTCGCTGAACCGGTAGTGCGGGAGTTCGCCCCGGGGATGGTGGTCAACTGCTGGGGGTACAACGGTACCTCTCCGGGACCGACCATCGAAGCGGTGGAGGGGGACCGGGTACGGCTGATCGTGACGAACAAGCTTAGCGAACATACGACGATCCATTGGCATGGCTTGATTCTCCCTAACGGTATGGACGGGGTAGGGGGATTGACACAGGTGCAGATCGCTCCGGGTGAAACGTATGTGTATGAGTTTACCCTTCATCAAAGCGGAACGTTTATGTATCACCCTCATGCCGATGAGATGGTGCAGATGGCGATGGGGTGTATGGGGATGTTTATCGTTCACCCAAAAAACCCGAAAGAGCATAAAGTAGATCGGGATTTTTGTTTTCTCCTTGCCAGCTACGATGTAGCGCCGGGGACCTATACCCCAAACCCTTCCACCATGACCGAGTTTAATATCTGGAGCTTTAACAGCCGTGTTTTTCCCGGTATAGAGACGATGAATGTTCGAGTAGGTGATCGTGTCCGTATCCGTGTCGGAAATCTGACGATGACGAACCATCCGATCCATATGCACGGGCATACGTTTGAAGTGACGTGCACGGACGGGGGATGGGTTCCTAAAAGTGCCCGATGGCCCGAAGCGACGATTGATATCGGTGTGGGACAGGTGAGAGCGTTTGAATTTGTGGCACTTCATGAGGGGGATTGGTCTTTGCATTGCCATAAGTCACATCATACGATGGGACCGATGGGGCATAATGTTCCCAATATGATCGGAGTCAAGCAAGAGGATCTAACCGAAAAAATCAGCGATTTAATGCCGGAGTATATGTACATGCCGATGGGTAAAAACGGGATGGCCGAGATGCAGGATATGGCGGAGATGGGGATGAAAATTCCGGAAAATACTTTGCCGATGATGACCGGACGCGGACCGTTTGGACCGATCGAAATGGGGGGAATGTTTACCCTCGTAAAAGTTCGTAAACATCAACCTAAAGACGATTACACTGATCCGGGGTGGTATGAACATCCCAAAGGGAGCATTGCGTATAAAATCTGATTTAGAGCCGTCTGATACGTTTCCATAGTAAGAGGAAAAGTAATATTCCGATATAGGTGGCCGCCATATCTTTTTGAGGATCCCACGGGTCTCCCTGCATTCCTAAAAAAGCAGTCCCCAGCTCTGCATGGGTTGCTTCGGTCACGACCCATTCGAGTACCTCATATACCCCGGAAACCGCGATTAAAAAAAGAACGGTAACATACAAAGCGATCGGTTTTACTCTCTGAAAAGAAGAAAAAAGTTCATAAAACGGCAAAAA
>Ga0208246_1000029_pt1 | contig 178890 bp, 217 predicted proteins | sample RifOxyD2_FD_184039 | JGI IMG/M metagenome (GOLD analysis project Ga0208246, IMG submission 184039) | Soil microbial communities from Rifle, Colorado - Rifle Oxygen_injection D2 (SPAdes) | ecosystem: Environmental > Terrestrial > Deep subsurface > Rock core/Sediment | place: Rifle, Colorado... | reverse complement strand
GAGCCTGTGCAAGGTCTGCTACACGACCGAGCCCGAGCCGAAGGTCTCTTCCAAGAAGGCATCTGCCCCGCAGAAACCGGCCGCGCCCCAACAGAGCCCGGAGGCCCTCAAGGCTGCGAAGCGCGCCCGTCAGGCGGAGATTGAAAAGAATCGCCAGCGCGAGTTGGACGACCTTCAGAGCCTGCGCCCCGGCCAGCGCCAAGATGGCGCCGCCAAGAAGGCGCGCGATCAGAAGAAAGAAGCCCGCAAGCAGGGTGACGATCCTGATCGCCAGCAGAGCAAGAAAAAGGGTGGAAAGAAGAAGGGCTCCGGCGCCAAGCCGGAATAACCCCGATCCCAGATCGATGATCCCCGCTCCAAGTGAGCGGGGATTTTTTGTGCCTAGTGGCAAGCTCTTGACAGACCTATAACACTGTGGTATACTAGGCACATCCTCACACGCGTGAGGAGCACTTAAAAAGCAGGATCATCACCGGTTGTTGAGGCAATTCCTCGTCAACCCCAAACCATAAAAGGAGAAACCTGAATGGACCGTGAGGTTATACTGCTTTTCCTCCGGGCGTCTTTACGCCCCGATTCATTCGTGCGGAGTGAGGCCGCACTGATCAAATACAAAAAAGCCCCCGTTAAGGGGGCTTTGCTTTGGCAAAAATGCAACTAAAACGTGTAAAATCGAACTTATGGAAATCGAATATTCCCTCCGAGTTGATCCTGATGACTTTGATGATTTTGAGCAAGGTAGGGCCGGGGGTGGTGGGGGAGGAAAAAAGGGTGAAAAACGACAGGGTGACCTGACTTTGCGAGAGCATGCTAAAGAAGTGCGACAAAATCAGGCTGAAAATACGGTCAATCGGGCTGAAAATTCGGATAAATCACCGGCAGCAGAGGTTCAGGACGTGCTGGAATATATAAAGTCCCAGGATGCCGGTTCGGTAGAAATGAAATGCACAACACAGTATTTAGGCTGGTTGAAGGAAAATATACACGATCCAGATGATTTGGTAATAAATGAAGGCGAAATGAGCAACTGGGAGAAGCTGACGGCTAGTGTCAAGGCGGGTGGTGGAGGTAGGCAAACCAGCCGAAACGCGCGTGCGAGAACTCATCTATTGACCGGTATTCGAGCTTCCGCGGAGGAGTCCCGCCAAGCCTACCCCAACGAAACTATTGTCATGAACAAGATCCGAGAGAGACTTCAAAAACACTTAAAAAATTGGAAGGTAATATTATCAGCCTCGCAAACGGATGAAGACCGCCTCAAGCAGGCACCGGTAGATACTGGGATGCTGGAGGAAGAAGTGCTTAAGAGGCTGGCCACTTGAGCATCTTGGGGTTTGGCATGTTTTTTGCCAAAAAATATCCCCCCGACACTGTCGGGGGGACGTTTGCGCGGGTGCGCGGGATTACTTGCGGAGCAGGGTACGCGCCGCGGTGGCTTTTTCCAGGGCGAGTTCTTCGCGGAGGGCGAGGGCCTTGCGGGCGTTCTCGACTGCGTCGAGTTCATTCGCGGCTTCCTTGAGCCCGGTGCGGGCGATGCCCTTCAGTTCGGGCGCGAAGAGGAGGGCGGCGTCGATGGCATCCTTGCGACCCTGATTGGACGCGGCGGCATTCTCGGTGGCCATCTTGGCTTCGTAGTCGCGCGATACGGCCAGTTCTTCGCGGGCTTCGGTCAGTTCCGCCATGGCGGCATCGTAGGCCGCACGGGCGGTTGCGATCTTGCCCTTGCGGTTCCAGGTCAGGAAGGGCAGGTTGGAGGCATCTCCCATGGCCGTTTCGGCCTTGGCGGCTGCTTTTTGCAGTTCTTCGACCTTGGCCATGACGAACATGGAAGGCTGGGGGGCAACGAATGCGGTTGTGGTCATTTGCGTTCTCCTTGGGAATCTGAATCTGAGGGTGGAGAGTTGGGCGGGTGCCCACTCAATGTACTTACAGTGCTAGAGTATATCACCTAAACCACATTTTGTCAACTATGGGATATTATTTAGCCTATGGTGACTACTTTGTTTTGTGGGTGCTGGGAGGGGGAGCCTCGGTGGTTGAACGAGATTGACCCTGGGTCATAAGGAAGAGCAGGAAGGACCCCACGAAGAAAAGAGCAATGGCGGCCATGAACAGGTTGGGAAAGGTGGCCAGCAAGTAGAGACCACCGGCAAATGAACCGATCGCGAAAAGAATGAGGATCATGAGGTCTCCTTGATGTCAAAGAATGAGGAATTTTAGCAGATTTGCGCTGTGGTGGCCGATGCACGGATCGTATAGCTGAGATAAAAAAAGAAAGCCTCGCACACAATGTCGGGGCTTTATCGGGGAGAAAGTTACATCGTGCGTATGATGAAGAACACCAACGCACCAAGAAGTATTGCAGTGAGGAACATAGTGGCCTCCTTCCTGTAGTTAGAATGGCATATCAGGATCGTCAGCCGGATCATCGGCTTCGATGGCGATTCTTGCCTCCAAACGGGCTTCATCGTCGTGGGTCACGATGGTGGTATCCGCTCGAAGCGGTTGCCACCTTCGAAAAAGAAGAGCATTTTCTCCGTCAGACACAACTTCGTCTCCAATGTGGAAACTGGAGGGAAGTTTGCTATCAGGTAAGAACATGACTTCCGGCCTAAGCTCGGTTGGAGAAATTCTGAGGCTCATCTTGCCCTCTAGGATAAGAACGGTCTCTCCCTCTTCAACGAGGGACAGACGTCCACCGTCCAGAACTTGTAGGCGCATGGCGCACCTCCTGTCTTTTTTAATGTTTGACCGTGGCTATCACGGTTGATATCTAACCCATAATATACCACAAATGTGGGTAAAATGCAAGAGTGGTGGGTGAGTGTATTATTAATGTGAGATTCCTCGTCTACGCTTGGGATGACATCTTGGGAAGGGAGGATGTGATTGCTTTGGAAAGAAGTGAGGAAATGTCGAGAATTGTGATATTTGGAAATTGTTTGGAGTGGTTTGACAGAGAATTGGTGATGACTACTTTACTAAAAAGTGATGTCTTGGTTAATAGATTGATACCATTGGCCGGACAGACACAGTACAAAAAAGAGGCACTTATGTGCCTCTAGAGTCGTTATTATTCGAAGACTTCTTGTTCTTTGGAGATGTATTGGCTTACTTGTCCACGGAGGAGCCTGGTGTGTGGATCATTACGGTTGTGTACTTCGTAAATGGCAAAGATATATTGCCCGGTATAGCTTTCGAAGCCTGCATAGTCAGCCCATGTTTCGCCATTCAGCCAGTATCTCTGACCGACGACTAATTCTTCGGGGATGACGGAGTGGTCAACCTTGCGATTGAGAATAGTTCCCCAGCGAACAATGAGGATTGCATCAAGGAAAAGGAGGACAAGATACATCCCCAACATCGCGATGCCTTTGAGAAGGCTCATGGGTGTGGCGCCGTTGCTGATCCAGGCTAGAAACAGGACGAAAACGGCACTAATGAGCATAAGTGAAGGAAAAGACTTCCAGGCGTACTTAACGGGATTTTTCATTGTGCTCCTTATGAGAGGAAATGTATTTACTCACTTGGTCGAAGGTTAACGCCTTGGCGTCAAGGAGATCGTGCCTTTTGTTGAGTCCGTGAATGTGGAACAAATATGTGCCTGGATGATCAAGCCTGCCAATAAAGACAGCAGCGGTCTCTCCATTTAACCAATAGGTTTGCAGGATTTGAAGATCCGAAGGTTCTATAGGGCGGTCAACCTGACGATGGAATATAGTGCCGGTAAACTTGATAGCAATCCACCAGCCGGCAAGCATAGAGGTTCCCACTCCGACTATAAGCCAGAAGATTCTCTCAAGTGTAATAACTCCTCCGGATAGATAATACGAATTAAGAGTTAAGCCAAAGAGAATAAGACTTCCAAGGCCATAAAGAACAATTGGCCACTTGGAGTATTTGAGAGGGGACTTCATGTTCAGCCTCCGTAGTTGGTTTAAGGTACTATGGGGTTTATTTTATCACTAAAATCCCCGCCGGATGGCGGGGAGATGGCTCTAGCTAAAAACTTCCTGTGAGAGGGAGAAATAGGCTTTGACTTTCCAAGGCGGGATCAGTTCGTAGTCATTTGGATCGGTAAGATCGTTTCTTCCCCAAATCCCGAACTTGAATTGACCAGAGTCTTCATCGTGCCCGTAGTATCTGGCCCAGGTCTCCCCGTTAAGCCAGTATCGAACTTCGGGAGACAACTTCTCCAGAACGACCGGATTGGCGACTTTACGGTGAAAATTAGTGCTGTTCATGAGAGATACCCCGTATCCCATGAAGGCAAATAGAAGCACCACAGTCACGCCTGCGATGACTCGCCCAACTCCAATGATTTCCCCCGCTTGGTGAAGAGTGAAAAAGACGAAGATGATCGTGAGAATACCGCCAAGGGTGAATGTATAAAGCGGGAACATACTCAGCTTAAGAGAAGATTTCATGATTGCTCCTTAGTTGTTAGGGTGTGTTTCGGTGAATTATAGAGCAGTATCAAAGAAATGTCAACTATAGGCTTTATGAAAACCCCCGCCGGATGGCGGGGAATAATTGAGATGGCAGTTACTCGCGGGGGAAGGTGAAATCCTGGAGATCCAAGACCACCTGACCCTGTTGGTTTTGGAGAAAAATCATAGCTCCCTGCATGGAGGCGGTTTTGAACGTCGGTCTACTTGCCAACAGTTTTCTAGCCGCCTGGATGTATCTGTGGCCGTTGTGGCGAACCAAGTGGCGTTCGGAGATCCGTTGTCTGTCCGCGGCGATGGCGTATTTAGCGTTGGACATATGGAACGAGATCATCTCTTTCGATGGCCTGATCTCGTCCTGAAAGGCTTGTTCAACCGCGCACATCAGGCGGCAGATCTCCGGAGTCAGGCTGGTAAGATCCAAGGCCTCTTCGTCGGAAACACCTTGAGCGATGATCTTTTCATTGGTTCTGACTTTGGTCATAGCCTCGGCTTCGGCTTGGTCGCGGTAGGAAGTCCAAGTGCGAACTCCGTAAGCCCCTCCGGTAGTTTCGTCGTACTCAAAAACAACGTTGAAAGTATTCTCAGGCATGGTTTACCTCCGTAAAAGATAAAAATAAGGTTTAAGAGTGCTTACAGTTTTGAATTATATCAAGTCGGTGAGTATACCCATGTGGTAAAACAAAACCCCCGCCAACGGCAGGGGTTGAACGGAAATTTATTTAACGATTTTTCTGATGGCCGAGAGGTACTCGATGCATTTTTCGCGTCCCCAAGCGTGAATCTCATGAGTGCTCTTGGTGGTCTCTTCGTTGGGAAACATTTTGTCGAAGATTATTCGGGGATCGGTTGATTGAATGCTGATGACTCTTTTGCGCCAGCCGATGGTGAAATGAATGCTGTTGACGACGACTTCAAACCAGGGAGCGCAACTGTTACAGGGGCAATATTTGTTTTCGATCGGTGAGAGCCAGATTTCCTGGAACCCGGCTTCGGTGAAGATTTTTTGGAAGTATTCCTGTTCTCGTTTGAGTTGGTTCTGGCGATGGCATTTGTGGTGCCGGTAAGTCCAGATATTGGCCAGGGCTTCGTCACCGGGATTGATGAAATACTCACCTTCCGGCTCGATCCAACCCAACTTATTTGAGGAATCGATGTAAATGTCATTGCGAATGGATTTGCCCGGTTGTAGTCTCCAGACGGCATAGCCGTTCATTTTCCAGCGTCCGACGACGTCAACTAATCTCTGGCCGGCTTTTTTGTTCAGGTCTACAGTTCTCGTCTCGTGTTCTATCACGGTATCGTGACAGTTTTGAACCGTCCAGTGGGTGCCGCATTCCGGACAGAATAAATCGGCAGGAGGTATATCATCACCAATCGAACACGTAAACGAAGATGTTTTGCTGGGAAGAGATGACCTCTTGATAAACGCTGAAAACTCAGTCTGTCTCATAACTTTGGGGAGGTCGGGAAAGACTTCAGCCGGTATCGAGCCGCCGGTATATTTCCAGCAGTTGCCACAGGAATCGAAGTAGAAGCGTCCCAGGACGACCCACTCTTGGAGCCGTTCTTTTCGGACATATCCTGCCTGGTGACGTTCCCGGATCAAGGCGTTGAGATTTCGGAGTGAAGTAATGGCATCTCTAATTGCTTCGTGCGAATCGTAGAGCATGGTTATCTCCTTTTAAATTTCAAGTTGCTACAACCTATATTGTATACCAATATGGAATATTAGGAGGCTTGTTAGTTAACCAGTTCTTCGTTGGAGTACTTTTTGTGGAGTATGGGGCGCCAGGCATCATTTTTGGGATTGAGATTCCAGGGGCAAACGGACCTCATCCAGGTAAATTTTTCGGAGATCTCGTGCGTTTGGGGATTGATCCTGGTGTATTGAAAGATCTGACAGTTGTTGATCTTGTCTAGGGGGTCCTTTTTCTTTTTGAGGGCCAGGTATTCGTCGGGCAGTAAGCCTTCCATGATAATGCGGATGGGCCACATCATGTTGCCATGAGTGACCACAATACCGCGTTTATTGGGAAGCTTTCGATAAAGGGTAGCCATAATGCCGACCCGGGCGCGGATGAGTACCTCTGCCAAAGATTCGCCACCGGGAGCAGAAAAGTAAAAGGGGTTGATTTCGCGCTTGTCCATAACATCCGGATACTTGGTTTGTCTTTCTTCATCGGTCATCACGTCCAGATTACCCCAGTCATGTTCGCGGATATAGTCACGAAGGTTCCATTTGGCACCGGGAAGATTGAGGAAACCGGCGGTGCGTTTGGCACGGCGGTAGGTGGAGGCGTAGTAGCCGTCAAAAACTCCACCGTGGATATTTGCGCGGATCCATTTGCCGGCGGCGATGGCCTGTTCGACGCCTCTAAGAGTAAGATCCCAAGTGGAGCTGTGACGTTTTTTGAAATCGTCGGTGAAGAAGCTGTCGTCTCCGTTCTCGGCGGCTTTGACAGCCACATTACCCTCGGACTCTCCATGTCGGACAAAAACCAGTTCAAGCGGGCGGTGATTGGATTTTAATTTGGGCACTGAGTAATATTGTAAATCAAGTGTGATAGAATTTGGAGTATGAGCCAGTATCGTCTTACTACCATTAAACACCGCTCCTTTTGGGGTATGGATTGATGTGGTGAGAGATAATATCGTAATTAGAAGTTACAACTCTCACCTCAAAAGGAGAGTTTTTTGTTTATTAAACATATGACCAACAAATTTGAGGAGTACAAGAAGTTATTAGCCGAGTTCGTAAAGCTGAAAAGTGTTTCAACGGATCCGAAATATCAACCAGAGATCAGGAAAACAGTGGCTTGGTTGAAAAAGAAACTGGAGAAGGCGGAATTCGAAGTGGAAGTTTGGAACGGAAAGACGACTAATCCGGTGGTGTTTGCCAGTTACCATGTGTCAGACGATCTGGACACAGTCATGATTTACGGGCACTACGATGTTCAGCCGGCGGCCAAGAAGGACGGTTGGAAAAATGAACCATTTGATCTTATTCAAGCAAACAATAAACTTTTTGGACGGGGAGTGGTAGACAACAAAGGCCAGATCTTGGCCCACGTTTTCACGGCTAGTGAACTGATCAAAGAGGGGAAGCTTGGTCACAATTTGAAGTTTCTGATTGAGGGCAACGAGGAGACCGGCAACGATGATTTGGCAGACCTCATGAAACAAAATAAAGCTAAGTTGGCCTGCAACGTATTGGTGGTTTCCGATGGTGAATTGACCAACAACAAACCAACCATTGAGGTGTCGCTGAGAGGTGGTTTTAACAGTACCTTGGTTTATAAAACGGGAAGAAACAATCTTCACTCGGGTATCTTCGGCGGAGGTGTACCAAATGCCGGAGCCGAGATGATCAAGTTTCTGGCGAAAGTTTTTAATGCAGACAACTCTATTAAATACGCCGAGTTTTATAGAAGAGCGGATATTATTTCCAAACCCCAGCTTTTAAACAATAAGAGACTGATCAGGGAGGCAAACGATCTCACTGAGTTGGCTGGTGTCAAAATACTCTTGGGTGAAAAAGGAGTCGATTTTTATACCCAAACCGGTTTGAGACCGACAATTCAAATTACGGGTTTGAAAGTCGGCTACACGGATCACGGATATGCCAATATCGTGCCGGCAGAGGCAGAGGTAAGGCTGAATTTTAGAATCGTAGCTTCCCAAAAAGCAGAAGCCATAGCCAAAAGTTTTGAAAAGTTTGTGAAGAAGGTAACGCCCAAGTTTGTTGAGTACGAGTTGAAGTTTAGCGGCCTACATGACCCGGTGAAGATTGATACAGAAAACCAATACTTTGATGCGGTTGAAAAGCTTTTGAAGAAAATTTATGGCAGCAAGGTGAACCGGAAAAATGTTGGAGGAGCGATTCCTTTTGTGGGAGAGGTGAAGAAAATTTTGGGAGTCGATACTCTGATGATTCCTCTTTGTAATGAGGATTGTAATATGCACGGTGCCAACGAAAACTTCGACGTCGATCTGGCTATGAAAGCCTTAGATTTTAGTCAAGAGTTTTTGGGACATACCACCTCAGTTCGTTATAGCTCAATTCTCTGGAAGAAAAAGACAAAAGCAAAGAAAGGAAAAACGTAGACAAATAAACCAATCGTAGATAAGTAAAAAAGCCTTTCTTTGCGAAAGGCTTTTTTGTTGTCGAAAGGGGGTGAGATATATGCCAAGAGAAATATTGAATTCATACGATACGAGTAAGATTCTGTCTCAGGAAAAGTTGCGCTACATTGATGCGGTGACCGAGATGGGGCACAGCGAAATTGTTTACGAAATAACGTGTAGTGGAGAAAGTTCATTGTTGTGTGATTTCTGCGGGAAGGGTGCTAAGTATATTCAACATACCAGGGATCATATGGGTCAGAACTTTGTGGCTTTAACCTGCTCCGACTGTGCACCAAGAGGATATGAGAAATTGTCACAACGGAGAGGGGGAGGGTAGAGTTAAGTGGCAGGGGTGGAAGGTGTCGGACCTTCGTCACAGGTTTTGGAGACCCGGATTCTACCGTTGAACTACACCCCTTTAGCTTCGCTTTGACAGGGACCCAAGCAAGGTAATTTTAGCAGAAATATTGGTGGAGGGAGGTTGCCACGCCTTGTCTACAAGGCTCGCAATGACGGAAGGTTAAGATGGTTTTCGATACGGCTGACGCGTTTTTTCTATACGAGTATCTTGGTCGTCGACATATTTCAGAATTATATTTTGACCCCTTTGGAGCTTGTTGATTTTTTTGTCCATCGACTTGACCTGAATTTCCACTGATTTGACCCGAGTTTCTACCGATTCGAGCTGGGTTTTGATAGGTTTTAACTTGTCCTCAAGCTTTTCTTCGAGAACGTCTTCGACAACCTTCTTGACCTCTTGTTGGATTTCTTCTTTGAAAACGGCTCTGATTTGAGAAAGATCGTTCTGAGTCATAATTCATGATACAGAAAAGACATAAAAGTAAACAAAGAAAAACCCCCAGTAAGAGGGGTTTTCCTTTTTACTTGGGGGTTGTGTCAGTCTTCTGCAACCACGTAGGTGCAGAGGACGATGGTGCGGGGGTTCTTGGCCCGGAGTTCGAGCACCTTTCCCGCGATTTCGGGATTGCAGCGCTTGACTTCGGGCAAGGTGCCCATCCATTTACCTGCGGTGTTGCGCAGGTGGCGGGTGAAGTGGCCGCGGCCGCCGACGATCTGCAAGGTGGCCATGCTGGTTCCCTTGCGGCTCTTGGGTCCGGCGTTGAACGGGCGGACCGAGATGGTCAGGTCGCTGTTGATTGTGGTGGGCTTGCGATCGGTCGTGCTGGTAATGTGCTTACCGTCAGACATGTCATCCTCCTGGATGTAGAGCAGAATTAGGGTTTACGTGTCTTGAGACTGGTATATATTATCATAACTACCCCATAATGTCAAGTGGTAGTTTGATGTTGAGGCTGGTTAGCCTCAAATGGAGCGTGAACGGGGACGGGGTGGGTATCCAAAATGCTTTGATAATTGGTATAGTTAATTATGGTTCCAGAGGGAAAAACGTTTGATAAAGATGGACAGACTTATGAGGTCAGATTTTTTGACTCGAACTCTTTTTTTGATTTGAGAGACTTGCGGGAAATAGTTCAGAGCCCGGGAGTGCAGTCGTGGATGACTAGTGTACGAAATATGAGCCACAAGCACTATGGCAAGTGGATGAATGAGAAGGGGGAGGGTAACAACTTCTTACTGGCGATTGCCGGTGCCGACGCAGAAAGACCCGAGATTCAACGAGTACATGGATTCATTTATGTCTATCCATCGGAGCTGGTGCGTGGGGCATTGGAAGTTAGCTATGCAAAAAGACCGGGGGCTCCGGGCGGTCTAATCACACCCGCCTTGCAGGACACATGTAGGATTGTTCGCGAAAAAATGGGGCTGGTGGTAACGATCGTGGCTGAGATTGAGAGGGGGAACGTCGCTTCGATTGTCGCCATCGAAAAAGCCGGATTTGTAAAGACCCGTGACTTTGATAGGTATGGGAACGGTGTCTGGACTTTGGACTGGGCGAGGATATAAAAAAATCCCGTCTGAAAGACGGGATCGAATAATCAGTCGGCGGTGGCATTGTGGAAATCGGCGATTACTCGCATCTCAATACCTGAGGGGATTTTACCGCGCGCCTTGATTCTGGATTCACAGACAGGACAGACGATTTTGACCTCGTAACTTGGATGATCTCCACCGTAGTTGGCACTGTCCGCGGTGGTTCCCGGGGTCAGATTGCGACGGGTGATCTCAGAGGTTCGGTTACATTCGGGACAAGTGAAACTCAGAGACCATTGGGTGGATTTAGAAGCTTGACCGGTTTTCTGCCATACCTTGTAAGCCTTGATGAGAGCTTGCCTTTTCTTTTCCGGAGGGAAAGCATAGTCGCCACAGATTTGGCAAGTGATCACAATCTCTTCTGAACCGGTTGGGGATTCACGGTCGGCACCGTATAGAGTCTTGACTGTGAAATCGGAAATCTCAGTGACTTGATGGCCCTGTTTGCATTTGTGGCCTTGACAGGTACAAATGACAGGGAGCAGGTCCTCATCGGGTGGGGAAATCAGAGTGACGGTCATATTAACTCCTTTGGGAGAGGGGAATAGAAAATCAACGTGCAAGGCATTATAGCTTATCTTAATCAAAGTGTCAATAATACACGAAGGTAGCGCGGGCACGGTGCCTTTAAATTAGCTATTGTCCAAGAGGGCAAGAGAGTGCTATTCTGAATGTATGGGAATAAAAGAACTGCTTGGACTAAAAAAGAAGAAGGATTTTGGTGAAGAAACAAAGACCGATGAGTCTAAGACAGATCAAATGGAAGTTAAAACCGTGGCCGGAGAAGCTTCTGTGACGGGAAAAGACATAAAAACGGAGACTGCTGTTCCCACCGTACGGGTTCCAAAAATTCGAAAAAACATAAAGGTGAGGATCGATAAGGCGGCTTTGAAGAACTTAAATTTGGTAATTGTGGCCTATTCTCACGTAGAAAGAGATTTCTTCCCGACAAAAGATTCATACGAGGCGGAGGTCGAAGTCGAGGAGAGGGCCGCCGAGGTGGTGGAAAGAGTGAAGTCGCTAGGGATTCCTGTCAAAGCCCTGACCGGAGACCAGTACTTTTTGACGAATCTTTTGGTAGACAAGCCGGATGTGGTGATCAACTTGGTTGACACCTTGAGAGGTAAAGATAAATTGCAGACGTCTGTGCCGGCCGCTTTGGAGCTTTCCAATGTTTTGTATACAGGAGCGGGCATGGAAGGCTTGGTGATTGGCAACAACCGTAACCTGACCAAGAGACTTTTGATGGCCTATGGGATTCCGACACCGGCCTTCCAGTTTATTCGCCGGGCGGGGACGGCAGTCAATGAAGATCTTGGCTTACCTTTGATTGTTAAGCTGAACGAGAGCGGGGGAAGTGTGGGAATTGACAACAAGGCGGTGAAGGAGACCATTAAGGACGCTCAGAGGAAGGTAAACAACATGATCTCTACCTATAAAATCCCGGTAATAGTGGAACAGTTTATTGATGGGCCGGAGGTTACAGTAGTAGTCTTTGATGATGGTACCAAAAAGAGAGTGTACATGGGGCAAAAGGTGTTTCGAAAGAAGCCGGATGGTAAACATTTCTTTACTAGCTTTGAGTCTTACGACGACGAGCGGGCATATACCTATAAACACGTGGAGGAGCCTTTGGCAACCAAAATTCAACAGCTAGCTGTACGGGCATTTACAGGTTTGCAGCACAAGGACTATGCCAAGTTTGATGTTCGCGTTGACGATGACACAAATATTCCCTACTTTACCGACTCAAATCCAAATACCGCCTTTGGCCCGGATATGGGTCTGCCCATGACTGAGGTTTTGGCCATGCATGGAGTGAGCTTCGACGAAGTACTGGCAGCTCTGTTGAGCAAATACGCTAGACAACTGGGGTAAGACATGGTTTCAGATCTCGGATGTCAGGTTTTGGGATCTCGATGATAGAATAGCTTGATGAAGTCGAATATTACATTATCTCGTGCTAGGCAAGAGACGGGGTCCTACTGTGGTCCCGCGGTGATGCAGATGCTGGTTTCCAGCCTCGGGTTGAGCTTGGATCAGGAGGCTATTGTGGACGCGTGTAAAGCCAGAGATACAGTCCAAAGACTGGGCCTCCCCTTGGTCGATCTGGCAAAAGGGTTAAGAAAGATCTATCCGGAGTTGATGGTGTGGCAAAAAGAAGACTCCTCCGTGGAGGACATTCATAAGCTGTTGGAGGCTGGTTACATTGTGGGCGTGGATTGGCAGGGGATCTTTAACTCGGATGAGTATGGAGATGACGCGGTTAATAAATGGAGTGATTTTTGGAACAAGATTACCGGCGTTCCTGAGATTAAAGGGGAACAGGGGCATTATTGTGTGGCTTTGGAGGTCAATAAGAAAAAGGGGTATTTGAGGTTTGCCGATCCTTATGGCCATTACGCCGGCAAAGACCGTTTTGTGGCCTTGTGGGAGTTCGAGGAGCGGTGGTGGGATGACCGGATTGGCAAAGACGCCAGGGGGAAAAAGATTTATGTATTGGAGAAACGACTAATATTTGTTGTGGCGAAAAAAGGTGACCAGAAGCCTGCAAAGTTTGGGATGGTAGAGATATAAAAACCCCGTCTGGATAGACGGGGTATTGAGCTAGTATGGGTCGACGTGGACTCCCGGGCCGGCGAGGTTGCTGATGGAGCCAATGAAGGAGGCGTCGCCTCCGGCCACAAAGACAGAACCTTCGTTCCCGTACCCGTCTGTACCATAGGCCTGGAAGTAGATAAGTTTTCCAGGTAATTTTGCCAGTTGTTCGATAAATGCGATAGAGACGTCCGCTCGGTCCGTGGTGATGCGGAGGATGGCGTCTTCACAATTCATTTTGTCCGCATACGATGAACGGGTGACTCCAATAAGGTTGGCCACGACCGTGCGAACTTGGCCTTGAGTTTGTTGCATCTCAGTCTCCTTAGTTGTGGCTCTGGCTTAGTCAAAAATATGATTGTCGGTCTCAATGTGGATCGTAAGACCTCCGGTTTGCAGAAAACGACAGTTCCGGATGAACTCGGCGTCTCCGCCGATAATAAAGGTGGAGCCAACTCCGCTGTCAGGGTGTTCCGGTTGGGGGACCATTCGGAAGAAGTCAAACTGGCCTGGTACGCGAAAGAGGTTGCCGAGAAAGAGGATAGACGCGTCGGCGTCGTGGGTGCAAACCCGGAGAAAGCCTAGGCACTTCTCTGCAGCGGCTGGGGTTTGTTGTTCGGGCTTGATGAGGTGGTCAGCCTCATGTCTGACCATATACAAACTGCTGATAGGATCGACTTGCATTTGGGCCTCCAAAAGTCAAAGTATAGTTAACCTATATTGTATCACGACCAACCATCGGATGCCTCATTTTGGTTTGGAAAGGTTTTACTTCAGCTTACTAGCCTCTTTGTGGTCGGTATGATCTCTGCAAGTGCGGCAATATTTACTGATGGTCAGTTTCTCGGGAGTGTTTGTTTTGTTTCGCTCGGAGATGTAGTTGAAGTGACCGCATTTACTGCACTTCAAACCCATGTGTTGTCGGGGACCTTTTTTTGCCATAATCTTTTGATTTATTTTGGTTACGATCTATAACAGAGGATATTTTACCACGAAAGGAGGACGCAGGCGTGTGTGGTCAGATCAAAAACTGTTTTGGTTAAACGAATGTAACATTACGCACAGATTGAGGTTTGACATAGGTTGGTTTTTCCTATACAGTGAATTGTAGATACTTGTAATTATTGTTACATATTGTAAAAAATGGAAAAAACTTACTCGGTCAAAGAAGCCTCGAAGCTGCTGGGTTATTCAATGAACAGCATCTATTCATTTTTGAAGGACGGTGATATCAAATCCGTCCGTATCGGCAAGGGAAAGTTTAGAATCCCGCAGTCGGAAATAGATAAGTTTTTAGGCGCAGGTGCCTCCAAAGAAAAGTTGGAGGATAAAAAGATGGTAGAGAAAATGGTGGCGGAGGTCAAAGAAGAAGTAGCTCCGACAGAGCCGGGCCCGGTCATCTTGCCCTTACCGCGACCAGGAAAGAGTCTGGAGGAGCTGGGGGGTGAAAAACCGCTGACGGTAATCAAATTATGGTTTGAGGAGCGGGTAACTATTCCCAAATTGTTTGATTGGTTCATCAGTTTGAGCTCGATTATTTTGGGTGCTTCCATGTACCTGCACACCAAACAAGTGGATGCGTTGACCGTTGGTCGGTTTTCTATCTGGTTTACACCCATCAGAATTTCACTGATGCTGTCCGGTCTGGGTCTCATCATAGCGGACATGATTCAAGAGGAGTTCGTTCGTTATCGGAATCTCTCGAATTATTTCAGGGTGGTTCTCTTTGTCACTTACCTTGGTTTGTCGTGGATATTGCTTCAGGGGAGCGATATTGACGGTTTTATGATCTATGGGCTTTTTGCAGTGACGATTTTGATCGAGGCCGCCTTTGCGGTTAAGTCTTCGACCGCCTACATGCTCTTTATTCAAGGTCTGCTCATCAGTACTGCCTTGATCTTTGTGCTTTTCCCGGCAGACCCGTCACTTTCACAGATTTCGGGCGGACTGTTGTTGATGTTGGACGGTTTTAAGTGGATCTGGACGATGGTGGTAGTTTCTTTAATTATGATTACGCTTTATGGCTTTTTTTGGGAAAAGAAAGTACTCAAAACCTTTTCGGCGTTTTGTGGGATACTGCTGATCTTTTTGGCTCTGTATTTCGCTAATAACAACTATTGGGACAGAGCGTTTTTTATTTTGATTGCCGGGATGATCGGACTGATAGAGCCGATTTGGGAACTGTTCAAATTGAAGTTTCAGACCGATCGGCCTATGGTATTCAGGATGTTTGGTACAGTCTTGATGTTTTTCTCGCTCGTGATTATCTTAATCGCTATTGTTCAGTCGATTCTTTTGCAGGACGCCAATCGGAATCTCGCCGAGAAAGCAGATTTTGGGAGATTGACAGCCGAGAACGTGGTCAATTCCGGTTTTTCGGCCCTGGATGGTATAGCTCAGAATCCTCTCTTTCAAAAGGCCTTTAAGGCAGGCGACACGGCCGGGATGGATAGTTTTACCAAGGCAATATTCAAAAGCAACGCGGACTTGGGAATAGTTTTGGTGCTGGACAATAGCGGAAAGGCAATCTCTTCATATCCATTTTCCTCCGATGTGGTTGGCAGATACTATATGAGTGAAATATTTTTCCGATCGGTGAGTGCGGAAAATAAGTATTTTTCCCGGACGGTTGAGCCCTTGGCAGGAGTCTCCAACACGGCGATTATTATTGGGACCCCAATTACAGAAAAAGGCTTGGTGATTGGAGCCATGGTGGCTACAGTGAACCTCAACGCCATGGGCGACCGGTTGGAAGAAATCGCCACGAGCTCTTTGGATCAAAAAGTGACACTCATTGATGGCGGAGGCCGGTGGCTCTTTGTACCCCAAACAGGAGTAGTGGGAGAAAGGGTGGCTGAGTCCGATACTACGAATTTGTTATGGTCGAGAACGACGGGAGCGGAAATCGGGTATGACTCGGCCGGAAAATATTCTTTGTTTAGTTCGGGTAAGGCAAAAGATCTGAACTGGACAGTAGTAGTTTCTCAACCGATTTTTTCTATTTTGGATGTTAGCCGGTCCGGTCTGATGATTGTTTTGTTTTTACTCTCGGTGGCAGTGTTAACCGTGTCTTTTTCATTTGTATTTTCAAAAAAAAGAATGGAGTAATCAAGCCAATAATCTAAATGGAGCAAGTATTACCAGTCACCGGAAATAAATACAATCGAACCATCAAAGGAGTTTTGATAACTTTTTTGGTGATCACCGGTGTCTCTTTTGCAGTGGTCGCCAGCAAGTTTAACTATATTTATCCGGTCTCCAAGGAAGTGGTTGGCACAGAAGAAATCAACGATGTAACGCCTGAAGTGTTACAGAAGAGCACTTTTGACAAACCGTATTTGATGACGGTACTGAGGACGAATGGCTCGTTCTCTTTTGCCAGAATTGAAAACGCGGTTGTCTCCAATGAAAGATTTCCCAATGAGGTGGAACTCACCTATCAAAATGGCGATTCCGGACTAATTACGGAAGCTGATAGTAAAGTAGACATTTTTATTTCCAAGAAGGGTGGTAAGGAAAGTGCCCAGCTTGTCGAAAGAGGGGCGACCACCATTACACTTCCGGACAATACTTTATTGCCGGTGAAGTTGGTAACCGGCAAAATTGTAAGAGGAAAACTGGCGGGGGATTTTGAACTGCAAACTTTGACGACTAATAAAAGGATACTGGGTAATTTTGATACCCGGGGAAAACTAACTTCGGTCAGGGTGGAGAACGCCATACGTGAACCTGACGCCACTCAGGCCATGATAGCGAAAGAGATATTGAAATTGGCGGAGTCTATCGACAGAAAACCGGACAGTCGTGTGTTAGCCGTGACAACAGATAATGTTTCCCCGTTACCGGCGGTGGTGCCACTCAATTTGGGAATGGTTGCCTCATTCTTTCAGGTAAAACAAGACGTCGGCGATGGCTCGCTCACGATTTTGACTCAGTCCGGCCCCGGATTCCCCTCCACAGGCATAACTGTCGTCCCTGGCCCGCCCGGTCCTCCTGGGCCAGCAGGTGGACCGAAGGGGGATAAGGGAGACAAGGGGGACAAGGGAGATCAGGGAATAGCGGGAGCGCAGGGCCCTGCTGGGGCAGATGGTACTTCCGGAACCGGTGGAGCGTCTTCGTTCGACACTCTAACAAGCGGAACTAATACGTCGGCAACCATGACTGTGGGAACGGGGGCAACATTAACTTTCTCCGGAAGCGGAGTCTTGAACTCGTCTACACTACTTGGTGGGACTTGGGCAATACCAGGAACAATCGGCTCAACAACACCTAATTCGGGTGCATTTACAGGTTTAACCCTTTCTGGAGATATCGCCATCAATGGTGGTGATATTACTTCCACGGCCTCTACGCTATCAATTAATACCAATGGAGCAGCATCAGGCTTTATTCAAATAGGTGGTGGCGGAGGCGGTTCGTCAACTCCCGATATACTAGTGATTGATCAAGATACAACATCGCTAGCGGCCGGAACGAATGGGGCAATACTACTAGATTCGACCGGAAAATTTAATATTTATGAAGGTGGAGCGTGGAAAGTATTATGTAATAAAACCGATGCTGCCTGCGGTGCCGGTTCTGGGGCCGCTCTTTCGGCGGTCATAGCCGCGACAGGAGGAAACACTATCAGTAACGGTGACCATGCGCAAATCTGGAATTGGTCACTAACGACTGCAAATAATACGGCTTTTAGTTTTGGTGAAAGTGCGGCGTCAACAAACGGAGCCGGGTTACAGTATATTTTAGAAGCCTCCACGGAAGTAGGTTCTACGGCGGCTCCCTTTAGAGTGATAGCTGAAGGCAATACCATAATAAATACAACTAATACCGGTGGTTTGACCTTTGGAAATACGACGGCTAACACGCCAATTACTTTACAGTCAGGGACGGGTAATATATTAATCGGTAACGATGCGAACGCGAAAGCAATTACAATCGGATCAAGTACGGTGGGTACAACTTTAGCGTTAACGGGTGGAGCTACTTGGTCTGTTTCTACTGCAGGATTGGCGACACTTACAGATATTATTGACACCGGTTTATCTGCCTCATCGGCAGTATATACAGACGGCAGTAAGCAACTAACTTCAACCGCTCCAACATCGGGAACTATTGGCTACTGGAGTAGAACGGGAACTACTTTGTCACCAAGTACTGCTGGAGATGCTGTGACTACCTCAGGAAATATTTCTACATCAGGAACAGGAACAATTACTTCAGCCGGAGCTTTTGTGGGTCCGACTACAACCAATACGATTAATGGATTGATTATTAACTCCGGAGTCTTAACCGGAGTCTCTTCAATCGACACAATCGGTGTTTCAGCCACAGCTCTTACATTTGCAGGCGCGGGAACAGTAACCTCTACGGGAGCTAACGCCATGAATATTGACGGAGGAGCATCTGGAGTATTAAACCTCAATGGAACTTCTACGGGAGATATATTAATTGGTGGAGGTTCGGTTTCGACGGGATGCACCATTGTAAATGCTACAGGGGCTCTAAGTTGTGCCGGGGGATTATCCGGATCGAATTTTACTGGATCCAGCTCGGGAACTAACACCGGAGATGTCACCTTGGCAGCAATTGGATCTACACCGAACGCCAATGGAGCCACACTTACAGGACAGGTACTGAATCTTCAGCCGGCAGATGGGTCAAATGGGGGTGTAGTATCGACCGGCACACAAACACTGGCCGGAGCCAAGACTTTCTCCAGTTTACTAACGGGTACTGCGGGTCTGGCCATCACAGGAGCCACTGTTTCATTAAACGATTCTTCAAATTTTGATGTTTCGATTGCCGGAGGAACTTCAACCGGAACCATCAATATCGGTACCGGAACAGGGGTACAAGCTCTAAACTTCGGCACCGGTGGAACAGGGGCAAAGACCCTTACGATTGGCTCGACCGCCTCGACAGGAACTGTGAATATAAACGCGGGGACAGGTGGAATTAATTTTGATTCTAATACGATGTTTGTAGATGCGACGAATAACAAAGTGGGAATTGGAACGACGACTCCCGGACGTAAATTTACGGTAGTCGATAACCAAGCAGCAACGGCTAGTGCGAGTGTGACAAACTTAAATCAGACTAGTTCTGTTGCAAATTCTGTGATGACTCTAAGTACCGGGACGATGACTGGGAACCTTACTAGATTTATGCAGTTTTATAGATCTGCAACAGCAAGTACTATTGGTGAAGGGGTAGGTAGAATTGTACTAAATAACGCCGGTGTTCAGTTTACCTCAGGAGGTGCTGATTTGGCCGAGTGGACGGAAGTAATAACAGGATCGTATGCGGCCGGAGATATTATTGCTTCAAAAACTTCAGGAAATCAAAAAGCGGTGACGGGTGACCTTATCTTGGGAGTGGTTTCGGACACAGCAGCTTTTGTGGGTAATGACTCTTTTGGGACTGACGGCAACGCCGGTAAAGAGATTGTGGGTATGCTTGGTAGGGTTAATACAAAAGTGGATATAACAAATGGTGAAATCGCCATTGGTGATCCGATCGCTCCTAGCTCGGTAGCTGGAGTTGGCATGAAGCAGACCAAAGCTGGACCGACTATTGGAAAAGCATTGGCAGCAAAAAGTACTGCCGGTGTGACCAGAATTGCGGTGCAGGTAGTACCCGGCTGGTATGATCCCGATGTCTTACTTGCGTTCCCTGCCTTTTCTGTGGCCGGTTCGACCGATATTTTAGATCAACAATCAGACGTAGTTACTAGAGTTGGAGGATTCCAAGGTTTGATCAGTCGAGATGCAACTTTCTCATCTACCCTAAAACTTAGAAGTGATTTGTTTACCGACTTAACAGGCAACGGATTAACAAATTCTTCAAATGCTTTGGGTATAAATCTAACGACATCCGGCACAACCGGATTGGCATCGTCAGATTCTGGTCTAGAAGTTTCCTTATCAGGACTGACTTTATTAAAAGGATGCGCTGACGGAGAACTTTTGAAATGGACTGATGCTGGTGGATGGGCTTGTGCGTCTGATCAAACCGGTGGAGGAACAGCGACATTGCAGGTCGCATACGATAACGGTAATACGCTTACCACAACTGATGCTCGGAATATTGAGTTCACGCTAGGAGAGGTGACAACTCCCACATCATTTACTTTGGAAAATCAAGATACCGCCGGAGTTTCCTCTCAAAGAATATTTAATTCTATCGCGAGCGGGACATTAACCAATGGATTATTGATCGAGCAAACTGGGGCAGGGACAATGACAAGTGGTTTGAATATCACGAGAACAGCCGGAACAGTGACCAATGGGATAATGTTTAACGGAACTATCGGGACAGACATCACTTCTACGGCTGCTCGCGCTTTAACTATTGATTCGGGTACAACCGGGGGAATAAGTATTGGGACAGGGGCAAACGCAAAGACCATAACTTTTGGAAATACCACTGGAGCAACCGCTTTGAACTTTGATACAGGTACCGGAGGGATAAACTTTGGAGACAATGCCAACACCAAGACAATAGACATTGGAGGAGTGACCAATTCAGGAACAGACACTATCAATATAGCTACCAATGGTACAGCAGCAGATGTAGTCTCGATTGGAAACAGTAATGCGGCGACAACTCTGGCTATGACTGGAGGCAACGATTGGTCAATAAGTGCGGCTGGACAAGCAAACTTTACGACAACCCAGGGCAGTGGACTAACAAGCTGTACCGGAACCAATCAAAAACTACAATGGAACTCTTCGACCAATTTATTTAGCTGTGCCAATGAGAATGTGCTGCAAACCAGAAGTTTCAATGATCCGGCGGATGTGGCATGGAGCGATGATAATGTGACTGAGTTCTTTACAACACCGACTACCAGAGCCAATATTACCCCAACTTCGGCGTCAAACTCTGTATTGGTAATGGTTGAGGTGGTAATAGCGGCCGGGGGTGCGGGCGATACCGATGCCGTAGGAACTATTCGAAGAGGTATCGGAGCTACACCAACGTGTGTAAATCCACCATCAAATCAGGTGGATGGTTCATTTGGGAAATTCTTTTCGAGTGCGGGTGCAGAAGGGACAGCTACCTTGGCATTTCTAGACTCACCGGCATCGACCAGCAATGTCCGATACACGCTTTGTTCAAGTGTCAATTCTACTTTGGGTAGTATCCCAACAAAGACAGACGCGACCATTACTTTGATTGAAGTGACAAATAGCACGGCCGACTTGGCGGAGATATATTCTACCAATGATAAGTCTATCGCAATGGGAGATGTGGTGAGTCTGGATTCATCCCTGAGAGCCGGAGTGAAGAAATCTGAGGGAAGATACGATCCTTCAGTACTGGGAATTGTTTCAACCGCACCAGCATTAACAATTGGTGGAACAGATGGTGAAGGTGCCTCAGCTGTACCGGTGGCTTTGTCGGGTAGAGTTCCGGTGAAGGTAAATACGGAAAACGGTGCCATCAAGGCGGGGGATTTGCTGACTACCTCATCAGTACCTGGTATCGCTATGAAAGCGACCAAAGCGGGAGCGATTATCGGTAATGCGATGTCGGACTTTAACGGACAGGGTGTGGGTTTGGTGCTAGCCTTTGTCAAAAACGGTGAGAGTAGCGGCAGTAAATTGGCTAGTGTCATGAAAGGACTGGATGAAACTAGCGGTGACTACAAATCTCAAGTGCTAAACAACTTGGTGCTGGAAAAAGAACAGATTGCTTCAACTTCGGCCAATATTTCGGAAATCATGACCGATAGAGTGGTAGCGGGACTGGAAGTGATTACTCCTAAAGTAATCACACAAGATATATTGGCTACCGGCATGTTTGTGATGCAGGACAAAGAGGGGAATGAGAATGTAAAGATCACCTCCGACGGAAACGCTATCTTTATGGGAACAATCAAGGCCGACAAGATAGAAGCTAATGAGATCAAGGGCTTCAAACTAATGGCGGATAGTATTACGACGCTTTCTGACAAGGTGGCGGGTATTGCGACTTCAAGTGCCACGGCAACACCGAGCGCAGAGAATAAATCTTTATCCATGTCCGATATTGTCAACAACCTGTTCAGAAATGTGGCCGAGTTCTTTGACAAAGTAATTTTCCACGGCGATGTTTTCTTTGTCGGTAGACCAACCTTTAACAAAGACACGGCCGGGTTTGCCATCATCAAAGGAGACAGTAATGAAGTGGAAGTAAAGTTTGAGAAAGAATATGCAAACGAGCCGGTGGTAAATGTGACTCTACAGATTGTCGGAGCCGTGGATATGAATAATCTGCCGACCCATGCAGTCGCTGATGTGAACACTAAAGGATTCAAGATCCGAATGAACAAAGTAGCAGGTATGGACCTTAGATTCGCCTGGATAGCCATAGCCGTTAAAGATGCCAAGTCAATAGAGTCGCAAGGTGCCGTGAGCACTCAAGGGCCGTCTTCTCAGGCGACTCCCGTTCCTACACCAACTGTGGAAATAACGCCGGAGGTCACCCCGACTACTACCCCAGCATTGATAATCACGACGACGCCTACACCGACACCGACTGTGGAAATAACGCCGGAGGTTACACCAATGGCTTCATCAAGCGCTCAATTGTGAAAAAACTTGTAAATTTATTAATTATTTGTTAAATTTAGTACAAATGATCAAACTGTCAAAAGCTCAGCTTTTAGCAATTGGAGTAGTCGTAGTAATTGGAGGGCTAACACTAAACTCCTTTCGGCTATCAAAGCAGAATAAAAGATTGGGTATAGAGATTGAAACTTTGAAGAAAGATCCGAACAGCGTAGCTAGGGAGGAAATAAAGATGCTGACAGAGAAACTTGCAAAATTAGTAGTTTTACCTGCTGATGAAGAGCCGGTGGTGGCGACGGTGACGGACAAAGAAAAGCTGAAAGACCAACCCGTATTTGCTAGGGCCGAGAATGGTGACAAGATCCTGATATATTCGAAGGCGCAAAAGGCTTACATTTATCGGCCGTCGACAAACCTTTTGGTAGATGTTGTTCCGGTGAATATCGGGAATCAACAGATATCTATAAGTGGAGTAGATGAAAGAAATCCCTTGAAAATAGCACTGGTAAATGGTTCAAAAAACTCGGGTATAACTAATGAGTTGGAGAAAAGAATTGTAGAGAAGAACATTCCCGGTGTCTCGATAGTTTCCAAGGCGACGGCGAAGTCCGATGCTTATGAAAAAACGCTAGTTGTGGATTTGACTGGGAAGTTGGGTAAACAGGCGGCTGAGATGGCTCAGCTGGTAGGCGGTGAAGTCGCCACACAGTCTGCAGAAACTTATCCGAAGGCGGATTTGATGATTATGGTCGGCGCGGATTTTAAGTAAATATTAATAAAAAAACCCACCTTAGGGCGGGTGGAGGATCACTTACGGTACAGTTTGAGTAGGTTGTATGTGGCTATGGTGGGGAGAGACAGCCAACAGATGGCAACGAATGGGCTGTTTAAGGCAAAAAGTAGGCTACTGATAGCTATTCCAATGATCAAAACAATAGAGGTGAGTGGTTTGCTCTTGAGTGCGTCAGTGAATAGAGTGATGGTGATTTCGATGGCGATCAGAACGTACAAGACGACAGGAAGTAAGGTGGTGATACTCACAGGCAATCTCCTTATTTCAAAGTGTATGTTATGGATTATACAGTGGGGAAGTCAGGGTATATTTTATATGAAAAAGCCCCGCATCTCCTGAACAATTGTTTGAGCAGAATAAATGGCTTGTCTAGGATCAATTTCTTTGGACATATATAGTAGTTAGAGGGTGGTTTTGGTCGCTACTTATTTTTAAGATATTTTTTTGTTCGCCAGGACCTGCCTCGACCTTTGTTTAAGTTTCTAAAATTTGGGCTTAGGGAATGGCAATTGGGGCAGATTATTCTGAGGTTTTCCTCGCGATTATCCTCTGCTATTCCGTTGATGTGGTCAATTTCAAGTGGAACCTTACCGGTTTTGACATTTTTCTCCTTCCAGCCACACAAGCTACATTTATTACCAGACTTTTCTTCCAAATAATGCTTTAAATACCTTGAAATATTTTTTGTGGCTAGACCACTTGAGCCATCAGCATTACCTTTTTGCCATTTTTCGATGTACTCTAACTGTCTTTTTTTGGATTGACACAAGTTTGAACAATATTTAAATTGATGTCTGTTTAAATTTTGTCCGCAATTAAGACACATATCCATAATTGAGCCACCTCTGAGATTCGAACTCAGGACTTCCAATTTACAAAATTGGCGCTCTAGCCAACTGAGCTAAGGTGGCCTTACGAAGCTAATTTTACCATTTTTTGGAAATTTAGATACAAAAAAAGCCGCGTTTACGCGGCTTTAGAATGAATGCTGTCCCTGCCCACGAGTGGCGAGGTTGGTGATTAGCGAGGGGTGACCATTTTTTCTTGCAGGAAGCGGTAAAGAGGTTTGTACTTGGCTTGGAACTCGGAAAGAAGCATAACTTCAATGCCTGAGTTACGAGCTTTAAGTTCTTCCGGAAGAACCACGATCTCTTCCTGGAGGGAGAAGACAATCTCGGACTTAAACCCAATATTGGGCAAAAACGAGGCAAGGTGCTTTAGCATCTCGTCCAGCAGTTGATGATTTTTACCGCGGGAATATAACGGCTGCAACGTAGGATAGTAGGCCAGACCGCGGTGGTCCGGAAGGACGTGCCAGATGATATAGAGGCCATTGTCCAGACCGTGTTTGCCATCATGATGAAAGATGGTGAACATGGTTTCGTTCACCTTAGATAAACGATAACCGGCTAGCTTACATAGCTCGGTGATTTCGGCAAAGGAAAGGGTGGTCACCGGGGGACGATTGGCTGTGGCAATGATATTGAGACGTTCCGAAAAACCACGGGCGAAAATTAACATACAGTTCTCCTTTATTGAGTGTCTAGACCAGCTTGGCCAAGAGATAGTCGGTGTCTTCTTTTGCTTGTGGCCAGCCCTCGTAGATATCCCAACTGGCGATGGTCTGGCTATCGACCTCGTAAATATCATTCCGCTTGGTAATTCGGACGGTCTGATAACGGCTGATCTCTGTGGTGATTTTGGCTGACCCGACTAGCATGATCATGCCTTCGGCTTTAAAAACAGCATATTCAGCCACATAACCTGATTGGCCGGAGGTCATATCAGCGATGGTTGGCTCTCGGTTTGCTACGCTGGGCACGCTTGGGGTACAACTCTGACAAAGAATGCCTGTGGATATTGGCGAATCGCAGTTCACGCATCTACCGCTTTGAAAAGTCATTTTGAGGCTCCTTGTTGTTACCTGGCGCACCATGCGTAACAAGCAGAGATGAATAGGCACCCCAGTGCGATTAGAAAGAGGTTGAAGGCCAGCTCACTGATGAAGACCATTAGGCCGAAATTAACGATACCCATAAGCAGAAAGATCAGGGAAATGGTCTGATAATAAGAAGGAACAAGATGTCTGCCTTGGTGGACAAAAAGAACGAAATCACTGATCATGGAAGCTCCGAATATAGCTAAAAGAACCACGTCTGTGACGAGAAGAAAGGTGTTCATAGATACCTCCGATGTTAAGATGCAAACAAAGATTGGTGAATTTTACCACCTGTGCCTTGGTGCCGAGAGCAGGGTTTTCCGAGGTTCGGTCGACGGATACATCGCCTCACCCCGCCTCGCGGGAAACGTTACGTGTTCGGCTCCGGCAGTTCGAACCCCGCTTAATGTCAAAATAAAACATCCTTCCGCAAGGGGAGGATGTTTATTTAGTGCCGAGAGCAGGGTTCGAACCTGCGTAGGCTTGCGCCGCGGGTTTTACAGACCCGAGTATTTGACCACTCTACCATCTCGGCAGGAGATGATTAATTGTACCAGTGAGCCGGGACCGAGAATCGGACTCGAGTTTGGTCATTACCAATGACCTGTTCTGCCACTGAACTATCCCGGCGTGTTTAGCAACACTGTATTTTACCTTATCTCATGCCCAATTTGCTGAGTTGACTCATTATGTATGATTTAAGATGGGTGTTTGAAAGGTCAATGGACATTACTCCAAAAGTGCTGATTTTCTTGTAGGTACCATGACCCATCGAATGGACGGGTTTACCGGTATTAATTCTGTTGGGGTTGACTGACAACTGTTTGGACCAAAAGCCCCTCGCTTTGCTAATGTCGTTATCCTTGAATGTTTGAAGGTAATAATGAATTTTGTTATCTTGTACTTGGCACAACTTAAGTAAATATTTTTGGAAATTTTAATTACTCCAGGATCGGAGTTTGTGACACGGTTTTTATGGTTCGTAGCTTTATTCCCTTCACCCCAATACAATCCTAAGGCCAGATATTTTAATTTAATTTCACGTTTTGTTAGCTTTGACTTGATCTTGAATGGTTCCCCGTTGGGATTTGCTTTAAGGTAATTAGCTTCACTTTTATGTCTTCTTTTTATACCGTATTTGTCCATCCAATAGAGAATCTTGTGAATCTTGAGGTTGGTGGTGTATGCCATTTCCGACAGAGAGAGTTTTTTGTCGCAGTAAAGTATAGTCAATTCCTGGGCAGAAGGAACGCATTTCATGTTTCAAGTATTACCGAAAATAATACGAAAGTCAAGAGTTTGATATGATGATTGTATATTGACAAAGACTGAGATGATTAAGTAATAAGTCAGTAATTATTTATGAAGATATGTCTAAGAAACTAATATTGGGTGGTGTTTTAGTAAGTAGTGTCTTTTTTGGCGGTTGCAGTTTGGTAGCTCAGCCTGCAGATGTGGTGACCGAAACGCCAACGAAAACTTTTACAGGCATGGTGGTCGTATCTGGTAGTCTAATTACGATCTCTGACGGAACAAAGAATACTGAAATTACCAGTCGTAAGGTAGATTTAAAACAATATGCCGGAAAAACAGTTACGGTGACAGGAGAGTTTAGTGGAACAACATTGTATGTGGACAGCGTGGAGTGAGATTGCCACGGTTCGGAATACCGAAACTCGCAATGACAGAAGATTAGAAGCCAGCAGATTTGAAGAGGACTGCTTTGGTCTGAGCGTTCAGTTGAACAATAAGGGTATCCTTGGTGGTGTCGGCGGGAGTGAAGGAGAGCTGCCAGATGACATTTGCCCCGGATTTGATGTACTGAGCTTTGACATAGGCGGTTTTGCAGAGACCACTTAGACAGAGACTGTTGGCCAAACCGACCGCTTCGTTGAGGTCGATGCCCAGAGTGTTCCCTAAGACGAGATCGTTTAAAGAAGGAATATTATTGTCCGGAGTAACGTAAATGGCCTTATCGACGATCTCGGGTTCTTGGTTATCGGTAATCAGGACATAAAAATATTTTTTGGTGGTGAGATCTTGGCGGAAAAAATATTTGGTGCTGGCTGTTTGAGGGACGGTCGCGTTTTCGGTCTTAATAAGTATGAGTTGTGCGTTTGGCTGATGATTAACAGCGATTTTAAGTGCTTTGGTGGCATTGGCCAGAGAAAGAGCTGTCTCTGCAGAAATGGTGGAGAGGGGTGTGGGCGTAAGCGTTATGGTAGGTGTGGCACTCAAGGTGGATTCTGGAGTTGGGGTAAGAAACTCGATGATCGTTGGTGTGGGAGAAGGGGTTACGGTTGTTTTTTGTTTCTCCAAAGTTTGGGTAATTTCCAGAATCTGTTGTTTTAGCTGTTGGGATTGGGAGAATAGAAAAACAGCGGCAACAATGGCCACTCCGGCGATAAGTAGAATAATAATGGTGATGAATGCACCAAAGGAGGAACCGCCCTTGGGAACGATTGTGGCAGGCATTTCTACCGGTGCCGGGGGGAGATCGGGTAGTTCGGGGGATTGGACCACAGTTTCTTGGACCGGGGAGGACGCGGTTTCTTGAGGTAAGGCATCCGTCTGTAACTCCTGAGTGGGAGGATTAAAAGAAGGAATGACCTCCGGGGTTTCTTCAAAGGCGGGTGGAGCGATATTAGATTTTAGGTCTCGGTTCTCAGATGTCAGGCTTGGATTTATGATGGGTGGGGTGGTGAACGGTTCGGAAGAGATTTGGTTTGTCACTGGCGCATTGATGTCTTCGATGATTGAGGTAGAGGTTGGCGGTTGTTGGTCCGCAGGTGGAGGAGCTGAGGATGCTGGGGTGGGGAACTGGCCGAGGTCGTCGTTTGGCATGGTAATTTAAGTATGTCAAAAATGAAACAAGGTGTCAACTTCCTTAAGAGTGTGTTAAAAAAAAGAACCCCGCCTGATGGCAGGGGGGGTAATTATTTTAAATTAATAAAGGAACAGAAAGCGATAGCTTCTTGGCCATCAATGCGAACGGTTTCGAATTTTTCCCAGACAACACTTACCGCTGGAAACGTGTGGTCCCAGATGACTCCCAAGTAGAGAGTATGTTCTGGAATTGGGAGCTTTGGATCCTCTATATAGATATCAATGTGGACCTCGTTAGCTGGTAACCGGAGGTAAACACGGATAAGCCCTGGTTGGTTAAAGGCGTTGGCAAAAGAGTTCTGATCTGCCTGTCCGCTGAGAATATTATTGAGTTGAGAAATCGTGTTTGGACGATGGTCTGTAATCGCAATTTTTGAATCCGGTGTACCCACAGCTAGATCCACACTCTCACCTTTGATTTCAAATTTTCCGATGGCGAACTTACCCTGTAGGTAAATCCTGACATTCTCTACGTTGACCAGAACACCTTTCGAGTCTTCATTTGGCGTATTCATATATTCCTCCTAACGGAACATGATTTTAAAAAGAAAAATATAGGCAAATTAGTGGTGCCTAAGTTGTCGAGACATGGTTCCAGGTCGATAAATACGATACCCGAGATAGTCCGCAGCCGCTACGAGGGCTACGACACCTTTTTCAGACATAACTTTCCAGTTCATATGGCTCATCGAAGTACCTCGTTTTTTAACGAACAAGTTATGAAACAGAAGTATTATCTCATAATAGGCAAATGATGTCAACTAGAAGGCGTTTAGTTATGGAGAAGATAGTTTCGGGACGTCTTGGTCACGTTCAAATTTAAGCCAGCCTCCCGCAGAAGGCCTTCCAGGTAGGGTTTGGTGTGAGCGAAATGGAAGCGTGGTTTTCCCTGGAAGGGAATGTAGACATGGTGGCGGTTCTGGACTTTGGTTTTTAGATCTAGGTGGTGTCTGAGGAGCTTTGGTTGCCATAGGTTCCAAGCAGTGATAAGACACCTACCGCCAGGCTTGAGATGTTTTTTGATTTGAGTGAGAACATAGAGCTGGTCTTTGCGGGTGGCTAGATGATGAATGACAGCGATGCAGAAAATAAAATCGAATTTTGGCAAATGATTCCAGACATCGGGTTTGGTGATGTCTGTTTCGATAAAATGGGCGTTGGGATGCAGGCCGACTGCTTTTTCCAATAATACAGTCGAAAAATCAATACCGGTGTATTTAACTTTTTCCGGTAATCCTAGTAGTAGTCTGCCGTTACCACAGCCAACGTCAAGGACAGAATTGTTTTCCGTTACATCTACAAGAAATGGCTTGAGGTCTGGCCAGATATAGCCACGTGAGGCGCTAAAATTGATCCCAATTTCGTTGTAAGTAGCTCTCAGATCTTGAATTTTTCCGGGAATTTCGGGCATGGGAATATTTTACACTAGATCCTATAGCTTGCGTTTACACAATGATTGAACTAAAATAATCAAAATCGTACGTTTGAAATTTGGAGGTAGAAATGGCCAATACCGCACCCAGGAAGCGAGCACCCCTGAAGGCCGAGAATGCACCAATCCGAGTCTGGATGGTGGATGTTCCCGGTGGATATATCGAGGTGTCGAATCTGTATATGTGGATCAAGTTTCCAAGAAGTAGGGGAAAGATGGAGTTCCGGATAGATGGAAAAAAGTTGGAAATGGCACTAAAACAGCTGAGTACAATACAGACCGTCGGGAAATTGGATTTTTGGGGGTTAGATGTAAATGGCGAAAAGCTGGTAGTTATCTCACCGAACGAAGATGACGCGGGGTTCCCCTTCGAATTCGAAGTTAACCAGCGTGAGTTGAGCGAAGCCCTTTTCTACTTCTTGAATTAGTTTTCGTGGCCCGGGTGACCGGGCCTTTTGTCATAGAAAACGCCCCGCAAATTGCGGGGCGCTTGAAACCTAATCATGACTGCCGTGAGCGTGCTGGATATTTCCTCCAGAACTGTGGGTGGTGCGATCGCCAGAGATAAGCAATAGGGTAATCGCAATTAGCTGGCCAATTAGGGGAAGAAAACCCCAAACAAAACCAACTTGGAACTTTCCCAAGTTCCTGTTTTTGAAAATTACTCCGGTCAGTAGTCCGCTCAAAGACATGACCGCAAAGGCAACGCCGTACCAGACGCTGGTGTAGAGTGACAAGCAGACTAATATCCCCAGAGTAGGGAGGGGGACGATCCACCAGAATGAACCACGGTTTACTTTGTTGGATAGGAGTCCAAAAAAGATGCCTAGAGCCAGAGGCCAGGCAAAACTGAGGAAGTAGAAAGAAAATGTTGCCATTTTTGGCCTCCTTGGGCTGTTTTTTAAGTTGGAAGTGTACGTACGAACAGCCTATATAATATCACAGTTGTGGCTAAAAGTCAAGTTCTGTGAGGTACAATATAGAGATGTCAATTGAAGAAATGGTGCGAAGGGATGCGGAAAAACTCACTCCTGAGAATTTGGAGGACTATCGACGGGTATGGGCCAAGGTGCTTGGGAGGATGCCTAAGAACTCGGAAATATGGCCTTTTGTGGGGGATGAGGAAATCAGAGAGTTGTATAAGACCAGAAGTGTGCGGACGGAGTCAGGGGTTGCGCCATTTGCCGTGATGATGAAACCGCACTACTGCCCCGGGGAGTGTGTTTATTGTCCCTTAGAGGCCGGTATGCCGAAGTCTTATCTATCGGACGAGCCGGCCGCCCAGAGGGCCAAGAAGCTTAAGTTTGATCCATATCTACAAGTAGAAATGAGACTGAAACAGCTGGAAGAGACCGGACACATTACCAATAAAATTGATTTGATTGTGATTGGAGGAACCTTTTCGGCTTATCCCGATGAGTACAAACTGGAGTTTTTCAAGGGCATGTACGATGGGGTAAATGGCTTTGAGGCTGGCAGTCTAGTGGAAGCGCAGAAATACAACGAGACGGGAGAAAGACGAATCGTGGGTATCTCGGTAGAAACCAGACCCGACTGGGTGACCGAAGAAGAAATAGTGCTCTGGAGAAAGATGGGGGTAACCAAAGTTCAACTGGGAGTGCAGGCATTTGATGAGCAAATATTGCAAAAAATAAACAGGGGACATTCTTTGGACGAAGTAGCCGAAGCCACGAGGATGTGCCGGAATGCAGGAATCAAGATTTGCTACCACTTTATGCCCAATCTCCCGGGAAGCACACCGGAAAAAGATATCGAGATGGCAAAGATTATGTTTACGGATCCTCGTTTTCAGCCGGATTACCTGAAAGTTTATCCTGCTATGGTGATCCCAGGGACGGAGCTGTTCAATATGTGGAAGCGGGGGGAGTATAAAAGTTACAACGACACGGATTTGATACGAGTTTTGAAAGAGATAAAAAAGATGACGCCCCGCTGGTGCCGGATTGACCGGTTGGTTCGGGATATCAGTAAACAGTGGGTAAGTTCCGGGACTTTGAGAACGAATCTGAGGCAGATGCTCCAAGAAGAGCTTAAAAAGGAAGGAAAGAAGTGCCGATGTATCCGCTGTCGTGAAGTCCGCGCCGGTGTTTATAATGCTGAAATACAACTCGCGATTGATGAAAGGGAAACCTTGGGTGGAAAAGAAATATTTTTATCGTTTGAGAGTGGAGATATGTTGTTTTCAATGCTGAGATTGAGGTTGCCTGATGCCGGAGAGAATATGCTGTTTAAAGAGCTGGAGGGCTCGGCCATAATTCGTGAAGTGCATACATATGGACAAGTGAAGGAGATAGAAAGAGAACTCAAGGAATCAAGAACTCAAGAACTCAAGTCAGGAGGAAGTGAGAGTCAGCATAGGGGTTTAGGGAAGAGGTTGATGGTGGAGGCGGAGGGGATTGCTCTAGATCGGGGTTTCAAGAAAATGGCGGTAATTTCGGCTATCGGCACCAGGGAGTATTACAAGAAGCTGGGGTATGATCTTGAGGAGGAGTATATGACCAAAAGTCTGGGTTGAGAACTGATGGAACTGGGGTATAATATAGGTTGAAACACCTTGAAATTCTCAAGTAGAAAGGACTGGATATGAAACTTTTGAGCACCGTAACAGTCACATTTGATCGTGAGATTGCAATGGAGTGTGGCCATTGTGACCAGCGTTTTACACCGGAACATCCTGACGAAATCAAAATCTCGGAAGGCTATTCTCAGGGTGAGATGGGTGGATATAAAAGTCTCTGGTGCGATTGTCCGAAGTGCAAGCGGACGGTAGACGTGCCTGATCGTCACCGTGCATACGTTCTGACTTTCGAGACGAAGCTCGTTCATGTAAGCGAGAAGCGATAGTAGGAGGTTCACATGGAACTTACTTTTGGTATTACGGCAGTCATTTTGTGCATACTCTATGTGATTATGCTCGTGATCTTGCGGGACGTGCAGACTCTTGATTACGTAATCTTCAAGATATTCTTTGTTCTCGCGATCACCCTTTTTTGTGTGCTGGGTGGCTTGTACTTCTCAGCCATCATCTGGATCGTCAACCTGGCAATCCAATTCTTGCTCCTTTACATGATCCTTGATGACTAAACCTGGTTTCCACAATTTCCCGTACATTATGTGCGGGATTTTTAACGCCAGGCTTGACATGTAGCCTATAGGGTATTATAATTATGGCGAAGTTCGCAAAATTGAAATTCTGAATGACTCAAGAGGAGAAAAATGATCCTTGAAGCTACGTTTATTGTCCTTGGAACCTTGATGACCGTGTTGTATTTGGCCATGATTTTCACCATGGACAGGTCTTTTGAATCCAGACTGCTTCAGCTTCTCGTTACGATCTTGGTTGTGGCCTTTGATCTGGCAGGTGGTCTGTATGCACCAGCCGTGTTTTGGGGAATTTTTGGATTCGTTCAGCTGGGAGTTTTGATCTCCCGACGCATCAATCCCCGTACCTAAACTGGATTTGAGTATTGGAGGCTTAAATGTTTATGGAGTTACCTTTTGGTCTGATTGTTGTTTGGTTGGGGTTGCTGTACTTGATGATGTTGCTTCTCATGTGGAAGGTGCGCACCGTCGAATACGTGATTTTCAAAATCCTCTTTTTGCTCGTGATCATTCTGTTCGCGGCTCTGTCCGGTTCAACGATCGTAGTCCTGGTGTGGATCGTCAACCTGGGAGTTCAGTTCGTGATTCTGGGCGGAACTCTGCTCGACGAGTAGTCCGATTTTCTTATTAATCCCGTACATTGTGTACGGGATTTTTTGTGCAAAAAATCCCGCCAGGGAGGCGGGGAGGGAGCTTGATTAAAAGATGAGGAAAGCCCAGAGTACAATGGGGATGATTTGCATGGTTGTGGCCAGGAAATAGAGCCTTTTCTCCCACTTAGTGCCAACAACGAAGTAATCTCCAGTGAACGAGCAGCCCATGGCGAGGATCATGATGATGATACTCAAAATGGGGGTTTGCCAAAAGAAGAAAGCGACCAGATAGAGGAGCATGGTTGCCATAAAGAAGAGAACAGGTTTCAGCTTTGTCAAGGTTGCCTCCGGAAGTAGATTTGTGCACAATTATAGCATAACTGTCCTATATATTCGGAGGTGTATAATACTTGAAGTTCGCAAATTGAAATTTTTAAAGGAGTATAGAGATGGAAGCATCGTTTGGTCTGTTTGTGGTTGTCCTGGGTCTGCTGTACTTTGCGTTTCTCTTGATTATGTGGAACGTTCGCAGCTTTGAAAACCAGTTTTTCAAAATCATGCTGCTCTTGACGATCATGGGTTTTTGTCTGATGGCAGGATCTTATGGTCTGCTCGCCCTGTGGGGCCTCAACCTCATGATTCAATTGGTGACGCTAGGCTCACTCACATAGGTAGTGCAATAGTCTCAATCCCGCACATTACGTGCGGGATTTTTTGTCCCCGATGGAGCACGAAAGAGTGATTTTGGGTAAAATAGACAATCTCAATATGAAAATATATTTGATTGGGGTAGGTGGAGTTGGAGGATTTTACGGCGGTTTATTGGCCGAAAGTGGGGCCGATGTTACTCTGGTGAGTCGTGGAGAGAGTTTTGTGGCCATAAGGAAGAGTGGGTTAGTTTTGAACTGCTCGGATGGAGAGCGCCGGGTATTTCCCGTTAAGGTGATTGAGCATGTTTCTGAGATTATTGATCCTGATCTAATCATCTTAGCGGTAAAGTCATATAATTTGGAGGAAGTATCAAGGGGGCTGGAACGGGTGATTAACGATGACACGATAGTAATAACTATTCAAAACGGGTTGGAAAACGACATGGTGGTATCACGGCACATCCATTGTCAGGTTTTGCCCGGATTGGTCTTGGTAGCCGCATCTAAAACCGCTCCAAACAAAGTAAACCAGAGGGGAAGTCAGAGAAAACTGGTTTTTGGAGCCCGGAGTGGAGAAATCACCACAAAAATGCGAGAGGTAGAGTCGGTTTTGAAAAGTGCCGGGATCGATGCACACGTTTCTGAGTCGATTACCCAAGAGCTGTGGAAAAAATTTCTTTTCGTACTCTCTTTTGCTTCGGCCACAGTTGTACAGATGGGACCGATCGGAGAGGCGTTAAATAACCCTCAAAGCCTAAAAGTCTACAAAGATGTCCTTCGCGAGACGATAACGGTGGGGAAAGGCGAGGGGATTGAGTTCGAGCCAGATATTTTTGATGTCACGCTCAAGGGTGCTTTAGACTTTGACCCCCTAACGAAGTCTTCTCTACTGGTGGACATCCAAAACCACCGCCAGACTGAGGTGGAAGCCTTACACGGAGTCTTGGTGAGGCTAGCCGAGAGGTACAATCTACCTGTTCCTGTGACGTACTCGATCTACAAGCGAATTCTCAAACTGCGAGGATAATCCTTGCAGGTAATGTGTGCCTAATCATTGACGATCGGCCCATAGTGTTGTATGATATGAATCACGTTAAGTACTCTGAAAAGAGAAGTCTGAAAGGAGAGAATTATGGACGTAGTTTCTTTGTGGGAGAAGGTGGGTAAGTTCTATTGGATCGGTTTGGGGATAACTATTTTATTAACACTTGCCGGCTTATTTGGCGGTCTCCAAACCGTGTTGTTCACAACCATTTTCCCTGGTGTAACGTTTGGATTGGCGTTTCTGGGGCTAGGTTATGCCAATGGGTATATGTTGGCCGCCTTAATTACCTCCACAAGCCACTGGGAAGACAATCTCTTGATTTGTGTATACATGGCTGTGGTATCTTTTCTGACCTCTGTGGCAGGAGCAATTGCTCTGGAAATATTCAGCGCCGTTGTCGTCTTTGTTCCTGGGACTCTTTTCGCCTTGTTGATTGGCTTTACCCTGATTTTTGCCTATATTGCGTGGGTGGTACACAAGGCAGAAAACTAAGATGACATGCCTGGTGTAATAGCCAGGCTTTTTGTGCCTAATTATTGACATTTGGCCCATAGTGTGGTACAATTCGTGCGTAAGTCAGCAAATTTGAAATCAGCCTACCTCACCGGTAGGTACAAATTCCCTGAAGGAGGTAAGAATGACCAAGTCTCAAAAGAGGCGTTTTGCGTCATCAAGGAGTGCCCTAAGACGATTCCTTACCGCGGCCATTGAAATTCTTTGGTCCCGTGATCTGGAATCAATCAGTGGAATGCTCCAAAACATTTGGAGCAAAGGGCCGGTTGATGTGCGCCGCCAAGAACGTCACATGACTGAGGGTCACCATATGGGTTCAGGTGCTCCTGGAGTCTCATCCATGGTTCACGAAGCCCGCCTCAACGACGCCGGATTCAAGCTTTTTTGGGGTCTGGACGGATCGGGGAGAATTTGGGCCTATGTCGGTGGCGACCAGGCAGAAAGTCATCCGGAAGCGTACCTCGTCCTTACGATGATCCTTCGTCGTGAAGGCTTGCTCCCCGAGGACCATCTGGATATGGCTCCACTCACCAAAGAATGGTGGCTTGGTCACCGTACCAAGCTAGACGCGTGGGCCATGAAGTGGATCAGAGAGAATAAGATTAAGGGAGAGTTTGGTAAGTAGTAAGTGAACCGAGGGTGAAAGCCCCCGGTTTTTTGTTGTAAAATGACATTATGAAAAAGAATCTATTGGGTGGTTTGGTGTCAGTGTTTATCTTTGGGCTCGTGATGTTTTTCCCGAAGGGGGCTGTTGCAAATGAAGGCGTTATCAACCTGAGGGGAACGGGTACCAGTGGAGCCTGTTACGCCTCTTCAGTGTTTATAGATGGCACCTACAAGATCCTGATGACCTGTCGGGAGCTGAAGATCGCTCTGTCTCCGGAGAAGAACCGTTACGTGGCATGGGTAGAAGACGATCTGGGAAAGCAGAAAAGATTGGGAGAGATCGCCAATGGGAAAATGTCTTCGTTGACCGATATTAAGTTTGTCAGGATCTTTGTAACCGTGGAGTCAGACGGCTATGGAAATACTCCTTCGGAAGACGTATTGCTGACCGGCTTTGTCGAGCCGATCAACTTTGGACCAGGAATCGCCTCTCCACCCATTGTGACTCCTACGCCTACCCCTACAAAGTCAGCAGCTATTTCACCCACAGGAGTCTCGCAGACACCGGGTGAGTCTGGTTTGGGCAGTGCTTTGGGCACCATCTTCAAAATTGCCTTGCTTGGGTTTGGAGTTTTGCTTCTGGTGGTTGGGGTCTTTAGTTTCCTCTCGCGAAAGAGAAGCCTATAAAGGTTGACTTCTGATTCCCGGTTTGATATCATATGGGTCATCTGAACGTTCACATTTGATCTGTATGGAGGTTAGCCATGGTTCTTCAAATAATTCTTCTCTTCGTGCTGTCCGTGATCTTACATGAGGCAGGACATGCCTTGGTGGCTATTGCGCAAGGGTACAAACTAAAGAAGTTCTACATTGGAATTCCGGTAGAGTTTCGGATGTTTGGCCGAAATCTTTCGACCATAGTCTTTAAGAAACAGATGGGCAGTGTCGAGTTTGGTATTTCCGCTTTGATTTTGGGTGGAGCTGTTGACTTCTATGACTTGGATGATGCACCCTTTTGGCACAAATTCTGGATAATTATTGCTGGACCACTGACAAATCTGATGTTGGGGTTCTTGCCCTTGTTGTTTTTTTACGACCTTGGTACTTCACTACACATCACCTATGTTATTTGTTCAGTGGTACTGAGTGCGTTGGGATCGTTGTTTGGTGGTTCGATTCCTCTTTCCCAAATCGCTGGTCCGGTTGGTGCAATGAATTCCATGGTTGGATTCGCAAGTGGCTACTCAAATGGGCTCTTGCTCCTTTGGGTGGTGCTTAACCTGGCCTTCTTCGTTACCAACATGCTTCCAATTCCAGCAATTGATGGTGGACAACTGTTAACGTCGAGCGTGGTTGCCATTCTGGGAAAAAAGTGGAAGAAGCCAATGGATACTATCACTTTGGTTTTCTTCTACATTTTGATGATCATTATGGCGATCATCTTGACAAAAGATTTGTGGTAGTAAAATACAAAGCTCCTCGAACGAGGGGCTTTTTTGTGCCTAAAAACGTTAAGGAATCAGGAGGTGTGATAAGAATTTGATAGCGGGGGTCATGATGGAACTAATGGGGGCTTCGTTGCCAAAGATAGGGAAGATCAAGAAAATTAGGATAAGGACACCGTAACGGTTCATGATGGCTTGAAACTCGTAGGCCAGGTCGCGCGGGAGGATACCGAAAAGAATTTTTTGACCGTCCAGAGGACCCACGGGGATCAAGTTGAAGATAGCGAGACCGATATTGGTGGTAATGAGAGGTATTAAAAAAACGGAGAAAACATACGGGGTAAAACGGACGAGAATAGAGACGGCGATGGCAAGTAAAATATTACTGATTGGCCCGGCAATAGAGATGATTGCTGCGTCCCGACGGGGGTTTTTGAGATTGTAAGGATCAAAAGGAGTGGGTTTTCCCCAGCCAAAGACGAAATTTACTCCGGAAACGGCGGAAAAAAGCAAGAGACCGAGAGGAAGGATGACGGAACCGATGGGGTCAATGTGGGCAAGAGGATTCAAGGTGAGCCGTCCGGCGACTCGGGCGGTGGGATCTCCCAGGCGGTCTGCCGCAAAAGCGTGGGCAAACTCATGAATGCCAATGGAAATTATAAGATAAGTGACAAGTAGAAGGACATAGATAAGCATGTGAGGTTCATTATACGGGAAATTGTGGTAAAATTTCAGTCATGGAAAAAGAAAAATATGGCTGTGTCATTTGTGGCAAGGGAATCCAAAATGCCAACTTGGTGAGCTTTTCAAAACGCAAAATTAAGCATATTCGAAGACCCAATTTACACACTCACCATTTAGTGATTGACGGCCAGAGAGTGAAAATCAAAGTTTGTACCACTTGCAAGAGATCTCTTCGTGTAGAAGATAGAAAATCTCAAGCAGTTGCTCATGCCTAATCGTCAGGAGTGGTCGAGACGCTGGCATGGTTCAATAAGACATGGCGGCGGCGGTTCCACATACGGCGAAGGCTATGATGGTGGACGAGTGGGATATTCAAGATTTGGAGAGTTTGCCTGCCGGATAGGAGATCAGGGAGAGATGACGGCTACTTTTCCCGATGTTGGGGTGATGTGTGGCTATGATGACGAAGAGAGATTGATCTTTATTTGTGTGGACGTGGCTTGTTTTTTGGGGAATTTGGGGGAGGAGAGTTTGGACAAAATGGCTGACAAAGGTGAGAATATCTTGGACCTATCAAGAGATTTGGAGGCAAAAGACCAAGTGTTGTTTTTGACCGTATTTCCAGCTATATCCAGATTGGCTGTGGAAACTAGAGACGATGTCGGTCTGGTAAGTGAGGACGTGATAACGAACATAGATTTGGCCAAAGGTTTCGATGGCTTAATTAGATATTGTGGATCAGAGATTGCCTACCACACTAGGAAACTTGGAGATGAGATGTTAGTGTCGATAGGCGAACAAGACGAGACTAGGCGGACTTTAGTACCCGTATCGGTAAGCAATACAGTGGATTACATGACGGAACTTGAGACGGGAACCCCCAAGAGATATTGGAAGTTGGCAGATAAAATTATTTTAAACCGTAAGTGAGTGGCCGGAGAGGAACTGCTTCCAGGAAATAGGGTTTTTGCCGGAGATTTGAACCGTGTCGATGATTAACTTTCCTGAGACAAGAGAGGTTTTGACCAGTTTGATTTCGAGATTGTCAATTTTTGTCCAGGCCCCCGGCTCGGGGTTTAGGGAACGAATCAATGCATGGATCAAATCGGCATCATTACCTTTTTGAGCGTCGATGATTTTTGAGAAGGGGATAAGTGCCGATTCCCGGGAAACTGTTCGATGGCTTGGCGTGAAAACAGCAAGAGACTCATCTTGAACGGTTTTTGAGTAATTCTGAGCACAGATTTCGGGTAATTTTTGTCTCAATATTTCTTTAGCAGCCTGAGTAAGTTTTGTGGTCAATATGGCTACGTTGTCATCTAGTTCTATCGCGATGGGGACTTGAAAAATGATAGGACCATGATCCAATTGCTCATCCATCTCCATCAAAGTAACGCCGGTGTTGGTGTCCTGGTTTTTGATGGCCTCGGAGATGCAAAGAGCCCCGCGATACTTGGGAAGCAAGGAAAAATGGACGTTGAAGGTGCCGATATTTGGTGTTTCTATCCATGAGCGGGGGATAATCTTGCCGTAAGAGACCGCCAAGAAAATGTCAGGTTTAAGGAGTCTGATGTGAGCAAGGTTAACGTCATCTAATTTGGTCGGCTTGAAGACGGGTAAGTCGTATTTCTGAGCGGTCAGGCAAACCGGGGATGGTGTAAGGATTTGTTTTCTGCCCTGGGGCATGTCCGGCGTGGTGACCACCCCGACCACATTTACGATCCCCGAATCAATAACGGATTCCAGTATTTGGGCCGAGAAGTCAGGGGAGCCGAAGTAAACAAGGTTTTTGGACATAGCTAATTATATCGAAGCTTCGAGAATAGAGTAAAATACTAAGGTAGAAAAGCTGAACCTTGAAAGGGAGAGTAAAAATGCGAAAGAACTTTGATTCTAGATCGTTCGTTTTGGTCTGTGCCCTTTTTGTATTCGTCTTGGCTGTGGTGTTAGCAGTGGCCATGTTTACTCGAGCCGGTTGGCTCACAAAAGAGAAGTTCTCAGTGCCTGGCGAGCCGGATAATGCTTATATGGTTCATATGTTCGAACAATCGAGCTATCGGGAACAATTTATGTGCAACTCTTATGGTGCCTGCGTCCTATACCGGACTCCGCCCATGGGCATGATGTATCAAGTAACCAGTGTCGAAATTGACGATGAGGTTTATTACGAAACGGCTCGAGGGAACGAGCAATACGTAGTGACAGCCAGAGGAATATACTGCGCCGGCGGAATTGACACTCATTCTTGTCTTGAGCTGGTTGTTCTCTTTCCGCAACCAACCTGTCCATCCGAAGTAGTCTACTTTAGGTTCACGGCACTTTTGGTACCGGATTCCTGTTTGCAGAAGTGAGTGAAACTTTTATACCCGGTTATAGCCCGGGTATTTTGTTATATCTGATCGATGGGGGTGAGTCCGTTTGGAGTTTCCTTGAAGATCTGGCCACCTTGTTTGAGGATGTGGTCGGTGAAAAGTATGCCGTCCAAGTGATCGTTTTCGTGTTGGACATAAGCAGACTCGACGTCCTCAAACTTTCGACGTCGGGTAGTCAACTTGCCCTCGACTGGTGTCAGATATTCCATCTCAATTGAGTAAGGACGGTCGACAAAACCCCAGATACCGGGTAAGGAGAGGCAACCTTCGAGCCAGCGGTCCTTCTTCTTTTGGTGCACGGTGGAGAGCGTGGCGGGGGAAGAGGAGGTGATAATTGGGTTGATAAAGATTTCCGGTTGGCCATTCAAGATAACGATAAACATCCTGCGATCGATACCGACCTGAGTAGCAGCCAGACCGACTCCCTCGGGGTCTCTGGAGGCCTTGAGAGTCTTGATCATGTCAGCGATTTGTTTTTCCAGCTTCTTATCAAGCTCTGCCACGGGTTTGGCCTTGCGTCGGAGGAATTTGTCTGGAGTAAGGAGAACTTTCATATGACTATTTTACCACACAAGATAGTCTTATAGTATATGAGAGGTTGCATTCTCTATTTTAGGGCACTCAGACGGTCTTTGGCGGCCTCGTAGTCTGGTTTTAGCTCAATGGCTTTTTGAAAAGCCAGCTTGGCTTCATCATTTTGGTTGAGCTGTGAATAGAGAATGCCAATGTTTAAATAATTGGCGGCATCGGTGGGTGAAAGCTCTGAGATTTTGAGGAGAGTTTGAGCCGCCTCCAGGTTGTATTTTGGATCAAGAGTGCCCAAAATTAGTTCGGTTCTGGCCTTGGTCTTGAAGAGGTTTAGATTGTATTTGTTCATCGACACGGCCTTGTTGGTATTGGCCACAGCATCGGAAATATATTGTTGGAGATAATAGTTGGCTTTTTGCCGGATATCGGCAGGGGTTGAGGCAGACATTTCGGCGATCTGCGGTGAGATAATTTGCGTCGCCACCAAAGCTTGAACGTTTCCTAGCTGGGCATAGTACATAGGCTCTCGAGAATTAAGTTTGATAGCGTTTAGGTCTTTGGTGAGATTAGACCGTCCTGCGGTATAAGCGAGGTCCGCCATCCACATCCGGCGGACTCCAAGGAGAAGCCAGAGGGCGACGATGACAATCAAAACAGTGCCGATGGTTGTATCCAGAGAAATTGGGCGAGAGTGTGTTTTTGTTTTGTCTGTAGTAGCTAGAAATATGGCGGGGAACAAGAAAAAGAAAAGCGCCACGTTGACGACGGAGAAACCAAAGTAGTTGGTGATAAGAATCGAGATAAAGCCGAGGAGGAGAGGTTGAGAGACTTCAGATTTGTCAGTGAGTATTTTGAGGATCGAGAAGACGAGGAAGAGATAGGCGAGCAGGCCGAAGAAGCCCGTGTTGGCGAGGAAGTTTAGATACTCGTTGTGGGCTTTGTTGTAAAGAAAATCAGATTCTGAAGTGAGATTATGTACTGACGGCCGAACCCAGTAGTAGGAGTAGCCAAAAGTTTCGACTCCGGTGCCAAAAAAGGGATATTTTTTGCCCAGCTCGATGGCTCCTTGCCAGACTACACGACGAATGGACATAGAGTCCGAGCCGCCGACGCGGGTCTTGTTTTCTTCGGTGATAATGGCGACCGAATTGGAGTAAAAAGGATTAATTTTGTTGAGAGAACCAAGAGTTCTTTGGACAGCTTCGCCTTTGACAAACAGTAGAGCCAAGATGAGAACCGCTAATCCTATCAATAGTTTTGGTTGTTTCTTTTGAAGAATAACGGTAATGACGAAGATCAGCAGGATAATAGCTGTAGCTCCGATACCGGATTGAGAACGGGTAAAGAGGATGGCGGCCAAAAATAATAGTGAGAGAGCAGAGTGAATTAGTCGCACAACCGTTTTGTCGGTCCTGATTAAAGTGAAAAGGGAAAGAGGCAGTAGGGCAATCAAGTAGGCAGAGAGCCAGTTGGGCTGACCCAGGGTGGAGAAGACACGGCTCTGGACGTCTTGGACCCAGATGTTTTTGTCGATACCCATTTTTTCCAGAACGGCATAAAAAGCGGTCAGAGCTGCGGTGGCGAGAATCGTAGTTTTGAGATTGTTGATCGCTTTTACATGTCCGGAGAAATGGGTAACTAGGGCATAAAACAGGACGATGTAGCAAATGGTGGAAACCAGACCACCGTGAAACCTGGAGTAATAGCCCCAAAGACTGGTGTGGCGGTCGATAGAGACCATCGTAGAGATGACCTGCGAAGACAGAAATAAAATTATCGGGAGGTCGAGGGGTGTTTGGACGATTTCAAATCTTTTATTTTGAAATGACCTAATGCCCCAGGCGGCCGTGATGACAATGGTCATGGCATAGACAAACATCATCTTGTTGAATTCAAAGACTTCGGAGGTGAAGGGCCAGAGTAGTAAGGGAGTGACAAAGAAGAGAGTATAGAAACAATACTGAATGAAAGTGGCGGGTTTGGGGGCGGCTGCAATGACAGCCTTTTCTTTCGAGGACATGGAGATAGTTTAGCAGAGTGATATGATTTGTATATGGAAAAAATACTTATAGATGAAAATCAGGCGAGACAGTTTTTTCAGACGACAGTGGATAAGATTCAAAAATATTCTTCGGCTGTAGTGCCGGTGGTACCTGGGGTTGAAAATCAAGAAGAAATTGAGGAATTTGCCTTACCGGCTAATGGCTTAATTAATTTGGCAACTCTGCCTGTTGCCGGTGAGTCGTCAGAAGCACTTCCGAGTGAAGAAGCGATGAGTGAGGATTTTGCGATGCTAGCCAAGTCTGTGAGAGACATCCGAATGCATGATGCTATACCTGGTTCTTACTGGCCACTGGTGATTCAGGTATTGGAGAAATTTTTATCTAGCAGTGCAGCGCCCAGATCGCCTGAGGCCAGATTGGATACGATAAAGCCGGTGATTGACTTGATGAAGAAAAATGAACCAGAATTGGTGGATGGTGGTTTCTTGGATAATGGTGTTATAGCTTGGCTTGGTAATATCGATGTGGCCGTTCATGGTCTGTTGGAACAAGGAGGAATATAGAAATAAAAAAACACGACCCGTTGAGGGTCGTGTTGTGTAACTTATTCTAACGTCGGGCGAAGGCAAGGAGACCGCCTCCACCGAAGAGCACAAGAGTGGCAAGTCCCAACACCATCGCCGCGGAAGTTGAGGTTGCGGCGGGGTTAGGCGCGGGGACAGATACCGGCTCTTGGGCCGGAACTGAGACAAGACTTTGGGCATAACTGCGTTGGCAGTTGCCGAGGCCCTGCTTGACTGCATCAAATCCCTTCTGGCTCGTGACTTTCGTGAGTCCTGATGTTTGCTCGCGGATATAGTCGATACCGCGGCTGGAGATAAACATCGTAGGATTACCTTGACCGTAGGACAGGAATCCGACGAGGCCGTTGTAGCTGAATTGGACGATCACTCGTCCGCTTGTTCCGCTCCAGGCGTTGAACTGGCCAGACTGGATCAGCCAGTCCAGAACACGGTTGACCCCGCTTGGGCCGCCGAAGTCTGCTTCGTGGGGGTGGAAGCTCGAGCACTCTCCCTGAGTCGGAATCCGAGGGGCGAAACCCCCGAGAAGGACACAGGCGAACAAGCCGACGATGGTGATAAAGCCGATTAGTTTTTTCACTTGGGGCCTCCTTGGCCTATACCCTGGATCACAGGGCCTGGGAAAAACCGCTTGGACCGGCCTGAGGACCGGTGCTTGGGGAAAAACATTTTAGAGAGCAGAAGTAGCCTCTCGAAGATGGTGGGAAGTATAACACACTTATGCCTAAATGTCAAGTTATGGGATAAAAGGCGCCCCTCGCTTAAATGGCTATACTTTGATATTATTTAGCCATATTATGATGGCCTTTTTAATTAACAATGTTTGAAAAGCTTTGGAGGCTTGCCACCCTGGATGTGGGCATTGATTTGGGTACGGCTAATGTGGTGGTTCATGTTCGAGGCAAGGGTGTAGTAATTCGTCAGCCGTCGGTAGTAGCTAGGCACATGAAGACCAAAGAGATTTTGGCTATGGGGGACGAGGCTAAAAAGATGCTTGGGAAGAACCCGGCCAATATCGAAGTGGTGAGGCCCCTGCGGGATGGCGTGATAGCGGATTTTGATGCGGCAGAGGCCATGCTCAAGCATTATATTGTGGAAGTACACGAATTCTATAAAGGTCTTGGGTTCAAAATTCCCCGCCCCAGAGTGGCTATCGGGATTCCTAGCGGAGTCACGGAAGTGGAAAGACGAGCAGTGCAAGAAGCGGCGCTTGAAGCCGGAGCGAGAGCGGTATTTCTTATCGAAGAGCCGATGGCTGCAGCGATTGGTTCCGGGCTCCCCGTAGAGAAAGCCGAAGGCCAGCTGATTTGTGATATTGGCGGAGGCACTAGTGAGATTGGAGTGATTTCTTTGGGTGGTCTGGTACTGAATCGGAGTTTGCGGGTGGCAGGTGACGAATTGACCGAATCGATCCAAAACTTTGTTCGATTGAAGTACAACTTGCTTCTGGGTGAGAGTACGGCCGAAGAAGTCAAAATTGCCGTTGGATCGGCATATCCACAAAAAAGAGAAAAAGAGGGAAACCCTTTGCAAATAGTAGTTCGCGGTCGCAGTTTGGAGGATGGTCTTCCAAAATCGTTGAAACTAGATAGTGTGGAAATTCGGGAATCCATGATGCCAATTTGTAACCAGATTTTGGGTGAAATAGCCTTGATTATCGAGGAGACGCCGCCGGATTTGGTGGCCGACATTTTGGAAAAAGGCATGGTTATGGCCGGAGGGGGTTCACTTATACGAGGCTTTGACAAGCTGATCAGTGAGCAGATAGGGATGCCGGTGTGGGTAACAGATACACCTCTGGAGGCGGTGGTGCGTGGGTGTGCGAAGGTATTGGAAAATGACAAACTGCTGGGTAAGGTGCGTGTTGTCGGAGGACTGAGGTAGAGCCAGCTTGAAGCGATATATAATGAGGTTATGTCTGAAATGGATGATTCGATCGAAACTACACCACAGTCGGCCGGTTCGGCGTCTGCCAAGAAATTTCAACTAAGAGAGGTAGTCGAGATGGGAGAATATGATCCTGAATATCTGGGAACCTTTGCCGAATGGCATACTTTGAGCAGGTAGGTTCAGTGGAGTTTGATTAAGAAGGCCTTAGACATTCGGGAGCGTCAATTAGTACAGCAGTGGGCGGAGATAAACAATATCCTCGACTTCCGTCTTAAGCCGGAACTAAAGATAGCTCTAAAAAATATCGAAAAGCAGAGACATCAGGTGATGAGAGATAGGGAAGTTTTGCTGATGGAGTATTTTGGTTAGTTTTTAGGGGGAGGTGATGATGGCCAGATTTTCCGGATTGTTTCCCAGATTGTCGTAGAGAGCGACGTCGGCTTTTTGGAGTGGTTCTTGGTTGATGGTAGTGATGCGGATGGTTTTGCCGATGATGAGGTTGCCTGGGAAAAGTTCACCGGGTTCGCTAAAGATAAAGTCTCCCAGCACAAGGGGATACTGGCTGGGGACGTCGATGATTTGGGAATGATTATCGATAAACTTATAAAAACCCTTTTGCCCTGAGGCCGTTCTTACAGGGAACGAGGGAGATTTTTCACTATCGAGTGGGGTGATGGTGACGGCTGAACCCTTGACCTCCAGAACAGTACCCATAAGAACATTACCGGAAACCAGCGGTTGTCCGGGACGGACTTGATCGAGAGAGGAGCTGGAAGAGACGATGAACTTACCGGTTGAACCGGAAATCCTGACCGGTAAAATGGCCTTGAAAGAGTTTTTGAGATTTTCGGAGACCTTGTTATCAACAATGGCTTGTTTGAGGAACTCGTTTTCGGATAAGAGTCTGGCAATCTGGGTTTTTTGTTCGCGGGCTTGTTTTTCTAAGCCGGAAATGTTTTTTAACCAACTATATTTATTCTCGGTAAATAAACGAAGCTTGGAGGTGGGTGTGGTGATGGGAGATAGAATGATATAAAAAACGTTGTTTAATCCTTTTCCAATCCTGAGATTGCTCGCAATAGCGAGTAGCAGAGCAAATAAGAAGGGGAGCAATAGCTGGTTTATTTTTGTACTGATCATTGATTGAGTTATACTTTGAGGAGAAATGTTTAATTTCCACCAATCCAAGAATATCATAAACACAGTCTTGATAATTTCTTTGTCGGTGCTTTTGGGTGAAGGAGTTATGGGTTTGGGATTCTTTTGGCCTTTTCTTCTAATACTTTTGGACTGGCGGTGGATATACTGGCTCTCAATATCGGTGGGAGTTTTGATTTCAGCTATTTATCGTTTGCCTGTGGGTCTTCCATCTTTGTTTTTGGTGGTGGTGACAGGAGGACTGTCTTTTGTCATCGGAAAAGAAAGGGAGGCGGGTTGGATAATATTGATCGTGGCATTGCTGGCCAACTTTGTCTTTGATAAGGTTTTTGGTTTTAATTGGAATATCTGGGATGTGGTGTCGGTTGTGGTTGCTTGGCTTGTGGCCGTGCGCTGGTTTGACAGGGCAGAAACAATTAAAATCAACTACTAACTAATGGGGAAAAGTAATGCTTATTCTTGGTCTCAAATACTCTTAATTCTGATAATGGCGATCTTTTTTTCGAGAGTGATTTTTTTGACGGTAATTATGGGAGATCATTTTGGGGATCTGGCCCAAGGGAATATGATAGGGAAACAAAAACTGGATCCGATACGTGGAGTGATAAGTGATAAAAACGGAAAGCCACTCGCCATGAACATCGATTACTTGGGAAGAACTATCCGGTTTTATCCCGGTGGGGAGACTGTCGCCGCCATTGTTGGCTACCTGGGCAAACCAACTGAAAGTGATTTAGAAGATTGTGCTTTCTGTAATCCGGAAATGCCGGTCGGTAAGGCGGGTATCGAAAAAAGTTTTCAAAACGACTTGGTCGGTCAGTCGGGAGAGGCGATTGTTCAAGAAACAGCCGATGGGAAAAGTAAGACGGAAATAAAAAGAACAGAGTCGGTCCCCGGAAAGAATATTCAAACCAATATTGACATCGAACTGCAGAAAACAGCCTTTATGGCTATTAAAAACAAACTGCAGGAAGTAGGGAAAAGTGGCGTGGTCATAGTTGCCAGAGTCAGCGGCGAAGTACTGGCTCTGGCCAGTGTACCGTCTTTTGATCCAAATTTGTTTATTCAAAATGGAAAGCGAAGTGAATTCGGTGGAGATTTCAAAGATGTGGACAGTCTGCTGAATGATTCTGCGGCTAAACCCTTGTTTAATCGGGCGATATCGGGGAACTTTGCTCCAGGATCGGTGTATAAACTCGTTCCCGCTATCGGTGCTCTGGAGGAGGGCAAGATATCCCGAGCGACAGAGATAATGGATACCGGAGAAATAAAAATAGGTGAGTATCGGTTTGGGAATTGGTACTTGGATAAGTACGGTCAGACCGAGGGCTTGGTAAACGTAGTGAAAGCGATTACCAGAAGTAACGATATCTTTTTTTACAAAACAGGTGAAGCACTGGGAGCCGACTCGCTCATTTCTTGGACCAAGAGATTTGGTTTGGGAGAGAAGACGGGAATTGACTTACCGGGGGAGTCCGAAGGTTTTGTACCGACACCTTACTGGAGAGAAAAGACGCTCGGGGAGAGATGGTTTCTGGGAAATACCTATCACTTGGCGATTGGTCAGGGAGACTTGATGACTACACCCTTACAAATAAACAGGATGACGGCTGAGGCGGTAAGCGGCTTGAGTTGTAATCCGGTCTTGGTCGGTGGCGGGGTTTGTACCGATCAAAAGTTCAATCCGAAGAACATTGCCACGGTATTGGAGGGGATGAAGGGAGCCTGCAGCCCCGGAGGAACAGGTTTCCCGCTGTTTGAATATGCCGGAAAGATTTTCTGCAAGACGGGAACAGCCCAAAAAGGTGGGAAAGAGTCTTTGTCAAACGCTTGGATAAGCGTAGTGGTGCCAAAAGGTGCGGATGTACGGAGCTGGGTAGTGATGACTGTTCTGATCGAAGAGGGGGGAGAGGGAAGCGCGGTAGCCGGACCTGTCGCCAAGGAGATTGTGCCCTATATACTTGACAAGATGTAGCTATGATGCTAAACTATTGCTGTTGCTTGATTTGGTGTGCATAGCACTACATAAGCCACACTAATCCAGCATTATTTTGGCCCCTTGCGGTTTGCATGGGGCCTATTCTTTTTCGGAAGGAGTAGATTCAACCCATAACACTTGACAAAGGGTGGAAGTTGTGGTAAACTACTGCCTATTCTCGAATGGTTCGGTGATACTCACCACCAGTGAGTCTTGTTCTTTTAATTTTAAAATATGCATTTTTTCGGCCGCTAAGTCCCTCTTCAGGGAACTGAGGGGGGACTCGGCGGCCGAAGAGGCCCCGACTTGGTCGTTATGCGTGTGGAACGGTCGAGCACCCATCCGGTGTCCGGCCATGCGGGTACTACCCCCCACGACGGCGACCAGCCCGAGAGAGCGGCCATACGCCACGCACGATGCCGATGGGGTTGCTACCCCACCTGGGATCCGGCGCGCGCAGGCCCCTCACCACAAGCCCGCAGATCAGCGGGCACCTATGGCCAAGGCAAATAGCCACTTTGGCGTCCGCGGGCCAATCGCCCCGCGCAAACCTCGAGAATCCGGTAGGCGAGCCGGTGCAGAAGGTGCTTGTACAGGCGTCTACTCAGACGCTATGGCATCTTCGAAGGGAAGGGTTTTGGCTTCTCCTGAGTTCTTGTTGAGCCGACCGTCGCGACGGTGAGCTCCAAGAGGAGGACTCTTCCAAGATGGTCGGCCCGAGGGGAAGTGGGAAAGTGGTGACACAATGTTACCTTTTTACCACTCCCGGGCCGGCCAGATGCATATTACCCCCATAGTTTTGGGGAAATTGAAGACTCCGTGAGTTTATTTTATTGATCCTCACGGAGTCACAGAATATCCGAGCCCGGCCAAGTGCCGGGCTTTTGCTTTTTTGTCCCTCACGAGTGAATAGTTGACATCTCAATGGTTATGGGTTATCATGCTGATGAGTGATTTCGTGCCTGTGAGGGCCTTGACTGCGGAGTTACTCCATTTGAAATTCCTAGACCGTCATCAAATATGGCATCACCCAGCCGCTGGATTGCGGTGTTGATTGTCTAGGAAAACAAAATCTATCCCGCCTCCAGTAGGCGGGTTTTCTTTGCTTTTTTGCGCATGTTGTACAATTGCCGGTTGTTTTTAATGTATATTTTAAAGAAGGCTACGGGCGGGTCACGCCCCGCCCCTACAGAAAAAATGAAATTGGTTATTGTGGAGTCACCAACGAAGACGAAAAGCCTCTCAAAGTATTTGGGAGGCGATTTTGAGATCCTGGCCAGTATGGGTCATGTACGCGATTTACCCAAAAGTAAGTTTGGGATTGAAATCAAAGAACTCAAAAACTCAAAAACTCAAAAACTCAAAACTGAGCAGTATGAGTTTGTGCCGGTCTATGAGCTGATGGATAGAAAAGAAGACACGGTTAAAAAATTAAAGATCGTCGCCGCCAAAGCGGATGAGATCATCCTGGCTTCCGATCCAGACCGCGAGGGAGAGGCCATTGCTTGGCATGTGAACGAGATATTGAAAGAATCTTTAAAGGGTAAAAAGAAGCAACCGATTTTTAAACGAGTGGCCTACAATTCCATTACCAAAGAGGCCATTTTGGAAGCTATGGAGCATCCGAGGGAAATTGACATGAACATGGTGAACTCGCAACAAGCCAGGAGATTCTTGGACCGTTTGGTAGGTTACAAACTTTCACCGATATTGTGGAAGAAAGTGAGACGCGGCCTATCGGCCGGACGGGTGCAGAGCGTGGCGGTGAGATTGATTGTTGAAAGGGAAAGAGAAATCGAAAAGTTTGTACCGGTGGAGTATTGGCAGATAAGAGCGCTTATAAAAACTCAAAAACTCGAAAACTCAAAATCTGAGGAGGAGTTTTGGGTGGAGCTCGCTAAATATAAAACAAATAAGGCTGACATTCATAGTGGTGAGGAGGCCAAAAAAATATTAGAGATACTGGAATCTGCCGAGTATGTAGTCTCGGAGATAAAAAAAGCAGAACGGAGAACTCAACCACATGCTCCGTTTAAGACTTCAACACTACAACAGGCCGCGGCTAATGTACTCGGGTGGTCAGCAAAGAGGACCATGAATATTGCTCAGAAACTCTATGAACAAGGAGACATTACCTACCATCGAACCGATTCGTTTAATCTGGCACCCGTAGCCATAGACTCTGTTAGAAAGTTTATTGGTGAGGAGTACGGAGAAAAATATTTACCAAAGTCGCCAAGAATGTATAAAGCATCCGGAAAGGTGGTGGCTCAAGAAGCCCACGAAGCGGTTCGGCCGACACATATAGAGATGACTCCCGAGAAGTACACCGGTCAAGAAATGGCCATGGACGAAAAGAAGTTGTATTCGTTGATCTGGCGCCGGACAGTAGCTTGTCAGATGGCCGAAGCGGTTTTTGACGATACCAAAGTAGTGGTTCAAGCCAACGAATGTGAGCTGACGGCCAATGGGATTGTGGTGAAGTTTGATGGTTGGAAAAAACTGTTTACAAAAGACCTGCCGACAGCTGCTCAGTCTGGGCAGACAGGTGAATTTCAGGCTTTGCCGGAACTTTCGGTGGGGGAAGTCTTATCGAAAAAGAAAGTCGAAAGTCTGCAGAAGTTTACTCAACCACCAGCCAGATTTAATGACGCGTCTCTTATAAAAGAACTGGAGAAAAAGGGGATTGGTAGACCATCGACCTATGCGGCCATTATTTCGACTATTATCGACCGCAGATATGTGGAGCAAAAAGACAAAAAGTTTTTTTCCACCTCCATCGGAATGGCGGTGGTGGACTTTTTGATGGAGAATTTTCCCAGAGAAATGCAGTATGAGTTTACGGCTAAGATGGAAGATTCACTCGATGATATTGCCAATGGGAAACTGCCTTGGATGGAGATGCTAAGTAAGTTTTGGGGAGACTTTTCGCGAAAACTTTTTAAAGTTGATAAAGAAAGTGCTCGTGTGGGTGTTCCGACAACCGGAACCGGGGTCAAGTGCCCATTGTGTGGAATCGGGGAAGTGGTTATCCGCGACGGCAAGTTTGGCAAGTTTCTTAGCTGTAATCGTTACCCGGAATGCACTTATAAGGCGCCTTATATCCAGTATGTTGATGGAGCGGTATGTGAGAAATGTGGAAAACGGGTAGTGTCAAAAAAAACAAGAACGGGAAGAGATTTCTTCGGCTGTGAAGATTATCCAAACTGCACCTGGGCGAGTTGGAAGAAACCACAACCTAAGGATGGTTCTGGGGGAGCTACTGATACAGAGGCCTCAGAGGGTGGCGTTGATGAGGTAGAGTGAGGATCAAGGATCATTTATTGCCTTTATGGATCCGTATCCGTCTGGTACAATATAGGTTGTTCTCTACCAAGTAAATAACTGTTTCCATGAGGAGGTTTGTTTTGAACCAGATCCGAAAAGTTGATTTCGAGCAAGGGGATGCGAGGCCTTTGTGGTACCCTAGGGTTAGTTTTAAGACCTTCGTGCTGGGCAGATGTCCAGAGGCGACGGAGGTTTTTGAGATAAACGAAGCCGTACATTGGAAAATCCCCGGATTACCACGCTTCTTTTCGCGACGAATCTTAGGACTGTTTTGTTGTTCGTCCGGAAACCTCTGTGTGGTGCGACTGACTTCAAAGAACTCGGTAATGGTTTCACCCAGCCGTAACACCCGCCGTGGAATTACCTTGAAGCCGCAAGTGCCATTTATGATTCCCAAATCATGGCTGTACAACATGACAATCAGTATTCAAGGTTTGCTGACTTTCTCAACCCAGACGGTGGGACAGTTTGGTTCGCAATCCCCTAGAATTCTATCTATTTCTAGAAGCATGTAGCTTATCTTAGATATTTTTGTGCACTCTAACAATTTTGTGATCAGGAGAAGATAATGAATCAGTTCCGAATTCCCGTGTCGATGGTTGTTCACTCCGATGTTTCTGTAATTCAAGCCTCCCTGCCCGAAGGGTACGAAGTGGTTACCGGTAGTGGTGGGCTGTACAGCATCAGCTCTCTTCATTTTGGGGTGATTTGCGCCCTGGCGACTGTCAAGGATGGCCGCGTGTCCATCAGCTTTCTGGAAGGCGGCTATGCCGAATACCGCGCCAAGGAGCTGAAAGCTGCTTTGGCCGAAAAATATCCGACGGAAGACCCAGATCGTGTTGTTTGGCAGATCTTTAAGCCATGGCATAGCGGCTTTACATACTGCGGTCCTCGTTGGTACGAGAGTATGGACGTGGCTCTGGTAAACGCATTCAGATTCGAGAATCCGCATGGAGCATTTCTGTGTTCCTTCCGGGCTGGTGATCTGCTGACTGGCGACACTTTCCAGACCTTGTCCAGCCACCGGCTGGCGGCATCTGGAGACATGTTACATCCAGGCCGGAATGAGGGCCCGATGCTCATTAATATCACGAACGAAGAATAGTTGTATTGGATAATTCGCCTCTTGCCTAATAGGTGGGGGGCTTTTTTTGTACCGTAAGAATAGGTATCATGGACTATGGCTATTTGGAAGGTGATTAGAAATAAGATAGGGGGGTTTTTGAAAAAGGTTGGACCCGGCTTTGTTACTGGTGCGGCGGATGATGACCCCAGTGGGGTAGCGACATATTCGATAGCCGGAGCTCAGTATGGCTACCGGATGAGCTGGATGAGTTTGTTTCTCCTACCGGCCATGATTTCGATTCAGGAAATGTGCGGGAGAATCGGGCTGGTAACGGGAAGAGGGTTGGCCGCGGTGATTAAGCAGTTCTATTCGGTAAGACTGATGTGGTTCGCAGTTTCTTTACTGGCGATAGCGAATATCATCAACATCGGGGCGGATTTGGGAATTATGGCTGAGTCTTTACGGATGTTGTTCGGACTCCCTTTTTATTTTTGGCTGGTGGTAACATCGACTTTGATTGTTTGGCTGGAGATATCGATAAAGTACAAAAAATACGCCAGAGTGCTGAAATGGTTGGGTTTGTCACTGCTCGTCTATGTAATTACGGCGTTTATGGTGAAACAAAATTGGGGAGAAGTCTTGTATATGACACTGGTGCCCCACATTGATTTGACATCAGGGTACTTATTAACCATGGTCGGATTTTTGGGAACGACTATTTCACCTTATCTATTTTTTTGGCAGGCGTCCGAAGAAGTAGAAGAGAAAATTTCAGATGCCAGATCGGATATCTCAGATTTTGGACAGAAGTCTGTTACATGGCCAAGTGCAATAGGAAAAATGAGATGGGATACGAAAATGGGGATGCTTTTTTCCAACACGATGACCTTTTTTATAGTTTTGACGACAGCGGCGACTTTGCATAAGAATGGCATCTTTAATATTACGACTCCTCAAGAAGCGGCGATGGCTCTACGTCCGCTTGTCGGGAACTTCGCCTACGTACTTTTTGCTTTGGGGATGATCGGAATTGGATTACAGTCCATCCCGGTACTGGCCGGATCTCTGGCCTATGCGGTGGCTGATGGCTTGGGGATTCCGGAAGGTTTATCCAAGAAGTTTAGCCAAGCCAAAGGCTTCTATATTGCGATCCTCTTGGCGACAGTCATTGGGGCAGTTATCAATCTTATAGGGATCAATACCATGCAGGCTTTGTATTATGCTGCGATTATTAATGGCATTGCCGCAGTACCCTTAATCTTTATTATCATCAAGTTGGCAGATGACGGTCGGGTGGTGGAGGGTTACAAGACTCAAAAGAAGTATCGAATAATTGCTTGGATAACCTTCATATTTATGGGTTTGTCTGTGTTGATGATGTTGGGCAGTTTGCTTGGGAAATAGAGAGGAAAATTGGGGGTGGACAACATCGGGTTTTTGCTCTAACTTGGATTGATGTCTGAAAAATTCGATAGTAAGTTTCACAAAATGTATGTCCGTGGGGATGGAGAAGTGGTCGAACGACCAAATAGTCCAGTAACAACTGATATGATTTCAGGATTAAGTTACGAAGAAATCTTGGCCGAGTATCGGTGGTATGTAGGCGACTCCACAGCTCAGCTACCCCAAGAGATACTGGAAAGGTTAATAATTACTGGAAAGGTCTAAACAGATGGGGAGATTTATAGTTATCTATGGCTCAAATAATTTAGGAAAATCTACTCAACTGGACTTACTGGAGAAAACATTACAAGAAGTTGGTCGACCATACACTCGGATAAAATATCCAATTTATGACTCCCCTACAGGAGAGCTGATCAACCGGATTTTGAGACCTGGTGAGAACGAGACAAAAATCGAGATAACTGAGGCGGAGTTTCAAGCCTTGTACGCAGAGAATAGGAGACAGTATGAACCGATATTAAGAGAGCTTTTGGCAAGTGGTGACGTAATCGCCGAGGACTATATAGGGACCGGCTTGGCATGGGGGATTACTAAAGGAGTGGATCGCCAGTATTTGGATGAAGTTAACAGAGAGCTGTTGAAGCCGGATCTGGAAATCATGCTCGATGGCTACCGGTTTGGGGGTGGCATAGAGAGAAGGCATAGGCATGAGGATGTAGAGAAAGGGGTATGGGAGAGAAGCAGGGAGGTACACCTTCAACTGGCTCAGGAGTTTGGTTGGAAAGTAGTCAATGCGAACGAAAGCTCGGAACAAGTCCACGAGAGAGTCTTACAGATATTGGCTGGCATATAGCGTAAAGCCGACTAGATACCCCCAAAAGACGTCCTATAGTGAATAATGAAACAAACTCAGTGACTGTCTTGGTGGGGACACTAAGGTAAGTCTGGGGCTTTTTTGGTCGTTTAGTTCTGATACAAAAAAACCGCCCCCTCGGGGGCGGTCGCGTATCTAAGGAACCACTTGGACATTGGTAATCGAGGGACCTGAAATGGTCACCAACCAACTTGAACCAATGTTGTAGTATGGGAATTGAAGCTGACAGTCGGGAGAGTATGGATAAGTTTTGTCGCCGACCACGAATGAGGTAGCACAAGTGATAATGGGGTTGCCTGACTGACGGATGGTTGAGGTTTCTGTGATGACTGGGCAGGAAATAACATTGTCTGTGTTCGAGGTCGAAACGGGGTCGATCTGTACCCATTCCCAGATGTTGTATTCGTACCAAACCTGGTTCACAGGCACATCTTTGTACTGCATTTTGTCTTCACAGCGATTGACCCAGCCGTAGTCGTTAACCGTCTCTGATCCGTCGGGTACATCCTCACAGGTATCCGGCGCGTAGATGTCATCGTAGGTGCAGACATTTGTTTCTTCGTCACACGTTTCGATGGTTTCGATATACTCGCCTGGGGTACAGACCAGTTTGGTTTTTGGTTCTTCATGGGAATCGACAACTTCCCACTTATCCTCGCAGACTTCCTTGTACCCGTCTTCAACCTGATTATTGTGATGGAACTTTTCATAGGAGTTCACCAGGTCGGCTCCGGGAGGTAGTGTCCAGTCACCGTAGAAGTTGTACTGGTTTTCCTGTCTTGCAGCAGAACAGGTCCAGTTGTTGGCGCTTACCGTAGCAATCTCGTCGTGCGGACGGAAGATCATGAATAGACCCACTACAAAAAGGACGACGATAAGCCCTATCCCCACATACAGAAGGTTGGGATTAAGGCCACTACTCTTTTGTTTCTGAGTCTGAGCCGGTCGGTTTGTGGTGGGTGAAGAGAGGTTTGTTTTGGATACGGTTTCTACTCCGCACGACTCACAGACACGAGTATTTGATTCCCGTTTACAATTGGGGCAGATTCGTGAGGTTTTGTAAACATTTTCGATATTGCCGTTACAGTTTGGACAAACTTCGGATTTAGACGTCAAGTTTGATCCACAGAACGGACAAATCTCGTCTTTCTGGCGCTCTCGATCTATACCTCTCTCGACCATATCTTGATTGGTCAGAAAAGGTCTTTTGGTGGAAGGAGAGTGGTAGCCTTCACTTTTATCTTTGGGGTTACCACAGTCCGGACAGACCTTGGTGGTTGCGGGAATTTCCCTTCCATTATTGCAACTGTTGCACTGCCAATCTGCGTCTTTCATCCCGGCATAAACTCTAGTTTCGGTACTTCCGGTGGGACGATGCGTGCCGACCTTACTGGGGTCCACGAACCTTCTTACGGTTTTTTTAGCCACAGTTGGCCTCCTTATTGAGAATTTTCTATCTGATGTTTTGAGTAAAGGGCCCAGAGAATGATCATGGCGGAAAGTAGAACTTGCCAGAATGGGCCGGCGATAACGTACAGAATGGCTTTAAAGAACTCGAGGGCGATGATCCAAGAGAAAAGGGGTTTTAAGTCCTTCTTCTTGTCTGATATGGTGTAGGTGATCACAAGAAAGAAGATGGGGAGCAGGGTAAGATCAAGAATCACTTGGGTAAGAGCGATATACATGTGGGGCCTCCGTTTGAATTGAAATTGTTAGCGTACTGGGAAAGCGAGCTTTCCAGGATGGTGAATGATATCACGTTTGAGCCTGTAAGTCAAGTTATAGGGCTATGGTAGGCATGGAGGTTGGTGGGGGGAGCTTGATTTTTTGACTCTTATGGGGTATAATACGTAACAGAATTGAACGTGCCTAGTTGGCACAAGCCGAGGTTCGGACATTGAATGAAAGGAGTTCCTTGTGTTACCGATGATCTCGCAGGTATTGGGTGGACTTGCTTTGTATGGTCTGGTTGTATGGGGTTTAGTCTCGATCGTGATGAACAAAATGGATGGTGATGAACCTTGGATGCGCTGGGTGGTTGGCACCTTCCTCGTGGTGATCGCGTTGGCGCTTTTTGCTTTCGTCACGTTCATGTTTTTCGCGATATAAAGCATGGCCTCTCTAGAAATAGGGAGGCTTTTTTGTGACAAAAAAACCTCCCCAATTAAGAGGAGGTTGTTTGTTTATCAATTACAAACGATTTGGGTAGGACTACCGTCAACTGATCTGAACGTTATCGTAGTGACGGGACCGTATTGGTTGAAGAGGCGGTAGGTGCGAACGGTCTCCTGGTTTGATCTGGACGTTGGCAAGATGTTGAACCGACTGATTGTCTCCTGACCATCACAGGAATCTTGGTAGACAGTGGTCAACGTCTGCCTGAACGCAAGATAAGTGTCGAACGATATATCGAGGGATTCTGCCGGTGTTTCAACCGAAACGGATTCAATGATCTGGCTGTCGCGCGCCCACATTTGGGCAGTCTCTGCCTTTTTTTTCTCGGCCGAGAAGTAAGCCACGAACAAAAGTAGTGTGGTTAGAAGTATCGCCGGAATGATAGTACGCAAAGCGTCTTTTTTCATTGTGAATGTCCTTTCCGGGATGAGCCCGAGTGAGTTGGGTTAGAAGATCCCATAGTATACCACACTTGAGGCTGATTGTCAATTGAGATAGATGGCTTGGTATACTAGAACATCATGGCTAAAGTGGTATATGACGGGAAAAAAGAAGCGGAGAGAATGGCGAGCTTTCTCGAGGAAAGTGAGCGTGTTTTGGGTAAGAGCTTGGTGATACTGCAATGCGATGGCCGGAGCGAAGAGAGTACCTACGTTCGTCTTAAACGAGAGATGGGTGAGAGGTTAGGGGCAATGGTTTCGGTACAATTTTCCCCGAGTAAGGACGGATTGAAAGAAATGCTGGCTGAGGCAAATGCCGATGAAACAGTAGACGGGATTTTGGTCCAATTGCCGGTAATTGGGGCCAGTAGAGAAGATCTTGATCAAATTTTGTCCTCAATTTATCCCAGTAAGGATGTGGACGGATTAAACCCGAAAAGTAGGTTCATTCCGGCGGCAATTAGAGCCGTAGAACGATTGATTGATATTTTTAAAATATCGGAAGATGACAAGGTGGCCGTGATAGGTGCCAAAGGGACTTTGGGGAGTCGGCTAATCAAACGTTTGAAGGATATAAATGTCTTGGCTGAAGGGTTTGACAGGGGGGACAATCTGAATAAATTGAAGAATTTCGATGTGGTTATCAGTGCTACAGGCGAGAGTGGACTGATTAAGGGTGAGATGGTCATGGAAGGCTTTACAGGGATCGACCTGGGATTTCCTAGGGGAGATTTTTCAACTGAGGCTGTCGCGAAAGGTTCTCTGATCACCCCCGTGCCCGGTGGAGTAGGTCCAATGACGATAGTAGCCCTGTACGAGAACCTTGCGGATGCCTAAGAATATTAAAAAGACCTCACGTGTGTGAGGTCTTTTGTAATTATTCCTGAATGTCGATTTCGGGGATGATCGAGTCGACAGGCAGGTGGAAATCGTACACGGTGGGTCCGGTATTGCTGGGGAAGAAGGCAATCCAGCGGAACCATTCCTGCTTAAATTCCGACCGGTAGACGACTACATAGGCAGTCCCGTCGGTTTGGTCGCGAATCAGATTAATGAGCGCGACGTCATCGTTGTAACGGATGACCTTACCATCTCTGAGGATGTTGGTGTCTCCCACATAGTAGCGATACTTATAGTACTCATCGCTTCCAATGTATCCTGTGCCAAGGAAGAAGCTACCGGAGACTTCGGGCATGCTCAAGTTCATTGTCTCAAGACGGATGGTCTCATCAGGAACATCGCGAGTGGGAAGCCCGAGGCCGAAGAAGAGAACGAAAACGAGAGAAAGCACCGAAATCCCGAGTGTATAGAAGAGAGCAGACTCCCGGTCAACACCCTTGTCAGAGATGAAGTTCTTGCGGGTGAGGAATAGAGCAACGAGCACGATCGTGATCGTGAGTAACATGTGTAACTCCTTTTCGAGCGATAGATATTAAGGTGTAAGATCTTGGAACTCTCCGTATTATAAGTCATAAGACTCAAGAAGTCAAGCCTCAAATCTTAACGTGCGTAGGGAGGGGATCTGTTGTAGAATAAGCAAGTTAAATATTAATAGTTTGTCCTGTGGCGAATCTCTGAAATGCCACAAGGATTAAAAGAGATGAAAATATATGGCTAAAAAAGCCGATCAAATCGCGGAGGTAAAAACTCCAAAAATCAAAAAACCAAAAACTCAAAATATTGAGTTGACTGCTAAGGAAACAGTAAAGAAAGTTGTTAAAAAGGCAGTGGTCAAGAAAGAACTCAAGGCAGTAAAAGTCAAGGCTGAAAAGAAAGTGGTGGAGAAGAAAACTCCTGTAAAGAAAGTTGCTAAAAAAGCTCCTAAAGTAACCGAAAAAGCGGAGAAGCCGGAAACTGTTGTGGTTGATGGAGTAAAAAATGAAGCGGTTGAGAATACCATAGAAATAAAAGCCGAGAAAGGTAAGAAGGAGACCCCCAATGCCGCCACCACGGTCGAAGAACTATTTGAAGCCGGGGCACATTTTGGCCATGTGGTCAAAAAGTGGAATCCGAAGATGAAGAAATATCTGTGGGGTGAGAAGAACGGCATTCACATCTTCGATTTGGAAAAAACAGTAGCGGGGATTTCGGAAGCCACTAAAGCTGTGGCAGATCTGGCTGCGGCCGGAAAGAGAATCGTTCTGGTAGGAACCAAGAGACAGGTCAAGTTGATGGTGGAAGAGGAAGGCAAAAGGTTAGGCATTCCTTACATCAATCAGCGTTGGATGGGTGGCTTGATCACCAACTGGAAACAGTTGAAGCAAACCTTGGACAGACTAAACTCTCTAAAACAGAAGCGTGAAGCCGGTCAGCTCAAGAAATATACCAAGAAAGAACAGCTTCTTTTTGATAAGGAGATTATCAAGCTAGAAAGAATTGTGGGTGGAATTGCGTCTCTCAAGGAAGCACCCGAAGTGGTGGTAGTCTTTGACACTCACAAAGAGAAGTTAGCTGTCAAAGAGGCTTCAAATCGTGGTGTAACTGTGGTCGGCCTGGTGGACTCAAACGCAAACCCGGACAAAGTTGATTACTTAATCCCCATGAACGATGATTCTGCCAAAGCCTTGGAAATTATGGTGCGGGTACTGGGACAAGCTATCGAGAATGGACTAAAAAAACTCAAAGAATCAAAAAATCAAAACGAAAATAAATAAAGAATATGATGGACAAGATAAAAGAATTAAGAGAGCAGACCGGAGCCGGAGTGATGGATGCCAAGAAGGCGTTGGAAGAAGCCGGTGGGGATATTGCAAAAGCGGTTGAGATTATTCGGGCCAAGGGTCTGGCCAAAGCCGCTAGCAAGTCCGACCGGGAGGTAAACAGCGGCAGAGTATATTGCTACACACACGGAGGAGGCTCGTCCGCTTCGATGGTGGAAGTGGCCTGCGAAACTGATTTTGTGGCTAAAACGCCTGAGTTTGAAGTGCTCTGTAAAGAAATTGCTTTACAGATAGTGTCCATGAGTCCTGTCGACGTTGAGGAGTTGCTAAAACAGGAATATATTCGAGACGGTGGCAAGACCATTGATGATTTGGTGAAAGAACTTATTGCCAAGACCGGTGAAAACATCCGAGTGATAAGATTTGCCAGATTCAAACTGGGCGAAGAGTAAGTCAAAGAACGGTTTTCGTAACAAAAAAATCTCCCCGATTTTGGGGAGATTTTTGTTTGTGCCTGGCTGGAAAGGCCTACTCCTGCGAATCCAGACGGCGTTGGCGCGCGTAGTTAATGAGGATGACGACACAGCCACAGCCAGTAGGCCGCGGCAACGAGGCCGGTAGAATAAGCGAGCCAGCCTTGGAGACCGGTTAGGACGGCCAAGGGGAGGGAGCCTTGAGCGCGTAAGCGATATGAACCCTCTCGACCGGTATCAATAAAGAATTCGGCGTACAAGTATCGAACAATGTATAGCGAAATGGCTAAGGCAAAAGCTAGCATTAACATGGCTACTCCTCATGAATTGAAATGTTCCTGTGGAAATTTACTAGCCTATAATAGCATGTTCTTGTTTATGAGTCAAGTATGAGAGTGGTTTCGTGCCTAATTCGTGACCTATAGCTTGACATTCTCGAATAAAGTGCTATAATGTATATTACGTTTTTTCGATGGACATTAAATGAAAAGGAGATTCACATGGCCAAGGCTCTGTCAATTTTTCTGATTCTGTTTGCCTTTTGTGCTGGCTACATCTTTCCTGCTCTTGCCGTCTGGGCGTATTTCGGCTGGATCTGGGGAGTGGTGGCGTTTGTGCTTCCGGTGTTGTCGTTTTTCAGCTCCGGGTGCCTGCGTGTCATTTTCACCATCGGCTGGTATATTCTGGGGGCTATAGCCGTTGTTAGTCTCTTTGGCTGGTGGTTTGTTCTGGTCCTCCTGGCCTGGGTGGCGTGGTGGATCATTATCCTGGCCATTTTGGCTAGCTGACCGAGACCGTGCTTGGACCCTTGCTTCACAGCAGGGGTCTTTTTTGTGCCAAAAATGATTTGAGTGTGGTAAATTTAGGGATATGAAACAACAGAGTTTACCGATATCTGCAGAAGAAAGGGCAAGGTTGGATCGCGGACTGTCTGCGTCAATTCACGCAAAGGAGGAAGATAAAAAGTTACAAGAAAAAGAGAGACGCGATATTCAAGTTGCTCGAGAAGAAGAGGAAAGACGCAGAAAAGAAACCGTCGTTCCCCCAAAAGAGGAGTCTGCTTGGGAAAAAGAGACGAAAGATTTGGAGGCTGAGGGCATGGAGGGTCTTGGAAGAAGTGCTGAGGAAGTGGCCCTGCGAGAAAAGCGAACGGATTTTAGGCCACTAGGGTAATGGTGTTAGAATAAAAACATATGTTAGAACATGAATTGATTCAGTTATTGAGGCAGAAATTTGCCAAGGTCATCGAGGTAGTCGATGAAGATTTTGGGACTGTTAGGGTTGGTAGGGCTAAGCCGGATATGGTGGAAGGCGTGTCCGTGCCGGCGTATGGCACTCGCATGAGACTGGTAGAAGTAGCAACTATTGCCGCTCCGGACACAAACATGTTGATTGTGACTCCGTTTGATAGGAGTCTTATGGGGGCGATAGAAAAGGCGATAAGTGATAGTGAACTGCAATTGTCTCCTGCCGTTTCCGGAGACATGATCCGAATAGTGGTTCCGTCGCTGACTCAAGAAAGAAGACTGGATTTTGTCAAACTATTGAAACAAAAAACAGAGTCGGGTAAGGTAATGTTGCGGCAGGCAAGGCAAGACGTCAAAGAAAAGATCGATGCCCTTAAAGAGAGGAAAGAAGTTTCCGAAGATGATATTTTTATGCTCCTTGCCGACTTGGACAAAATTACCGGAGAATTCAATGAGAAGATCGAGGCCATGTGTCGTGCCAAAGAGGACGAGATCATGGCGGTTTAGACCTTTTTTATTTGTTAAGATAAGAGAATGCAAATTGTTGTTTTTGTCTTGATGCTTTCCATTTTGGTTTTGGTGCATGAGTTTGGACACTTTATTATGGCTCGCTTATTTAAGATGCGAGTGGAGGAGTTTGGTATAGGATTGCCTCCTAGAGCCAAAAAACTTTTTACCAACAAGGGAACGCTTTTCAGCTTAAATTGGTTGCCTATTGGAGGATTCGTCAGACTCTTCGGAGAAGATATGAACGATCCAGCCCAGGCAAGTTCTCCCGAAGCTTTTTTTAATAAGCCGATTTGGCAAAGGGCCGGAGTGCTGACGGCAGGAGTTATTATGAACTTTGTTTTGGGAGTTTTTGCCTTTGGGATTGTATATACATATTTAGGAATCCCAACAAAAACAGACAAGGTGATAGTGGTTGAGGTGGGAAAGAACACTCCCGCAGAGGCGGCGGGGATCATGGTTGATAGCCAGATAAAAAAGATTACTCTTGAAAATAAAGAGGTGTATTTTTCCGGAGTCAATGGATTTATTCAGCAGATTGATCCTCTTAAGGGAAAAGAAATAGATCTAACTTTTATGACGAAAGAGGGCAAAGAGAAAACGGTGAAGGTCGTACCGAGGATTGCCCCACCACAAGGTGAGGGAGCGTTGGGTGTGGCGTTATCCGATGTGGAGATGAAGATGTACCCTGTTTGGCAGAGACCTTTTAGGGGAATGGTGGTGGGAATATCAGAAGCGTGGGCCTGGGGAAAAGAAATTACCGTAAGCTTAGGAAAGTTGCTTTGGGGAATTGTGACGGGTAAGGGTGTGCCAAAAGACGTAGCCGGGCCTATCGGAATCTATCAGGTTAGCAAACAGGTCTACAAAGTTGGCTGGATTGCGACCTTACAGTTTATGGCGATTCTTTCGATCAATTTGGCTATCTTAAACATTATGCCTTTTCCTGCGCTGGATGGGGGACGAGTATTTTTCCTCGGTATAGAGAAGATAATTGGAAAGAGACTCAAGAACCGAATCGAAGGCTACGTGCATACTGTAGGTATGTTCTTCCTCATTGGTCTAATGGTTCTTATTACAGTAAGAGATGTCGTTAAATTGTTTCAGAAATGACGGTAAACCATGCTGTGGAGCTGGGTGAGGAAGTGGTTTTGAAAAAAGATGGAAAGCCGACTGTTAAGATGAGGGCGCAAGGGGTGAGTGTAGTTGGACTCACTGGGGCTTTTGACAAATCTAGAGTGGCATTTGAGCCTTTACGGGCGGAAGGGGGTGAGTCTGGTCATCGGTATGCAACAGTGGTGAAGGAGGCGGATTTGAGCTATCAAGGAGATTTGTTTGGAGATGAAAGCGTGGACCAATCACGGGCTGAGAGGTACTACGAGAGATGGAAATATTTGAAGTCTATTGGTATTCCCGTGGTATCGAGTATGAGAGTGGTAGATAGTGAAAGAGTTTTGATGGGGGATATGTTAGCTGATGGGGGGCAGTTCATTGGCAAGGATACATATTGGTGGAGTGAGTTTGGCGTGTTAGAGAGGCACAGAACCGGACAGTTGACCGATGAGGAAAAGGCATTTTTGCAGATTGATCCACTCTTGGTGAAACAGGAAATAGCTAGAATATTCGATATTGCCTGGATGAATGGTGTGTTGTTACCAGATTCCGATGAAGAATTTACCGTATTGGTTAAACCTAATGGTGTATGGCGGCAGGTGATGGTAAAGGACTACGGAACACTGAGGTGGGTACCACAAGATATGATGAATAATGATACGAGGGGTGATTTGAGGAAGGAACTTGTTGATAGGGTGGACGAAATACGAAATGAATTGACTAGGCATGACAAACATTTAAAATAATGACTATATGAAAGATCCGAGCTGTTTATTTTGCAAGATCGTGGCGGGGGAGGAGGCGGGTGAGAAGGTTTGGGAAAATGACGAGTTTCTTTGTATACAGAATAAGTATCCGGTGGCGCCGAAGCATGTCCTAGTGGTGCCTAAATCCCATATTAGGAAACAAGAGGTTGCCACTAGCGGAAATGGGGAGTTTTGGGGTAAAATGATGGCAGCTGTTTTTGAGGTGGTACGCCAGCTGGGACTCGATAAAACAGGGTACAAGCTGGTGAATAATGGGGCAGGTTACAACCATTTTGAGCATGAACACGTTCATGTGATGGGTGGAAGTAAGACCGAACCAGGTGGTACGACTTAAAGACGGCGTTTAATAAAGTAGTCAAATTTTTAGAAAGAGAGGTGCATTTTTCGTGGCACTAGTAGCAAAAAGAAAACAAGGACAAAGTACACAACAGCTTATAAGTGAGTTCAAAAAGCTAACATATGAAGATCAAGGACTGGATAAAGTCCGGGCGGTTGGGATGTCCGGATTCCTCAAACCATCCAAAGTCAAAAATATTAAGATGACCGAGTTGCGCAAGGCTTCCGCTCGTATTCGAAGACGAAACAAGCGTAATGCTGGTATAACTAAGTAGTTATGCTGTACTCAAAGATCAGGTCTGATTTAACCACTGCTCAAAAGGCGGGAGATACTCATTTGGTGGGAGTTTTGAAGTTAATTGTTTCAGAATTGTCGTATGCCCAGGTAGATTTTAAGAGTGGTGAGTTACCTGATGGAGAGGTGATTCGGGTACTTATGAAAGAAGCCAAGAAGCGCAAGGACTCGATTGAGATTTACACCAAGGTTGATTCGCCGGAGAGAGCCGAGGAAGAGAAGTACGAATTAGGCGTGATCGAGGGGTATTTGCCTCAGATGATGAGCGAGGATGAGGTGGTGGCTGAAGTGAGTAAGATTTCCAATGAGACTGGTTTAACGGGTGGAAAATTGATGGGAGCCGTCATGGGGAAACTGAGGGGTAAAGCCGATGGTTCGGTGGTTCAGAAAGTGGTCAGCGAAAAGTTCTCATAATTACCTCTATAATGTATCTATTGTCGGACGTTTATAGATAATTTTCCTTGGAGGTTGAGATGGATAAAAAATGGGTATGGATTGGTGTGGGATCTCTTGTCTTATTGATCGTGCTGGGAGTTTTGTATTTTAGTTGGCGCAACCAGAATCGGGCCGGAGAGCCGGCGTTTGCGGTTTCCACACCCGTAATGCTTGCTACCCCCACTCCCTTGCCGGTTATGACGGCAACCTTAGTCCCGACGGCCATGCCAGGGAACATTTGGGTCGTGATGTCGATTGAGGAGAGTGCTCTTTATTCAAATGGCTTCTACTATGATGTAGCCACTTTTTACAATTTGGCTCAACCAACCTTGACGGTCAGAGCACAATGTATGATCCCAAGTTGGCCATCTCCGGAAATAGGACACCAATTTGTCTTGATTTATGAGACAGTGCTGGTTCCGGTTGAAGGAGTGGAGAGTGAGATTCAGAGATTTTTGATTCTCGATGACGGCCTCTAACGAGGCCGTTTTTTGTGGTTTGCTGGCAATGAAGTAGAATAGCAGTATGTTAAAACTGGATTTGAGTATTAGCGCAGATAGCCGGTATAGCTTTGACCGGAAAAGAGTCAAGGCCGCTTTGAGTAAGGTTTTGATGGAACAGGGGTTAGATGGTAAGGTCATGATTTCTTTTAGTGTAGTGGGGGAAAGGAAGATAAGAGAGTTGGAGCAAAAATATTTTAATCTGGACGAAGTAACTGACGTTTTGTCTTTTCCATTACAAGAAGGAGAAGAGATGCCGGCCGATTTTGACGGCCTGAATTTGGGTGATATAGTGGTCTGTTATCCTCAAGCAAAGAGACAAGCCATGCAGTGGAACCGTCTAGTGGATGAAGAGATCGAGTTCCTGGCATGTCACGGTCTGCTTCATCTATTGGGAATTCATCACGACTAACAGGTTAATTGTTGGTAGAATATGGGTGTTCTCTGTTCCTTAAAACATTGTGGAGGTGAATAAGATGGATGAGGTAATCCTGGTTACCGACGATAACTGTATCAGTGTGGCAAGAGAGATAGTTGCTAGACTACAAAAAAAGACCTTTTCGATTCAAAGTGTTGAAACAAACATTAAACCAAGACCGAAGTTTAAAAAGATCTCTGGTTTGAGGCTCTACGACGATGGTCCTATTCCTGGTTTTGATCCCCAGCTTGGATATCACTTTGAGTCGGGTAATTTGACTATTCCGATCTCCCCAAAACGAAAAATCCAGTGGAATATGATTACCGAGAGAGTGTTTGTAACTTTTCATGAAGACGGCAGAATCACGATCGAAAAGTCTTTTCTAAACGCCATTTTCTATTCGATGATAATAAGTGTTGATATAGTGTGAGAAGAAGGAGTGTTTATGAGAAAAATAATTGTCACGATGGATAACTGTGAAGCGGTGGCGACGGAGTTGGTGGAAGAGCTTTTCGACAAGCCTCTGAGGGTCGTGTCCTTTTTCCGGGGCAAGGGCTTGAGCGCTGAACCCAAGGCTATTCCTGCGGTGGTTAAGCTGCTATCAGGTTTCACCTTCGATAATGGTCGTCTGGTAATTCCCCTGAAGCCGATCCGTAACATTACTTGGGATCTGAACAAAGAGAAAGTTACAATTACCTATCTCGATGACGGTATGGTGGTCATTGAGCGTGATTTGGGTGCAGAAAAAACGATATTTCGTGTAATTGTGGAATCATAGATATTTCCCCCGCTGTTAACGGGGGATTTTTTATGCCTTTTCTTCGGTAGACTTATATGTTGGTAGCGTGAAAAGTTATTTAGGCATGATAATTTCGGAAAAACTGGCTACAGCGGTCAAAGACAGAGGAATGAGCAAGTTTTTTCCAGTTGACATAGCCTGTGAAAAGCCATAAGGTGTTAGTGTGAGTTTTTACCAGACATACAGACCCAAAAAAATTGCCGAATTAGACTTGGCGTCGGTTCGCGATGTATTACTTTCGACATTGGCTTCCGGGAAAATCTCCCACGCTTACTTGTTTGTAGGCCCTAGAGGTTCTGGTAAAACCAGTACCGCCAGGATTTTGGCTCAGATAGTTAATTGCGAGAAGAATCAGAACAAAACGGAAGATTTTTCCGAGCCTTGTGGAGAGTGCGAGGCCTGTCGGGTAATTGGTGGAGGTAGTAGTGTTGACGTAATTGAGATTGACGCTGCCAGTAACGGACTGGTGGATGATATCCGTGATCTCCGGGAGAAAGTTAGGCTGTCGCCGGTCCAATTACAAAAGAAAATCTATATCATTGATGAGGTTCATATGGTGTCCACGGCCGGTTTTAACGCACTGCTCAAAACACTCGAGGAACCTCCGACGCACGCTTTATTTATCCTGTGTACTACTGAGTCTCAGAAGGTTCCAGAAACCATTTCAAGCCGTTGCGCAAGAGTAAATTTCACAAAAGCTACGGTGGATGAAGTAGTCGAGTCTCTCCTTAAGGCAGTGAAAGGGGAAAAATTGAATATCGCAGGTGAAGTTCTTCGGCAAATTGCCGAGGCAACTGACGGCAGTTTCCGTGAAGGCCACAAGATACTGGAGCAGCTGTCTTCGTACGATAAGAAAATTAATGAGGATACACTGACGAAAGTGTTGGGTGTGGTGGGCAGACATTCCGTGAAGAAGCTGTTAGTCTCAGTGTCTAATGCAAACACAGAGGAGATTACGGACACGTTCGCGAGTATGGAGAAGACTGGCGTAAAAGCAACAATATTAGTTTCCTCGCTACTAGAAGAAGCAAAAGCATTAATGGAAAATAAGATACGATCCGGCGAAAGCGCAGGACTGTATCTAGAAATTATTGATGGTTTGATAACAGCAGCCGACCGGATCAAGATTTCACCTCTTCCTCTCTTGCCGATAGAGATAGCCCTTTTGTCGGTCGCTTTGGGCGAGAAGGGAGGAATAACCCGCCCAAAAGTGGAGACGCCTGCCCAGGAAAAGTTACTACCTAAAGATTCGATAGTTAGGTCAAGTTCGGAAACCTTGATAAAGAGGCGAGAAGAGACTGATTCGAGCACCGGAAGTGCGCAAAATAACCAAGCCGTTTTGGTGAATATCGAAAGCGTCAAAACCGGATGGGGGGATTTTTTAAGCTCCATGGCAGAGAGTAATGGGTCGCTCGCCGGGATGCTTCGGTTGGTTTCGCCTGTGGACGTCCAAGGTAAGTCACTCACCATTTCCGTAACCTCAAGATTTCAACAAGATATGCTGGAGAGAGATGTAAAGAGAAAGTTGATAGAGGAGCAAATGTCCAAAGTCTGGGGGCCGATGACTTTTAAGTGTGTCTTGATAGATAAAGTGGTGAGGACTGATGCCATCCAAGAGGATGAGAACTTGACCGCTCCTAAAGATGAGATGGTTTCGGCGGGGAGTGGGGTGATGTCGGCAGCAGAGAAGATTTTTGGGAGCAAAAACGGGATTTGACGAGTGGTAAAATACCCCATATGGAACCACATTCATTGAAGGACGAAGTCGTCCGGATTGTCAGACATACTGTTGAAGAACTAAAGGGGAGTAACAACTTGACATCCGAGAGGGAGAGGGAGATCTTAGAGTTTTTGGATAGCCGTTTTGACGGCAACTATTCAAACGATCTGCTTGAGAGACGGTTAAATGAGATGATATCAAAGTTTGAAGAACTATATCTACCTTTGGCAGAAATAGAAATTAGTAAATACAAATCAGCATGATCGAGAGCTTTTTTAGACGTGTATTGGGAATCGACCTGGAATCAGAGGGGGAGAAACAACGGAAATTGGCTCAATTGGAGGCTGCCAGAGCTAGGGTAGAACTGTCCAGACAAAGACTCAAAAATGGAATGGCGGGTGGAGCCGATGAATACGCTATGGCGTTACAGCTTGGTGAGCAAATGGCTAAAGAAAAGGGGGTTGATTTTAATAACTATTCCACCGATATCGTCCGCCCACTACAAGAAAATACCCCGGTGGCTGAGATAGCTTTGATCCTCGGTGCTTATATTTCCCAAGCGCCGATTGAAAGAATGGCCGCCATTCCCGACAATGTGATTTCGATGCTTTACTCCATTGCCCGGTCTGAAGAGAAACTCGGAAGATTTGATGGTGAAAACCCTCAGGATAACCTAGCAGTAAGAACCGTATTTGAAGCAATGAGGCTAAGGATGTCCGAGGTTCGTGCCGGTGATCAAGATTTTGCGGGCAAGGTTTGCGCTAATATAGAAAATGGTTTTGAGAAAGGACCGGATTTGGCTAGATTCTCGATTGATTTGATTTCGGATATGTCATGTTCGACATCCCTTACCGAAAGGGTTATAAGTTGGAGAGTTTTGAGGAAGCATTCTCAACTTGATACCGCTCTCGAAGTTATTAAGAGAGATTTTCAAATTGACCCTGGGTGGAGTGCACCCTTTACTAGGAAATATGTTTCGATACTCTGTGACGTAAATGAGCGTGTGGGGCAAGGGGGGGCGAATAGTGGGAAGGTGGGAGAGTTGATGGATACAATATATAAACATAAAAAAGAACTGGAGGATCCGAGGGATCCTAGAGGCAGTTTGTGGACAGTGGTTCTGGATAGCTTGACAGAAAATGCTGAATTTTACGAACAGATGAAGCAGCAAATGCCACCGGAAATGAGAAAGGAGGCAGCCAGATATAAAAGAGAAGCCGATAAAAGAAAAGAAATTGAACAAGGTAGTACCAGAATGGAAGATGCGATCAAGCTAATGGACAAACCGGATAGGGATGCTCTGGTTGACTACTTGGAAAATGTAGACGATGAAGAAAGAGACGGAATGCTCGCAACCATATTTGACATCGACGATACAAACGAGATGGACACTGAGTATTTATTTACAGCCCGTGGTAGATTACGGATTAGTTCCAAAGAGGTTCTTTTGGACCCAAGAGTAGTGAAACTTTTTGAAACAATTGCCAGGGAGGAAAACAGAGACCGATTCGCGCTGGAGCTTGCCGTAGTTACCTCTTTGATGCCGATCCAAAACTTTCCGAGAGAGTTAAAACTAGCACTCAAAGCATATCATTTGGACACAGATCAACATTTGGTGGCATTAAGAGGGGACTGGTATCTGTGTAGTGCGTCTGAGGGAAGGATGTTGGAAGATATCCTGGCTGGGAACGCAATTTTGGTCGACGAAAACATGTTGTTAAAATTTACCGGAAAGAAGGCAGCCCTTTGTCTGAGAACATTTACCGCTGATCCTTCTGGGGTCACATTTGTGAAGGGGGTCTGGTATGCCCTAACGGACACCAAATCTAAGGACCTTCTTAAATCGGCTTTTCAGCGAGGTGAGGTGAAAGTAAGTGCTGGAGCTAAGTGGGCAGTCATGAGAGCCGCGTCCGATGAAGGCGATTATGATGCCATGAACGCAAGGGACTTACTGGCAATAGGGAATTATTACAAAAAGTGGTGTGCCCAGCAAGGGTTTGGGAGAAACAAAATTGATAGAACCGGTTCCCATCACACCAAAATGGGGGAAACGTTTTAAAACCTTGCGTATCTACCCTGGAAGCGGGTTTCTGGTAGAATTGAACCGTTACAAGTTAATTTTAAAGAAATGTTCAACGGAATAAAACAGTTTGGTTCACAGGGCGCGGCGCTAGCAAAGTTGGCTCTGCTTCAGAGGAAAATCGCCGGTCACAAAACGGAGATTGAAGAGGGTGGAGTCAAGGCGGTAGTGACTGGTGACGGTAAGCTGAAAGAGCTTTATATTGGTGGTGAGAACATGAATACGGCAGTTAAGGTGATCAATGAGGCCATTACCAAGGCTCAGAAGTACGCAGCGGAAGAGATGAAGGACTCCATGGGAGATCTTTCTAAGGTGCTGGGAAACTTGCCAAAGGGGGTTTAAATAATGCGTAGTATCCGTCCGGTTCAAAAAGTTATCGATGCGTTTGAGGCGTTGCCCGGTATTGGGCCGAAGTCGGCTGCCAGACTCGCCTATTATCTTCTGAATGTTCCGCAGGAGAAGCTGAGCAAATTTGCCCAATCTTTGGAGAATCTAAAGAAGGACACTAAGCTTTGCGCCTTATGCTTTAACGTCGGTGAAGAGGAATTTTGTCCTGTCTGCGAGGACGAAAGTAGGGATAAGAGTTTGGTGTGTGTGGTGGAGACTTCACTAGACCTATTGGCTTTCGAGCGTGCCGATGGCTACAAAGGCGTTTATCATGTATTAGGTGGTTCGGTAAACCCTTTGGCGGGCATTGGCCCAAATGACCTGCGCATCCCTCAGCTAATGGCACGATTAAAGACGGGCGAGATTAAGGAATTGATTTTGGCTACCAACCCAAATATGGAAGGGGAGGCGACGGCGATGTATATAATGGAGAGAATTAAGGAGCTGGGTTTGAAAGAGACGGTGAAAGTAACCAGGATTGGGCGCGGTTTGCCTACTGGCGCCGATATCGAGTATGCGGACGGGCAGACGCTGACGAGGGCTCTTGAGGGCAGGGGTGAGATGTAAGACTCACAGTTTATGCTAAAATAGCGTATTCTTTGAAATGAGGTGAAAAATGACATTCAGTTTCCCGGTGGATGATAGTGCGTCTAACGACCAGCTCTTGAAAGGTGGATGTGAAGCCACGGAATACTATACCGTCCAGACTGTTGTGATGCTCTCCGATGGGGAAGATCCGGACTTTAGTGCCTACAACGAATTGTTGAAGAGGCTGGCGGCCGGTGGTGTAACATTCTTTCTGTTTGACCAGACCGCCAGGCCTGTCGGCTTTGATCCAGACAGAGCCATCTCGGGAAAACAGCTTAGAGAAATATTGACTCGTTTAGAGGATAAGTGGGCACCTCATGATCAATTGGATTAGTTTGACTCCCTGCTATTTTTAGCAGGGTATTTTGTGGTAAAAATTTAACTAGTGATATCATAGAACCATCGGGAGGAGTTCTTTAAACAGTGTTCTATAAAAAAGGAGAAGAGATGCCCCAAGACGAAATTCATGACAAGTCACCCAATGAGAGCGTTGGTCAATTTTTTTCTTGGATGTACAAAAAAGCCGTTTATGAGAATCGGCCAATTTCAGGTAAGATGGGTGGGGTTCTATACCAATTAACACCAGATCCTTATAGTATTGGTCGAGCCTTTGACAAGTATCTTGAAAATTGTGGTGTGAAATAAATAAGTTCTCTGTATGCCCCTGGAGTTAATTCTCTAAGGGGCTTTTTTGTTTCGCCAAGGGTAGACATGAGATAGAATAAATTAATGCCAGCACCATTGGGAGGAATTGGCCAGCAAGTGGCCGACAATTTATTTGAACTAGGGAAAAGTTCGGTTCAGTCCGTCGCTAAAGCTGGTGGAGATATTGTGGGGGACACCATTGAACAGCTTACCGGAGCACCGAGTGGCGTGGGAGCGCCTCAAACTGACAAGCCGAAAGATCCGGAACAACAAAGAAGAGACCAAGAAGCAGCCGCGGCCAAACAGAAAGATAAGCAGAGATATAACCAGGTCTTGGGGGAGTTGGAACAGTATCGACAGAGGAAGCAACAACTCGATGCGCAAATTGCGAAGGAAAATAATCAGAAGGAACAGGAGAGGGCGCAAAAAGAAGCTGGAGAGAAACAAAAAAAGGAAAGTTTTGTACAGAGTCTCTTGAAGAAGGTGGGGGCTGGGGCGCATGGGGAAACAGCGAAGCAGAAGGAGTAAATGATCTCAGACCCACCCGCTGGACGGGCAGGTTTCAGATGTCAGATTTCAGATCGGAAAGCGTGTTGTTTTGGATGATATGGGTGACGCCGAATGAACTAAGAGCTTCGACGATTTGCAATGTCAATCCGTAAGCGTTTATTTCTTGAACCATCTGAATCCAGCGATTGGTGGCGAAGCCGGAGAAACCACCAAAGCGACGGTGTTTGTGAAACAGAGTATAAAGTGAGCGAACCGACTCGATTTCATGATCCGGCATGTTCCAGAGTTTGATGGGAAGTTCCAAAATGACTGCATCGATTGGAAGTCTGGTGACCTCCTGATAAACGGGGTGCATATTGATATTCACCGGATAACTCTTGAGAGGCAGATCTGCCTCTACAAATAACAGAGAGAGGACTAGAAGAATAAGAATCAATTTAGTTTTGGTTTTAAGTTTTCCAAAAAATGGTTTAAGCTGGAACCCTATGATGACGACAGCGGACAGAAGAGCTAGGACAATAAAGCGGCTAGGAGTACGGAAGCCCGTAAAGCCGGGGAAAAGGTAATAGAAAAGGGTGTAAGGAAGGGGAATGGGGAAACCAAAAATGCGCAAGTTCTGGCCAAAGATTTTGAGGACAGGACCGAGGGACATAATAAAGGAAAAGAAAAACACTATCCACCAAATATCAAAAACAAAACGTTTCGAACTGCGCAAAAAGCTGTGCTCGACCTCCGTCCCCGGATTACCGGTGCGGATCCGCTCCGCGCGGCTTTTTGCTGGCACTTCTGCAGCGTTTTGTTTTTTGACTAGCTCTCCTGCAGAGCCAAGTATTTTTGATATGAACAGCGATGTGAAGAAAATGAGGATGATTGTCCCGCTGTGATAAAAGGTGAAGATTTGGTCCAGACCGAGAGAGAAGTGGGCAGCATCGCGGATGGGGCGGGTGGCTTCGGGGAGAGAAGTGTGGAGTTGATAGTAGGGAAGTAACAGGAAGATCCAGAGGGGGATAAAAAGAAGAGAGTAGATAGTGAACTTTTTGACCAGCACTTCTGCAACGCCTGTGACATTTTTTAGGTATCTTTTAGACATATGACCAATTGCCAAGATCGTACAGGTGAAGAAAATGAGATAAACGGGGAAGATGCTTTCGGCAATTTGCGCAGTAACGGTCAGGAAAAATAATGGTAAATAGATCGATCTGTTTTCCTGTAAATATCTGGTAGCAAAATAGACAGAGAGACATAGCGGCCAGAGGGAAAATATCTGTAGATGAGGGAGGTAGGAGAGGTGAAACCCAGAAAAGTTGAACAGGATGACTGTCAGTGTAGTGATCCAATGATCCTTGAAAAAATAACTGAACAGCAGATACGAAGAAATGATTGTAAGGATAAAGTTCAGAGTTAGGGTTAGATTAAAGATGACAATTGGGTGGTCTGTGAAGAAGCGAGCCGGCAGAGTAACGATGGCGGATGTTAGAAAAAGGTCCGAGTAGGCTAGGGTATTCTTGTCAGGGGCGAAGAAGGTGCCAAAATGTAGTGGCTTGTGCTCTAGAATGTTATTTTGGACTTGGCCGATGATGTAGGCAATAAGGCGGGTGTCGTTGGTGTCAGGAAGGGTGTCTTTGGGGTAAATAAAGGCTGAGGGATAGATAAAAAGGAGCGACAGAATAGAGAGAAAAATTATCGTGAGCCAGCGCTTCATGGCTAAGAGTATATAATACATCTCTAAACTAGGTCCGGAGGCGTGCGCCGGGCTGATAAAGGCGGAAGGAAAGCGAAAGCCAGTAAAATCCGACGAGACTCCTGCGTAAAGGGAATAATTGAGTATTGTTGAGGTGGAATCTATCGCCATAGGCGATCCGCAACACAAATAATAATTGTGTTGCAATGAAATCAATCGACCCATATTTAGACAAAATAGCCAACAAAAAAATGCTAGTGGTTTTTCCGCATCCGGACGATGAGTCGGTGATGGCCGGGGGAATTATTCAGCGAGCGATGGCGTGGGGTTTTGAAGTCACGGTCCTGACTTTGACAGAAGGTAATCGAGGAAAAATCTTTGTGAATGGGAGAGGGCGAAGTGTATCCGAAATCCGCCGCCAGGAGATGGCGGAAGCCATGAGCCGACTGGCAGTGATGGACTGGGTGATGTGGAAGTTTGACGATGGTAAGTTGAGAAGAACGAAAAAATGGCAGGAGAGATTGGCAACATTTATTAAGGATACTCAGCCAGGAGTGGTAGTAACTTACGATTTATCGGGGGTCACCAGCCATCCGGATCATATCAGTGCATCGCTCGTCGTGCTGAGGGTTCTGAGAAAAATGACGGGTGTGAATTTGTTGTGGGTGAGTTTTGAAGGCCGGATGAAAGAAAAAATTGTAGACAAGCGGACAGCCAAATATTTACATAAGCCTACGTTGGAACTAAATATGACAATTTTTGAGGCGAGGAGAAAATGGAGGGCGGTCTTTGCCCACCGGAGCCAGGCATTGGGTGGTTTTTTGCGGTCTAGTTGGTGGCTGTTGATGTTTTTTGCCAGAAAGGAATGGTACTCAGAGGCCAAGTTCAAGGCTAAGCAGAGATACAAATTCGTTCCGTTCAGAATCTAGCCTATAGCTTGATTTGGAAATGATTGTGTGGTAGCATAGGCAAGCAATACACCTTGAAAAGTTGGAGGCAAAATGAGTGATGTTTATGATCTAACTGTTCGGGCCAAAATTCGTTTGGAGCAGATGAGAGCGGATTCGTGCCATCCGGCTGATATGAATGCCTTGGTCTATGGCATCATGACAGGGATGAATCTGGCTGAGGATAGATTAAAGGTGGGTTTAACTGAAATGTCCGAACAAGCGATGAATTGTTTGGCAGATTGGAGCCGAGATTTAACTCAGGTTCTTGAAATGGCCAATCTCTACATGCCGGCAGATAAATTTTTCGACGCAGACTCGTTTGTTCACTTGAGCTATCGGCGATCTGGCTCAGCTGAGTTCTATGCCGAAGGGTTAAAGTTGGGCTTCCGATTTGTATATGACCTCTATGCCGTCTTTGCGGACATGGACGATCCCAGAGCTTTGACCAAAAGACACTTGAAAACGGTACGTACGGCGTTTATGAATGACTTTTGATGTTGGAGCACCCCTTCGGGGGTGTTTTTGTGTTTGGGGGCAAAAGTGAGATAAAATCAGTCTTGATGCTAAAAATCTATAACTCTCTTACGAAGCAAGTTGAAGAAATTCGGCCACTTCAGCCCGGGAAAGTGGAAATGTATACTTGCGGCCCAACGGTGTACAGCTATCCCACCATCGGCAACTGGAGGACCTATGTCTTATCTGATTTGGTTTTGCGTGCATTGCGTATAGAGGGATTTGAGGTTGATTCTGTGATGAATATGACGGATGTGGGACATTTGACTGGGGATAATCTGGGAGATGCCGATACCGGAGAAGATCGACTGGAAAAAGCCGCAGCAAAGGAGAAAAAAACGGCTTGGGGTATTGCAAAATACTATGGAGAGGATTTTGTCGACAGTTTTGGAAAGTTGAATTTGGTTAAACCATTACTCTTTTCAAAAGCGACAGATCATATCAAAGAGCAAATAGATTTGGTTCAAAGGATAGAGAAAGCCGGTTTTGCATATCGGATAGCGGATGGTATTTACTTCGATGTGGCAGAATATGAGAAAAAAGGCAATATCTACGGGAAGTTAAGTAATTTGGAAGAGATTAAACCTGGAGCTAGGGTGGAGATAAATACTGAGAAGCGAGATCAGAGAGACTTTGCTCTATGGAAATTTTCACCGGCAGGAGCGAAGAGGGACATGGAATGGGAAAGTCCATGGGGAATGGGTTTCCCGGGATGGCATATTGAGTGTAGTGCTATGAGTATGAAATATTTGGGAGATCAGCTAGATATTCATGTCGGCGGTGAGGATCTGAAGAGCACACATCACCCGAACGAAATAGCTCAAAGTGAATCTGTAACAGGCAAGAAACCCTTTGTTAGGTATTGGATGCACGGGGCTTTTCTGTTAGTTGACGGTGGTAGAATGGGCAAAAGCTTGGGGAACGCCTACACCTTGCACGACATCATAGAAAAAGGATACTCACCTATGGCTCTGCGGTATTACTATCTATCTGCTCACTACCGTAAACAGATGAACTTTTCCTGGGAGGGGATGGAGGGGGTTTCCAACTCGTACAAGAAATTGAAAAAAGAGTTTTTGGCGCTTCGAGTGGAGGGAGGGCAGGATAAAAACATCTTTGGGAATAAGGCTGAGGTGGAGTTGTCCGGCAGAGAAGCTTTTTTCCGAGACGAGTTTGTGAGTGCTGTCGAGGACGATTTAAATATGTCGGCGGCTTTGGCTGTCGCACGCACAGTGTTAAAAGACGAGAAACTTAATTCCTTTGAAAAAAGAAGACTGGTGGAGAATTTTGACAAAGTTTTTGGTCTCAAACTTGCTGAACGAGACGAAGTTCCGGCTGATATACCTGCTGAAGTAATGGAGATGGTAAATAAACGAGAAGAGATGAGAAAAACCAAGCAGTGGGCCGAGTCCGATGCGCTTAGAAAAGAGATAGAAGCGAAAGGGTACAAGATATCCGACTTTTTTGATGGAGTAAAGGTGGAGAAGATCTAACCAAAAAAGACCCGCCTTGCGGCGGGGTGGGTGAGATAAGCTATTTCTTTCTGAGAAGCTCGCAGATATCTCTGAGCTGGTCAGTTGCGACGTCAAGAAACATCGATTAAGATCAGGACAAGCAGGATCAAGAACAGAAGAAGATATCCGATGAAGTCCATATCAGCTCCTTGAGTAGGATAGTTCGGCGTAGATGATTGAGCCAAGCTGCCAGGCGATAACAAGAATCACGTTGGAAACGACCCAGGGGCCGAACATTAGAAACCCAATGCTTCCAAAATTGACAAGGGTCGCGATGCAGAGGTTGATCAGCACCAGAGTTTGTCGTTCGCCTTTGTGGTTGAAGCCGGCGAAGATACAGGCGGCCACAAACATCAGGCCATTCAGAATGGCTCCGCCAGTGGTAATCTGCAGGCCGGCCAATGGAGCCAGGAGAGAACAGATGACAAGTGTCAGGGTGACGGTGAAGCAAAAGTTAGAAATGGATTTCATGTCGTTACTCCTTGTTTAGTTGGCGGCTAGGTAGACACTGAGTCCGTGGTCAAAGATGAGCATGGCGAGCACGATAGCCCAGATGGGGCTGACGACGAGCCCTGCAAAGCCCCACATAACCATGAGGATCAACGAGACGATGAGGGACATGGTGAAAGCCGACAGCATCCAGATACCAAAGAATGAGGTTCGGTTTGACCACAGAAGTTCACCTTTGTGCATGTCGCCGATGAAAAGACAACTCATGAGAAAGAGCAGGCCGGCAATCACGGTGTTCGGGACCGTTGGCATGCCTAAACCAAGCTCAGAGGAAGCTCCGAAGAGAATGAGAACACCGAGCATGGCAACATAAAAGACGATTGAAAGTGGTTTCATGTTTTCTCCAAAGGGGATAGATTGTGAAAGAACGTGCGTAAGAGAACGCCCTATAGTACCACAAAACGCCGGAAAAGTCAATTTTCCGGTGCTATACTTGAGCTATGGAAATACCAGTAATCGTAGCTATTTTGGTGGTGTTATTTGCCAGTTTGAAGATCGTTCAGGAGTACGAGCGAGGAGTGATCTTTTTCTTGGGCAGGTGTACCGGTGTTCGTGGTCCCGGCCTCATAATCTTGATTCCTTTTTTGGAGGTCATGCGCAAGGTCCAGCTCCGTACTATTACCATGGGTATTCCTTCACAGAAGATTATTACGAAAGATAACGTCTCTATCGATATCGCGGCGGTGGCCTATTACCATCTGGTTGATCCGCAGAAATCTGTAGTGGCGATCGATGACGTCTATTCTGCGGTAAATCAGATTTCTCAGACGACCGTCAGAAATGTCGTTGGGCAGTTTACCCTTGACCAGCTTTTGTCCCAAACTACGGAAATAAATAAGCAGATTCAAAAAGTGATCGACACACACACTGAGCCGTGGGGCGCTCAAGTAACGGCGGTAGAGATCAAAGATATTGCATTACCGGATAACATGCAAAGAGCGATGGCTAAAGAAGCCGAAGCGGAGCGTGAGAGAAGAGCCAAGGTCGTGGCGGCGGAGGGAGAGTTTCAGTCAGCGAAAAGATTGGCCGAAGCCGCCGATGTAATTGCGGCTCATCCCGTGGCGTTGCAACTGAGAACTTTGCAGACGATGGCAGAGATATCGGTAGAAAAGAATTCGACGATTATTTTCCCGGCTCAGTTCATGACGACAGTTCAAGAAGCGATGAAGATGATTGCTGGAGACAATAAGAAATAGTTCCATATTAAAAGAAAACCCCGCTGTGAGGCGGGGTGGTATGTTGAAGATTTAGTGCAGACTGTCTATGAAAGGGTACAGCGCATGTTAATTCCGCCGCGACAGGTCCAGTTGAGCTTTTGTCCACAATTGGGACACGAGCTGGCGTGAGCTCCATGATCCAGGGGCTGGTGGCAGTTAGGGCAAGGACCGCTGCCTATGACGTCTACGGAGTTGGCTGGATTTTGGAACGGTTTGGGTTTGTCGGGAACGAAGGGCAGGACAACCTCTTTCACTTCCAGACGGGAGCCGCAGTTGGAGCAGAAGGTTCCGGTTTGATTCATACAGCCTTGTGGGCAAGTCTTCACCAGGGTGACGGTGACGGCTTTGGCCAGAACGGCGTCCAGCTGATCCGCGACCACTGAAAGATTGGATCCTGGTCCAACTTCGATGTGGAAGTTGAACTCGCGAAGTTCCCTGAGCTGAGGTGGAAAACTTTCGAGAAAGCCGTTGAAGGTCAGAAGCCGGCCGCTGGGGAGTAGGATCTTGCGTTTTTCGGTGTCCGCCGGGATGGTGTAAGTACCATGATTCCAGGTAAACCTTAACAAATCTTGGGTCATATAAAAGTACCTCCTTTGAAAGTTGATCCTCAATATTTTATCACCACTACTTGATGGCGATCATGCGGCGGATAGGGAGCTCGGCACTTTTCCGAAGATCTTCTGGCACGGTAATTTCAAACTGCATTTTTTCTAAAGCTTCGATAACTGTCTCCAGATTGTTTTGAGCCATATGTGGACAGCGTTTCTGAATTGAGCAGACCTGTAAAACATTTGTGTGTTGGGCGGCTAGTATTTCGACCATGGCGCATTCGGTAAAGAAGGCCACTTGTTTGTCTTGTATGTCCGGAGAGGTGACTTTTTTGATCATTTCTCCGGTGGACCCGGCAAAATCTACTTTTTTAACTACCTCCGGAGGACACTCCGGGTGAGCCATGATATAGACTCCAGGGAAGTCGTGGCGAAGGTTGTCAACGTCATGGGGGGTAAACTTCTCATGAACTTCACATTTTCCTTCCCAGCCGATGAAAATAGGTGTGTTTGGTACGGAGTTGTTGACGCGAAGTGCGAAATCTTTTTGTACTTCTTTGGGATCGACAGTCATGTTGGGGAAATATATATCGGCGTTCATTTCATTGGCGACATTTTGGGCCAAGAACTTATCCGGGAGGAAAATAACTTTATTGGTTTTCCATTCTTTCATGGCCCACCTGACCACTTTGGCGGCATTACCGGAAGCACAGCAGACGTCCACTTCCGATTTGGTATCGGCGTCAGTGTTTACATAGGCAACCACGGGAATACCCGGAAATATTTGTTTTAACTTGCGAACATCGGCGCCGGTAATGCTGGCGGCCAACGAACAGCCAGCCTTGAGTGAGGGGATAAGCACGGTTTTCTTGGGGTTGAGAACTTTGGCGGTTTCGGCCATGAATTTCACACCCAAAAAGAGGATAGTGTCGGCGTCAGTTTCTGTGGCTTTGCGAGAAAGCTCTAGGGAGTCTCCTCGTATCCCCAACACCTCATCGCATTGGAGATCCCAGCTCATATAGTTGTGTTTGAGAATCACGGCGTTTTTTTCTTTGACCAAACGGTTGAGTTTGGCCATTTGTCCAGCTTTGATTTGAAGTTCAAAATCTGGAGAGTACTGAGAATACTTGGTCTTAAGTGAGTTGTAGATTTCTTCCTGAGTGAGTAATTTAGTCATGTCACTTGTTAAAACTAATATGTAAGGAAATGTCGAAGGCTTCGACTGAGTGGGTGAGTGACCCTACGGAAATATACTCGACACCGGTTTCGGCGACACTTCTAACTCTATCCAGAGTCATATTTCCGGAGGCTTCGAGGGGTATCTTGGTGCCGTGTATATTTGTAAATTCATCTCTGATTCCAACAGCCATTCCCGTATATTCGTTATCCATGTTGTCCAGTAAGATTCTATCCGGAGTGTTGACCAGTGCCGTTATCAGTTCGGCTTCATTGCGGACTTCAACCTCGAGGGGTACGTTTGGGTAGGCTGCTCGGAATAATTGAATCGCCTTGGCAATATCTCCTTCCAAGACATCGATGTGGTTGTTTTTAATTAAACCCATCTCACTGAGGTTGGTGCGATGATTGCTTCCGCCACCATTCCTAACCGCTTGCTTGTCTAGTTCTCCATAGCCCGGAAGAACCTTGCGGGTATCGAGAATGGTGGCTCCTGTACCCTCAACCGCTGTAACAAATTGCTGAGTTTTGGTGGCGATGCCACTCATACGGCGAAGAAACTCGAGGGCGATTCTTTCTCCGGCAAGGACACTTCTAGCCGGTCCGGTGACAGTGGCAAAGACATCGTCTTTTTTGACAGAGTCTCCGTCTTTGAGCAGGGGAGAAAACTCTATCTTTGGATCGACTAGTTCAAAGACGACTTTGACTACTTCAATACCCGAGACTATTCCTCCGTCTGCTTTTACAACAAACTCTGCCGTAGCCAGTCGCTCTTTCTCGATGAGAGCAAGGGAGGTGACATCTCCGAGAGGGCCTTGGTCCAGATGTAGTGCATCGTAGATACGCTTTCTTAGACCCATGGAGTATTCCGGTACTTGCATTTTCTCAATCATAGTGTTATTATAACACTATCTAGCAGGATGTCAAGAGGTTGATCAGCAAAAAAATGACGCTCCTGTTAAAATATAGGATAGTACTCTGAAATTACATTCAAAACTTATCGGAGGAACGATGAAAAAATCGATTGCCCTTAGGAAACCAACAACATTGATAGTCTATGAGTTGGCTGATATTTTGGTGGGGTCAGCAGGACCTCTTAAGTTCCTGAAGCGACACATTAGGCACGAGGGGTTTGACGGCAAAGAGGTGACCTACCCGTTTGATTGGGGGGTTTTGGAGCGAGGCTATTCTGTAGCGGTTCTGATCCATGATCCCGTTGTGGATAAGATCGCGCTTGTGGAGCAATTCCGGCCGGCCATTAAAGGGACGATTTTCGAGTTGGTAGCCGGGACCTTGACCCCAGGTGAGGATCCGATTGCTTGCTTGAAGCATGAAATTTTTGAAGAGGCAGCACTGACTGTGAAGCTTGGTCAGTTTCAGCTGATATCCTCCGTCTATCTTTCCCCTGGAGGGACTTCCGAGAAGATGTGGGTGTACTACACCACAGTTTCCGGTCTCGGTGACGATGGTGCTTTGTCTGGGCTTGTGAATGAGGGGGAGTGTACGAAGAAACACATCATTCCCGTGGAAGAAGCTTTCGAAATGGTGAGACTGGGCATAATTTGCGATGCGAAGACTGTACTTGCGTTGCTTTGGCTCAAAGATCAAAGTAAGAAATAGCCCTGTTTTCCAGGCCAAGACGAAAGTCAAGGGCCTGGTTTTTTGTGTAGTCTGGTGCGTGTGAGTGGAATAGAGTAAAATTGGAGTGGTAATTATTCACTTATTATGAAAGACGATCTAGTTTCAGATATAGATCCTTTTGGTGATGAGATGAGTCGAAGTGGCGATGGTGTGATGCTGACTGATAATCAGGGGAAAGTCTTGATGATAAACGAGATTGCAAAGAAAATGTGGCTTTTGCCTGAGAGAGTGTTAAAGACCAGGAACTTTGGAGCAATTATGAAGTACACGGCTAAGCTGCTTCGCAACTCGGAAATATTCTTATCGGTGGGAAAAAAATTGACAAAAGCCAGCAACAAAGTGGTCCGAGACGAGGTGTATTTAAAAGACGGTCGATCTTTTGACCTGCACACCTTTCCTATGATCGGAGCGGACTGTTTGGTTTATGGCAGGATTTGGTATACCAGAGATGTGACGGAGAAAAAGAAAGCAGAAGATCTACAACAATTGCATAGTATGTTGTTGGAAAATTTGGGTGAAGGGGTGGTGGTGACAAAGATGGACCGTTCGATTGTCTATGCAAATAGGCGATTTGAGGAAATTTTTGGGTACGACAAAAACGAGTTGCTGGGTAGAGAGATTAGCATTCTCAACAATCCGGCCTTAGGTCATACACAGGCAGAAACGAGCCAAATGATTATTAAGGAAATCGAGAAGAATGGTAGATGGACCGGTTTGGTGGAAAACATTAGGAAGGACGGAACCCAGATTTTGACCGATGCTACAGCTGTGAAATCGTTCAACTCAGAATATGGTGATGTCTGTGTCACGATTCAGTCTGACGTCACTGGAGAACGAAGGGCGACCAGGAGATTGGTTGAAAGTGAGCAAAGGCATAGACTTTTTTTGAAAATAGTTTGGAGGCAATCTTATTTGTGACAGCAGATGGAGGTATTATCGATGCCAATCCTGAGGCGTGCCGTCTTTTGGAAAGGACTGTGGAGGAGCTGAGAAAAATCGGTCGAGAGGGGGTGGTGGACAAATCGGACAAACGTTTCCCTAAATTATTGCGGGAGAGAGATGAGAGGAGAAAATATCGGGGAAAATTTTGTGTTATTTCAAAGTCGGGTAAAAAAATAGAATGTGACGCATCCAGTGTTCAGTGGAAGGACAGCGATGGTAAAGAGTTCACTCATGTAGTTCTTAGACCAACCAAAAAATAGTTTCCGCCAAAATAGGAGTAAAATTGGAGCACGATCCTTGAAAATGGAGGTGTAATGTTTGAAGCAGCCGGATGATGTTGATTCTGATGCGAGAGGCAAGGAGTCGTGTGATACCGTAAGCCGGGTATTCAAAAAGAGACCATGGGTTATTGAAATACGGGAAACTGTGCAAAATGGTGACGAAGACGAAGATGGTTATGACATGTTTGTCCAGGTTAACCCCTCATTCTTGAAAGCAATCAAGATGAATGGACACCGGAAAGAGTTACCCGTGCAAATAAAATCCTCGAGAAGGAGAATAAAGTCTTTTATCCGTAAGTACGCAAAACAACTACGCTTTTTTAATGTTTCCAGAAGAAGTCACCTTTTTGTTTTATGCGGAACATATGCCGAAGAGCTAATCTTGGCTGATATTGTGGGACAATTGGTGGTACATGCCTCAGGGTTTGGTATGAGTGAGAAGGAAGTCTTGAATTGTCTGAACAGTTTTGGGGATAAAGCGGCTGTAGAGGCCTACAAACAAAAAAAGTCGTTGTTGTCCGATCTCTGGTATGGAGAAAAGTTGCCCACGTAACGATTGCGTTATCGAGTAATCTGATCCCGTCTCATTAGACGGGATTTTGTTTTTAGTGAAGAGGACGAAGGCTTAAAGTATACTGATATTAGTGAAACAGAATCTCAAATCAACATTCCGTACAATGCTGGGAATATTTCTCATTGTTTTTGGGGTTGCCGGGATGATTCTTCCGGTTCTGCCCGGATGGTGGGTGGCACTAATTGGGTTGCAAATTTTGGGTTGGACGCTTGTCGTCGACCGACACAAACCGTGGCGCCAGATATTTAGTTTCAAACATAAGTTGCGAGATCGAGATTGAGGTGGGGTAAAATAGGTTCATGGGATTAAAGATTGGAATCGTGGGGTTACCAAATGTGGGGAAGTCGACGCTTTTTAATGCGCTGTTAAAGCGTCAACAGGCTTTGGTGGCAAACTATCCTTTTGCAACCATTGAGCCAAATGTGGGTATTGTGGAAGTTCCAGATGAAAGGCTGAAGGTGTTGGCGGAAATATCCAAGAGTGTCAAAATAGTCCCGGCGACGGTGGAGTTTGTAGATATTGCCGGATTGGTGGCTGGGGCGGCTACCGGTGCCGGTTTGGGCAATAAGTTTCTGACTCATATACGAGATGTAGATGTGATCCTGCAGGTTTTAAGGGATTTTAAAGATTCAGAAATTGTCAAAGAGGGTAGTGTTGATCCAAAAACCGATTATGAAGTTATCGAAACCGAACTAATCTTAAAGGATCTGGAGACCGTAGAAAGAATTAAAAACTCAAAAGATCTAAAGATCAAAGGTGAAGAGAAGAAAAGGGGAGTGATAGAGAAACTTTTTGAAGGACTCAATGCTGGCAAACCTGCAAGGAGTATCCTCGCAGGAGAAGAGATTGAGCTGGCGAGGGATTTGTTTTTGTTGACGATGAAGAAGGAGATCAAGGTTTTTAATGTTAGTGAGGATGATCCAAGACTAACTGTAGCTTCCGATGAGTTATATATATGCGCGAAGGTGGAGTCGGAACTCTCAAGTTTGTCCGAAGAGGATGCACGGGCATACATGATTGATCTGGGAATTAAGGAGTCGGGATTGGACAAACTGATAAGAAATGCCTACGAAACTCTAGGACTAATTAGCTTCCTAACTACCGGAATTACGGAGAGCCGGGCGTGGACAATTCCGTTGGGAACAAAAGCTCCTCAAGCTGCCGCCGTGATCCATACCGATTTTGAGAAAAAGTTTATTAAGGCTAAGGTGTGTGACTATGACGAGTTTGTGGTTCATGGCGGTTGGAGAGAGGCTTCGGAAAAAGGAAAGGTCAGGTTCGAAGGTAAGGAGTATCCAATGAGAGACGGAGATGTGGTTGAGTTCATGATCGGAACCTAAATAACACCCCATAGCTTGACTTCGAGGTGGATTTGTGGTAGTATCCAAGCACGTAAGAATGGGCTGCTAAGTACCCTAAAATTTGGTTCTGAGGAGAGTAAATGAACAAAGATATAGTGATTGCTTCGGTGGTTTGTTTCGTACTGAATATTTTGATTCTAATTTTCGGTGTGATCATCTCCGGACTTCCTTCATTTCTGATGGGAGCGGTCTCTGCAATGTTGATTATTGCCACTTCCCTCTATCAAAGCAAGAAAAAGTACGACCAGGACGGAGATGCAAGTATTTTGGGGTTTATAGGCTTGAATCTTTCCCTAATGATGCTTGGCTCAGGATTGGTTCTGGGTGGAATATTCCTGTTGGCCGTTTAGTAACAACCCAATACCAGTTTTGGAGGATCACATGTCAAGTGAAAACAAGAAGACTTATGTGGCATTAAGTGTCCAGTTGGTGGTTTTTGTGCTCATGACCTGGCTGGCAGTTTTTGTAGGTATAGTGCCCTGGCTGATGGGTGCCCTGTGTTATCTGGTGGTGTTTGCCTCGGCCGTCTATATTTGGAATCAATACCACCCGGCCTACAAGGAATGGAGCAAGATCATGGGCTATGCCTTGATTATTGTTTGCGGAGACATCATTTTTGTACTCCTGTTGGCGATTTTGTCCGGTGGTGCAATATTCGGCTTCTGACGATTTTCTTATCTCTGCGCTTCCTTATGGAGGCGCATTTTTGTGGCAATAAAAAGCCCCGCCTCTTTCGAAGCGGGGAAGTGGGTCAGTCCGAATTGGTTCGGTCAACTGAGAGCATCGCACTCCCCGCAGCAAAAATGGCAAATGGGGCGATGAAGTAGGCAATTTGGTACATGCTGTTGGCTACGAGTGTATAGCCCAGTGCCATCGGAATGATGGAACCCAAACCCGTCACCAAGATGGCGGCGATCATGATAATGAACAAGATCAGGGAAATATTGTTGATAGTCTTTTGTAAAGTGGATGGGGGCAAAACCGGTGTCAAGCTGAGAAGGATGACACTAATCGCTAAGGCCACTACGCCAGCGAGAAATATCGGTTTTGACTGAACGATTGCCGCTACTACAGATAGGACAACAAACAACACAACTGCTGAGTTCCTTAGAAAGTAAATAGCCTTCATGTTTCCTCTTTTCAGGTGCAAGATTTGAACTTGGGTGATTCTATAGGTTGTTTGGTGAATTGTCAAGCTGTTGTGCGGGGAAGGCGCTCGGGCAGAGGGCACCTGTTTGTAGTAAAATAGCCAAGTTCCGCCCAAAGGCGGACAAGTAATAATTATAAAAAATTTGTGAAAAAGACAAAGACAACCGAAACCAAACCGTCCATGGGCGTCGTAAACAAGTACGAGCTCGTTGTCATCTATCCTTCCTCCGAGAACGATCTTGGGGCAGACAAACAAATCGCTGAGAAGTGCAAGAAGCGTGCTCTCAAGGTGATTAGTGTGGATAAATGGGGAACGAAGACTATGGCTTACGAGATTAAAAAGCAGAGCCGAGGGTATTACCTAAAGCTGACTATCGAAGGCACTTCCGAAGCAGCCCAGCTCCTGGAGAAAGATTTGCAGATGGATGACAAAATGTTAAGATTTTTATTGATTAGGATTTAATAAAGCGATATGAGCACACGAAGTCTAAATAGAGTTACGTTGATTGGAAATCTTACCCGAGATCCAGAACTAAAATATACCCCTCAGGGTACAGCAGTTTGCACCTTCGGATTGGCAACCAATCGTGAATGGACCGACTCTTCAGGTCAAAAGCAAGAGGGTGCTGAGTTCCACCGTATTGTGGCGTGGGGTAAATTGGGAGAGATTTGCAGTCAACTACTGATTAAGGGTCAGAAGGCTTTTGTGGAAGGAAGACTGCAGACCAGACAGTGGAAGACACAAGACGGTAATGATCGCCAGATTACCGAAGTAGTAATAGAGGAAATGATTGCTTTGAACACTCCTAAAGGTATCTCCGAAGGGTACGAACCGAATTATACGCCTGTCGAACCAAAGGCAGAGCAGGTATCTCCAGCCGAAGAAGTGTTCTCAGCTGACGATAAAGGTGCTTCGAAAGACGTTTCGGACGAAATACCATTCTAAACCACCAAAGGCGGATTGAATACAAAAATATATAAAAATAAAGAAAATGATTCAAAAAAAGAAAATTAGAAAATCCAGTAAACCTTGCCCGTTTTGTGTGAAGAAGGCGGAGCCGGTTTACTTTGATCTAGAGTCTCTAGCGGTAGGTATTTCTCCAAAAAAGAGAATTGTTTCCCGCTGGACAACCGGTGTTTGTGAAAAACACCAATTGAGATTGGCCCGTGCCATTAAACGTGCAAGACACCTAGCCTTATTGCCGTTTACCGACAAGGCGTAATATGAAAATTATCGTCGTAAGACAGTACTTGCTTGGAGTTATTTTATTGGCCGCAATCGGGTTTGCGGGATACAGATTGGGTGTGTATGAAACTTCACGTCAATATCAGGGTAATGAAGCGGTAGATACGAGGATCATGAATGAAGTTTTGGTCCAATTAAAGAAAAACTACTTAAAGCCGGAAGACATCGATAGTAAAAAGCTGATGTATGGGGCGGCTGAAGGAATGACGGCCTCACTGGGTGACCCTTATACCTCCTTTTTTCCTCCGGTAGAAAACGCACGAAGCAAAGAGGACTTACAAGGTGAGTTTGGTGGGGTAGGGATACAGCTAGGCTTTATTGATAACACCTTGGCGGTGATGACACCGCTTAAGGATACGCCGGCATTCAAGGCGGGTATCAAGGCCGGAGACTTTATCCTCAAAATAACCGATGAAAAGAAGAAAATATCAAAAGATACCAGTGGAATGAAAGTGGAGGATGCCGTTGATCTAATTCGAGGTGAGAAAGGAACTTCGGTCACGCTAACCATCTTTAGGGAATCAGAGAAAAAATCGAGAGATGTGACTTTGGTTAGAGATGTGATTAACGTACCATCGACTGAGTTGGAGTGGCTGGATAGCGGGAGAGTAGCTTTGATACGGGTAAACAAGTTCGGTGAGAAAACTCTTCCGGAATGGGAGAAAATCGTTTCAGAGGTTAAGAGTAAGAACATAAGGGGAGTGGTTTTGGATTTGAGAAATAACCCGGGTGGTTATTTGCAAAGGGCGATAGATTTGGGAAGTGAGTTTATCGCCGATGGAGTGATTGTTAAACAAAGGGACAGAAACAGAACCGAGGTTTCCAGCGTGGATAGAGAGGGCAAACTTATCGGAATGCCTTTGGTGGTCTTGGTAAACGGAGGATCAGCCAGTGCGGCGGAGATATTAGCGGGTGCTCTTAGAGAAAGATTGGGAACAAAATTGGTGGGCGAAAAAAGCTTTGGGAAGGGCACGGTACAGGAGCCGGAAGATTTTAGTGACGGGTCATCTCTTCACGTCACCATTGCCGAATGGCTTTTACCATCCGGAAAAAATATTCACAAGATTGGTTTGGAGCCCGATGTCAAAATCGAGTATATACAAAATGAGAAAGACCCATTGGCAGACAACCAGATAGACAAGGCTCTGGAGGTTTTGAAGGAAGAGATTCTCAAAAGTACTAAGGCGGGTATTTGATCTGGCCTAATGGCGTCAATGTCAAAAAAATCCCCGCCTGGCGGCGGGGAAGTGTGTCTATTTGAGGTGTTTGACGATTCTTGATATTCGGGACACCCGTTTTGACCGTGACTCATGGTTATCAAATAGCCAAACAAGAAAGTCTTGTTCGTTGGGTGTGTGGGAGAAAAAATCCTGCAAACCGGGACCATATCCCAGTAAGGTGGCGCCTGTGTCAGCCGTGATCTCGCTAATCTTATTTGTCCAGGAGGTAAGGAACCGCAGTGATATGGCTAGGCCTAATACGATAATGTACCAAGGGACTTGGGACATGGTCAGGAGCAGGATTGGAATAACCATAACGGAATAGATGACAAGTAATATAGAAATTGTGTTCAGAAAGATAGCTCTCAATCCGTCCGAGAAGACAACGTGGGTCAGTTCGTGGGCTAAGACAGATTGAAGTTCGTGATCCGGTCTATCTAGTATGTCCTCTTCGATTGCCAGATAAGCCGAGCCTTGATGCATAATGACCCCCGTATCGTCTCCATCATCGGCCAGAAAGTAAAAAAAGGAGTGCCGAAGTAGGTGGCATTTCTTCAAAAGTGGTTGCATTAAGTTTTTAACTCGACTGAGTTGAGGTTCTGCCAGAGGCTCAATTTCGTATTCAGTATGTCGAAAATATATCTTTAGATCGAAAACTATATCTTTACCAAAGATAAAGAAAGGTGCAAAGATCAGAAACCAGATCAGATTGGCTCCTAACGTTTCCATGACAAACTGATAAATGAAAATAGCTAACCCCAGCAGGACGACGATGGAAACCAGCATGGAGAATAGGGAGTAGAGATTCCGGAAAAATAGATAAGACCGAAGATTGGTGTCCAGAATAGCCTCCGACTGCGTGATTTAAAAGTTCTTGTCCTATATTGTATCAAACTGTAACACAAATGGGTTTTAGGCACAAAATTCCCCGCCAGGTGGCGGGGGGGGGTGGAAACTCTATGGGTACATGGCTTTCTTAAGCTGAGACACGCGTGAATCAACGTGACTATGAATACCGTCGGGAATTTTAAATTCCGCAGGGAGATTTTCAAGGTAGTCTATTTGGCCCCAGCCGTACCCCAATTTGACAGATAAAAGATCAGCAGAGATTTCATCGATCTTGGCAGGTAGACCCACGATAAACATATGGATAAGCCCAAGAACGATTAAAGCTGGGATAAACAACCACCAACTATAAAAACCAATCGACACCGCTATAAAAAGAATGAGTGTGTTTGCCGGAATCATCAGGGCACCCATGATAATCCCGATGACTACGTACCAATTTCTGGTTATAGTATGGCTCATCTCATGAGACAAAACACCGAGTATGGTTCTCTCGGAGCATTCCTCAAGTGTTATTTGCGAAATCATGAGGCCAAAACCACCCTCTTTTTTGAAAATGGCTGCGTTATGGTGGCCGTTCTTCCCTTTTCCCCTGCGAGGATAAACATAGAAGGTCAGATGAGGGTTGATGTTGATTTGAGAAGTGATAAGCTGGGTTAAACGAGTGAGTTTGGCGTACGCCGTTTCATCTCCGCCGTAGATACCAGCTAACATGAGATCGTTTTCCGGGCTGATTTTTTGATATCCCGACAAAAACGTCTGTCGGATTATTTTTACTGTCCCAAGAACTGTCTGGAAGAGTATCCAGAACAGGGGATAAATTAGGACAGAGGCGGGCCAACTATGATATGCAAGGAAAAACAAGCTGAGTTGGTACAAAACGTAGATATAGGGGATGGTGGGAAGAATCAAGAAGAAAGAGAGAAGCACTTGTTTTACGTAGTAGGATCGAAGCTTGGCGTCCAAAACGGCCTCCTGGTGAAAATGAAGTTAAAGATGGACTCTGTAAGTCTAACGTATTATATCAAATTAGATCAATATAAGATTTAGGCACAAAATTCCCCGCCAGGTGGCGGGGGGTAGAATAGGCTATTTCTTGGGGGCTTTGAAGCCGTGGGCCTGGGCGAACCCATACAAGGTGGTGATGATGAACATGGCGATATACTCATCGAGAATGCCGGGGATGATCATACCGACCAGAAGGGCGAGTCCAATGGAGATGATCATTACTACGAAGGCCACCCAGCTGAACTGTGGTTGCTTTTCCGGCTTGGTTTCGGGGGTAGGTTCGGTTTCGATGGGTTTTGGTTTGGAAGAGTTGTGACCTAGCAGTTCATGGGAAAAATCTTCATGGTGAGTAAAGTCTTCGTCGCGTCGTCCGGGCCAGTTGAAGGGCATTTGAAAGTACCTCCGTTGAATAGGATATCAAGATTTTAGCACGAATTGCGCGTAGTCAAGTTCTTTGGAAATAATAAACCCGCCTTTGTTGGCGGGTTTAAAGAGAGACTTACTTTGAAGAAGAGTTGGAGCTCCGGCGTTGGCTCAGGCCGAGGACACCAAACAGGACTGCCACCAGGCAAGCGTGCCAGTAGGTGAGAGCGGCTGGGATGAGACCAGCAGCAACAGCACCCGCGAAGACGTCGGTGATAACCCAGGTCCACATGAGCCAGACGAAAAAGCCAGAAATGGCGACCATAATTGCCCAGACGATGGCAAAGATAATGATATAAATGATGACCGCGGCGATGGTGCTAACCACGTCTCCGCTGAAAAGGGAGCTTTTCGACAAAGAGGAGGCGGAGTACGCTGTGGTGATACCAAGCGCCCAGAAAAGAAGGCTCAGCTTGAGTGCTTGGACCAGGGTCAAGCTGGCCGGAACCAGATCTGCAGTGACGGCGGAGTAAAACACGGTTGGTACAATGAACCCCCAGACTATGGTAGTGATCCATGCGGAAAAGAGAATTAGTACGACGAGCAACAATAATGCCCCTAGACAGCCCAAAAGGTTTTCTTCCCAAGACGTCGAAGAATTCATTTTTCGCTTCTCCTGTAATAAAGTGGATGTAAAAGGGCGTAACAACGGTGATTATAACAGCGATCTAGGGTGAGGCAAGAGCATCACCTACAAAAAACCCTCCGCGTGGTGCGGAGGGTGAGGTACCTAATTATGCGAATCAATGAATTCGGTTGCGTGTGAGGTGATCCCGGCAATAGCGAAGATCAGGACGCACTGCCAAAAACCGAAGGTTATAGCGATGAACACCTCAACAAAAGTTACCGGGATATCCGTAAACCAGAGGTTGGCCATGGCAGAACCGGATTTTGGCGTTACGAATAAGGTTATCAGTGCGGCGACAACTACCGCCCGCAAGGCTATGTTGGTTGCGAAAATTGAGAACAATCCCAGAAACCAATTGAAGCCCAGAATTATTCCGGCAGTGACAACTCCAGCGAGTAAGTATAGAACTATCGTCAGCCCCAAAGTCCACTTACTCACACTTTCAGCAACCGGTGAAGTTCTGTCGAGGGCTAGCATGTGAGTGATAATGTTTGAGATTGATTTGAAATTGATCAACACCGCAGCCATTAACCACATACTTACGCCGGGGGCGACAAAGTTTTCCATGACAAACCATTGACTTAGAATCTGCACTAGTAAAATGCCGTTAGCATTAAGAATCCACCAACTAATTAGGAAAACAATCACCCAATAGATGGTATTGACGATGCTTTGGGCGAGATTGTTCTGCTTTTTGTCCGCGATGAGAGCAATGAAGTCGTAAGTCAGGTGGACGAGTAGGGCAACGATAAAGCCATATCTGAGGTAGATATACCCCAAGACAAGACCGCCAACAAACTGTGGTAAGACCACAAGGAGTTTCCGATCGGTTTTGTCCTTATAGTTATAATAGTGCAGGGCAGCCCATAGACAGTTTCCGACGAGTAGCAAGATAATCATGGTTGGATAACCGGCGTGGAAAATCCAGGTACCAATCACGGTAATAAACAAAAACCTTGCAAATATTTCTTCAACAAGGATAAGAAAGTAAAACGGAAGCGGACCCTTTTGAAATATCTTGGACAGGAATTCTCGATTATAGCTTTTGGTTTTCGGTGTGAACAGAGCGGATAAGATAGCCAAGCCGAACATGACCGTGGAGAGATTGATTACCAAACTGATATATGCCCAAATGGTCATGGGTGCTTGTAATACGGCGATCCCAGAGTAAATGCTGATAAAACTTTGAATCTCGGTCAAAAAATTGAAATGGCTGATAAATGCAAAGCAGATGAGTAATATCAGTGCACCGACCATCGACCAGCTACTAAGCGTTGAATGAGTTTCAACGGCACCAGAATTGCTTATAGTTGTATTCAAGACTGCCTCCGTGGGGGAAATTTAGAGTCTTTCTGTTAATTTCAGCGTGCGTAAAGTTTACGTCCTATATATTATCACAGGTGAGGTAAAAAACAAATAGGTGGAGTTATTTGGCTAGGGAGTTGAAGCCAGAGAGGGTGAATTCGATGACTTCTTCGAGGCGACCCTCCATGATTTCTTTGAGGTTATGCCAGGATTTATTCAGCCGGTGATCAGTGAGGCGGTTTTGGGGGAAGTTGTAGGTTTTGACCTTTTCGGCGCGCATGCCGGAACCTACAGCTTGGGAGCGCTTGTCGGACTGAGTGCTAAGGCGTTTTTCTTCCTCTTGTTGCCAGATTTTGGAGCGGATCATATTTAGGGCGATTTCCTTGTTTCTGGCTTGGTAACGTTCTTCGTGCACGAAGACGGTCAATCCGGTGGGTTTGTGAGTCAGCCGGACGGCGGTATTTACCTTGTTGACGTTTTGGCCTCCTGGGCCGCCAGCACGGGTAAATTGCCATTCCAGATCCTGATCCTTGACTTCGAGCTGGTTAGGCTTGACTTCAGGTAATACAGCCACCGTAGCGGTGCTGGTGTGTATTCGACCTGCGGCTTCTGTCTCCGGCACCCTTTGAACCCGGTGGACGCCTGATTCGTACTGGAAGGTTTCGTAAGCTCCATGATTCCAAACAGAACGGTTTGGGCGGCTGACACGGATTATTCCCTCATCGATATTTTCGATACTAAAACCATGATCTTGGGCAAAACGGGAATACATACGAATAAGATCCCCGGCGAATATTTTGGACTCATCCCCTCCGGCGGCACCGCGTATTTCGATAATAGCTGGGGAGTCGTTGAAGTTTTCGCTAATTTCCTCCACTTGAGACTCGGTAACCTGGATGGAGAGGAGATTTTCGAGCTGGGACTTGAGCCTGGCCACTTCCGTAGTGGCAAGAGAACCGAGTTCCGGGTCGGTGGCAAGAGCTTCGTTCTCTTTAATCTCAGTCTCAATCCGCTCAATTTCTGCTTGAATATAAGGATTATCCATTTACTTTGATTCTATATTTGATGGAGTGAGATTGCCACGTCGAGTAGTTCCCCCGCCTGCAGAAGCTAGCACTTCAGCATTTGCGGGCAGGTCGCAATGACGATGTAGGGGAGTTAGATGGATCTATACAGAGGCAACGGAAGATTCGACCTCTTTGGCTTCGGCTTTCTTTTTGACTTCGAGCATTTCTTTGAGGGATTTGGGTGTTCTGTCGATCTCGTCCTTCTTCTTATTTTTGGCCACATAACCGGAAGCGGCCTTACGTTTGGCGATAAATTTGTCGACTCTACCCATAGCATCTATGAATTTTTGAGTACCGGTGATGAAGGGATGGCATTTGTCACAAACATCAATGTGGAGGGTTTTTCTAGATCCGCCAACGTTAAAAGAGTTTCCGCAGGCGCAGGAAACGGCCATTTCTTCGTAAATTGGATGAATATTCTGTTTCATAGCTTTGATATTGTATCATAGAAAGCTGATTTGAGCACAAAAAAGAGGGGCACATGTTGTGCCCCTCCATCTATCGCTCCAGGTGTAACGCGAGGGTAACTCCTAGAGAGATTTCCCAAAGGATCCAGGAGAATCCCGTGATCGACACGAATGTGACAGGCAGGTACATCGAGCCCATTGAGACAAATAGAATGAGTAGCGTCATTATCAAGGACAGATCTTTTGTTGACTTTGGATAGCCAACCCTTCTCTTGATCTTGGTAAAATTGAGCCATGCAAAGCAAGGGCGGGCTAGGGATATCCAGAAGATCACAAACGCTACACCGGTAACAAGGCCATTTAAAAACGATCCAATTGGCATCAGGGCGAGGCAAGCGATAAAGACTCCAAGAGTGATAGACGAGAACATTATCCAACATATAAGGTCGATGTATCCATATCTTTTGTTCATGAATTTTTTCTCCTCTCTTAAGGTGCCTGTGGAATTGGTCTGATGTAACCTATAATAGCATATTGATGCCGAAAAATCAAACTACACAAATAACGATCAAACAAGCCACTTAGCGGTTTTCGGAGAGGTAGACACCGGTAATGATAATAGCGGTGGCGATCATGGTGACCGAGGAGAAAGGCTCATGTAGCCAGATCAGAGCAAGAGGGATGGCAAAAGCCGGTTTGAGGTAAGTAAACACAGCCGCCTCGGAGGCTTCGATAAGTTTTTGGCCTTCCTGATAAGCCCAAAACGCAATGATAGAACCACCAATAGCCATGTAAATAATTCCCGGAATGGCTTGAGGATGTATATAAAAAGAAGAGCCTTCGAGGGCGACCATAATCAGGAAGAAAGGGATACAAATGACAAAGGATACGAAAGAAAGAGAGATGGGGTCTACATGGTCTTTTTTGGAATAGATAAGGAAGTAGGCCCAAATAAGATCGGAAATTATAATTAGAACATTCCCCTTAACGGATAAGGCGCTGAAGCCACTGCTGGATAGAAGTGGCTCGACGGCGAGAAGTAGAGTTCCAAAGATGGCAAAAGCAATGCCGATAATTTCTTTACGTCTGAGTGTCTCCCTTAGAATTAAAATTCCGCCGAGCACGGTGAAGATGGGGCTGATGGATTCTAGCAGTGAAGCCTCGATGGATGAGGTGACATCGATACCATAATAGAAAGGAATTAGGGTCAGAGGTCCACCCAGAAGCCCTAGTATCAGAAGATGCTTGAGATTCATCCTTTGCTTGATTTGATGGCGGTGGATTAGAAAGACAGGTAGGAAAATTAGACTAGCGGTAATGAAACGATAGAGCAAAAATAGGGCAGGGGTGGTGAAACCAAGGGCGTGTTTGATTATGGGAGCACCAAAACCCCAGAGTGCGGCGTTTATGAGTAAAAAAGTATACGCCTTGACACGGCGGGAAGATATGGCAGGCATATTCTAATCATAAAGCAAAAAACTCAAAAAATCGAAAACTCAAAGTATGAAATTATAGAATCTTGGCGCGGGAGAGAAGGTCTTTACCATCGTATTTTTTGGTTATGGCGAAAATGGTCATACCAGCTTTGATCTCCTCAATTTTGATAGTCGATTTCTTGGTAAGCCCAAAGAGAACCTCTTGGTTGTTGACTGTTAATCCAATAAGCTTTTTCTTGATATCTACGGAAGAAACCTTGCTCACGATAGTGCCGGAAACTATTTGAATGGGTTCGTCGGGAACGACGACAATTCTTTTAGCTAAAACGATATCTTCTTTCAAAAGGGTGCCAATGACGATAATTTTATCGGAGATGGCCAGAGAAGAGATTTTGATTCCGGTTCCAGCTTTGTTATAGACGCTTTTTTCGTCTGTGGTAATTTGCAGTATAGTGCCGTCTTTGGTATTGATTGTGATGTTGCCGGAGTTGATTGACTGTATTAATCCGACAAACCCGACCAAGGTTCGCTGATTGATCTTTTCCTTCAGAGTAGACTCGGTAGCACTGAGGTTTTCTTTGACGAGCGTCTTTATTTTTTCTTGAATATCCTGAGTTTGGGATGGAGTGATAGTGATCACTGTTGGAGTGGCCGATGGGGTGGCTGAAGGAGTTGCTACTGTGGTGGCGGCTAAGACGCGGATGGAGTGAGATTTACCCCTGCGGGTATCAGCGAGCCACGGTTCGAGTACGAAACTCGCAATGACGAATATAGCAATTGAAGTAATGTAGGGGAGTGTTTTATTCATTCGGGGAGGTTAATTGTTTGAATGATAGTAATGGCTTCGGTAATAGTTGTGTTATCGCTTTTTAATTCGGTGACGGCAATGGTGTTTTCTCCACCAATTAAATTAATTTGAGCGGAGAAGGTTCCTTCGGGACTGGCTTTGAGAATCAGGTCGTCCGTTTCGGAAACAACAGCCAGGTTTGCCGCCGGAGTAGCTCTACCGGTTAGGGTAATGGTTTTGTCGGAGGTAACCGAATGATTTTGAGGACTGACAATAAAAAGAAGATTGTTGGTTGGGGTGGGTGTGGGTGTGGCTGGGGAGTTTTGAACAATTTCTTCTTTAAGACTGGTGACAGATTTATTGGCTAAATTCATACCATAAAGAATGACTCCTCCCAGAATTATTCCAAAAATGATGGCAAATAGTACTTCTTTACGCATTGCTCCTCGATTATATACCCTTATATTAAGATATCAGGCCTCAGTTCTCAGATGTCAGTTGGGGGATAAAAGACTTGGACGTTGTCTGTGGTAATATTGTTTCATGGAAATTACCTATTTGGGACACTCATGTTTTAAGTTAAAAAGTAAAGAGGGACTGGTAGTTTACCTCGATCCGTTTAAGAGTGATATGGTGGGTATGCCGTTGGCGAAGGACGTGGCCGATGTGGTAACCATCTCCCACTCTCATGATGATCACAGCGCGGTCGAAGTAATCACGGGTCCAATAAGCAGAAAAGAGACATTTGTAATAGATAGAGAAGGGGAGTACGAAATCGCGGGAGTGCAGATATCGGCGATGAAAACATTTCATGATAAAAACAATGGCACTGAACGAGGAAAAAATCTAATTATGTTTATTGTGATGGATGGTTTACACATTCTTCATCTGGGGGATATCTGTCATAAACTTTCAGAGTCTCAGATCGAGAAGGTGGGGTCGGTGGATACCTTAATGGTTCCGGTGGGTGGGACCTTTACGTTGGATGCCAATGAAGCCATGGAGATGATCAAAGAAATCCAGCCTTCATATGCCATTCCGATGCACTTCAGGACAAGTGCTTCCAAGACTCAGGAGTTGACTACTTTGGAGAGTTTTTTGGAAAAAAACAAATTTCCGGTGTCAGGAGAATCGGTACACAAAATTAAATTAGACGAAGGTAGTCTGCCCGACGACACCCAAATTTTATTAATGAATGGTTAGAACCCACTTCCGAATCTCCATTCTGCTGCAACCACGTCTTTTCGGCTGCAAAGCCCTCAGCGCTTCTAGATGTAATTCCTTTGTATTACACCTTCGTCGCGCTTCAAGCTTTTCGCTCGAAAACACATGCTTTCGTTACGAAAGGAGATCCGGAAATGAGTTCTATTCTTAGGCTCCCACCTCATGCGGATGAAGCAGAAAAATCAATACTCGGATCGGTTTTAATTGATAAGGACGCCATTGTTGATATCGCGGTTGTTTTGCAACCGGAGATGTTTTACAACGACAACAACGGCAAGATTTTTGAAGCGATGGTGACCTTGTATGAAAACCGAGACCCTATTGACGTTCTGACGGTTTCAGATTGGCTGAAAAAGAACAAGCTTTTGGATAGAGTCGGGGGTAGAGCGTATTTGTCTGAGCTGTCAAACGAGGTGCCGGTAGCCTCTCATGTTCAAAAGTATGCTCAGATTGTTAGAGATTGTCATATCAAAAGATTATTAATTTCGGCGGGAGCTCAGATGGGGGAGATGGGGTTTGATGAAGGGAAACCTCTTGGGGAGATCCTGGATAAAGCCGAGCAATCGATATATGCTTTGTCTCAAAGCCACGTGCGAAAGTCTTTTGTGCCGATTAAGGATGCCTTGGCCGAAAGCTTTGACCGTTTGGACTCATTGCACAACTCTCCTGACGGGTTGAGAGGTGTGCCCACCGGATTTTCGGATCTCGACAATATGCTTGCCGGCATGCAGGATAGCAACTTAATTATCTTGGCGGCTCGTCCGGGTATAGGAAAAACAACTCTAGCAACCAATATCGCACAATTCGCCGCAGTAGAGAGAAAAATGCCTGTCGGTTATTTTGCTCTGGAAATGAGTAATCTGGAAATGGTCGACCGTATGCTGGTGGGCCAGGCCAATATCGATGCCTGGAAACTAAAAACGGGTAATCTCAAGGAAGACGACTTTGCTCGTCTTTCGGAAGCCATGGGAGTCTTGGCCGATTGTCCTCTATATATTGATGACACCCCAGGACAATCAATTTTGGAGCTCCGTACCAAAGCAAGAAAGTTACACTCTCAGGTTGGTTTGAAACTATTGGTAGTTGATTATTTACAGCTTGTGGTTGGGGACAAAAGCTACGAAAGTCGCGTTCAAGAAGTGGGTGCCATCTCTCAGGGTCTTAAAAACTTGGCCCGTGAGCTGAAGATTCCCGTACTGGCTTTATCTCAGTTAAATCGGGGAATAGAAAGCCGAACCGAAAAGATTCCCCAGCTGGCCGATCTGCGTGAGTCAGGAAGCATTGAGCAAGATGCCGATGTGGTGATGTTTATGTACCGGACTGACGATAATAATTTGGAGGACATGAAACTTTCAATCGCTAAACACCGAAACGGGGGACTTGGGTCTATCGATCTGAAGTTCAGAGGAGATCGGGTTAAGTTTTATGGCGTGGATCGGGGACACCAGAAGTAGACACCTGCTATATTTAATTATGATAAAAACCTATCCTTACTTGTTAGATCCCTTACCTTATGCTTATGATGCTCTAGAGCCGGTGATTGACAAAGAGACAATGACGATACACCACGATAAGCATCATCAGGCTTACGTTGACAATTTGAACAAAGCCTTGGCAGAAAACGAACCCCTTCAGGTAAAGACATTAACCGAACTGTTTTTTTCCGAATTACCAGTGGTGAAAAATAACGCCGGTGGTGTGTGGAATCATGATTTTTTTTGGGAGGAGTTGACGACACCGGGCATTGGTCATATCGGGGAATCGCTCATGAAAGAACTGGAGAAATCTTTTGAGACTGTAGATGAGTTTATGAAGATTTTTGAGGCGACCGCTTTGGGTAGATTTGGAAGCGGTTGGGGATGGCTGGTGCAAAATAAAGATGGGGTTCTAGAAGTATTGTCGACTGCTAACCAGGACAATCCGATGGTTGACGGGTTTAAGCCACTTTTGGCTATCGATGTTTGGGAGCATGCGTACTATTTAAAATACAAGAATAAACGAGCTGATTATGTCAAAGCATTTTGGGAGGTAATTAACTGGGATAAGGTGGAGCAGAGGTTGGGGTGAAAGTTAGGCCGGTGATAAAATATACAGTATGCTGACTAAAGACAAAATAACAACAGAGAATTTTGAGAGTCTGAAGGTGGAGACGGCCAGGTTGAGGGAAGATACGCAGAAGCAGGAGGAGGCCTTGGAGGATATCAGGGTGTTGAGGGAGTACGCTCTGGATAGAGGGATGCCGGATGAGGTGGTTCAGCTATATCTTGAGGAGTCTCTGATACATCAGCATTCGTATATGGAAAAGGCCGAACCGGAAGCTTTGGCAAATATGAAAAGGGCGGTGGAAATGGCCGGAGACTATGTGGCTAAGAACAAGATGGTGGAATGGGAATCCAGAATACATAGATTTTTGGGTCGGGTGGCGGACTATGAAAAAAAATATCAGGAGGCGGCTGATTACTACAAAAAGGCAATCGCTGAAGTAGCTCTCGACCCAAAGTTTGGTGAGAATCGGGCTCTTGCTTTTGAATATCGTGGTTTTCTGATCCTGGATGATCTGAGATTGGGAGACACAAAGGCTGCGGTCGCGGCGGCCGAGAAACTCTATGACGATTATGAATCAACCGCTGAAGGAGCAGAGCTAAAGGCCCGGGATTTTACGACTTGGGCTGTTTGGAGGTCCGGTGTGTACATCAATTTGTGCAGAGCCCTTATAGATATGGGACTGTTGGAAGAGTATCGGGATGCAATTGTGAAGTGGCTGGATCTAGCAGAGTCAAATTTCCAAGCTCCGGATGGTGCTGTAACGTGGTCGGACTTTGGGTTTAGAAAAAATGAAATTATAAAGGTCAGGGATGTGGTTGGTGGAGTGAAACAATAAAAAGACCCCTTGCGGGGTCTGGGAGTATTAGTGATACATGATGTACCACTTGCCTCCGAAAAGCGGATGGTCTTGCCAATAACCGATTTCTTGGGCCGCGTCATAGTAGACCGTCCAGCGTCCAAAAAAGCGTTTTGAAGGCATTTTGAGCTTGGGGTCTGGGGTGAAACTCTGATCTTCCATCAGATGTACCATCAGATATTTTTTGTAATGAATCTTGACGTATTCAAAATCTGCTACTGAGAACAGATAGAGCCAGGCATAGAGGGCAATACCGAAGCCACCAGCAACGAACATGGGTAGGGGTGAAATGTCGGCCGGCTGGTTGAAATATAGGAAGATCATTGCGAGCAGAATCAGCGCGATAACAGCAAGCGAAAAGGTTTTAAGCTTCACGGTTTCTCCTTTTTTCAAATTGCGTACTCGGTGAATTGTAGATTATAGGGCTCCATATGTCAAGAAAAAGACGCCCTCATGAGCGTCTTGCGAGAATTTACTTGACTGAATAGCCTCTGATTGTCAAAACAAAATATCTCCCCGCGAGTGGAGGATATTTGTTTAGTGCCGGGAGAGGGGATCGCTTTCGGTCACCTTCGGTGCCTCAAGGCCTGCCTCACCAGGTTCGTTACGAAACTGGTTCCGGCGTGTTCGATCCCCATCTTGACATTAAAAAAAGCGCACACGAGGCGCGCATTTTTCAATGTGCCGGGAGAGGGGATCGAACCCTCACGGCCTTGCGACCACAGGTTTTTGAGACCTGAGCGTATACCATTCCGCCATCCCGGCAATAGAGATATTTTACTATACCCAGACCAATGAAAAACCCGCCAATTAGCGGGTTCGGTTGGATCACTGTGAGTGAAGATTCTTGTTCGCGAAGTACAGGTGAATTCTGAGAAGGACTGTGGCAAGAATAACCATGCCAACTAAGTAAAGGGCCCAACCAAAAGTGAATCCCTTACTCGCGATAAGTAGAAAGACGACGAGCAGTGCGATGGTAACCATATGTCTCCTTTTTAGCGTGCTTACTGAGGCTATAACCCATATTGTATCAAATACGTGAGAGCTAAAAGAACCCGCCTTTTGACGGGTTCGTGTGGATCGAGGCATTTAGTGATGGTCGTCTGGGTCGACGTGGAAAGCCACCAGGCCGAAGACGATCATTCCGCCTATGGCGAGCGAGAGACCGGCTCCCAGAGAGGCGATCGGACCACCGAAGAAGACAAAGCCGAGGATGGCGATGATCATGATCACGCCTACGACAATTGCTAGCTTACCGCGGGTTTCAGAGTTCATTCTAGCTCCTTTTCAGATTGTACAGAGATGGCCTATATTATCATACGAGGCTGGTTTTGTCAATCTGGGGTTGCTTGGAGTGGCCTCTGAGGCGTAAAATATAGGCATGATAGATGTAAACAAGCTTAAAGTAGGCGTGACTTTTACTGAAGAAGGACAGCCATTCAGGGTGATGAAATACGACTTTACCAAGATGGGGAGGGGGAACGCCACGATCAAAGTAAAGGCTAAAAACCTTTTTAATGGGACAATTGTAACTAAGGGTTTTATCTCCGGTAATATGGTGGAGGATATTCTGCTGGACAAGAAACACTTGCAGTACTTGTATAAGGATGACGAGAAAGGCTATTTTATGGACCCGGTATCCTTTGACCAGTTCGAGATCCCGCTGAAAGTACTGGGGGATGATGTCAGTTACTTGGTGGAAGGAGAAAAAGCTTGGGTGCTATTTTGGGATGAGAAAATTTTAGGCGTGGAGGTTCCTTCTTCGGTGATTATGAAAATCACAGAGAGTGACCCGGGTGCCAGAGGAAATACCGTCAGTAATGTTTTGAAACCTGCCAAGACAGCATCCGGCTTGACGGTCATGGTGCCCCTTTTTATCAACCCTGGAGACTCAATAAAGATTAACACAGAAACGGGAGAGTATACCGGACGGGCGAATTAAGAAAAACCCCGCCAAATAAGCAGGGTGCGATGATAACAAATCAGGATTAGGCCAGGGTGGGTAGCTGTTGGTAGTGATTTTGGAGTACTCGAAGACCAAACTCCGCCATCGCGCGCCAGTTGATCAAAAAGGCCGGTGGTACCTGAGAGTCAAATTCTTTGGCCATTTGGAAAAAGAAGACTGGCCGATCGGGAAGCATTTTTTCCAAACTCCGTTTGAACATGTCAAAGGCCGCGACTTCCAGTAACAAGAATTTTGCGCGTTCCAGGCAGCCCAATGACAGATTCAATCTGCGGGCGAGAACTTCTGCGCCTTCCATCTGTTCGGGAGCCGGATCGGTTAAGAATTGGTGCTTATCATTTTTAAAGACAAGGTAAAGATCCATCTCGTTTCTCCTTTAAGGTGCAAGATGTCCAGATTATAGCCCCTTTTTCCGAAGCTGGTTATTTTAGAAGGAGGACGAGTAGCAGAATCAGAACTTGGGGGAGAATGCCCCAAAACCGATCGGGGGTTGACCGATGACACCAAGTATGAAAAGTAGCAAACTTTTTGATCATAGAGCCGCGATGGTTTAGAAAAAGATAGGGGAACTCGATAAAGTCAGGAAGCAGCCCGATAAACCAACCAAGCCATGGTCGCCAATCAAAAGGACGTCCCATTTGAAAAAACAAATAAACGATAAGGATCGAGATAGGAAAGTCGAAGAACAGCTCTTGAAAAAAAGCGGTCTGCTTACTTTTTTTTTGACTGGATAACCCTTGACCTACGTCCCAGTGAGGAACCCGATCTTCGAGGAAATGTGAGGCTAAGACTAGAGGTATGCTAAGAATCGGATTGGGTATCTTGGAAGCTATAAGGGCACCGGTTAATCCATGAGCGATCGAAAGCATGTGTTTTTTTAGTATACTCTATTTACCATGAATGATGCCATCTACAGAATCGGGGATATTGCTATATATGGGTTTGGCCTACTGGCTACACTCTCATTTCTCTGGGGATCCTTTGTCTTTTACAAAAAAGCGGTTGAATCTCACCTTGAGGAGTTTCACATTTTGGATGGCGTAGTAATGTCGGCTTTTTGGGCTTTTATTGTAGGCAGGCTCACCTTTGTGATCCTGAATTTACCCACCTTTTGGGGACATTTTTCAAGGGTTTTTTTATTTTCTAATTATCCGGGTATCGACAGGTGGGGAGTAATGGCCGGGGTCTATTTGGGAGTATTTTTGACAGTACGAAGATATAAAGCCAAGGCTATGGATTGGTTCGACTTTGTGTCTCTAGGCATCTTGTCCGGCGTGGCGATCTTTCATGCAGGGTTATCATTGCTTACCTATTCTTGGCAGTATGGGGTGCTGGGAGTGATTTATTTAGTAATCTTTGGGGTAGGTTGGGACGCCGAGCTTAAATACAGGACATATAGCTGGTACAAAAGTAACAAGACTTCCGCAAAGTCCGGCCTTATTACTGGGTTTTCTCTATCAGCTGGTGGTGTGCTTTATCTGGTAGAAAGACTAATGTTTAGAGGCTTTGACCTGACCGTATGTTTATGGAGCACCTTCTTGTTTGTCGGTGGAATGGTTTTAGTGTATATTAGGTCTGGCAGGACAGCGTCTGAAGATATAAAAATAATTTTGAAACATGGAAGAAAATAAAAAAATCAAGTTTCCGATCTCGGTATTACGTCCGTTGATTTCTTACCTTAAAGGTGAGAAAAAAAGGCTAATTGAGACTAAGAGGGAGCTAAAGAAAGTAGATCCGTATATTGTTGGGAATAGGGATGATGACAACTCAGTCGATTCCGATGTGGCGGAAAATGTTGAGCATGATCGATCGTTTGCCATGAGATCCCAAGTAAGCAGGTCAATTATTGCCATTCGCAAGACACTTACCAGGATCAAATTGGGTAAGTATGGAATATGCGCTAATTGTGGAAAAATGATTGACACCGACAGGTTGGCGGTAAACCCAACAGCGGAGTATTGCATGAGCTGTGAGAGGGAGATGGAAAAGAAGCAGAAGTAGTGAACGTACAGACAATGACACCATTTCTAATTGGTGTTTTAATTCTCGATTTTCTTTTACAATTACTGTCAAAAACGGTGTTGTTTGGAAAGTTCAACACGGGTGTTTCGTTTGGTTTAGTTCCTGGATTGGGTCGAATAATCGCTGTTGTTTTCTACGTTCTTTTTCTGGTGACAGTTTTTAAACTCCCGAAACGTAACTTAGGCGTGTTGTTTCTGGTCATAGGTGGAATGGGTAACCTATTGGCTCGTGTACTCTGGGGAGGCGTCTGGGACTATCTGACTCTACCTGGATTGCCTTTTTGGTTCAATCTTTCAGACGTAATGATTTCGACAGGGGTGATATTGTATTTAACCTCATATTCTTTCGTATCCACCCGCAGACACTAGAGCAACAACCCGAGCGGGCGGGTATACTTAGGGTAATGGAAATTCCGATATTGTATGAGGATGAGGACAGCCTGGTGATTAATAAACCTGTGGGCTTGGTGGTAAACAGAGCCGACTCTATTACCGGCCAGACTGTTCAAGACTGGGTGGAGGAGCAGGGGTGGTATGAAAGAACTCAAGAACTCCAGAACTCTAGAACTCAAGATAAGGATAGTACTTTGTACTGGGGGAGGAGCGGGGTGTGCCATCGGCTGGATAAGGAAACGAGCGGGTGTTTGCTAATAGCCAAGAGTCCCGAGGCACTTCATTATTATCTAAAGCTTTTTAAGGAGAGGAAGTTAACCAAGAGTTATTTGGCTTTGGTTCACGGGCGAGTAGAGCCGGATATGGGTGAAACAGTTTTGCCGTTGAAGAGAAGCCTGTACGACAGGGAAAAATGGCAGGTGCATTATGAAGGTAAGAGGGCGGTTACGGGTTGGAAAGTGATCAAGCGCTATGTCTTCCGTGGGCACGAACACTGGAAAGACGCTTTGACTCTGTTGAAATTAGATCTTAAAACAGGAAGAACCCATCAGATCAGGGTACACCTTTCGTTTTTGGGCTGGCCGATATTTGCAGACGATAAGTACCTGAACAGAAAATTCGGAAGAGAAGACAGAAAATGTTTATCTCATCATTTTCTTCATGCAGCAAGTTTGGGGTTTGAAGCGTACAACGGCAAGAGGGTCGTGGTGGAAGCTCCCTTGCCTATGGATTGTGAAAAGTTTCTATCTTCGTTAGAATGATTTATGGACGTATTTTTGGTTAACTTGATGTCGGTATTTACCGCGGCGGTTATTTTAGGAATAGTCTTCAGATATATGGGTTTGCCTTCCATCGTTGGGCAGGTGTTGGCAGGCTTCCTTTTTGGACTGTCTGGATTAGTTAGCTCTCAGAGTGTGGACACCTTGCGCTATTTAGGATCTTTGGGAGTGACGCTTTTATTGTTTTTGGTCGGTTTGGAAATGAATGTAAGGGAGATAAAGAATACGGGAAAAACCGTGATTAAGATTTTTCTAATCCAGACTGTTTTGCTGAGCTTTGTCTTTTTGGGATTCTCTAGTTTGTTACTTCACCTCGGTATGTTGTCTTCCTTGTTACTTGCTTTCGCTCTAACCTTTAGTAGCACCATCGTTGTGGTCAAGACTTTATCTGAAAAAAAGGATTTGGGTAGCTATAGTGGAAAAATAAGTTTAGGTATACTTTTGCTTCAGGATCTGGTGGCCATTTTTGTGTTGGTTTTAATGCCGGGTTTGGGTACTGGGCTCAACCTTTCCGCACTATTGGGATTAGTTGTTAAAATAGCGGTTCTGTTCTTGAGCATTAATGTTTTCGGACATTACATAATTTCTCAAGTCGAAAAATATTTGATTAAATCATCGGAGGATCTGGTACTAATCAGTTTGGTCTGGTTCTTTATGTCAGTTTTCTTTTCGGTCAAGGTACTGGGTTTAACGCCTGAAATTGGTGGAATCCTGGCCGGTATTTCTCTTTCTAACAGCTGGGGGCATTTTCAGATCGTGAGTAAGGTAAAGACGCTCCGTGATATCTTCCTGACATTATTTTTTGTACTTCTTGGGCTAGAGATAGGTGCCGGAAAGGTGGACTGGGTGTTAGTTTCTGGTTTAGTGATTTTATCCTTAGCCGTTAAATTTATTGCGGCGGAACTAAGCTGTCTATGGAGCGGTCTTTCCGGTAAAGTTGCTTTTTCGGTAAGTGTGAATATGACTCAGTTGTCGGAATTCAGCTTGATTGTTTTATCCTTTGGATCGGTTTCCGGCTTTTGGGGTAGCAATCTGGTGACAGCAGTCACCGTAGCCGGCCTGATTTCGATGGTTTTGTCCACCATTATAATATACAGGTCGTCTTTCCTTTATAAATTTTTATCAGAGAGATTTCCAAGAATTTTCAAGTTTAATGGAATAAATAAGGGTTCGGTAATGTCGATGAAGCAGCATGTAGTTTTGTTGGGTGGTGACCGAACGGGCAGAAGCATATTATCATCTCTAAAAAAGAATGGGGAAAAAGTTTTAGTGGTAGATTTCAATCCGGATATTGTTAATAAACTTAAGAGTAGGGGAGAAGAGGCTATCTTTGCGGATGCTTCCGATCCTGATGTGTTGGAGCTTACCAATATGTCTGAGGCTAAAATGATTATTTCGACAGTTAAAGATATAGATGATTCACTATCTCTCCTGACTCTAATAAAGCAAAGGGGGATTGCTGTACCTACGATCGTCGATGCCGAAACGGTGGCTCAGGCGACGTTACTGTACGATGCTGGAGCCTCATATGTGATCTTTCCTCATTTTGTCAGCGGACTTCATCTTGGACTGGTTATGAAAAAGTTTGGAAAGGATGCCGACACCTTGAAGAAATACCGTTCACGACAAAACGAGACATTAAAGGAGATCTATGAAGGTGAATATTAAGGGCAGGCCATTTAGGTCGATCGGGTTATTCTTTCTAACGATACTGGTATTTATGATCGGTTTTAGAGTTTATAAAGAAGGAATTTTATCCAGTCAGTCCGGAATTAATTTGGTAGTAGTGGGGGATACCGGCTGTTCCTTGTTGGTTTTGCGGCCGGACGAGGACATTGTGGGGTGGGTTGATTTCCCAGATAAACTAAAGATCAAGATCTACAATTCCTTGGCTCAATATCCGATTGTCTCTCTTTGGGATTATGGTGTTGCCGAAAGACGACCGATTGAAATTATTGAGAGATCGTTGGGGTTATCGATGGGGGTGGTCATTTCAAGAGCGATTAAAGTAGACGGAACTCCTTCTGTTGAAACGGTTTTGGGAAGCCTACATAAGGTTAATTTGAAAACAGACTTAAGCTTTAGAGACAGATTTTTAATTAGAAAATATTTGTCGGATGCGGTTGATTCAAAGAAAATACTAGAAATGGAAATTCCAGGCAACGTGTTGGATAAAATAACCGAGCCGGACGGAAAAGAGTTTTTGGTTTTTAATAATGTGACTGCTTTGTGGACAAAAAATAAATTTTTACTAGAGACTATTTTGAATGAAAACGTAGACGCCTCGATAAATAATTTATCCGGTCTTGCCGGTCTCGGTATTTCGGTCTCCAAGCAGCTTGAGTCAGCCGGTATCAGGGTGGTGGAGGTTAAAACCGATCCAGGTGAAGATGTTGAGGGTTCCGGATGTATTTTTGTTTCTCACGGGAACTATCCGATTACTGAAAATTTTTTGTTGAGACAGATGAATTGTGAAAAGCGCCGTTCGGTGAAGGAGCTAAATAAGAAGGGAATAGATATCTGGTTAAAATGAGGGTTTCTCAGGCTTCGTCTCCCAGTAACGGATCATAGATTTCCAGTGGTGGGGTCTCACTCGACTCTCCAGCCGAAAGAGACGGTAAGTGTTCTTTGTCATCAAGGGGAAAGGAGGGGATGCCTCTTAAACGCTTGGATGATTTGGCTTCCAAAATAAACACCTGAGGATTTTTGGCATTGACGGATTTCATGATGGTTTTGTATTTGTACCCGGCACCGATAAGTTTAACCAAGCGGTGGGATAGATTGTCGGGCAGGTAGCCAATAAAGTCTTTTCCTCTGGTGACTTTTACTTTGTGTTTGGAAAGTGATAGCTCCACGGGCTCTCCGATATTTAAAGTCGAAAACACTTTGGGTTCTCCTTGGCTAACAAGTGGGACGACCTTAGACTTTCCGGGTTCTTCAATAAAACTTACGGTTTGAAAGAATGGATTGGCCAAGCCTTGTTTTTTGTTTGCTTTGAGTCTGGTTAGATTGTTTTTGGCAATTTGGTTATGTGGATCAATGGCCAAAACCTGGCCAAAACTCGCAATAGCCTTTTTGTTTTCGCCATTCATAGAAAAGGCGATTCCTAAACGATTGAGGGTGGGTAGATCATCAGGGGTTAATTCAAGAATCTTTTCGTTAAGTGAGATGGCCTCACTCCATTTTTTGGCGATGGCGGATTTAATCGACTCTTGCTGTAAATCGTTTATGTTGTCATTGTTCATGCTGAGAAATGATATAGATGATTTAACTGCCTGTCAAGTTGTTTTGGGTCTTGGCTCCTGATAGAATTCAAACTATGTCCGGTCACTCCAAGTGGTCAACCATAAAACATCAGAAGGCGATTGAGGATAACAAGAGAAGTTCTGTGTTTACTAAAATAGCTAAAAAGATCCATATAGCCGTAAAAAAAGGTTGCTCTGGTGACATCGAAGCCAATCCTTATCTCAGAGCCTGCGTGGAAGAAGCCCGGTCGGTAAACATGCCAATGGAGAATATCAAAAGAGCGGTCGAAAAAGCTTCGGGGGTAGGTGGGGGAGCCGCTGCTGAAGAAATAACATATGAGGCATACGGACCGTTTGGTGTAGGTATCTTAATCACGGCTGTGACCGATAATAGGAATAGGACAGCAGGTGAAGTTAAGAATATCTTAGATAAGCATGGAGCTAAGCTGGGCGGACCGGGATCTGTATCGTATATGAAGTCTATCATTCCTGTTCCGACAGTCATGGTGTCCGACATTGATAAGCGTCAACTTACGGAACTTACCGACTTGCTATCTGATTTAGACGACGTAGTTGATGTGTGGAGTAACTTGGCATAATATGTCTAAAAGATCAAGATTTATATTTATCAGTGGCATCATTTCGGTGGCACTGTGGCTAACGACCACGGCGCCTGTTGATTACCGTTTTGGACTATACCTCGTAGTTTCGGCGGTTTCCTATGTATTATCGGTGTGGGTGTTGTTTGACGATTTGAAGGGCATTGAATGGCTCACGTTGATGGTATTGCCGGTGATGTTTACTTTGGGTAGTGGCTTGTTTGCCAATTTTTTGCCAACGGCTGTTCCTAGTATGTTTGGCAGAGCTTTCCAGTTGGAAACATCGATGCTCTTAGCTGGACTTTTTAGAATCTTGTATTTTGTCTTCTATGCTTTGGCTATGTATGGAATCCTACTAATTGAGAATATTTTTTCGGTAGCTTCGATTAGAACCATCCAGCTTTTTCGGGCAGCCAGATCGGTAAACTTTATTCTGACGCTCGTAGCTTCGTTATTTTTCTATACGGTAGCTTTAAGCCTGAAATTGCCTTTCTGGTGGGTCGCACCGATGGTTTTTATAGTTTCAGTGATTTTATCTTTCCCCAGTTTTTGGAGCGTGGACCTTAAGGGAGATATTCTTCATGATGCCGGGCGGTACTCTTTGGTAGTAAGCTGGGTCATTGCAATCTGCGGAATGGCCTTATCTTTTTGGCCGGTAAAGCCATTTATGGGTGGTTTAATGCTTACGTCGATTCTGTATGCTCTGTTGGGAATTTTAGAGCAGAGATTGTCCAGCCGGGTATATCTGGAGAGTCTGTTGGAGTATGGGGTGACAGTTATTATTATTTTTATTATTGGATTCCTAACAACTTCTTGGGTGGGATAAATAAAAAAACTCAAAAATTCAAGAACTCAAAAAAAATACGGGGACGGGTTGGAAGGGGAGAGGGCCTATAACTATGAGACCTATAATAAACCCATAACGTTATGGGGCCTATAATAGTTTTCACGAAACCCCATAGTTTTCACGAAAATTGGCACCGTTTGTGGATAACTGCCAGGTGATAGGGATTGATATGGTTGTTTGGTACGGCGCGTAAGGCGGGCGAGATAAGACCGACGAGGAAGCGAATAATAATATTTTATTAGAATTTGCCGGCGACGATGAGTTGGAGTTAGTGTAACGAGGGGATGAAAGAATGCGGACACTATTCTATAGTTCCCTATTTATCCAAAACATGGAGACAGAGAAGAATGATTTCTAATACGTCGCACAATAACACTTTTGCGACGTATCTCGATAAGGCAGGCACCGGAGTAGTATCTATTATGTTCCGTGATTATTTGTAGATAATCCCGAAACTTGCAGTAAATCTGTTCTCCGGTCTTTGTCTGTGGCCAATTCTTTCGTATTCGAGCCTAATAGCCTCAGATTGTGCCTAATTGTAGATAAACCCGAAAGTTTTTCCGCAATTATCTCGATTTTAGCTTTGGGTGGATATATCAAGGTATTTGGTCAATGATTAACTAGCCATAAAAAGTTCCAGAAGCCGTTTTAGGGGCATTCTACGAGCCCGATTTTTGCAGGCTTAGAGGTGGGTTTTTATGGAATCTTGCGACATGATTACAAACAATTTTATCTATGTTTCCTATTTAAAAATCTTTAATAATTTTTGAATATTTTTGAGCCGAGATATTTTTATTAAAATATTGATAAAGAAGATCTTCACCCATTTATATAATCATATTTATTAAATTTTTTTTAGATAGGTAACCAGGTTTTGCCGGTCTATACATTATGGGTTATCTTAGACATTTTGCTTTTCTTTCCCCTCTCCCCTACCTGTCTGTCCCTTGTTTTTTTTCACGATGTGAAAAACCCGCCACTAAGGACGGGTGAAGAGAAATATTAACCGACACTGACTGAGGCACCACTGCTTTTACTGATACGGGGTGGCTTGATGCAGTGTCTTAGATGTATGTTTGCTCCACTGGAGCCCGATAGGTCTGCAATTTCTGAGGCTATATCAAGACTGGCCGTCGCCCCCGATGAGCCCGAGACTTTCGTCGAGATGGCAATACCGCCGGAAATTGAAACGTGGGCGTGCGAAGAGAGATCCAGTTTGATAGAAGGACTTGACACCTCGCCAATTTGCACCTTGGCGCTGCTGGATCCATTCACCATTAAGTTTCCGACAACCCTTTCAACACTTGCTTTAAAACTGGATGAAGCGCCGATCTCGCAGTTTCCGACAGCACCGGTGAAGTTCTCGAACCCCATGAAACCTTGGAGGGTGAGGTCGCCTTGAAAGTTTCCGATGTGCGAGTTCCCTATTAGTTTTTTGACATCCAGGTTAGTGTTGCCGGGAATGTGTATGACCACCTGAATCTTGCGCGAAAGATCAACTGGTTCGAAGTCTACACAAAGAGTGCCGTTGATCTGCTGTGGACTCCCGGTTGAAGTGTACCGACCGTTTAGTAGAGGGACAGGAAAGGAAACGGTGAGAGTTTGATCGACAATTTTGGAAATCAGATGACTACAAACATAGTCATCACCTACGGCCTCGACCATAATCTCCGGTTGATCGTATGCGACCACGAACAGGTCGGCAAACATCAAGGATACTTTGATATTCGGGGCCAAAAAGGTGTACTTATGCGTCACAATAACCTCCATTTAAAGTACAAGGATATTCGTCGAGTATATGACACGTTATGGGTTGTGTCAACTATAAAGGATATCCAAAAGACAGGCTCGGTCTTTGCTAGAGTATAGATGATAGAATTTGGTATGAGTATCGAAGGAGAGCTGACTTCCGAGAGCCTTGATCTGCCCCAAGTCAGAATTAATAGAGTTAAGAATCAGAGGGAATGGGAGGAAACGCACGAAGTAACTTTTGGCCTGGCTTTTGAAGTCAGAGTATCTCAGATAAGGAATCAGATTTATAAGGGTTATTCAAAACTTGTTGGTCAAGCACCCGATGAGGTTCGAGCATACAGGGAAAAATCTCAGGTGCGTTTTGGAGACAAAGTAGTAGAGTTTGAATATGTCGGTAAAGAAATGGTGGCTGAACGCACCGATCAGTATTTTCAACTGATGGATGAACTTTATTACGAGCTACGAAGTTGTCCAGAGGATAAAATTGAAGCTGCAACTTTCAGATTCATTGCCGTAATGAACACTCTGGGGATGTTAATTCACCCGTATTCCGATGGCAACGGGCAAACCCTTAGGCTGTTGTCGCTCTCGTACTTGCATGAATTGGTCCCAGAAACATCAAAGTTGTTCTTTCCGTACAAATCTATGGCCTCTGCAGAAGGGTTTGCCTTTCGTTTGGGGTTTGTGTGGATTGATAATAGTTCCGATCCTGTGGCAATAGGCAGATCACTTACTGATATGGTAGACAAAAAAACTACTTTTCTATTAACACCAGAGGGAAAGAAACTACTTACGGACTATGTTATGGATCACGATACGGAAGAGATGGGGCTGATAGTTGGGAGATCTGATAAACGCCTGTATTTATTGGATACGTTAAGAGACTTGGACTGTTTAGTAGAAGACATAAAAAATAACCTAAAAAACTGGATCTCGCTGGATTCCAGCTTTTATGCTGCGTTGGAACTTAAGAACCAATCGAAAGGGGTGAGAGTATAGATTGACTCCTGTTTCGGGATATGTTAGGGTAACTCTATGGAATTAAAGAAGGTAAGAGAAGTATTCGTCACCCCCCTGGCGCCATTTGATTTTGATTCGACTTTCCACAAGCCGGACCACTTTACGACGGGTGATAATCTGTGGGAACCAGGTACCTGGTGGCAAACGTGGAACCATGAAGGAAGGAATCTAGGCCTAAAGTTCGTGAACGTGGGAAAGGTCGACAATCCCCGACTGCAAATTATCGTCTATGCCGATTTTGAGCCGAGTGAGGAGTTTGTCACATCCTTGACCAAGGAAATTGAGTATAGATACAATCTGCAGCTCGATTTGTCCGATTTCTATGCCACTTTTGAAAAAGATGTGACCCTCTCCCCTATCATTACTAAATGGCGGGGGATGAAACCCGGACACCCCAGTTCTTTATATGAATATTTAATTATCGGGATAGTCCTGCAGAACGCGACAGTAAGAAGGTCGATGCAAATGTTTAAAGCGTTAATCGAAAAGTATGGGAAGAAGCTTTCGTTTGAGGGGATAGAATTGTTTTGCTTCTGGGCACCGGGTGACTTGAAAAACGCGAGCGTTGAAAGTCTGAGAGACTTAAAAGTCGGATACAGGGCGAAATCTATTAAGATGTTAGATGACCAGTTTGCTGCGGGTCTGATTGATGAAAATTATCTTAGAAAGAAGGACTTGGAGCCGCAAAGAACGGAACTGCTAAGACTCTATGGAGTTGGCCCGGCTACGGTCTGGTATTTGCTCTTTGATGTGTTTCATCACCTGGATTTTTTCAACCACATTTCTCCATGGGAGCAGAAAATTTATTCCAAAATTTTTTTTGAGGCAGATCCGGAGAACCCGGTAGCGGTGGCAGACCTGCTAAAGTATTTTGAAAAATACGGGAAGTATAAACAACTAGCTGTCCACTATATCTGGGAAGATTTGTGGTGGAAAAGGAAAAACGAAAATTTGCCGTGGCTGGAGAAATTGATTAGGGTGTAATGAAAAACCCGCCATTGAGGCGGGTTTGTTGAGGGTTCTAGTAAGAATATCTCGTAATAGGCAAAAACGGTCGCCGTCCAAGAGCCTCACTCCACTTACCCTTGACGCGCTGGAACCAACAGCCAACTTTCTGATTTCCCCAGGCATAGCTTCGCATTAAATCCTGGATCTCTGCGACGGCTTTTTCTGCGAAGGTGGCGTATGCATCAGAGTTATCCGTCACCCAAGCAGTAACATATAGGTCTGGCATGCCTCTGGTGTGGCCAAACTCCCTGACTTCATAAGAAACATCCCAACCAAAAAAGTTAGAACTGATGATTTGTTGGATACGATCAGCCATTTCGCACATTCGATTGACAAACACTTCTTCTTCTGTGGCCGTGTCAAGGTCTTCTGGTAATTTGTATCGAAGCAGGAACTCAGGCATAGAAACCTCCGGAATGAGAATGTTAAGAATACCTGTGAATTATAACAGGGGTACTATGAGCCTCGGATTAGGACGTAATGGCAAGGGAAAGTACACCGGCGAGGGTGATGGCAATGCCGAGAATTTGTTGCTTATTAAGTCTGTCTTTAAAAACAAAATAGGCGATGATGGCGAAGAGCGCCGGATAGGAGCTAGAGATGGGAGAAACTACAGAGCTTTGTCCTAGGGTCAGGGCGTAGTTGATGGCGAAGAGCGCGATTGTAAGGAGAACTCCGTTGATTAACAGGAATACGATGTTCTTTTTCTCTTTGGGCAAGACTAATTTGATACCCTTAATTTTCATGAATATTAAAACTAAAGGAAATCCCCAATATGATAGATACGTTGGCCAGAACCAGCCGATGTTTTGCAGAGGGATCTTAACAAAAGTGTAATATATCCCCCAGGCAAGTAATGATACAAGGGCGAAAGGAATGCCTTTGTCGGATAATATTTGCTTTGTATTGAGGTTCTTAAGGTCGAGTGAAGAAACGATGAGACCTAGTATTATGGCAAAAATTGAAATAACTTGGGCAACGTTTAATTTTTCTCCAAGGAATACAACTGAGAGGATGGCAACTAAACCACCAAAGGCGCTGGCGATGGTACCGACAAGCGAGGGGTTGCCGACTTTGAACCCTTCGTATAACGAAATGAGTGGGGCAATCCCGATAGGGGTGAGGATCAATAACCAAGCGATAGTGGTGGGTGTAATGCCACTTAGTTCGTGCCAGGCAAAGGGGATGTAAAAAGAAGTAAGAAGAATGCTAATAATGTATGACAAAATCGCCGATGAATATCCGCCTATTTTGCGGGCAACTAAACCACCAAAGATGTCGGCTGTTGCCCAACCGATGGCGGTGATAATGGCGAAAACAATTGGTGTCATTTATATATTGTAGCAATGTAAAAAACTTACGTGAAGGGGGGAAAGGATAAATATTCTAGAGATTTGATTTGATATACGTATGCTAAATATGGATGATGACAGAGGGAATATACTATCTATGAACATTTTATTTCATCATCAATTTGTTAGCACATATCTACCATCATGGGAAGAACTTCGATGCAGGGTGTACCCCAGCTGTGATTTTTGAGGATAAATTCGTGAATTTTTTCAAGATTTATTTTGGTAGTTTTTATACTAAGAAGAACAATGTCTGATCCTTGAACACCTTCCTCGACGTACATGAGATGAACACCTTCTTGGATCTTGGTTGTACCACAGAGCTCCTGTTTGAGCATTTCTGTACAAAGCCTAATCCCCTCTTCTTTGGTGGGACAGGGAATGTTGATAATGATTGGATCGAGTTCGGACATGTGTCTATTTTAGACAACAAACCAGCTTTTGGGTAGTGGTATGTGATGTGGTTTGATATACTTACCGGATGAGTATCTATCCGGAGGGGAGATTGTCTCCCCTTTCGCTTCAGGAGACATATTACCGCGAGATCGGAATTCACCGGTATTCTCTGATGGATAGAACGGAAATTGTCGGAGTGTCGGCAAATACTTGGGAGGAGTTCCGGAGAATGATTGACTTTGTGTCACCCGATACTCCTATCGTGGCCGGACCGGAGCTAATTACTTGTGCAGGTGATGCCTTTACTGATTTAGTAACAAACCGCAACTTGATCAATGAGCGGTTGGATGAAATGTTGGAGTTTTCGGCCACGAGAATCAAGACCCTATTTGTTATTGGCACTCCCCTATTTGTAGATTCTGGCAGGCCAAGAAATAGTGCGCTATTAATTAAAGGCGGGAAAATTGTGGATGTAACAAACAAAAGATCAGGAGCATCCATAGAAGAAAATAACAGTTTTGACCTGGTGGCTGATGAGAGATCCCTATTACTACCGGGGACCAAGACTGCAATCTTAATTTGCGCGGATTTACCGACGGCGGCGATGTTTGCATATCCCAAGAACGACTTCTTTGATAGAACCTTGGAGCTGTCTAACAGACAACGTTTGACAGGGAGAGATGTACAACTAATTCCTCCGTCGGCGACTAGCCTTCTGGTAATTGCCTGTTGGGGCACTGGAGGCTCTTGGGTTCAGGAAGGAAATGCAGATGAATATTATCGAATGCAGCTCAGGAATATTGTGTGGAGGCTTACCGTGGCGACGAAAATTAAAGAAGTCGTCGTTGTTGATCGAGTTCCTTGCGGTCTGACGGAAGAGCAAAAGAAGATTACTCCGGAACAACCATACAATGGAATAATTAAAAACCCTCTCGTGTGAGAGGGTTTATTTGAGGGAATTATTCGTAAGGGTATTTGTCGATTTTATTCCATAGACGGTTAATGGCGACTCCGAGACCTACCAATATTAGACCACCAACCAGTATGATTCCTATGACAGTGCCCCAAGTGACGGGCAGGGATAGCAAGAGGGTGACAATTGGCTCATACCACATGGACACAGCCATGATGACAATAGCTGCCAGGAGGACGATGAGGGCAAATTCTGCCAGACCTTGTCCTTTTTCGGTCTTATCGGTTGTCTTTTCCTTGCCTTCGTCTTGGTACGAATCGGAGAACTTTTCGAATCTGGCGAGCACGTAGTAGGCTGCACCAAGAATCAGGGTGATTACACCACCACCGATTACCAGCCAGATGATGCTTGTTTGGTCACCAGCCAGAGCTGCGGAAACTACGGGACCAAGAAACTGGAGAATGACAATGACGGAAATGCCAACCAACACTAAGATCAAAGCGTATTCGACCAGACCTTGACCATGTTCGTGCTCGAGTTTCATGTTCTACCTCCTAAATAGCATATGGAATCAAAGAGCTTTGATATATTATAGTTAGGTTTTGCGGCCTGTCAAGGCTATGGGATATTCCCCTGCCCGAATCGGTGTCGCACAATAATTTGGTATGATGGATTGTGGTTAAAAAACCGGTAAACGATTTAGGGCTTAGAATCTTGATTAAGCGATATCTGAGCTTTATTGAGGTAGAGAAAAACTACTCCAAGTTCACGATACGGAACTACTCTCACTATCTGGGAATGTTCCGCAAATGGTTCGAGAAGCATTACGAGCAGGAATATATAGAAAAACTAACTAGCGAGATGGTTCGTAAATATCGATTGTTTTTGGCCAGATATGAGACAAAAGAGGGTAAGAGACTCTCCCCTACCACGCAGAGTTATTACGTCATCGCTCTGAGAGCGTTTTTGAAATATTGCGCAAAAAAAGGGGTAAAAACTTTATCGGCGGAAAAAGTGGACCTACCGAAGCCGGGAGAACATCAAATAAAATTTCTAGATCGGGAGCAGGTGGAGAGACTTCTCGTGGCTCCGGATACTTCAAATATCAGCGGTCTGCGTGATAGAACTATTTTGGAAGTGCTGTTTAGTACAGGGTTGCGTGTTTCGGAACTCGCCAAGCTGGATATTGATAAAATTGATTTGAAGGAGAGAGAGTTCGGGATCTTGGGGAAGGGTCGAAGAATGAGACTGGTTTTCTTGTCGGAGAGGGCCACTCAATGGTTGGGTCGATATCTATCGGCCCGGACAGATCCATTTAGAGCTTTGTGGGTGCGGGTTCCCAAAAGCGGTGACTGGGATCCAACTATGGGCAATGAGAAGGCCAGGCTGTCGATAAGAGGGATCCAGAGAATTGTGGAGAAATATCGGCGATCAGCGGGTTTGCCGATTAAGGTGAGCCCACACGTGCTTCGCCATAGCTTTGCCACTACCCTACTCCAGCAAGGAGCGGACCTGCGCAGCGTGCAAGAAATGTTGGGTCACAAAAACGTAGCAACGACCCAAATCTATACTCACGTGACCAATCCCCAACTGAAGCAAATCCATGATAAATTCTTGAAATAGGGCTTGACTATGAGGGCGGTTGTGGTATTATAGGATTTGTAATTTACAATTTTTCCCCGCTGGAGGCAATATGTTTAAGTCTGAATTGGGATACGTCTTGGCTGTTTTGGGCGGTTTGGCCGCTGTCGGAGTGGCACTCTATTTTACCCAAACGGCCGGTTCGCTTTGGGGCTTGCTTGCAGTAGCTGTTGTGGTCCAGAATGTTCGTGGTTGCAACAACAAACTGCCGGCTGGGTTTGTAGCCTGTCTATGCAGTTTAGCTGTAGCCGCCGCTATATATATGACCCTAAACGCAGCCTGTCTGTGGGCTTTGCTCTTGGTTGCTGTTGTGGTAGAGCAGATCGATTAATTCACCTCTCCGGTCTTTGGGCCGGAGTTTTTTTGGGCAAAAAAATCCACCCATATGGGTGGATTTCGAGGTAGAAATCATTCAGGAGTGTTGCTTCTGAATTGACGATTACGGTAGATGAAAAGACCAATGAGAGTGAGGAGTAAAAAGGAGCTCAAGATTAACAAGCCCACTACTCCACCATAGTGCATGGCGACAACTCCAACCAAAAAGACACATCCGGCAAAGAGCATGGCCTTTGTGGCTTCTCGCTTGCCATCCTTTTTGGCACGGTGATTCCATTCGATCCAGACAAATCCGGCAACGACGATCCACAATACAATATTTGTCAAGGTAACCTCCAAAATAGATTTTGGGGAATTTTATCCCCTCAGGGTCGTCTTGTCAATGTTATGGGGTTTTCTTGTGCCTGCAGGCGGAGATGAAGGCGAGAAATAATGGATGTGGGGTGAGAGGGCGGGCGATGTATTCCGGGTGGAATTGAGTGCCGACAAAGAAAGGGTGGTTGGAAAGCTCAATGGACTCTACCAGCTGTCCATCGGGAGAAAGCCCGCTAATAATCAGCCCAGTTTTTTCCAGCTGTTCTCGATACTCATTATTAAACTCGTAGCGGTGGCGATGCCTTTCGTAGATGGTAGATTTGTTTTGGAAATCTTTTCCTTTGAGCCACGGTGAAGATTTGTCCGTTGTATATTTTTTGTAAGCGACTTTGATCGTAGATCCATTTTTTAGAACGGCTGGCCACGAGCCAAGTCGAATGGTCCCACCATACTGTTTTTTGGCCAGATACTCGGCTTGTTCAGGCATAACATGGATGACTGGGTGTGCAGTTTGCGAATCGGCTTCGGTAGAGTTTGCTCCTTTGAGATTTGCGACGTTGCGGGCAAACTCGATAACAGCCATTTGCATACCAAAGCAAAGCCCTAAGTATGGAATCCTTTTCTCTCTGGCTTGCCTAACTGCGAGAAGTTTCCCTTCGGTACCCCTACCCCCCCATCCTTGAGGGACAATAATTCCGTGATAGATGCCTAAATCAATGATTTTATTTTCCATGTCTTCACTGTCGATCCAGTCTAGAATCGGCTTGACTCCCTGAGTCCAGGAAGCTTGCTTAATTGCTTCAATGACGGAGATATAGGAATCTGAAAGTTTGTAATCACCAGTGGTGAAGTACTTGCCGACCATGGCGATTTTGACCTCCTGTTTTGTTCGGTGACTAAGAAGGCTGAATTTTTTCCAAGCGGATAATAGATGGTCTTTTTTGATTCTTATTTTAAGTTTCTTGGCTATTTTTTCCCCAAAGCTTTGTTTAGCCATATATTCAGGTACGTCATAAACACTTTCAAGGTCTGGAGCGCCAATAATGTCTGCGTCTTGTAGGTTACAAAATATAGCCAATTTTTCCTTTCGTTTTTGGTCGATTTCTTTTTCACTTCTGGCCACCAAGAAGTCAGGCTGAATCCCCATGGCGTTTAAGAGGTGGGTGGATTGCTGGGCAGGTTTGCTTTTGAGCTCACCTATGTTTTTGAGAAAGGGTAAATAAGTAACGTGAATTTGCACAACGTCTTTTGGTTGACGGAGTTTAAGAATTCGGCTTGCTTCGAAGAAGATGCCGTTTTGATACTCTCCTACTGTTCCCCCGAGTTCGACAATGACCACTTTAGCGTGCGTGTTTTTACCGGCACTTTCCAGTCGGCGGAGAATTTCGTCAGTTACGTGGGGAACGGCTTCGACATCTTCTCCCTCATAGCCAAACGCTCTTTCTCGATCGATGACCGTTTTATATATTTGGCCCGTAGTGAGGTAATTATCTCGTAGTAAGGATTCCCCGGTAAAACGCTCATAATTACCTAAATCCTGGTCTGTTTCCACACCGTCTTCTGTGACAAAAACCTCACCGTGTTCTTGTGGGCGGATGGTACCGGCGTCTACATTGAGATACATATCGATCTTGACATTGGTAACCGAAACGCCGAGATTTTTTAGCAAGAGACCAATGCTGGCTGAAGTAATCCCCTTCCCTAAACCACTAACCACTCCACCGGAAACAAAAATATATTTCATGAAGTAATAATGGATGGTGATATCCACAAAAACAAGGCCTATCTTTTTTTCTGTTACAATTTATATTGGTCTTTGCCCCTCGAAATACTCGGGATTTCGCAAGTATACTCAACCCCTCAAAAATTTTCTCGTTCTTCAACTACTTGGTCGATAATTTTTTCGTTTTCGTCAAACATAAATCCTGCCAATATTTTTTTCCCGGATAGCACCAAAGGCAACCAAATTTCGTCATCCCACCACATTTCCGAGTAGGGAATGTTATCAAGGGGAAACCAGGCGGGTTTCATTTCTTCCGTTTCTTGTGGTGTACCCTGCCACTTCCTTGAAAGATAAACACAGACTTGTTGGTTCCAGTTTTTATCCTTGGGCACAAAGGGAAAATAGAAATTGATGATCGCCACCAACTCTAATTTCTCCGGAGTGACGTTAACCTCTTCTTGTGTTTCTCTGATAGCGGCGGACAAAACATCCTCCGCCTCTTTGGGTTTGCCCCCGGTACCGTTCCACTTTCCCTGACCAAATCCCCTCTTTTTGAGGGCTAATAAAATCTGTTTTTCGGTCAACAAAAAGGTGATAGTGGCTTGTCTCAGAGGCTCTCCGAGAGTTGACTCGTACTCTTTGATATTCATCTGCTGTTACTCTTCTTCGGATTCGGAAACGACGGTGACAGCAACGATACTGTCCCCTTCTTTGGCGAAGCGCATGAGAATAACACCTTGGGTAGCGCGTCCGAGTCTCGGGATGTTTCTGACCGGCAGTTTGATGGCCTGGCCTTGGGACGTGGTGATAAGAACAACTTCCGAATCCTGGTCGACGAGTAGAGCCCCGGCGATTTTTCCGGTTTTGTCGGCAGTTTCGCTAACCTTGAGCCCCTGTCCCGATCGATTCTGGACCGGGTACTCAGGAATCGGAGTCCGTTTACCCATGCCTTTTTCGGTGACTACCAGAAGATCTCGAAATAGCTTGATTCTTTTATCGGTTGATACTGGTTCGGCTTCAGCAAATGACTCCATGGAGATTATGTAGTCATCACCCTTGAGCAGGATGCCGCGAACACCCATGGTATCTCTGTCTGTTGGGCGAACGTCACTTTCTTTGAAGCGAATGGATTTGCCGTCGCGGCTGACCAGAAGAATGTGGTCGCTACCGGATGTTTTATTCACCCAGACAAGACTATCTTGATCGGTCAGCTTGATAGCGATCAGTCCGTTGCTTTTAATATTTTCGTACTTACTGAGGACGGTTCGTTTGACGATACCTTTTTTGGTGGTAAAGAAGAGACAGTCGTTTTTGTTGATTTGTGCAGTAAGGGGCAAAATCGACTGAATGGTTTCATCCGTATCGATATTGATGAGATTGATAATGGCCTGACCCTTGCTGATGCGACTGCCTTCTGGCAGTTCCCAAACTTTAAGCGAGAATACCTTGCCTTTACTGGAGAACACCAATAACCGATCGTGGGTGTTGGCGTTGGTTAACAGATGAATCTCGTCGGTGTCTTTGATGGTCATGCCGGAAACTCCTTTGCCTCCCCTCTTTTGGGTTTTGAAGGTAGCGAGTGGCATGCGCTTGATGTAGCCGGATTTTGTAAGAGCGACAATGGTTTCCTCGGCCGGTATAAGATCTTCTTCGGAGAAAGTACCCGGGGCATTGGCGACGATCTTGGTTTTTCTTTTTTCCGGATAGTCGACAGCCAGTTTGGTGATCTCATCTTTGATAATTTGAAGAACTTGCTTGGGATCTTTGAGAATGGAGACCAGTTTCTCAATTTGTTTCTTAAGTTCCTGATATTCGGCTTCGATTTTTTGTCTTTCGAGGGCGGCCAGTTTTCGGAGTTGCATGTCCAAAATGGCGATGGATTGGATCTCCGATAATCCAAACTTGGACATAAGATTGGTTTTGGCGGTTTCGCTGTCAGGACTTTTCTTGATGGTCTCAATAACATCATCGATGTTTTTGAGAGCAATCAATAGCCCTTCTAAAATATGGGCGCGGTCTTGGGCTGTTTTGAGCTCAAATTGACTACGACGGACGATCACCCCCTGTCGGTGGGCAGTGTACTCCATCAAAATTTGTTTAAGGTTCAAGAGATGAGGAGTTCCGTCTGAAGTCAGAGCCACGACGTTGGCTGGGAAACTGGTTTGAAGCTCTGTGAACTTATAAAGGTTGTTGAGAACACTTTTCGGTTTGGCGTCCTTTTTGAGATCGATAGCGACAGTCATACCCTGACGGTCGGATTCATCTCTGAGATCGGCAATGCCTTCCAGTCTTTTCTTTTTGACTAATTCAGCGATATTGGTAATGAGTTTAGCCTTATTGACTTGATATGGGAGTTCGGTAATCAGAATCTGGAAACGGCCACTCTTCTTTTCGACAATTTCAGCGACGCCTCTGACAATAATGCTTGCCTTGCCGGTAGCGTAGAGTTTCTTGATTTCGTTTGTATCGTAGATAATGCCGGCAGTGGGGAAATCCGGTCCCTTGATGTGTTTACAAAGTTCCTCTATCTCCACAATGGATTCCAAATTGCCGATGAGGTCACGGTAAGGCGCTGAAACAAGTTCTACATCCGGGTATTGTTTGGTAACAGTAGCGGTGCTTTTGTCGATCAAGTTTTTGATCGCGTCGACAACTTCGAGTAGATTGTGTGGAGGAATCTTAGTAGCCATACCAACCGCAATACCGTCCGAACCCATGAGCAGAAGGTTGGGCAACTTGGCCGGTAAAACCGTGGGCTCTTGCTGAGAACCATCGAAATTGTCGATTAAATCTACAGTTCTCTTGTCGATATCTTCAAGAGCTTCACCCGCAATTTTGCTTAAGCGTGCTTCGGTGTAACGCATGGCGGCGGCGGAGTCACCGTCAATAGAGCCAAAGTTTCCTTGACCGTCAATGAGTGGATAACGCATGGAAAAAGTTTGAGCCAGGCGGACCATGGTCTGATAAACAGCCTGATCACCGTGAGGATGATATTTTCCCAGAACTTCTCCCACGATACGTGCTGACTTCTTGTAAGCGCTTTTGTGAGTGAGCCCCATCTCTTTCATGGCGAAAAGAATACGACGGTGAACTGGCTTTAGACCATCTCGGACGTCTGGTAGAGCGCGAGCCACGATAACTGACATAGCGTAGTCCAAATAGGACCGCTCCATTTCTTCAATAATGGGAGTGATTCTGATGAGACCCCATTGTGTCTGTTCATTCGGTACGGAAACTGAGGCTGTGATTTCTTGTTCCGGGTCTAGGTTTTGATTTTCGTCCATGGTTGTTTATTTATTGTATTAAGGCTTTTTCGATCGCGGGAGCAATATCTTTTTTGCGGGACATTTTGGGACCGATGTCAAGAATATTTTCTTGAACGGTACCATCGAAGGCTTTTTGAATCAAGTCTATCTCTCCCGCTCCACTGACTAATAACTTGGTATTAACTTTTAGAATATCCGTAACAGCCAGGATTAGAAAGTCAACCCCTTCACGGTCTTTAATTAATTGAAGAGCTTGAATAAGTCCCTGTTTTCTGTTACTCAGTAGTACATCCTGCTCCACGGTTTCCAGCTGACCGATGAGGACTTTTTTGCCGAAGTCAAAAATTTTGTAATCATTTAAAACTACTTGTTCATCCGAAAGAGCGGAGACATTGGATTTGGCTTTAAAAATGTCGAGAGTTAGACTGTTTATATCTGAAATGTTTGATACAGCCGACAAATCTGCGACGGCTAATTTATCTGTTTCGGTAGTGGTGGACGACTTAAGGCCGACCGTGTCAGACAAAATGGCACAGAGCATTAGGGCAGCAATGTTTTGAGGAATAACTAAGTTATTTTGTTTGAATAATTTCCAAGCTATCGTATTTGAGGAACCCAAAGGCAGAACAATGATCTCAATTGGATGGGTGAGATTGAGGTAAACAGTGTGGTGATCGTAAATCGCAATAATCTGCTCCTGATTAAGGTTTTCGATTCTTTGGTCGGTTTCGTTGTGATCAACTAAAACGATATGGTCATCGGGAAGAATCTCCGCCGAGGTAATTTGTTGTGGCAGAGATTGCTGGAATTTATTAAAGACAAATGCCGTTTCGGGGTTGGCTACTCCACTCATGGCGGGAATAACGTCTACATCCCCCATTTGTTTTCTGTATTCCGCAAAGGAAAGGGCGGCGACGGCGGAGTCCAAGTCCGGTTTGATGTGTCCAAAAACGTAGGTTTTCATAGGTTAAATATCCAGGTTAGCGCTGGTGGCGTGCAATTGAATAAACTTTTTGCGGGGGGCGACTTCTTGGCCCATGAGGGTCGTGAAGACTTCATCGGCCTTTTCGGCATCCTCAATACTGATCTTTTTCAGTGTACGAGTAGCCGGATTCATGGTGGTTTCCCAGAGCTGTTCTGGATTCATTTCTCCAAGTCCTTTATAGCGTTGGATACCGGCTTTTTGTTTCTGAGTTGGAGTAAGAGTGGCTAGATACGCTTCTTTTTCCTGATCAGAGTAGACATATTTTTTGATAGAGTCGTGAGAAATTAGATAGAGAGGTGGCATGGCAAGATAGATGTGGCCACCGGTTACCAGAGGATTGGTGTGGCGATAGAAAAAAGTCAAAAGCAAAGTGGCGATATGAGCACCATCGACGTCGGCGTCGGTCATAATAATAATGCGATGATAGCGTAGTTTTTGGGCGTCCAACGTCTCCCCTATTCCCATACCCATGGCAATAATGAGATCTTTCAGTTCCTCAAACTCGACAATTTTATCCAGACGTGCGCGTTCGGTATTAAGAATTTTTCCACCGAGAGGTAAAATCGCCTGATGTTTGCGGTCCCGACCCTGTTTGGCTGAGCCTCCGGCCGAATCTCCCTCAACAATAAACAGTTCCGACATTGCAGGGTCTCTTTCCTGACAGTCCGCTAGTTTTCCGGGAAGCGTCATACCTTCCAGAGCGCCTTTTCTGACCACAGCGTCTCTCGCTGCCCTTGCAGCCATACGGGCTTTGGCGGCCAAAAAGACTTTACCAATAATGATTTGGGCGGTTTGGGGGTGCTCTTCCAAATATTCTTCAAGCCCTTTTTTAACAATTTGATAAACCGCCGATTGGACTTCGGCGTTGTTGACCTTGGTTTTAGTTTGGGACTCAAATTGAATCTCCGAAGAACTCATTTTGATCCAGACAACTCCGGTGAGACCCTCCTTGAGGTCCTCCGGTGTCAGCTCCATGTCTTTGTTTTTTCCCTTTTTGTCCTTTTCTTTATCGGTTTCTCCGGCGGTAATATAGTTCTTGAGGACTTTAGAGAGAGCGGTCTTGAAACCGGTTAAGTGAGTGCCGCCATCGTAGGTATTAATGGTATTTGCGAAAGATTCGAGATTGTCGTTGTAAGTATCGGTGTACTGCATAACCACTTCGACGCCGATAGGAATATTGGCTTCGGTGGCAGTCCCGGCAATATATATTTGTTCGTGGAGCGATTTTTTGTGCCGGTTCATGTGGGAAAGGAGCGACTTTATGCCCGACTCAAAATAAAAGTTAGCCTCCTTGTCTGTGCGCTCGTCGAGAAGGTGAATAAAAACGCCGGCTACCAGGTAGGCCCTCTCTTGAAGTTTGGCCTTGATATTGGCGTAGTTGAAATCGGTGGTGATTTTAAAAATAGTTGGATCCGGCCAGAAATGGGTAAAAGTTCCGGACTGAGCTTTGAGTAGATGTCGATGGTATTCGGGTAGCAGTTCACCGATCTTTTCGTGGGAGAGTTCTTTGACAGGGAAGTCTGGAGTGCCCACCTTGTATGATTGCAGGAAGAACTTGGGTGAATGATTAACAATCACATCCATGCGAGTGGAGAGGGCGTTAACGGCAGAGGCGCCGACACCGTGCAGACCACCGGAAGCTTTGTAAGCCGATTCGGTAAACTTTCCACCGGCATGGAGTTTGGTCATGGCTACTTCTAGGGCCGAGACACCGCTGGGATGCATGTCTGTAGGAACTCCCCTTCCGTCGTCGGAGACGGAAACAGAACCATCTTTGTGTAGACAAACAAATATATTCTTGGCATGACCGCCAATGGCTTCATCCAGTGAGTTATCTACAATTTCGATTAGAAGGTGATGCAGTCCTTTCTCGTCGGTACTGCCGATATACATTCCTGGTCTTTTGCGGACAGGTTCCAATCCTTCCAAAACAGTGATATCTTTGGCTGTATATGATTGATCGGGCATATGATTATTTTATATATAAGATTCTACTTTGTACATTTCGTGGAGCACGCGCGGGTTCATTTTAACTCATGCTTTAGAATATGTATATGTTACCAAAAATAGCAGTGGGTTTCTTTGACGAAAGAAAGAAACTACTAACCAAATTGTCACTTGTCGAAAGTATGGTGATGAGTTATGAGGGTACGACGGCGAAACTGGACGATCTTAGATCGTGGCTATCTTCAGGAATAAACATCATGACCTCCTCACCCAAATACTCGATAATTATTTGGGATGCGGAGGAGATGAGTCCTGAGTGTCAAGCGGTACTTCTTAAACCAATGGAAGAGTTGGGTGACCAAATGAATTTGGTGTTGGCGGTGGAAAACGAAAACTTGTTATTACCAACCATTTTATCCAGAGGAGTTGTAATTTATCTAAACCAAGATTCGTCTCCGGTGGATGAAAGTTGGGATGAGATAAGAAAATGTTGGAGTAGTGGACCGTCCGCCTGCATTGCCTTTGTTGACAAGTTGGAGAAAGAAAGAGCCATTCCGGTTATGGAAGAAGTTATAAGAAAGCTTCAGGCCAGTTTCCTGAATGAAATAACCCCCAAAAGGTTGTTGATCTTGGACTTAGCCATTAGCAGTCTGGCCGAGTTGAAACAAACAAATATAAATAAAAAGTTGATAATGGACAACTTTCTCATCAGTTCGTGGCGAATCATTAAAAGTGCGCATTGACGAACCTTTTTTGTTATATTTAAGGTATGGATTATCAAGAGAAGGCTCTGCTGGATTTTTTGATATCTTCCGGCAAGTTGGCGGCAGATAAGGCCGAGAGCCTGAGGGTTGAGGCCTTGACGATGGGAAAAAAGTTGGCTGACTTGCTGATGGAAAGAAGGATCGTTGGCGAAGAAGATTTGTCTCAAGCTAGAGCGAAAGTTCTCAATATCCCCTATTTTTCGGAGAATAAGGTTTCTATTAGTCCGGAGTTGCTATCTTTAGTGTCGGTGGACTTGGCTAAAAGCTATCAAGTGATTCCCTTCGATCTGGACAAACAAGCAGGAACTCTGAGTATGGTGATGGTCAAGCCGGAAGAGCTGTCGACAGTGGATTTCTTTCAGAAAAGAACCGGCTATAAGATTAAATCCTACCTAACTTCAAAAGAAAACTTTGAAAGTCTGATAAACAATGTCTATAGCCAGAGTCTTTCAGGTGAAATATCGGGAGTGCTCAGCAGGGGTAAAGAACAAACGGAAGAAGCCGGGATAAGGCTGGTGACCGCGGATACCATCTCACAAATAATCAAGGAACCGAAGATCGTGGAGATTGTGAGAAAAATTCTGAAACATGCGATTCGGCTAAGAGCGTCTGACGTACACATCGAACCCCAAGAAAATATTACCCGGGTGAGATACCGCATCGATGGAATATTGGAAGAGAAGCTAACTCTAGATAAAGATTATCACGCCGCTTTGGTTTCCCGTATAAAAATCTTATGTGGCATGAAGATAGACGAAAAACGAATTCCACAGGATGGACGTTTTAATTTTAGTTCGGAATATGGCGAAGTGGATCTGCGTATTTCTTCCCTACCGACGGTAAATGGAGAGAAGATCGTGATGCGTTTGCTAAAAAAATCCGAGAAGGTGCCGACATTGTCCGAGTTGGGAATTAGAGCCAAGGCGCTCGCCACTCTGGAGGAAGCTATACATATCCCCCATGGCATAATTCTGGCTACCGGTCCGACCGGATCCGGAAAAACGACGACGCTTTACTCTCTTTTAACCATGATCAATAGCCCAAAAGTAAATATCGTGACACTGGAAGATCCGGTGGAGTATCAGATGAATGGTGTCAACCAAGTGCAGGTAAATCCTCAGGCCGGTCTCACTTTTGCTTCGGGACTACGATCTTTTCTCCGGCAAGACCCTAATATTATTATGGTGGGAGAAATTCGTGATGAAGAAACCGCCCAGTTGGCGATTCAGGCGTCTCTTACCGGGCATCTCGTGTTTTCGACCGTGCACACGAACTCATCTTCCGGAGCGCTCCCCCGTTTGTTGGATATGGGAGCGGAACCTTTTCTCCTGGCTTCATCGATGACTGCCGCAATCGGACAAAGAGTTTTGAGAAAAATTTGTGATAACTGTAAACAGGCTTACGTACCTGAGCAGTCTGTGGTGGATGATGTGCAGCAGGCGTTGGGGAAAATGCTGGATGGTTGGCTTAAGTCTAGCGGAGACAAGACGATTCAGGCCAAAAAGAACAACGTTCCCTTCATGCTCTATAGGGGCGCCGGTTGTGAGAAATGCGGTGACTCAGGATATTATGGACGAATTGGAATATACGAAGTGCTTCGGGTGTCCGAGAAGATTGCACGTTTAATTTTGGAACGGGCTGATGCTACTACTATTGAAAAGCAAGCCATGGAAGACGGGATGATCATTATGAAACAAGATGGTTATCTGAAGGTACTTGAAGGGATCACGACCTTGGAAGAAGTTATCAGAGTGGCACAGGTATAATCGAAACATGGATAAAGCAGCTGAACTAATGCAACAAATTTTATTGGCCGGATCTGAGATGGGGTCTTCCGACATACACTTGGTAGCTAACAATCCTCCAATCTTCCGTACCATAGGAAAACTCGAACCTTATAAGCCGGCAGGTGTGATTGGTTCGGAGTTGCTGATGGCCATGATCAGCAGTGTAATGAACCAGAACCAAAAGGAAATGTTCCTTAAGGACTTCGACCTGGATTTTTCCATCCATGTGCCGGGAAAGGCCAGGTATAGAGCCAATGCTTATTTTCAGAAAGGTACACCGGCGATTTCTCTGCGCTTTATTCCTGACAAAATTCCGACAATCTCAGAACTTGGTTTACCTGAAATTTGTCACTCCTTTGCCAAACTTAAACAAGGATTTATTTTGGTGACCGGGCCGACCGGTTCCGGAAAATCGACTACCTTGGCGGCTATTATTGACGAAATAAACACAAACCGGGCAGATCATGTGGTAACCATAGAAGATCCTATCGAGTTTGTGCACGAAAACAAGAAATCGTTTGTGAGTCAGCGTGAGCTTGGAGGAGATACCAAAAGCTGGGGTAACGCACTGAAGTCCGTTTTGAGAGAAGATCCGAACGTCGTTTACATTGGAGAGATGCGGGACCCGGACACTATGCAGGCGGCTATGACAGTAGCCGAGACGGGGCACCTCGTTTTTGCCACTTTGCACACCAATACGGCCGCCCAATCAGTCGAAAGAATTGTAGACAGCTTTCCTGAGGAGCAACAAGCCCAAGTGGTATTACAGCTTTCGATGGTCTTGGAGGCGGTACTCTCTCAAAGACTTGTGCCAACCATTAGCGGAAAACGGGTGGCGGCTACCGAGATTATGGTAGTGACACCGGCCATAAGAAACAACATCCGTGAGGGAAAAACTTTCCAGATAGATAACGTAATTCAAACCAGTGGGAACTTGGGTATGAAGTTAATGGAGAATAGTCTGGCTGAGCTCGTCAACAAAAATGTGATTGATCGAACGGTGGCCATGGAGTATGCTATTCGGCCTTCGTTATTAGAAAAAATGTTGGGCGGACGATAAAAGATGAAAACTTTTCAGTACAAAGTGACCGACCGGGAGGGCAATGTCTCCAGTGGTGTACTGGAGGTGGTGGACGAGAAACAGGCGGCCAATATTTTGAGAAGCAAAGGGCTCCTGATAACCGCATTGTACGAGGCAGATCAGTTTAATTTGGAAGCGTTTGCGGGAAGATTTTCCAAACCAAAGGCGGATGAAATAACTAATTTCACACGTCAAATGGCAACCATGATCGGTTCCGGCTTGCCCTTGGTAGAAGCCCTGAGAATATTGAAGAGTCAGTCCGGAGCCGGTATGAAGCCGATAATCGAAAGGATACTTTCCGAGGTAGAAGGAGGGTCTACTTTAGCTGATGCGGTAGAAAGTTCCGGTGGTGGCTTTTCGTCGGTTTATGTGGCAATGGTAAAGGCCGGTGAGTCCGCCGGTGTTCTGGATCAGGTGATGGGAAAACTGGCCGACGCGTTGGACAAACAGCGAGAGTTTCGTAGCAAGACCAAAGGAGCGATGGTCTATCCGGTGATTATTTTCTTTGCCATGATAGTAATTGCTTCAATTATGATGGTTTTTGTGGTGCCGAAGCTCACCGCAATGTATAAGGATTTTGGGGCGGAGTTGCCTGGACCTACCAAAGTACTGATGGCGGTGAGTGACTTGGCTGTAAATTATTGGTTCGTGGTGCTAGGGGTGATTGCTGGAGCAATGGCCATTTTTAGCAGCTGGTCGAAGACTGAGGTGGGAGGGTTGGTGGTGGAACAGCTAACATTCAAAATTCCGATCTGGGGCAAACTGAGGAAGGACATTATTCTGACTGAATTTGCCAGAACCATTAGTGTACTATTGGGAGCCGGCATTCCAATACTGGATGCTTTGAATATTGTGGCAAACACGTTGGGTAGCCGTGTTTATTCTGCCGGCATAAAACAGGCGGCGGTTTATGTCGAGAAAGGGGTGGGCTTGGCCGAGTCGATTACGCGCCTCGAGATGTTTCCGTCCATATTATCTCAAATGATTTCAGTGGGAGAAGAAACCGGTAAATTGGATACGGTTCTGGCTAAGCTAGCCACTTTTTATGAATCGGAAAGTGAGATAAAGATCAAGGCTCTGACAACGGCGATAGAGCCGTTAATCATGATAATCATGGGAATTGGGGTGGGGTTTCTGGTGATTGCGGTCATCATGCCCATCTACAACTTGACAAGTCAGTTTTAATAATTCATAGTTAAGTAGTGGTTAATAGTACAAGCAATATGAAAGATAAAGGTTTTACCCTAATGGAGTTGTTAATCGTTATCGGTGTGCTGGGTATTCTCGCCGCCGGACTGCTAGCCGCGATCGATCCGTTTGAACAGCTCAAGAAAGCCCGAGACAGCAACTATCGTAGTGGTGCCATTGAGCTACTTCAGTCATTACAGCGATATTACGCCAACCATGGTTATTTCCCATGGAGAGCTGGGGGTACAACCTGTGCGACTGATAACACGGCGACCCTGGCTCCAGCGGTGCCAGTCGCTTCTTTGGCAGCAGCCGTAGTTAAAGTAGGCACCAACCAAGATGCCGAGATAAAGTCGTGTGTGGATGATCTGATTGCCGATGGTGAATTAAAGGCTACCTTTAGTCAAGGGTTAAACACAACGATTTATCTAAGTTCGTGGGGCAAGACGGATGTCCGTGTATGCTTTGCCCCTGAGAGTAAAAGTATCCGAAACGATGGTCAGACGAACTTGCATCTTGAGGGGACACCAGAGTTAGTGACGGAGGGTTGCTCTGCCGACCAGAAACTGGCAGGTGATTGTATTCAGTGTTTCCAGTAAAGAAAAGAAGCCGAAATTAACAACGACCCCGTCGGAAGACGGGGTTTTAGGTTAAAATCTAGGTATGTATTTGATCATATTGTTTTTATTTGTCATGGGGCTTGTGTGGGGTAGCTTTTTGAACGTGGTGATTTGGCGCATGTCTCATGGCAGCTCTCCCCTATCCGGCCGGTCTATTTGCCCAAAGTGTAAACATGTTATTTCCTGGTATATGAACATACCGGTGTTGTCATACATTTTTCTGGGTGGGCGGTGTGCTTTCTGTCACAAAAAAATATCAATACGATATCCCCTCATTGAGCTTATGACCGGGATCTTTTTTGTGTGGTGGTTTGTGGTGGGTTTTAATTTCTTTAAGTTGGTTGGTAGTCCGTGGAGCTTTATTCAACCGGTTTTTTGGCTGGTAACGGGTCTGGTCATGTTTGCCATTTTGGTAATAGATCTCTTGTACATGGTGATTCCTTTCGCTTTGAACCTGACTCTCTTTTCTTTGGCACTGGCCTACCGTATTGGATTGACGAGCTTTGGGATAATGAATAGCGCCGACCTGTGGAGATCAATCGCCTCAGGAGCAGGCGTTTGCCTACTATTTTTATCGTTACAGTGGGCTACAAAAAAGGTTAAGAAAGTGGATGGGTTTGGGCTGGGAGATATATACCTGGCGCCTTCACTTGGATTACTTTTGGGTTGGCCAAAGATACTACCAGGAATGTTCACGGCTTTTGTGTTGGGGTCGGTTGTCGGAATGGTACTGATTGGCATGAAAAAGAAAAGAATGTCTCAGTATCTTCCTTTTGGCCCATTCTTAATTTTGGGAACAGCTATTGGTTTGTTTTGGGGAGCTTCGATCTGGAGCTGGTATATGGGACTGCTGAGATAGACTATAATATAGATATGTCATTACTGCCTAAATTCGTAACCAGATTTTTTTGGGGAGACAACACAAAGGACCTTTCGCTTTCCAAACATGGTAAGTACATTTCTCAGACGCTGATGGACAAAGGTGACCTGCCGTCGATAAAATGGCTTCTAAAAAAGAAATCAAAAAAACAGCTAAAAAAGAATATTAGTCCCAAAATGAACAAGAAAGCTCGAAACTTTTGGAAAATATATTTAGGATGATATGTATACTGAAACTTTAGCACCAAAGACTAAGTCTGTTTTCGGTAAGCTTAGTCAGGGAGATGCGGTTAAGTCGTTCTATTTATCAGGTGGCACGGCCCTGGCGTTACATTTGGGACATAGAGAGTCTGAAGATTTAGATTTTTTCACAAAGGAAGAGTTTAATCCGCAATTACTCCAACGACAGCTGGAAAAGTCCTTTAAGCTGAGTGGAATTGCGCTGGAAGCAGATATGTTTAATTGTTACGTCGATGGGGTTAAACTGCAGTTTTTACATTATCCGTACAAGCTAATTTCTGAACCGGCGACACTAGACGGCATTGAAATTTCTTCCATAGCCGATATTGCCTGTACAAAACTGATTACTGTTTCAGCGAGAGGGTCAAAAAAAGATTTTATCGATCTCTTCTTTATTCTTCAAAAATTTTCACTTTCCAAGTTATTTGAGTTGCTAACCAAAAAATACAGTCAAGTTGACTACAACTTACTGCATATTCTCAAATCATTGGTCTATTTTGATACTGCCGAAGACGAGCCTATGCCAAAAATGCACAAGGCAGTTTCTTGGATTGAGGTTAAGAAATTTATGGTGGAGACGACCAAAAACTTCAAAATATAACTAGGGTATAAAAGGTTTGTAGTATTTGGTATAAGTTTTGAGAGGGTTGGGGGCGTTCGTATAGAGATCACGACGATAGGCGAAGAGTTCGGAGGGTGCAGTGTTGCTTGAGGCACCGGTGTCGCGACTGAGATCGATTCCCAACCAGCCAACAAAAGAGCCATTGCCGATAAATTGAGAATCTGTTTTGTCGCATCCAGGAGTACCATCCGTATCTTGACAGGGTACGGCAATCCGGTCTCCGACATACCAGCCACTGGCACTGGTAACTGAAGGGACAAAACTAATTGTGCCGTGAGCAATAACACCCAAAAAGGCTCCACTGGGTACCGAGATGTTGCCCGAAATAGTCACATCGCCATTGATTTCGAAAATCACCTTTTGGGTGCCGGTGGGACTGAAATTGAAATTGGAGACTGAGGAGTTGGAGCGGAAAATCTGATATCCTCTACCCTGATCATCGTAGACGATGGGGTCTGTGCCGTTCCACTCAGTTCTGGTGAAGAGATTGAAGCGGTTGCTGTAATAATTCCAATCATAGATAAGTCCTTGGTAGGAGCTGAGTTTTTCCCAGAGCATGGTGCTGACTTGGGCGCTGGTGTTGTTTCCTAACATCTGTGGTAAGGCTAAGCCGTAACTTAGAAATCCCCAGCGGTTAATTGGAGTGGTTTCCGGCAAGATGAGTGACTGCTCTGTGGGTAACGAGGATGGAATACGTGAAGTGATGCCACCTTCGGCGTGGACGGGAGCGCCTTGGGTCTGCCACCAACCGCCAAAGACTTTGTCGAAGCCAAAACTCATGTTGTTGACGACGGAACACGGTTGAGTGGTACAGGTGGGCGAATTGTCCGGAATGGCGGCGGTGCTTGAGGTACAGGTAAGTTTTGGTCCGGAGCTTACGGAATAGTACCCTTCCAAGGAAGAGAAGTCATAGAGATAGGTTGAGGGAGCATAGACGTTGATGGAGTAGTTACCGCTAGCGTCGGTGATGCTGGGAGACAGAGGCGCCCATGGGTGAGGAGAAACACTGCTTTGGTCGGTAAAGCCGAAAGTCTTGTTCGCCGCTCCCCTACCACCCAGACCGGTAAGATATCCAGTAGCCGGATCGAAGGCTGGACAGACATCTATGCCGGAGGCGTCGAAGATGGTACCTCTGACTTGCCCCAAACAGTCTTCGGTCACGGTACCCCCTACCGCTCCACAATCGTTAATGCCACAGTCTTCCCGGCAAGTTCTGGTTCTCTTGTGTGTAACAGGGTCACAAGCGCTCCAGGGGGTCATATAGTTTGGGTCTGAAGCACTAAACCCTTCGACACAGACATTCCAGGTGCTTGTGTACGGAGATGCTGCATTGTTTTGGGTAAACGAACGAACTTTCCAATACGAAACCCCTTTGGAAACTATCGCGGTAGTGACAGATGCGGGGTCGGTAAGGTGTGGTGTTGGAAAAAAGGCAATAGTTCCAACGATGTTTACTTGCTGACCACCTTGACTTGTTGTACATGGACTACCTAGACTCGGTCCTACACAGAAGCTATAACCTTTTACACCGACTTTACACATACGTCCCCAATCCGTAACATCTTGCCAGTCAAAGGAAACTGCAGCTGAACTAGTAGCCGTATGTATCTCTGATCCATCAGTGGGAGAGCTGAGAATTGGTTTTGCCGGTGGTTGTATCGTACAATTTCCTCCAGGCACTTCATTAGCTACACATATAACATCATACGGCCAATATGGATCCTGCTCGCAGTGCGTTCCATCTGGACATACTCCTGCCCCAGCACATAAATCACCTTCTGCTGCATTTACCTCATTTGTAGCAATATTAGTAACAAACGAAAATGTTGTAATGTATAAAATTAAAAGCAGTACCCTCAAGCAAAAGAGTATGTGTGATTTTGAATGGTGTTGTCGTTTGGCTGAAGTATTTTGCATGTTTAATATAGTAGTGTGTTATCAGGATTAGTAGGTTAAAAATCTAGTTGTTCCTTCAAGGTTAAGCGGCTTGCGGCTATTATTTGAGTAATCCGCTAGAATCCTCGTTAATACTCTTTGATCTGACCACTGAACCTGGATAACAGTGTCTTGTGAAAACAACTTTTGATGAACATCATCATAAAGTGCTCCACTTGGTGTTATTTCTAGCGAATTGGGTATTACTGTCCAGTGGACTAACTGAGTTTCACTGATCCTAAAGGGGTAAATAACCTGATCAAATCCTATTAGATAAATGGTCTTAGTTTCGACTTCAACACGATCAAATTTTCCTAAGAATAAATATATATATGAACCATTAGTTTCCTTATCTGAAATAAGAAACGTATAAATAGGGTTAAATGGCGGAAAGGGTCTACTTCTTTGGTTTGTTAGACTTAGCATTTTCCAATAAATTTCCTGATAAGACTTCCTTGCAGAGTAAGTGAAGGAGTAGTTTGAAAGATGTTTTGAGTAAAAAACTCCCCAAAAAACCACCGCAAAAAGAAAGATTACGATTAGTAAGCGGAGTCGACTATCTGAAGTTCTATGGTTAGAAGCTACAACATCTTGGAGTGAGACTACCATAACTTTAAGTATATCCCAAGATGATGGAACATTAAGGTCTAAGGCTTATAATGGCTGGTAATGTTACTCACCTAGTTGGGAATGCAGACGGCTTCAGAACCTTCGTCAGGATAGATTGGGGTTCGGATCGTGTTTGGAGGACACAATTGTTCGTCAGTAACCTGCACTGGGGGTTTAACTTTCACTTTTTCACAGGTGGTCGTTGGATTTGTGGTTCCGGTGTAATGAATTTCCAGATATGGGTAAGCTGGATCTTTGCAAAACATTTGGTCTACCCAAGGAGCAAAATAGCCATCATCGTCGATTGCTGGGACGAACTCATTCGGGGTAGATGTTGATGCCTCAGCCGAAATAGCAGTTGACGTGGTGGTTTCAATCGCTCTTGTTTTTGTAGTAGATGAAGTAGATGCTGATTTTATTCTCGAGGCAGTGGCACAGGCTACAAGTATCAAGGTAATGACAACTATCCCGGATGTTGCCACTAAGGCAAGATTCTGTTTCGATGATGATTTGCTGTCGTCACCTATCTTGTCTAATAACTGTTTCATGGCTAACTGTGATTCTTTGACAGCATTCCATTGAAGCCCTGGATAGACTTTAGTCATAATGGGCATGATCGCTTCGAGTTTGGCTAAAGTGACCATTAGGGCCGACAACTCCTGTTCGGGCGAAGCAAGTGATAAATCTTGGAGCTGAGAGTATTCTCGGGCTTTTTTGGCCGAGACCTCATATTTTTTAGTTCTATTTCCATTCCATATATTTGCGGAAAGGTCATTTCTTTTTGCTAAGGCGTTTTCTAACCAGAACTGAACTGACGTGGCCGGGTCTAGACTGTTTGTTTCCATCGTTACAAAAATACCCGTTCCCTTTTCCAAGGCAAGGTTAGCCTCCATGGGTGTAATTTTGAATTCTTCTGCCCACAGTGTGATGACGCTTTTTGGTTTGCCTGTTACATCGCTTCTAAGTTTGTCCAACCGTTCAGGGCTTTGTGTAAACCAATTATCGCTTAGAGAATCATCTGCCTCAATCCGAAAGGGAAGAAATTCTCTGTTCATTTATGATCATTTTAATCAAATTTGATGAGAAGTCAAGGCTATAGGTTTGAAAAGACAATTCGGTGATAAAATACTCATTATGTTATTTCTTAGTAAGTAATGGATAGGCCTGAGAGTGGAAGTGAAAAGGGTCTTGGTCTGACAAGAAGAGACTTTTTAAAGTTTGGAGCTTTTGGGTTGGCGGCGCTTCTAATTGGACCTGAACGAATTGACCCTGTCGACAAACTGGATGCGAAGAAGGAGTTGGTTCATGGTGTAGAGGTCTATGGACTAAAAGAAAAAATTTGGAATTTACCACAAATTCAAGACCTGGTTTTTGGTTTTAATCTCAATTTTGAGAGAAAGTTATCTTTAGGAGGTCGGTCTATGAGTTTGGTGGAGCAAAGAGAGATGATTCTTCCTAGGGATACACGATATGTAGAATTTGTGGTAACTGAATCCGTTTATAACAGCTTTTTACGAAGGAAAGCGGAGACGGGAGTGGATTATGTCGAGTGGGTAAAACTTCATATTGATTTGATGAACCGAATGGCCGAAAATGCAACACCTGGGTCTGGGATGAAAACAAAAATTGCTAGAGTGATCGTGATAAACGACGGATTTAAAACCAACCCTATTCCCAACACAAAAGACATTGATGGATCATGGTTTAACGACAAAGACTATCGAGTAAATCAAGACAAAGAAACTGGACAAGGATATTTTTGGTCTTTTGAACATACGGCGAGTGGGGGTTTGTCTTTCTCGTTCCCTGCTGGAGAATGGAATGGATATAAACCTAAAGTGATATATCCAAAGAAAGACGATTCGTTTGAAACGGTAAGAGATGGCGTTTGGGTAGATTGTGGGTTAACACATGAGCTTGGACATCAGGCTTGGAATTTGCCGGATGAATATATTTTAGGCTTTGAAGATTCAGTGTTTAGTATTAGGAAGTTTATATACTACTCTGGGTCATTACACGAACCAGAAATGAGTCCATACCTTTCGAGTTTGTTGAAACTTTTTGTAAGAGAAGGAATACGTGGTTATTACACCGACCCAAGGGGAATAGGTATAGCGAGGACATTGGGAGAAAAATTTTTTCATTACCATATGATTCCGGAAAAAATTACTTTGAAGTCAGAAGGAATTACAGAAGCAATTTTCTATAGTAATATCTACCGCGAACCCGATTACTACCTTCCTAAGGAGTTTAAAGAAGTGGATCGGATGAAGAAGATGCCCTCAGCCGACCTCGTTATTCCACGGTCTGTGTTCGAGCCGCAAGCTCTGGAAAAAGGAGAAATGTATCCTCTGTTTTCGGTAATAAGAATTAAGAGAAACAATCAGTGGGAGGAGTTGTTTTTACCGGTGTCAATCTTCAATATGGCCAAAATTGCCGGTATTGATAATGCCATATGTAATCTGCAATTTTATGATAAGAGTTTTTCTAGTGATAGACAGTCATTCCAATTCCAAATGATTGATGGCACTAAAATGAACGAGTTCATGGAGTTTAGAAGAAAAAATAACTTTTTACCATTTGCGACCTTGAAGATTGACGGGCTTTCGACGTGGTTTGTTTGGTCACTTCAGAAGTAGCTTATATGTAAAGGAGCACCGGTTAGGGTGCTCCAGTCTTGGGAAGACATACGGCTTCACTGCCTTCATTTGGGTAAATGAGTTGACGGGTCGTGTTGGGAGGGCAGGCTTGTCCCTCCATGACCTGAACCGGAGGCTTGATCCGGATACTCGAGCATCCAGGTGTATTCCCTTTGAGGGAGTACTGGATGAAGAAGTATGGGGTCTGGGGGTTTTTGCACATCATGGCGTTTAGCCATGTGGCGTAGTAGCCATCTGTGTCGATTGCCGGACCGTTGCCGCTGGTGGCGGTCGGAACTGCGGAAACAGCTTGCGAACTGACAGGCTGAACCACAAATGCCGCAACCACAAGGCAAATCAAGATGAACGGAATTACAAGGTACTTGTTCATGGTGTTCCTTTCTGAAGAATCTAGGCTGGGTATATATTAGCACAAAAACAGTATAATGTCAACTTATGGGCTGTTATGAGGCTAGATTGGGCCGAACGTGTGGGTGGGCTGTTTGACTTTTGTAGGTAATTCCAGCAGAATGGAGTTGTGAACAAGATACGTGGTTTTACCTTGATAGAGCTGACGGTGGTGATTGCCTTGGTCATGATCCTGTCGGCGGTAGGTTTAGGTTCGTATTCTCAGTCGACTATCAAGGCAAAGGACACACAGCGGAAAAATGACATTAATCAGATGGTGAAAGCCATTGAGTCTTTTAACAATGACGTGGGCAGGTATCCCCTATCGGCTGATGGGGAAGATTCCATGCATTGTTATACAAAGATAGCGGGAGTCGTTACTAACTATGTTTGTTCCGACGGAAGACTCAGCGCTGTAATCGATGGGGCCCCATCTGTCTATATTACAATCCCCGCCGACCCAGATCCTGGGCAGAGTTACGCTTACGTGTCGAGTGATGGAGCCAGTTTTGCTTTTTATGCGTCCATGCAAAACACGAGTGATAGGGATTTGTTAAAAGACGCTCAGGGAGCTACGGTCACCTATGCCGGAATCAGTTGTGGTGATTCTCCATGCAATTATAAAGTTACGGAAACGGGACTAGTAAAAAGTTTATGAAAAGTAGTAGCGGATTCACACTGATCGAATTACTGGTGGCGATGGGGATAATGGCCGTGCTAACTGGGATGGCGGCGTTTAACTTTAACCAGTCTAGGTTAAGAGCCAGAGACGTGCAGCGCAAGAATGATTTGGGTCAGCTCCAGAAAGCTTTGGAGTTATATCGCAACGACAACAATGAATACCCCGTAGCAGCCGGTTATCAGACAAGCTTGACGTCTCCCACCGCGTATATAAAAACAACATATACCGATGTTCGGGCTTCGGAGTGGGTGGATTATCAGTATTTACCGGCCGCGGACAACAAAACCTATTATCTGATGACCTGTCTTGAGAATGCGGCGGACTCGGCTAAGACTTCTAATGAAGCTCAGTGTGCTTTGTTTTCAACCGAAACAAACCCGTGTAGATGTGGACACACGGTAGATACCCGGACAGGAGTTATGTATATTATTTCTCAACCATGAACATGATAAAACTCAAAAACTCAAAAAATCTAAAACTCAAAGTGTGGGGGGGGTTCACCTTGTTGGAGTTGCTGGTGGTGATTGGGATCATTGGTGTCTTGACGGCACTGGCCACTGTCGCCTATTCGACGACTCAGGTGGGAGGGCGGAACGCCAGGAGAAAGCAGGATGTGATTGCGATTCAGAACGCTTTGGAGCAATACTATTCAGCCAATAGTTTTGCCTATCCAGCCGCTGATTGTACCGAAGCGGTCACTTATTTGAAAGGTTCCTGGCCGACGGATCCTTTGAGTACGGTTTTGGTACCCAAGAGTTATTTGATTGCTTGCCAGCCAGCCAGCTACTGTGTTTGTGGCGAAATGGAGGGGTCAGCTGCCACTCGGGGTAATTCCGGTTTGGGGTGTGACTGGAGTGCTGCCGAAAAGGCATATTATTGTGTTGGAAACTTACAATGATAAATTTGTATGGATTGCCACGTCGTAATACGGGTTTGATAAATCAAACCCCTACTACTCTCAATGACAAAAGAGGTTTTACTTTTATTGAGCTGTTGGTGGTGATTACCATTATTGGCGTTATATTTGCTTCGGCAATCGTGACCTTTACTTCTATCACGACGAGATCAAGAGATACCAGAAGAAAGGCAGATCTGGAAGCTGTCCGTCAATCTTTGGAGATGTGCCGATCTCTTACCGGAGCCTATCCGGATACCATCTACGATGAAATCTCCTGTAGCGTGTCCGGTCCAATATTGCTCAAGAATACACCCCACGACCCCAAACCCTGTAGTGATTTAGTCGGAGCATATTCGTATGTCAAGGCCAGTAGTACCGAATATACTCTCAGTGCACCTTGTATGGAGATCGACACGACTTACCAGGTAACAAACCCGTGAAGCGGTCAGTTAAAACTACCGGTTTCACCTTGATTGAGTTGATGATCGTGATGGCGATGATTGTCTTAATGGCCGGTGGATCAATCGCGGCCTACTTGCGGTTTAATACCAACCAACAGATTGTCAACGACGCCAGACAACTGATAGCAGAACTTAGTAAAGCCAGATCGTCTGCGGCCACTCTTCAATACCCTCTAGGTTGTACCGGTTTAACCGGGATTAATGTCCGGAGTACCGTTATCGACAGTAATCTGGTTGGTTTGGAGAGTACCACTTTGTGTGGATCGGGAAACGTGATTGGTTCTCCCATCCAAATCTTAAAGACCTCGCTTTTTGATGTGGTGTTTGATATCACTTTTTTACCCGGCTCGGGGTATTTGTCGACCGGAGCAGATCAGACAATTGTGATTAAGGATATAAATAATCCGACCGTAACCAAAATGGTGACCGTTGGAACGTATAGCGATATTTATGAAAATTAAGAAATCCGTAATGTGGTCCGGCCAGATGCTGATCGAGATTGTGGTTGCCGTAGGAATTATCGCTCTGGTATTGGTGGGAGTATCGGATCTTATGACCAGATCGGCGAGGGTGACGACGTTTCAAAGACAAAAGGATGAGGCCTTTACGATTTCCCAAAGACTATTAAACGATTATAGATTCCAAAGAGACAGCAACCCTCAAGTGTTTTACGACAGCGCCGTAGGTACTATTTTGGATCCGTGTGTATCCGGTAAAACTTATGTTTGTACCGTATCGATGGTAAAAACCCTTGAGGCCGTTCTGGTTACCGTAAAAGTTGAGTGGGGTGACGGGGGCCAGACGTTTAATATTAGCTTATCGCAATCATTATCGAGAGAAATAAAATGAAAGGCTACACCTTAATTGAAGTAATTATTTCTCTTTTGCTCTTAGCCATTATCTTGTTGGGGGGCACGGCACTTTTTTACCAGAATTTAAGGTCTTCCGGTCTGAGCGATGTAGACCTGAATATGAACTCTGCCTTGAGGACAATACTGTCTTCTTTGGAAAAAGATATCCGTTTTGATCAGGTAGTTGGTGTGGGTCTTGGAAATCGAGCAGACTGTGTTTCGGCTGGGACAGACGGTCGTACAGGGGATACATTGACGGTTACTGACCTAAATGGTCTGGAGACTATATATTCGCTCGAGGACTTTATGATCGCTTCGACCTCATCTGAAACCAGCAACAAAGTGTTTATTAGCCCTCCAGATGTAAAAATTAATCGCCTAAACTTTACCTGGTATTGTCAAGGCAATGTGAGTGATAAAATGAATATTGAAATCGATGCTTCGAGCACTGTGCTTGGGTCAGGTGTGGTGGTGAATCGGTCGGTTTCGACTGAGGTGAATTTGTTAAATAGTGGCATAAATTAATGAAGAAGTCAGAATCGGACGATTCTAGCAGAGTTTCTTTGAACCATTCGGGCCAAGTGGCGCTGGTTATGGTTTTGATAATGACGGTGGTAAGTGCCATTGCTGTTTCGATTGCCAGTAGGTCGACAGTGGAGACTAGGGTGCAGCAGATGTACGAGGAGAATACCCAGGCGGTAATGACAGCGCAGGCTGGTTTGGAAGAGGCGTTGGCTCAGAACGCACCCGTGTCTGGCTCACTCAGTGCGGGGAAGGACTATGCGGTTTCGGTCGGAGATACCGGAAGCAATAGTATTCTGTCGGAAAAAATTAACCCAGGTGATGTTTTTGAAGTTAATTTGGATGGAGCGGTGGGGATTACTGGAATAAAAGTGTATTGGAACCCGGCAGTTGCCGGCCAGAGGCCGTCACTTTTTATTTCCGAAGTCAGAAGTGATCGAAGCATTGATTATGCCTTTGACACAGAAGGCACTGGAGGCTTTACCCAAGTTAGTTCGGGTGGTTCCCTAACCGGGACAACCTTTAGTTATGTTACTCCTTCGGAAATAAGCGTAATTAGCGGAAGCTCATTATCCCTACGGGTGACAGTCTTGGGAGCCTCGGCAATATTAGGGTTTGAGCCTATCGGGGGTGTGTTTCCTTCCCAGTCCACCACTTACAAATCTGTGGCCAACGTAATTACCGGAGGCTCAACGGTCAAATATGGTCTTGAGTATTCCGAGTCAAAGACGAACTTACTTCCCCCAGTGTTTGACTATGTACTGTTTTCCGGAGGATCAATAGTCCAGTAAGGTGGTGGATGATGGTAATATGAATGTATGCCTGCTTATTTTGGTTTAGATATTGGGTCGACTAGTGTCAAATTAATTCAGACCGATGGGAATCGGGTTAAGGCGATTGGAATCGGGACTAATCCGTTTGGGAAGCCGATTTCGGCGATGACAAATGCCGAAAAAATATCCATGACCGACGTCCTGAGAACTTTGATCAAGGAATCCGGCATAAGATTGGATAAGGCAGTGGCCTCAATTTCCGAATCCTCAGTATTTTCCAGGGTACTAAAATTTCCGGTAATGTCTACACCGGAGCTTTCGACGGCTATAAAGTGGGAGCTAGACCAATCCGTTCCCTTTCCTCCCAGTGAAATAGAGACTTCATGGTCAGTTTTGGAAAGACCGGAAAAGTTTGAAGGGAATGAGAAGATTTCCGTCTATGTGGTAGCGGTACCAACTAAAATATCCGAAACCTATGTGCAAATGTGCGAACTCATTGGTATAGAGCTGGTGCGTTTGGAAAACGAGATCCCCGCACTGAACAGAACCTTTGGCCCGGTGTTATCTAACGAGAAACCGGCGGCAGTTTTAGATTGGGGTGCCAGTGGCACGAATATTGTGATTTCCGGAAAGAACAAGTTGTTTAGCAATTTCTATGTTCCCGTTGGCGGTTTTGCTCTGACTAAGTTAATAGCTGATGCCTTTGGTCTGCCACTTGATCAAGCAGAGAGCTACAAAAGAACGTATGGATTGGCCAAAGACCAGCTTGAAGGAAAAATGGTAGTGGCTCTTAAACCGGTGATTGACAACGTTGTCGGCGAACTCAGGAAATTATTGATTGCCTTTAAAGACGAGTATCAAGACAATTCTATAAACAAACTCATTCTGACTGGAGGAGGATCTTATCTAATCGGGCTGATTCCCTACCTCACTGACGCCCTGGGCGGTGTGGAGGTAGTTATGGGAGATACGTTTGCCAGTATGGCAGTGGAAGCTAAGTACAAATCGCTTGGGCCGGTATTTCCCATTGCCAATGGTTTGTCTCAATAAACATGGTTAATATTAATTTATTAGGGAAAAAGAGACGAGAATCAAAAGGGAAGAACTTGGTTTATATTGCCCTGCTTACCCCCTTTATTGCCTTTACTTTGTACTTTTTGGGTATATCGATGTTCGTAGTATTGAAACTTTCTTGGATTAAAGCCGATCAGGTGAGGGTGGATCGTGAGGCCGAGGCAGTCTCTAAAGAAATGACAGCAAACAACGAATTGTTAAAAAAATTTGTTTTGGCCAAATATATATTAGGCAAAATTGAATCACTGAATACGGGTAAGTTTCGCTATAAGGAGTACCTTGACCAGTTGGTGGGGTTGCTTCCGGAGGGCACGGTGCTTAAGAACGTGGATTTTTCTAACAAAGGCTGGATTTCGGTGGCGACTTCCATATCGGGTATGAGCGCTTTAAGATTACTGGAATCGAATTTGTCGAGTGCCGAGAAACTTTCGTCCACCGCTTTTAGTTCGGTGTTCATTGAAGGAGTATCCCGGGATAAGGCGGGCCTGTATCAGGCCAAGTTACAATTTGAAATAACGAATAATGCCGGAAAGTAAATTAGTGGGCTACAAGAGGATTTTTGGTCTAGTATTACCCGATTGGGTGAGTGAAAAAATGGTCAGAAGTATCGTTTATGGACTACTGGTGTTGGTAGTCATGCTTCTGGTTTTGATCTTTGTGGTCTGGCCGAATCTTGATTTGGTGCAATCTCGTGAAGCAGGCCTCGATTCAAGCAAGTCGGCTTTGGAAACACTCAAGAAATCAAGAAGTAGCTTGGATAGATTGGCTTCGGACGTCTCGGATACGGACCAGGCAAGAATCCTAGCCGCTATTCCTCAGGAATATTCGCCCGAGGGGGCAATCTATGACCTTCGCAGAATAAGTGCCGATACGGGGGTGTCGATTATTTCATATACGCTGCCTCCGGGAATAATCTTGGATACAACAAATACTGCTGGAAAAACGGCAGATACGGATATGGTTGGTTTTGTGGCATTTCCTATTCGTATCACAGTAGCAGCACCGGTAGAGTCATTACTGAGATTTGTGGCACTGGTTGAGTCTTCATTGCCCTTTGGAAATGTCTCTGATCTAAACATTCAAGAAGTCGCCAAGTTGTCCCAATCCACCAGCGATAAGACTGTTCAAATGGTCATGGAGATTCGGTTTTATCAGTCTGCTTTAAGGAAGGTGAATCTCAATAAATTGCAGGCTTTTACCGACGCGGATCTTCAGCTCGTATCAGATTTGAGAGGTTACAACTTGATAACCGTTCCAGAAGCACAGATTTCTCAGCAAGCCGTAAGTCCATCAGGTTCGGGAAAGATATTTGGGTTTTGATTACTCTTCGGTTGAAAGTTCGACTGATGTTTCGGCTGGGCTTTCAGCCGGAGGTTCTTGGGGGGCTGCGACTTTGGTTTCGTCCTCGAGCAAATCTACAATGGCTCTGGTACCCTTCTGGATAGCGGCGATTCTGACGAGCTGACGGATCGCTTTGATGACCTTACCTTGTTTGCCGATGACGCGCCCGACGTCCTCAGGATCAACTTTAATGAGGTACTTGGTCGTGTCCTTATCCTCGGTAGCTTCTTCGGAAACCGAAACGCTCTCAGGGTGGTTGACGATGTTACTAACGATGTACTCGATTAGTTGTTTCATGTTTATTTGACCAATTTTCTAATAGTGTCGGTAGGCTGGGCACCTTTTTGTATCCAAGATTGGTAGCTGGCCGTGTTGACAACTATCTTGTTTTTATCCTCCACTTCGTGAGGGTTATAGGATCCTATTGTTTCCAGAACCGATCCGGACAGTTTTGACTTTCCTTCGACAACGACAATGCGGTAGGAGCGTTGGTGTTTTTTGCCAGTAGGTTGTAGTTTGATTTTCAGCATAGGCGTATTATATCAGTTCTAAAGCTTTTTGAGCAGCTTTTTGTTCGGCCTCCTGTTTGTTTCTGCCTGTGCCTACGGCTAGTTGTTTACCTTCGATAACCACAGCCACCTCGAAGGTTTTTTCGTGGTCAAGGCCTGTTTCTCCGACCGTCAGGTATACAGGAGAAGTTTTTCCAAGGGACTGTACCTTTTCTTGGAGGGAAGACTTTGGATCCTTTAGCCTATCTAGGGCAATGATATCTTTGGCGTTAGGGAGAATAAAATTTTCAAAAAAAGCTTTGGCCGAGCTCAAACCCCCATCGACGTATAAAGCGCCTATGAGGCTTTCGATAATATCTTCCAAAATTGAGGCGTTTTTGCGTCCACCGGTGGCCTCTTCTCCCTTACTCATGCGGATATAATCATTGAAATGGTTTTTGATCGAAACCTGAGATAATGACTCTGTCCGAACGGTTGCCGATCTGGCGGCAGTCAGGTATCCCTCCATTTTGTCAGGATACTTATCAAAAAGATAAATCGAGATTAGCATTTCCAGGATGGCGTCACCAAGGAACTCCAGGCGTTCATAGCTTTCGGTGACACCCGGCTGGTTGAGGCACGATCTGTGGGTGAGAGCAGTCTCCAAAAGTGAGATATCCTTGAATTGATACCCGAGGTAATCTTGAAGAAGGTTAAGGTTTGGGTTGGTCATCGGTAGTCTCCTCACGGCCGGAATAACCTATGGCGGCTGCTAGTGCGCCATTGACAAAACTGGAGCTGGTCTTTCCTCCATACCGCTTGGCAATCTCGACGGCCTCGTCAATGATTACTTTGGTAGGTGTCTGAGTCTTAAACAACAATTCGTAAACAGCTTGTCTCAGGACGGCTAGGTCGACGCGGTTGATCTGCGAAATAGGCCATTCAGGGGCACATTTTTGAATGATTTCATCTATTTGGACCAGGTGAGAGTTTATCTTGTCGACGCGGCTTGGGTGGTCTGGTTGATCGGTGAAACTGCCTGCAAAAAGCGACTTGAAAACAAGGATTCTTTTTAGGTGTCGTGGGTCAAGGGCAGATTTCACGGTTTTTGACTATTTTGATTTACAGACTGGACAGAGAAAGTGTCCCCTCTTAAGGTTACCGCACTTTTTGCAAACTATGAGCTTTGGCTCAATCAAGTGAATTTGGGATCTTCTCTTGCCTTGTCTGGCGGTGGAAATTTTTCTTTTTGGTGTAGCGGCCATGGGTGTATTCTACCAAGAAACGAGACCGCTGGCAATCTTTATCGCTTTTTGTCTGTTCAGGCGGATCATCTTGATCGCGTCGGACTTGGCTTGAAGAAAGAGTTTCTTGGACCAGAAATATTTTAACCTAGTTTGCAGAGACCCGTGCTGTTTTTCACCATAAATTTGTCCGGCCCCGCGGAGACGAAGGTCTTTTTGAGCGAGAACCAGCCCGGTATGATATTTTTGTAATAACTGAAGGCGTTCGGTCTCGACCTCATCGTCACCTGAAGGGACCAAGAAGCAGAAGCCTTGACTCTCTCCTCTTCCGACCCGTCCCCGCAGCTGATGTAGTTGGGCCAAGCCAAATCGCTCTGCCGAGTGAATAATCATAATGTTAGCGGCCGGGATGTCGATTCCCACCTCGATCAAGGAGGTAGAGATCAAGAGGCTCCCGGGGGTGTTCTTGAATTGGAGGAGAATGCGCTGTTGGTCTTCGGAAGACAGTTTGCCATGAATAGTCCAAATCGGAAACTTTGTTGGAAGTAGACGCCGATACTCCGCAGTTTTCTGTTCAACGGAAGAGATGTTTGGCAAGTGTTCCGAAATGTTTGGACAGACCACAAAGATTTGATTGCCCTGTTCCAGTTCCGAGATTAACCACTTGGGACTATTTTTGAATTTTGAGGGCGAAACCACAAAAGTCTTTGTAGGTAGCCGGTTAGTAGGCTTGTGGTGCAGATTGCTGATTTGGATATCTCCCAACAAGCCTAAAGCGACCGTTCTCGGTATAGGAGTAGCTGAAAGATTGAATAAATGAGGAAGAGGGTTTCTTTTCATAAGTACCTCTCTTTGGGATACACCAAACTTATGCTGTTCATCGATGGCGATAAAGGCGAGTGGTGGGTTTAAGTCGGTTGGAAGTTGATTTATGAGAGCATGAGTCCCGATAAAGACAGTTGGTTGTGTCGAGAGAATGACTGGAGAAGACGAGGTAACCAGGGATATTCGTGAAGGGAACAGGGAGAGCTTAATGAAGGTCTGGTAGTGCTGGGACGCCAGGATTTCGGTTGGAGCCATGATGGCGCAGCTAAAACAGTTGGACAGCGTCTGGTTGGCGGCAAAAATCAGCGGGACAGTTTTGCCGGATCCGGTTTCTCCCTGAATAAGGCGATGGGTGAACTCCGGATTCAATAAGTCTTTTTCAATCTGATGCACCATTTTTTTTTGATCGGCGGTGAGAGAAAATGGTAATTGGTTAGCAGTTTGAAGGTAAATCTGGGGTATTGTTTTAACGGAGACGGAACCGCCTAGTTTTTCGAGTTCCAGCCGATTAACAATGTTGATACGCAAGTGTTCGTTGTAGGCGAGCCGTTTATCGGCCGACCAACGCTCCGATGGTTCTTTGGGAAAATGGATTTGGTGGAGTGCGTCACGGAGAGATAAGAGACTGTTTGAGTTTAAGAGCTCGGTTCCCAGCGGGTCTATGAGATTCACACTTTGAAGTATTTCAAAGATTCTTTTTCTTAGCCATCGAGAGTTGACACCTTCAGTTTGGGGATAGATAGGAACCAACCCCTTCGTGTTTAGAGAAAACGAGTCCCCCTCTTCGATAACAGGTGAGATGATGGTTAGGCCTTTACCGAAGAATGATGGTTTGCCGGCTATGCTGTATGAAGTGTCGCTTTTGATGAGTCTTTTGATATATGGGTTATTGAACCAAGTTAAGATTATTTTTCCTGAAGAATCCTGGGCAACGGCTTGGGTCACCAGTTTTCCACTGGCAGAATAGAATGTTTTGGGACTTTGGATGGTGGCAAGGAAGGATCCAAGGACCTTGTTCCGAAGATCCTTGATCTTAACTTGTTTGGAGAAATCCAGATAAGCTCTGGGGAAATGCCTCAGTGTATCTCCGACTGTGTAGATCTCCAAATGATGAAGTCTGTCTTCTATGGCAGGTCCGACACCCTTAATTGAGGAGATTGAATCTCCCGGTGAGTAGATACTCATCTGATGAAGAGAGATGCAAAGGTGGTGAGAACTAAAACGACTGAACCGATGAAGATAATAGCTGTGAAGAGCCTCCTCTTTCTTTTGGTCATAGTTATTTAATTATATATAATGTATCTGAGAATAATATGTACAGAAGGCAAAGAAATAAGATAGCTGGCGGACTCCTGTCCAAGATAAATTGGGGTAAAATCGTTTTTTTTGGACTTCTGGGAGTTACCTTAATGGTTTTGCTGGTTTTTATGTGGTTTGGTAGAGATCTACCAGATCCATCAAAAGTACAGCGAAAATCCGGTTTTTCTTCGGAAATACTGGACAGGACCGGCAGGGTGATTCTTTATGACGTGTACACCGACCAAGATCGTAAGTTTACACCTCTGTCTCAAGTGCCCGATTACCTAAAAAAAGCCACTATTTCGATCGAGGATAAAGAGTTTTATAAACATCAAGGTTTTGACCCAATGGCCATGCTACGAATTGCCAAAAACCTAGTTATAAACAGGAGATTGATTGGCGGCTCAACTTTGACACAGCAATTAGTGAAAATGCTTTTGTTAACTAATGAAAGGTCTATCTCACGAAAAGTTAGAGAGTTTATGCTGGCACTTCGAATCGAAAAAACCTTTTCCAAGGATGAAATACTACAAATGTATCTGAATGAAGCACCGTATGGTGGAAATGCGGTTGGGGTGGCGGCAGCCTCGCAGATATATTTTGGTAAAGAGCCAAAAGACTTAAGTTTGACCGAGAGCGTCTTACTTGCCGGTTTGCCTCAGGCACCTTCCAGATATTCCCCTTATAGTGCTAGCAACAAGAAGGCGTACCTTCCGAGAGCCAAAGAGGTCGCCAGAAGAATGAGAGAAGACGGAATCATTACTAAAGAAATGGAAACACAAGTGGATGCCGGATTGGAAACGATCCAGTTTAGAGGAATTGGTAGTAATTCCATAAAAGCTCCCCACTTTGTCATGTACGTAAAACAGCTTCTGGAAGACAAATACGGTACCAGCATCTTGGATACGGGCGGACTAAAGGTAACGACTAGTTTGAATTGGGATATCCAGCAAAAAGCAGAAACCATTGTGAAGGAAGAAGTGGACAAGGTGTCCGGCAGTCTGAACATAAAAAACGGCTCATCGGTGGTTCTAGATACCAATAACGGAGAGATACTGAGCATGGTAGGTTCAAAAAATTTCTTTGACACCTCCATCGATGGTGAAGTGAATGTGACTACGCGGTTACGTCAGCCCGGTTCCTCCATCAAACCATTGGTTTACGCCACGGCATTTATGAAAAATTTCGGCCCGGCCTCTGTTCTCGCTGATGTAGTTACCGAGTTTCCGGGTAAAGATGAACAAACTCCGTACGCTCCCAAGAATTACGATGGAAAAGAACATGGGTTGCTGCACCTTCGAGACGCTTTGGCCAGTTCCATAAACGTACCAGCCGTCAAACTGTTGGCACTTCTTGGCGTGGAGGATGTGCTTCAGCAAGGTTACAAAATGGGTCTCACTTCTCTTGAGCCAACGAAGGAAACAATGGCGCGTGTTGGGCTTTCAATGGCTTTGGGAGGAGCTGAGGTTAGACTGCTTGATCTATCTAGTGCTTACAGTGCGTTCTCGAACGGTGGATTCCGTGTCGAGCCGGTAGCGATCCTAAAAGTTGAGGATGGTAACGGCCGGGTTATCTTTGAACATAAACAGGTGAAACTGGAGAGAGTGGTGGATGAGAAAGTCTCTTTCCTCATTAACTCAGTTTTGTCTGACAACAATGCCAGGCTGCTGACGTTTGGTCCAAATTCATATTTGAATTTTGGTGCCAGAGCCGTGGCGGTAAAAACAGGAACTACGAATGACTTGAGAGACAACTGGACCGTGGGATGGACAAAAGACTTTATCGTCGGCGTTTGGGTAGGTAACAATGATAACGAAAAAATGAGGAATGTGGCCTCCGGTGTTTCAGGTGCTGCCCCTATTTGGCGGAGAGAAACTTTGGACATGCTGGCGATAAAACCCGACCGACCTTTTTCTCCACCAGGAGGTGTGACTCAGGTTGAGGTTGATAAAATTTCAGGGTACCCGGCTCATGACGGTTATGGCAGTTATAAAGAATGGTTTGTCGACGGAAATGTGCCCACTGGACCGGACCCTATTCATACAAAGGTTAAACTGTGCAAAAATGACCCCACCAGGTTGGCTGATCCGGTCTCTGTTTCTCAAGGAAACTATGATGAAAAAGAGTTTGTGGTGATTAAGGAGAGCGATCCTCTGACAAACAAATCGCTTTGGCAAAAAGCGATAAATGATTGGATAGTAAAGCAAAATAACCCAATTTATGCTGTTCCGACCGAAACATGCGGCGCCAGCTCATCAATGGATATTCAAATAACGACTCCTGCCAACAGTAGTAGATCTGACGGTGATGAGATTACCATCAGATTTTCGGTGGTGGCAGACAAACCGATTGTCGAGGCTAAAATATTTTTGGATGGGAATTTGGAAACTACTATTACTGACGGAGTTTACATTAAGAAAATCAAAGTTTCTACCGGTCAGCATTCTCTGAGAATTGCGGCTAGAAACAATGAAGGAAAAGAAGAATCAAAAACGAGTGAGTTTGCTGTAAACACAGACTACCTGTCCCCTACTCCTACCCCACAGGTTAGTGGGGTGGCGACTGGCTCCGGATCGACGAACTAAAAATTAAGCCGAAAGACATTTTAGTATGGTGTCTTTGATGACGTTTATTTCGGACTGTTGCAAGTTTCTGGCGTCACTGCCGAATGAAACCTTAAAGGTGTGTCGGTCATGGTAGCTTTCAAGGTATTGAATCTCTTTAATCAAGGTTGAAGCGCTATTGATAGTATGGATGATGTCACCCAGGGGTTGGTGCGAGCTGACCGTGATATTTTCGACTATATACGGATACTCCGATATTGGCTGGTAGTTGTACCCGGTAGACATTTGCCCGGCTAAATGCGACAGATTGATTTCGGTGACCACAGGCTCGGTTTGTAGGTCGATACTTCTGAGTATCGTTGGTTTAACTAAGCCAAGGTGCCCCAATAGTTGTTTGCCTGAGAAAATCTCGGAACCTGCCCTAAAAAAAGTGTTTACCCGCTTCACTTGTTTAAATGAAATGTCAGGAACTCTTACTTTCATTAGCAAAGCCTCCACTTCGCCTTTTACTTTGCGGAAGTTTTCGTTGGAGATGGTGGTCAAGGTGGAGACTTCGAAAGGAAGTTCTTGATCGTTATTTTTGAGGTAACAGTTAGCGATCTCAAAAGTTTTGAGAGGCTCGTCAATTTTGCCTTGGTTATGTTTGTGATTCATCAAACCGGAAGGAACAAGACTGGTTCGTAGATATTCGTAGTCTTGAGAAAGAGCGTTGTTGAGCTTTAGGTGGTTCTCGGGATTCAATCCGGTTTTTTCCAACAGTTCGAGAGAAACGAGTGAGCTGTTATAAATTTCGTGGTAACCAATATCGGAAAGATATCGTTTGAGAGTTCTTTCTGCATTCAAGATAGGGTCTCCATCTTCAGACGGTAAATTGACACAAGGCAGATTTGAGGGGAGTCTGAAATAGCCGTAGATTCTGGCCACCTCTTCTGCCAAGTCCTCTTTTATATTAATATCAGGATATCGCCAACTAGGAACTGTGCAGGTAATTTGATGGGAATCAAGGGTACCTCCAAAACCTAAACTGGCCAATATGGAGACGACCGTTTCCGGGTTAATTTCGATACCGATGAAGTTGTTCAGCCATTCAAACTCTAAGGGAACTAATTTTGCCGGTAGATTGAGGGGGTAATGATCAAACAAGGGCGAAGAGATCTCACCGCCCGCCCGTTCTTTGATTAATTGAACTGCTTTATATAATACAGGCAGACAAAGTTCCGGATCGGGCTGTTTTTCATAAAGCTGAGCGGCGACAGTTCTTTTCTGAAGTCTGAGAGATGTTTGACGTATTTTTTTGGGTTCGTAGGCCGGGACAATTAATAGGATGTTTTTGGTATGTTCGTCAACTTCGGCCACCTGTCCTCCCATGATGCCACATAAGTCTACCAGTCTGCCCGATCCGTCTTCGATAACAATATCTCCCGCAACCAGCCTATGTTTTTCATCGTCCAGTGTGGTTATCCATTCTCCTTCAACACTGGGCCTGATTGTAAGGTTTTGGACAGCCAGTTTGTCCAGATCGAAGATGTGGCTGGGCATACCATAAAGTAAAGTCAGTTCGTTGGTGATGTCGACGCAGTTGTTAACAGGACGTAGACCGCAGTTTTCCAAAAACAGAGCCACATCCTTGGGTGATGGTTTTATGGAAATGTTTTCAATGGCAATGGCCGAAAAGCGTAAGACTAGACTTTTTTCGATGTTGAAGTGGAATTGTTTGGGGAGACCGGGGCGAAAGACTGGTTTCTCTTGGTATATGTCATTTATGAATTTAGCCGGTATATTGAACTGGGTAAGGATGGCGGCAGCCTCTCTAGCTACCCCCATGGCACTCGCCGTATCGATCCGATTGGTGATAGCTTCGATGTCATATACATAGTCATCACCTATCTGCTTTGTTCGGTCGAAGGTTGGTCCACAAAGGCTGACATTTTGGCTTAGGACATCGCTATTTGCAGATGTGTCCAGAAATTTTCTTATAGAAGAATCGGTTAAAACGATATCCATATTTTAGAACTGCTTTAAAAATCTAATATCATCACTGTACACAAGTCTAAGATCCGGTAGATTTGATTTCATCATTAAGACCCGCTCCACTCCCCAGCCAAAGGCAAAACCGGAACAATTTTCGGGATTAAGACCACCGTTTCTCAAGACGTTTGGATGAACCATGCCCGCTCCTCCGAGTTCGAGCCACCCGGATTTGCAGACCTTACAAGGCAGTTTGTGAACCATGCCGGTGCCTTGGCAGACGCCACAAGTAATATCAATTTCAAATGAGGGTTCGGTGAACTGAAAATGATGAGGTCGCAACCGGGTTTGACGTTCTTGACCAAAATATGATTTGGCGAAATATTCAGTTACACCCAGGAGATGAGTGATGTTGATTCCCTTTTCAATTACCAGGCCTTCGAATTGATGAAACATGGGTGTGTGGGTGGCATCGGTTTGACGGCGGTAGGTTTTGCCAATGTTGATCATTTTAATAGGCGGTGTTTTCTTCAGCTCCATTTCCCGCAACTGGCCGTTGCTGGTGTGAGCAGTCAGTACGGTGTTGTCTGTGACATAGAAGGTCTCCTGATCGTCTCTCGCTGGATGATCTTTGGGTATATTGAGACCTTCGGCGTAATACCAGTCGGTTTCGACTTCCGGATAACGGCGTCTTGCAAACCCTAGTTTCAGAAAAATATTTTCAATATCTTCGATGGCCTGTGTCACGAGATGGAGGCTGCCTTGAGGTATTATTTGGCCTGGTACGGTCACGTCTAGGATATCTTGTTCGGCATGACTGAGTGTTTCGGTTAGCTTGGCGGATAGCCGATCTTTTATGAGATTTTTGAGTTCGTTTATGGCTTGCCCCAGATGTGGATTCGTTTTGACTGGAAGTGACCTAAAAAGAAGGTTAACAACACCTTGTTTCCCGAGATATTTGCTTCTGAGTTTGTCGACATCGGCGGATGAGCCGGACTTTTTTAGATCGTTGTCCAACTCATGTCTGATTTGTTCGATTTCTGTTACTTTTGCAACCATCAACTCTTATGATAACAAAAACTCCCCTGAATGGGGAGTTTTTTCAAATAAATGCTTGACCCCCCGGCTATTTTTTGACAGTAAAGGAAACAACGTCTTTAAAAGCGTCGGGAAGATTAGTAGCCAAAGCGGCTAAAACCTTGCGGTTTAGAGTAATCTTTTTGTCGGACAAAGCTTTGATAAACCTGGAGTACTTCGGAGCATCTGCAATAGAAGACAAGGCGGAGTTGATGCGGCTGATCCAAGTGACTCTCATCTGCTGTTTTCTTTCCTTGCGGCCATTGTAAGCATATTGACCGGCGTGTAAAACAGCTTCTGAGGCCGTTTTGTACAGACGGTTTCTGGTCATGCGGAAACCCTTGGCGAGCTGGAAGACTTTTTTATGTCCTTTACGGCGGACAGTACCGGTTTTAACTCTAGGCATGTGTGTTTATGTTTTTATAAATGAAGCATGGCCTTAATTTTGGTCGCGATCTTGCCGGTTACCTCTTGGTAGTGACGGTAGCGGCGGATCATCTTTTTACTCTTTTTCCGGCGGAGATGACGCATATATGGACTGCGGCGGAGAACCTTACCCGTCCCGGTAATCTTGAATCTTTTCATGACGATCTTTCTCGTCTTTTGCTTTTGTTTGGTCATTGTGGTTATTTTTTTGGTTTGACTTGGGCAATCAAGAGTTTACCCAAAAATTTCGGGGCTTCGACAAGCGTAGAGACTTCGGACAGCAGGCTGATTACCTGAGCCATAACTTTTTCGCCAAACTCTTTCTTGGTGATTTCCCTTCCCTGGAATTTTACCACCAACTTGACCCGATCGCCACCTTTGAGGAATTTTTCGGCCTGTCTGACCTTGACCATCATGTCGTTTTCGGCCATGAAGGGCTTGAGGCGGATCTCTTTGGTCTCCTGGCCTCCCTTGGAGCTGCCGGAGTGGTCCTTCTTCTCTTCTTGATACTTGAATTTTTGGAAGTCGATAATTTTAACAATTGGAGGAGTAGCTTTTTCGGTTACTTCTACCAAATCGAGACCCAAAGCGGCCGCCCTTTCGAGAGCATCTTTTGTTGACATAATCCCCAACTGCTTGCCATCTTCGTCGATAACCCGGACTTCGGGATAACGGATATTTTGATTTATGCGGTAATATTTACCCAAGTTTGTTGCTTTTGATTGATATGTTGCTATTTTACTATATTTTCAGCCACAAAAGGGTTTGGGAATGGTAAAATATCTATGATGGGCTCGTAGCTCAGCTGGCTAGAGCGCTGCATTGACATTGCAGAGGTCACTGGTTCGAGTCCAGTCGGGCCCACAAAGTTGAGAGGTGGAATTCGAATTTAGCCGATGGAGGTGGCCACAGCGCGTTCGTTGGCTTGGGTGTAGGAGGTGCCTTTGGACTTAGCCATGCTCCAGTAGACACCTTTCTTGGCGGACCGAGAGTTGTACATCTCCAGCCAACTATTGGCTTCCTGAACCTTGAGGCTAAAGATTTGGATCATTTTTTGGATGTGGGTGAGAAAGCTTTCGTGATAAACTCCGGCTTGGACGATAGGTGACTCGACTGCTTTTAAAAGATTAGTGTCGAGGGTTTTTACCTGTTTAGCCAGGTTTTTAAGCTGATCTCTAATTTCGTCGATACGTCTTTCCGTCTGCTTCTCTTTGGAGGAAAAAACCTTGCTCCATTCTTGCTGCCTGGCTTGGAAGAAGAGCTCTGCTCGGCGCTTTTCGGCCTCTTTTTTGTGTTGGAACTCGGCAAAAGGATTGGTCTTGGGTTCCAGATTACCGTTTTCAAAGGATCTGGTCTGGGAATTGCGGAGGGCCTCCAAGAAACTCTGGATCTTAGAGTTTCCTTGTCCCTGGTTTGGTGAGCTGCCCGAATTATTGTTCATAACGTGGCCCTATAGTATCAGATGCCCATTAAATAATCAATAGTTTTGCGCCGATTCATAATAGAACGGAGTTTGTCCTTCTGCCTTTCGGTTACATTTGACACCTTAGCCAATTCTAACAGTTCTTTGTCGTCCGTGTCTATTTTTTGGTCTTTGGCAATCTCCAAGAGAATAAGATCCAACCTAACAGACTTTTCGGCACTTTCGGCATACTCTTTTTTTACCTGCTCAAGGTTTTTACTGAGGGCTTTCAGATAGTCCTCAAGGGGAAGATTGAGGGACTTGGACTGGGTAGCTAAACGTTCCAGACTATAATTAACTTCCTCATTGATAACCAGTTCGGAGACGTCGACCTTTTCGTGATCCAGCAGAGCTTTGTAAATATCCTCTACCGTCCGCTCTTTTTTGTCTTTTGACTTAATATATTTAGAGTAATCGCCAAGCTTAATTTCAGGATAAAGAGGAAGCTGAAGCTTGATTTTCCAACCGCCGTCCTTTTCGGCCTTGAGCTCTTCCAAGACTGGGCGCCCCAAAAGACGGTAGTGGTGCTCCTCAATTGCATGTTCGAGAAGGTGGCTCATGATGTGGTTTAGGATGTGGTCACTTAACTTATCGGGATCAAGATTCTTTTCCGCAACAGATTTAGGTGCCTTGCCCTGACGAAAACCTTTAACGGTGACAGTTTTAATCATTTCGTCGACCACGTGGTTTTTTTCGATGTCCACTTCTTCGCGAGAAACTGTGGCTTCCAGGTAGATTGTCCCCTTTTCAATTTTGGTTTGTTTGGTGTTCATTTCAATCCAATATTATAGAGGCTTGGGGAGATTAATGCAGGTAGGAATTGATGATAAAATTATTGAGCTTGCCGAGGTGGCGAAATGGTAGACGCACTAGCTTTAGGAGCTAGCGGGGCAACCCATGGAGGTTCAAGTCCTCTCCTCGGCACATCATTATTCCAAGTGGTCGAAGAATTGAGAGACGCCGTTGGCCCAGGAGCCATCGGAAGGAGGGGTATATGTCTTCATAACTTCCATGGGATCTCGGCTGTGTTTGCCTTTAAGGAAGATTTTAGTGAATTGAGGGGCGATCCTTCTCAGAGCATCTTCGTAATTATCAAATCTGGTGACCTTGTCCCCATATATTCCCCACCCCCAGCAGTTGTATGAATTTTCCGGGATTCTTTTACAGAGATTTGATTCTTGCTGGGCAATGGCTACCAGCCAGCGGTAGTCAAATTGATATTGGTCAGAAAGGACCACAATTAGGTTTGAGTATGGTTCAAGTGGAGAGCCGAATTTGTGGAGATATTGGCGAACGATCTCCGGTCTGGCATCGGCGGTGATAACAGAAGTCTTTATTTGTTCGTCAAACGAGGGCAAAGCGGAAAAAATAAAGGGCTCTTCCGGGTTGGGAATGGTTTCTCTTGTTTGGCTGTCGGTAGAAGCCCCAAGAATAAATGTGTTTTGTCCACCTTCATTTTTGAAAAAAGAGGTGTTTAGACCGAAAGCGACGCGTGACGTAATTAGAAAGAGAGCTAGTAGATACAAAAACCTTTTCGCCATAAGCTAATTCACTGTGGCAGAAATAGAGGATGATGTCAAGAAAGAGTGCACCAAGCAGGAGTCGAACCTGCAACCTGCGGCTTCGAAGGCCGACGCTCTATCCAGTTGAGCTATTGGTGCGTAGATCTATTTTACCTTGAAATGAGGTAAAATATGTAGGTTCGGGTCAGTAGCTCAGTTGGTTAGAGCACCTGCCTCTTAAGTAGGGTGTCGCGGGTTCGAGTCCCGCCTGACCCACCCCAGTTTTTCGTATATATTAGATAGTAGTGAAACTGCTGATCTTTACCTATGCTCCGGCGGGACTCGGGCATCTTCGGGTGACAGATGCATTGGCTGAAAGCCGCCCCAAAAATTCCCAATATGTGCTTTTGGGCTCGATAGATCGATTTGTGACCTGGATCCACCGTTTTACTAGTATCAACCCCTTTGGTAAGTATATATTTTTGAGATCACAGTATGGCGTACTTGAGGATACTTTTACCAATCTTTACAGGATTGTTTTAATTATGTCGTCCCGGGGTGTATTGCGAGAGTTAAAAGAAATCCTGTTACATAACCCGGAGTGTGAGGATGTCTGGGTTGTGGCAACTCACTTTGGTATGGCGCATCAAGTGGGGGCGATCAAGGAGAAGCTGAGCAAAGAAACTGGTAGAAATGTTAAGTTGATTGTTCAAGTAACCGACGATACCTATCAGCACATCTGGTGTGTTCGAGGGGCAGACTTGACCTTTTTACCAAGTAAATTTGTGCAAAAAAAGTTTGAAAAATACGCAGCAGAACATAATATTCCTTTCGTATCCGAAGTAATCCCCTACCCACTTTCGAGCTTGCTAACAAACAAGCTGGCTAAGAGTATGGGTTTAAGACAAAAAGTTTTTTCTGAAAAGATTGGTAAAATCAATGTAGCCATTCCTGTTTCCGGTGCGGCGGTGGGTCTTTCCTACTTTACGGATTTAATTCAAGAATTGAAAAGGGTGTCGGATCGTTTTGAGTTTTGGGTTTTGGTTAAGAAGTCTCCTTTTACGGAAATGTTTATTTCTTCGATGTCAAGGATCGCCAACGTTAAGGTGCTGGTGGGCAAGAACGATATTCAGATGATCGAGCTGTATGAATTATTGTATGAAAAGAATCTGATCCATCTGGAGGTTACCAAGCCGAGTGAGCAAGCCTTTAAGGCGATTATTTATCCGACAAATGTGGGTGGAAGTGTTTTGCTTTTTACCTCACCGGTAGGTCGACAAGAAAAAGAGAATATTAAATTCTTAGAGAGACATCGGTTGATGCCCAATTCGGGTCAGGCAACCGCACCTAGAGCAATTAGACTGTCGGTAAACCCTAAAATAGCTGCCAGATTTATTAAATGGGGTGTGAACTCCGGCCTGTTTCGGAAGATGACTTCTCCGAATTTTAAGTTCTCTAGGAAGTGCTTGTCTTCGGGCGAAGTTGGTCCCGGCGGAGCTGAGCTGTTTTGGAAACGTGTAGAAAAGAGATTCGGAAAGTAGACTACAAACTCAAGCCATGGCTCTATTAACTTTTTTAAAGACCTACAGACTTAGCCTAACCGTATTTTTTGGTGGTGCTACGGGTATGATTATCGAACTGGTTGCCTCCAGGGTAGTTTCGCCGTATCTGGGAAACTCTCTCATAGTTTGGACCAGCCTTATTGGCGTAATACTTGGTTGTCTTTCAATTGGATACTATTTTGGCGGGAAGATGGCCGATCGATTTCCAGATTTTGAAAGTTTAGGCGGAGTAATTTTATGGGGGGCCTTTTCCTTAGCGATGACGGCTTTTTTCAAAGAGCCGGTACTACAACTTATTCAATTTTCTTTGGGAAATGAGTTGCGTGCGATTTCATTTATTTCGATAATGGTACTTTTTGGTCCGGCGAGTATTTTTTTGGGAATGATCACCCCGTATGCCGCAAAATTGCAGCTTTCCAATACTTTAACTACGGGTAAGACGGTGGGAAATCTTTATGCTTTGTCTACATTCGGTAGCATCTCTGGCACCTTTTTGGCAGGGTTTTATTTGATTCCTCTTTTCGGGAATAGCGACCTGCTTTATGCTCTTTCGTTGAGCTTGGTTCTGATTTCTGTGATAGCACAGCTTCGGTGGAGTACCATACATAAACTGGTAATTGGATTGCTCGCGTTACTGTACTTTTTAAATCAAATTGTTGGTGTTTTTAGGTTAAAAGCATTGGCTGATTTGGACTCTTGGTATAACCGAATAATTGTGCAGCAGGCAACAGATAGTAAATTAAACAAACTGGTGGTAATGAGTGTCGACAATTCTGGAATCCAGTCCGCCATTCAATCCGATCAACCAAACGAACTCTATTTTGGATATACAAAAGCATATCGAGTGTCGGATGTCATTAATGGCAAATTAAACAAGACTCTTCTTATCGGAGGTGGCGGATATTCTTATCCTCGGGATTACCTGTTTAACCATCCCAATGGTCACATGGATGTGGTGGAGATAGATCCCGCCATGACCATGTTGGCCAGAAGATACTTTTTTCTGGTAGACGACCCGCGACTCAATATTTTTCATCAAGATGCGCGTTTGTTTCTTCAACGATCTGAAAAGAGATATGAGGCAATTTTCTTGGACGCATTTAATTCATTGTCTCCTCCATTCCACCTAACTACTAAAGAGTTTATGTCAGAGATAAACCGGCATCTGATTGCTGAAGGTTTTCTAATGATCAACCTGGTTTCGGCGATCACCGGAGACAAATCTCAGTTTATGCGTGCCGAACGGAGTACCTTGCTTTCGGTATTTTCTTTCGTTGAGGTTTATGCAATAGAGGATCGGCCAGAAGAAGACGTACAAAATCTGTTGGTGGTAGCTTACAAATCCAAACCGGACATCCTACTACCACTTCATAAACGAATAACGGACTTTGGTGTACAAACACGAATTTTAACTGATGATTGGTCACCGGTTGAGTATCTCACCAGGAACTTATATGTGAAATAATTTATTGATGGTGCCTAATATCGGCACGATGTGCGGTATGTGTAGTAAACTGAAGTGATGGCTGCCCAGACATTAAAGATCTATGATTTAGTCCGTGATACCAGAATAATTCCGGAGGCGGATTTGGGTGAGGCCTTAAAGACGGCGACCCACCTTAACGTCCCCCTGCAAGAGGTCTTAATGGGAAGGAGGTTGATCTCAAAAGATCGGTTGGGCGATCTCATTGCCAGAAATTTGGGAATCGGCTACATCAATTTGAAAGATGTAACAATTCCTAAAGAGGTCCTGTCATTTGTAAAAGAGGAGCTTGCTCAAGAGAAGAAAGTGGTTCCTATTGGTCGCGATGGGTTCATCCTACATCTCGCCATGATGGATCCAACAAATTTGGAAACGATCAACTTTATTAGAAAAATTACCGGGATGAACGTAATCCCCTTTTTTGCTTTTGAAAGCGATATTAAGTTTGGTTTGCATCAGTACAAGTCTAGTCTGACTGAAAATTTTCAACAATTGGTGGATCAGGTCGCTAAACAACACCCAGGCCGAGCCACACCCCAAGAATTGGCTGAGGACGTATCTATTATTCAGGCGGTGGGAAGGATGTTGGAGTTTGCGGTAATCGCGGAAGCTTCCGATATACACATTGAGGCACTTGCCGATAGCGTCTTGGTACGCTACCGTATCGATGGAGTACTTCATGACATGATTAGTTTGCCAAAAAGTCTCCACCCAGCTATTGTAGCCAGAATAAAGATCCTGTCTTCCTTAAAGCTAGACGAGACTAGATTGCCTCAAGACGGAAGATTGAAATTTGAGTCTGACGAAGGGGATGTTGTAAGCCTGCGCGTGTCAATATTGCCGACCGTCGAGGGTGAAAAAATTGTTTTGCGTATTTTGGAAAGTGGCGAGCTGTCGCTCTCTTTAGAAGATTTGGGTTACGATCAGCGTAGTGTAGGGATCATTAAAAAGGCCCTCTCCAGACCACACGGAATGATACTGATTACCGGGCCGACCGGATCAGGAAAGACCACCAACATGTATACGATGCTTAATTTACTGAACACCGGTGAAGTAAATATCTCAACAGTAGAGGATCCTGTGGAAAATCGAATCAGAAGAATCAATCAAACACAGATCAATGCTCAAATTAATTTTAGCTTCGCCGAGGGATTAAGAGCATTGCTTAGACAGGATCCGGATATCGTTATGGTGGGAGAAATTCGAGATACGGAAACGGTTGGAATGGCGGTTAATGCCGCGATGACCGGACATCTGGTACTCTCGACTTTGCACACAAATGATTCCCCCGGAGCCATTCCCCGCCTAATTGATCTAGGAGCCGAACCGTTCTTGTTGGCATCCACCTTAGAGCTTGTAATCGCGCAGAGGCTTGTTCGAAAAATTTGTCCAAAATGTCAGACGACCCAGCCAGCGAATTCGAAGATCTCCGACTATATCGTGGCTAACATACTGGACCCAGTTGAGCAGGAGGAAATCACAAAACTAATCCCCTCTCAAATAAAGGTAGCGTCCGGCTGTGACTTTTGTAAGTATACGGGATATTCTGGGAGGACCGGCTTATATGAGATGTTTACCATAAATGAAGAAATCCGTCAGTTGATTTTAGACAGATCATCCGCTAATAAGATTAAGACTGCAGCTATTAGAAGTGGCATGCAAACGATGTTGGTCGACGGAATAAATAAAATAGCTCAAGGCATCACCACTTTTGAAGAAATATTAAGAGTTACTCGAGATTAAATGCCTGAATTTGTCTATACAGGAGTAAGCCGGGATCAGTACAAAAGCGGCAGTTTGTCCGCCGGTTCGGAGTCCGAGGCAGAAATGATTTTGTTGGAACAGGGATTAACCGTGGTAAGTCTTGGTATAAAAAGACAAATGAGCTTCGGAATATTTAGTAGTTATTTTTCAAGAATTTCCAGGGAGGTCAGTGAAAAAATGAGCCCTCAGGAAAAAGTGCTTTTTACGAGTCAACTGTCTTCGATGGTTAAAGCAGGGCTGCCTCTAATAGATGCTTTGGGGACGTTTGTTGATGAAAAAAGTAAGGGTGGGTCTGCGATTGTTATTAACAAAATAATGCTTGATGTACAGTCCGGAGGGAAGCTGTCGGATGCGTTGGCGCGTTTCCCCAAGATCTTTAACGCAACTTATTTGGCGATTGTGCGAGCCGGTGAAAATAGCGGCACGCTGGATGGTAGCTTGGGATACTTAGCCGACCTTTTGCGCCGGGAAAATGCTTTACTGACGAGAGTGAGATCGGCACTAATTTATCCGATGGTGGTAGTGGCGGCAATGATTTCGGTGATGATCTTTATCAGTGTTTCAATTATTCCCAAAATCATCACCTTTGCCGAAAGTTCGGGACAAACATTACCCGGTTACACTTTGTTTTTGGTCTCAGCTGTTTCACTGGGGACGAAATATTGGTATTTGGTATTAGCGGCGACAGTGGTTGTTCTGTTGGGGCTATTATTTTTCTTACGGAGCAGGCGGGGTAGCCGGTGGTTAGGCAATATTAGTCTCAAGTTGCCCTTAGCCGGCTTGGTGATATCAAGATATAATCAGGCACGTTTTGCTCGGGTGTTGGCCGGTTTCTATAATTACGGTGTAAATGTCGTAACGTCTTTTGATATTTTAGCGGCCAGCCTTGGGAATCCTTTGTATAGCGATGCCTGCGTTAGGATCAAAGACCGCTTGACCTTAGGGACTAGTTTGGCCGATGCGATTGCCGTGGAAAATGAGCTATTCCCTAGCATTATGACTAAACTGATTAAGGGTGCTGAAAAAACCGGGGTTATAGGGAACACTTTGGACAAATTGGCTCTCTATTATGAAGATGAACTGGAAAATATATTGGGGAATATCTTGACATTAATCGAGCCGATTATGGTGTTTATTTTAGGGTTTGGGGTGTTGGGTCTTGCGTTGGCCGTTATATTACCAATATATAAGATAACCTCGACTTTAAAATGATGATCATGCGTTTGCGTATGCACGCTGGCTTTACTTTATTTGAGGTTATAGCGGTGATGACGGTAGTCATGATAATTTCAACTTTAGGAATTATTAATTTGTCACGTTTACAGAGTGTGTTTGTTCTGAGGAGTTCGGCAGACGAAATCAGATCGATGATTCAGTACGGACGTGAATTGGCGGTTGCCAATAAAGATATGGCAAGCTACAACCTTTCCCTTTCTGGGTCTGTTGTCAAACTTCAAAAAAACGGGCTGGAGTTTTCGCGGTACGTTGTTCCTCAGAAAGTAACAATAAATCCTTCATCTTTCAGTTGGATTTTTTCCTCTATTACCGGTGGTGTTCAAACATGTGCACCCTGTCAGCTGATGCTGACTTCGAACGGACTAAACGAAATAATAAATATTCAGTCAAATGGCATCGTGGACTAGACAGCATACCGGATTTACTTTGGTCGAAGCGATGGTTTCGGTGGCAGTCCTGCTGGTATTGGCGGTGGGCAGTGTGGCCGCTAATAGATTAACCACCTCCAGTGTGACAATAAATCAGCTTCGTTCACAAGCAAATACTTTATCCGTTGAAGCGATGGAGGTGCTACAGAGTATGAGGGCTGAGAATTTTTTAGATTTGAGTGTGGGAGTTTTTCACCCCGTATTTGATGGAAGCAGATGGAGCTTGGCGGCCGGACAGGAGACGATTGGGAGCTTTACCAGATCTATTACCCTTGGTCCGGTGCAGCGAAGCTTGGTTTGTTTCGCAGCCGTATGTGACATTACTGTTCAGGGTGGAATTGACGATCCGGGAAGTCTAAACGCCGAGGTAAAGGTAAGCTGGTTGCAAGGCGGGCAAAACAAAGAAATACACCTGAGTTCATTAATTACTTACTGGCGATGAGAGGTTTTACGCTATTTGAAACACTTCTTGCCATGACCATAGTGTCACTTGTAAGCGTCACTTCCGTCTACATTTTGTTTTTAAGTTTAAACTTACGTGATTTAACATTGACTACGACAAAAACGGATGAGAGTGTCAGAGTATTTGAAAGATTTTTTCGAGAAGCCGTCCTAGGAGCTCAAAGTATCTCCGGAGATACTCAATCTATATTTTTGCGATCTCAGTCCGAATGCTGGAGTTTTGTCTACGATGAGGGAAATAAAAATGTCAGGTACTCGGCTAAAATGCAAAGCGGCTGTACTCCTGAGATAAATCCGAGTAATTTCTTTTTTCCGTCGTCAACAAAAATTGAAGCAATTTCTTTTGTAGTATTACCCATCTCTACAGGCGGCCGATTGGTAAAGGTGAACGGTACGATTCAGACGATACTTCCCTTTGATGTTTTTCAAAAATCTTTTTCCTTGTCATATGTCAACCTTATTGATTAAATGAACATCTGTAATACTGTAAGGGGACAACACGGTCAGGCCAGCTTGATATTGGTACTAATCTTAGGACTAGTTTCGATCATGAGTGTTTTGGCCAGTAGCTCCCTATCGATTAGTAATGTCCAAATCGAGGATACAATTACTCAGACAAATCAGGCCTGGTATGCGGCATGGTCCGGGGTGGATGAGATCATGTACCGGCTTCGGTCTCATCAAGACTTTGGCAGTTCATATTCGGTTGGAATTACCTTGTCCAACGGGGCAACCGTATCGGCTTCGGTGACCGGAGATAGTAACCAAAAGATAGTGAGGTCTTCCGGGTACGAGGGTGGTGTCATAAAAAACTTAGAGGTTACAATTGCGTCGTCTTCGAGTAAAGCCAGTTTTGTATTTGCCGCACAATCAGGGGAAGGTGGTTTTGAGCTGGAAGGAAACACGACGGTAACCGGAAGCAATGGCGCACCCGGAAATGTTTATTCAAACGGCCCGGTCTTGGGAATTAAAGCAAACTCGGGTAACGCAGGATCAAAAATATTGGGAAGTGTCTGGGCGGTTGGATCCATTGGGGGCTTGAACTCTCTGGATAGCGGAGGCGTGTATATTCAAAAAAATGCTTGGGCTAGTACCCTGACGGCGTGTCTTATTGGAGGGAGTGTCAGAGCCAGCACACCACCCACAAACTGCCCCTATAGCGGCAGTTTTGAAATTTCTTCACCGCCTCTGCCGGCCACTCTGTCCAGTGTTGATGCGGCTTACTGGAAAAATAAAGCCCTTGAGGGAGGAATTTGGGATGGTGATTGTAACATCGCCAGTTCGGACGGAACCGATTGTTCGAACGGGACGAGAATTATAGGCAACAAAGAAATATTGGGAAACTTGAATGTCCCCAGCGGAGTAAATTTAACGATTAGTGGTCCACTATGGATTAAAGGTGATGTGAATATTTCTCAAAATAACATCCTCTATACCAGTGAAGATACTAACAAAAACTCGATTATGATAGTGGCCTCCGATCCTGATAACCCAACAATTAAAGGGAGGGTGGTGACTAGTAGCAACGTCCAGTTTAATCGTAACTCACAGGGTGCCGGAATTATCTTTATTTCCGAAAATCAAAGCCTGGACTGCGCCAATTTACCCGCAATTGATATGACAAGCAATACAGCAACAGTCGTGTTTGTGGCAATCGACGGCTGTATCAATGTTGGGTCTAATTCGAAGATAAACGGAATATTGGGTAAGAAAATTCACATAAAGAACAATTCGACAATTCAATATGATCCCAGCTTAGCGAGAGCCATCGTAGTGCCCGATAGTGGCGGTTGGAATGTTGTGAATATTCGCGAGTATTAGTAAGATGATATATAGATGCCTGCCAAACCATCATTAGGACTCTACTTTAACGACAACTTCATTGAATTGTCTCAGGTGTCTGCCGATGGACAAAGGTTGGAAAGATTTAATCAATTGGTTCTACCCCCGGGCTTGGTGGTGAACAGTGAAATAAAGAATCGCGGTGGTTTTATCCAAATTCTTCAATTACTATTTGGTACCGCTAAGCCCAAACCGATTAGTTTAAATAGCGATGTAGTAATTGGGGTAAACGACAATCGAGTATTTTTAAGTGAATTTTCGGTTCCCAACGTACCGGGTAAAAATCTTAGCGACGCTATAGATTATCAGATACGTTCATTATTACCGGTATTGCCAAGCGGAGTGGAAACAGATTCGGTTATCCTTGGTAAAACAGCGGAAGGTTTGATTGAAGTATTGCTGGCGGCTATTCCAAGAACGATTATCGAAAACTGTGTTTCAATCTGTACTTCCATGGGATTGCGAGTTTTGGCTGTTGAACCGGCAGTTTTTGCGAATATTAGAATTATTGAACCGAGCCAGCTTCTGGGTAAAAACTTATTGCTGGTGTATCTGGGCGATAGTTTTGGTGTATTTTCTTATGTAACCGGTGGCAACCCACGATTTTCGGATTTTTTGCCCCAGTCGGAGATTGACAAAAATGGGGATATTTCTAAGACGATTACTTCGTATGTAAACTTTGCTAATTCAAAACACACCAATCGGCCCGTAACGGAGCTGCTTGTTTCAGGATCCAGACAAGATATCAACACCGTAGCACTGGATCTTAAAACCCAAAACATCATTGCGACTAAAGCGGTCAGTCGTTTGGAGAGTACCAAGGTGATAAACCATTCTCTGTTACATACCTCCCACGGCTTGAGCCTTAAAACATTTGATTTGCAGCCTTCGTTAAATCTTCTACCGGTCGATTTTCGATTGGCCATTGTCAAGAACCGCCTGATGCATTATTGGAGGGTTTCGATGGATATATTAATAGCATTTTCCCTGGTAGGTGTTTTGGCTTTGTATTACGTTGACGCACTGGCAGTTACAGACAAAAAAGAACTATCTATACTTTCTGATCGGTACCAACAGCGACTACAACTTCCACAAAGTCAGACACTTATCGTTCAAGCCGATCATTTAAATCAGGTCACCGGTCAGCTGATGACTCTAAGGGAGAGTACGGGTGGTGAGGAAAATATCTTGAAGGAACTTTCTGCGGTAACTCCGGAAGGAATTGTTTTGACTAGTTTGGTGATTAGCAGGAACCCAGGCATAAAGAGATTGTATGAACGGGGAAACTCTTGGGTGATCACGGGATCGGCCAATTCAAGGCCATTGGTGCTAAGTTTTTATAACGATTTGCTCTCAAATACCACCTTTTCCGATGGCAAGCTTTATTTTGGGAGTTTGGAAAAAGAGGCCGGCATTACCTTTCGCATTGCAAACATGTCCACCAAATGAAAGTTCAGCCACCAATAATTCACTTACTTATATTATTTATGATTGCGTTAGCGTCCGGGTTTTATTCTGTAAAGACGGTCAGGGATTTAGAGAGTGTCAATAAATTGAAAGTGGAAGTGGTTAGACAGGAAGCCAATATGATTAAATTGGACGACCTATCACGAGAAATGCCCCGTTTGTCAAATGAGGCGGTAAGGTATAGCAACACATTGCCTGCGGATGAATACGAAGTAGCGAATTTTACAGCTGTGGTGGAACGGTTTGCGAAAGAGTCGGGCTTGACAATCTCGAATCATTTTGATGATTTTCCGAAACAAGTGGATATAGCAGGTAAAAATATGTTGGGCTTGGGCATGGAAATTACACTGGAGGGAAGCTTTCAGGGCCTAACCAGCTTTTTTTCCAAGCTGTCTTCCATGCAGTATTTTTTCAAGGTTGACAAGATTACCATATTGAAACATGAAGTCAAAACTGGAGTGAAAGCAATTGTAAACGGATCACTAATTATGGGGGTTGAAAAGAAATGATATGACCATCAAAGAGCAGGAGAATCAACTGGTTCTTAAAATTAATCTGGAGGTGGCGGTCACTATTGTGCTTTGGACAATGTTTTGGGGTTTTTTATTGATTCAAGTCTGGCAGGCAAGGTTATCTCGAGAAAGTTCCATAACTATATCCGAAAATGTACCGACTATTAAGCAAGAGAATTTAGGTGTTTTAAGAGCTTCGGTTAGATCCATTATTTCTTCCAATTTGCCGGTGGTGCGAATGGAGCCCTTTGACTAACTTATATAATTATTAATTAGATTTGAAAGGTGGTGAATAATGAATGAATAAAATACTAAAAGGGTTTACTTTGATTGAGTTGCTGGTGGTTATTGCAATTTTAAGTATTTTGGCTACTCTGGTGGTTCTGGCAATTAATCCTGCCGAGGCTCAGAGAAAAAGCCGTGATACGACTAGGTTGTCCGATTTGGCAACAATGCGTAAAGCTATTGATTTGGCAATTGCGGAAGGTGATTCGTTACCTGGGACTGTGGCGGTTCCTTTTACCGGTACGTCGGCTGGAAGCCGTGACACAACTAGTGCGAGTAACTATTTGGGAATGGATGTTTCCAAATATCTGTCTGTTCTTCCAATTGATCCACGTCAATCTGCAACGGTCGCTACTACTCTCTCGGATGGAACAACTCAGATTGCTGCCGGAGCGATGGTTTATAGCTTCAAGAGCAATGGTTCTACGTATGAGTTAGACGCCTATTTGGAATCGACCTCCAACGCGGCAGTGGCCCAGAACGATGGCGGAACTTCAGCAACGGTTTATGAAGTCGGTACCAATCCAGGTTTGACTTTGATAAGTCCATAGTGATTGATGGTGTTTGAAGTACAAAGTCCCGATGAAGGTCGGGACTTTGTGGTATTAAGAGGAGAAGATTTTGACCAAAGGATGCAACTGAGGCTAAAAGGGTGTGTCTAAAGTATGATACAATATAGGATATGACATTTTCCAAACGAGGTAACAACAACTTTAGTGGTGGCCAAAACTATGCCAGAAGAGACTTTGGCGACCGTGGTTCCGACAGGCCGGCGATGTTTGACGCAGTTTGTGCGCAGTGCGGATCTGCTTGTAAGGTGCCTTTTAAGCCCAATGGACGGAAAGAAGTATTTTGCAGTAAGTGTTTTGAAAATAACGGCGGTGGCTCTAGAGAGGCCAGCTTTGGAGATTCCAGACGTCCACAGATGTATGACAAGCGTGGAGGAGGACCCGGATTCGCAGATCGACAGATGTTTAGGGCGACCTGCGACCAGTGTGGTCAAGGTTGTGAAGTCCCTTTCCGGCCAACCAACGGTAAGCCGGTCTTGTGCAGTAACTGTTTTGCTGATACTAAATCCGACTTCTCAAGGACAAACGAAAGACCTAATGTCAAACCTTCGGTACCCGGTAAAGACTATAGTATTGAAATTGAACAGATTAACACCAAATTAGATAGAATCCTCAAGCTGCTCTCTCCCACAACGACTAAAGAGGCCTCAAAGGAAGTTACGAATAAAATATTGACGGAAATTGAAGCTAATCTAGCTATAACTCCATCTGTGACAAAAAGAAAGCGCAAGAAGCCTGTGGTAAAGTAAGACCATGTTGGAGGAAATGAAAAAATTTAACAACCTGATTCAGGTGTTACTTTATCTGTTAATTATTGCAGTCGGAAGCTACGTGCTTGGCTTGGTTGGAATGGTTTTGGGTCGTTTTACGGATACTATTGTGATTGTCTTGGTTTCATGGCTTTTAAGTTTTCTCTTGGACCCGGTAGTAAGTCGGATTCAAAAATACTTTAAGTTCTCAAAGATTATCTCGACGACAATCACCTATCTGCTGCTTTCAATATTTATTGTTGCGATAGGTTTCGTTTATATACCACTGATTACTTCCCAGATCGTTGCTTTGGTTGGTTTGGTGCCGGGATACCTAAGTGAGGCGCCGGTAGTACTAAATCATCTTAACGGGCCACTTCTAAACCAGATTGAAAACTCGATCACTCTTATTCCGTCCATAGCCCAGTTCTTTTTTTCTGCTTTTATCGTGCTGACCCTGTCTTTTTACTTCATTATCGATCGAAATAAGATAAACAGAGAATTCTTTAATTTAGTTCCCGACGCTTGGCACGAAACATTGATATTTATAGAAAAAGTGATTAGTGATACCTTTATTTCTTTTTTCAGAGTCCAGTTTTTCTATGGCGTTTTGATTGCCATTGTAACTTGGTTGGTCATGTATTTATTTGGAATCGGTTTTTCGGCGTCGGTGGCTTTCCTGGCCGGTCTATTCGCGATTGTCCCTTTGGTCGGTCCTTTGTTGGCGATTGTGCTGCCTGTGATGGTGGCCTTACTAGCCGGATCTCTAAAAGCACTACTGGTAGGGGTTATCTTGTTTATTGCCCAGCAAATTGTTTTTAACGTTATTGGTCCGAAGTTGTTGGGTAAAGTTTTCAGTCTTCACCCTGCCATAATTCTAATATCTCTTTTAATCGGACTTAAGTTTGGCGGGGCTTTTGGGGCTGTATTTGCAATCCCGGTACTGGGCATCGGAGTGGTCATGATTAGAACTTTCGGAATGAGGGTGGCAAGAGTACTTAGCAAAAAAAGTAAAAGGTGATTGTGAGAAATACAAAAAGACCTCCGCTGTTGCGAAGGCCGTTTTGTATTTTAAAAAGCTTATTGAGCCAGCTTGACGTTCTTAGCTGCCGGTCCCTTTGGTCCTTGTTCGATATCGAATTCTACAGTAGCTCCTTCTTGTATCTGCTCAAAAGTAATTCCCTGCAGATCGTTGGAATGGAAGAAAAGGTCTTTTTCTTCTCCTTCCCTAGAAATGAAGCCAAAGCCTTTATCGGTTTTTTTCTTGATTGTGCCTGTCATAGTATAGTATGATAGAGTGTTTTGTAATAATATTTACTCTATCCCCTTAACTATAGTTATTTTACCATAAAAAGACCGTCCTGAACTGTTAAAGCTATACCACCGACAGTTTCCCCATCGACCTCTATTTTTTGATACATCAAGTGGGTGGATTGCGGGTATGGGGACTCTCCTTACGTCGGGACTCCTTTCGGTCAATTTCAATAGAAATTGCCTCAAGACCCGCCTCACCAGGTTCGTCACGAAACTGGTTCCGTCACTCGAGTCCCGTAATTATTATCCAAATAAAAATCTCCCCACGAGGGAGAGATTTATTTGGGTGGATTACGGGACTCGAACCCGCGATCTCCTCCTCCACAGGGAGGCGCTTTACCGACTAAGCTAAATCCACCATAAACGGCTTAGACCGTCAGGACTATATTTTACCTCAAAATGAGCTTTGAATGGTAAAATCAGTCTATCGGGGTGTAGCTCAGATGGCTAGAGTACTGCGTTTGGGACGCAGGGGTCGTGAGTTCGAGTCTCACCACCCCGACAATAGACAATGGTGGGGATTTGGTGATATCTTTGTCACTGTACCCTTCAATTCTTAGGAGGTCCAATGAATAAGCGTTTTTGGCTCATATTGCTAACTTGCCTATATGCCCTTGTTAGCGGTTTGCTTTGGGGCGGGTCGATGAGGATCGGTTTTCTACCGCATATTTTCCCGGTCATGATGTTTGTTGTCATGGGAGGATCAATTTTGGTTTTTTTCGAGATTTTTAAGGCTATATTGCGAGTGAAGATATATATAGATATTCCTGGTTCCTTTTTCTTATTTGGTTTGATGGTGCTTGGATCCGTTGCCATTACCAACTCACTCCCCTGCTTGTATGTGGCACTGTTTCTATTGTTGGTTTCCTTCCTAATTGAGTACTCTACTCCCAGATAAATATTTTCCCCACCAAACCGGTGGGGTTTTTGATAAAATATTTACAACGCGGGTGTCGTATACCGGTATTACCTCAGCTTTCCAAGCTGATGAAAGGGGTCCGACTCCCCTCACCCGCTCAATAAAACGAAGTCCCTCTTTATGGGGGACTTTGTTGTGTGAACTAGTCGGCGCCGAAAGATATTTCGGCACTAGCTCTTACGAGAGCTGATCCCGCCGGAAGCGCGACTGGCGGCGAGGCGCGCTCAGAGGCGAGCTAGTAAGCGAGACCGAAGAGGCCGACTCCCCCACCTACCGGCGGGCAGGCCCCATTCGCTCCAATAAGTCACATTTTTCAAAACCATCACTGTTTTTCAGCGAATTTTTGAACTCTGCCAGAATATTTCAGAGTACAATTCTTTAGCAGATGGACGATGTTGTGGACAATGCATTTGGTCAACCAGACGCAAAAAGTCTTGAATAAATACGAGATATGCAAACACAGATATTGGACAAATTTGTTTTATTACTATAATAACTATAATATAGAGGAATGAATATCCGTATGTTTATCAGGGCTGTCTGCGTATCAATAACAATATTCTCGCTTTCGTTTGTGTTTCCACAAAAGATTCTAGCCGTGGATGGTTTAATTTATCAATCAGGCATATCAATTGGTGGAAGCGGGGTTGATTGGGCAAAAGTAAAAACAGATTTTGACGGAAACACATATATTTTTGGTTATTTTTCAACAACTGTTGATTTTGACCCGACGGTAGGTGTTGATAGTTATACTTCTGCGGGAGGATATGATATGTTTCTTTCTAAATACGATTCCGGCGGTAATTACTTATGGACAAAGGTTTGGGGGGGGGCAGGAACTTTTGATGATTATAATAGCTTAACTTTTGACACCGACAACAATGTTTACGTTACTGGAGAATTCGAAAGTACTGTTGATTTTGACCCAGGTGCAGGTACAGACAATCATACCGCAAACGGCCTTGATGGTTTCCTGACTAAGTATGATTCAAATGGTAATCATCAGTGGACCAAAACATGGGGTGGAGATTCTCACGATAGGCCAGAAATAGTTTCTTTTAATAATGATTATACAAATATATATGTTTATGGCAGATTTTTCTCCACACCAGACTTTGATCCGGGCGCAGGTACAGACAATCATACTTCAAATGGCGGATACGATATCTTTCTTACAAAATTCGATTTAAGTGGTAATCATGTTTGGACAAAAACGTTTGGAGGGAGTAATCATGATTATTCCGATCAAATTTATTTTGATGCAAACAACAATTTTTATCTATTAGGAGATTTTTTCAACACCGTCGATTTTGACCCTGGATCGGGTACAGACAATCGAACATCAAACGGAAGCTACGACAACTTTATCTCAAAATTTGACGCCGACGGAAACTTTCTTTGGGTTAAAAATTGGGGCGGATCGGGTACTGATCGTGCGATGGGTTTTACCTTTGTTGGTGATAGAATCCTGATATCGGGCATATTCGTTACCACTGTCGATTTCGATCCAGGTTCTGGAACTCAAAACAAAACAGTGGGCGGTTCTTCTGATATTTATATTCTAGAGTTATCCTTAGATGGAAATTTCAAATCCATAAAAACAGTTGGTGGAAGTGGAGTAGATGAGGCTTATAATATAACTAAAGATGTCAACAATAATCTGTATATTTGGGGAATTTTTTCAAACACCATTGATTTTGATTCAAGCGAAAGCGTTGATAATCATGTATCAAACGGCTTGTATGATTTATACCTCACGAAATATGATAGCGACCTTAATTATCAATGGACCAGAACGTGGGGAGGAACAGGCTACGATTATCCTACATTTATTGATATTTATTCAAATACTTTTCATGTATCGGGTGCGTTTGCCAACACTATGAATTTTAATGGCGACAACAACAGTGAGCCCCATACTTCAAATGGATCAACTGATATTTTCATGTTAACTTATACATTGGATATTACGCCGCCGGTAAGTTTTAAGATGATTTCTCCTGTCGATTATACCAATGACAACAAACCCGTATTGGTTTTTAATAAGTCATCGGATACCAATGGTATCTCCTCTTATTCCGTCAACTTTGATAGAGACAAACATCGAAACTTCGTTATTTCAGGTTTACCGGCCAGCGGAAACGGCCAACAGGATTATGTCCATTTAGATGACAGTAACTATAAAGTAACTTATCGTAACGAAAACGACTCAGACTCAGGCAACGATGAAATAACTGTCTTAATCAAAGGTTTTGAGCCAAACTTTTTGTCTGAAGGAGCCCATTCCTGGTCAGTCACGGCTTATGACAGTGAGTTAAATGAAAGAGTCGTGTCCAATAATGTTTACCTGGACAAGACAAACCCAGAAATCAAAAGTCTAGCCATTCAAGGACTCGGTTCTATCACACCGGGCAAGACATACCGGCTTAAATCGCAATTCAGAAACCCGGTTTTTTCGGGCACTGCTTTTGATAAATTCATGGGAAGCACTAAAACAAATTCTGATGGAACGACCGATACTTTTGAGAGTGTGGCCTCTGGGCCAAAGACTGTATCTATAGATATTAAAAAACAAGGCGCATATAAAAAATACTATGATTATAGTTTGACCAGTGCTGAGCTTGCGAATATTTTGAGTGATAGTTTAACAAAGTACACTACCTTTAGTTTGACCCCGTCAAAGCCACTGGTTAATGGTTTGTATAAAGTTGTCATTGAGGTAACTGACTTGTCAAATAACAAATTAACCATGAGCCCTTTTTATCTAAGTTATAGTTCTGGGTCTTATACAACAAATCCAGAGGTTACCCCTTTACAGACCGAAGATACCGATGTTCCCGAAGCAACCCCTGTTACCTCGGTTGTAGCGCCTGTGTTATCAAATAACCAGAGTACAATCTTTTCGAAAACACAGGATATAATTTCGAAAATATGTAATTTAATTGTTGGTATATTTAAATAGCCAATAATGGGAATATACTAACTGTAATATATGTTGCAATTGTGTAACACGCTTGATACACTAAATATACTTTGAATAAGTTTTTGAAAATCTTTAATATCAAAAAAATCTTATCTAGAATAGTTCTCTTGAGTTGCTTTCTTATCTCTTTTCTGTTTAATCCACTGGTAACCAAAACAGTTCTGGCTCTTCCTGACGGCTCCTCTTGGGTCGAAGCGGGAACTGACGCCTTGCCAGTAGCCACATCCTATCTTTCTTCCATCGTTTTCAATAGCAAAATGTGGGTGATTGGAGGAAATACGGGGAGCGCAACCCGAAAAGTCTACTACTCTACCGATGGTATTACCTGGACAGAGGCGGGCACCGACGCTTTGCCGGTGGGTACTT